>Ga0307375_10005070_pt1 | contig 12447 bp, 10 predicted proteins | sample TR1MG_FD_202531 | JGI IMG/M metagenome (GOLD analysis project Ga0307375, IMG submission 202531) | Soil microbial communities from Risofladan, Vaasa, Finland - TR-1 | ecosystem: Environmental > Terrestrial > Soil > Coastal area > Acid sulfate soil | place: Finland: Risofladan, Vaasa | collected... | reverse complement strand
GAGATTAGTCCTTTGGTTTCTTCAGTTAGTAATGCATGGACTGTTACAATATCAGATTCCTTCATGAGAGTATCTAAATCGACCTGTTTCGCTTCAAGGCTTTTTAACCGGTCCTCCTTCACATAGGGATCATAGACTATAATCTTCATTCCGAAGGTCTTCAAAATGGTTCCTATGCGATAACCGATAGCGCCCAATCCGATAATTCCTGCGGTTTTTCTATTCAATTCTATCCCCCGATCAGAAAAAGCAGATAAGATTGGCCAATCGCGATTTCGGACGCGATTATGGTTATTGACGATACCGCGAGTAATAGCCAAAATTAAGCCAATAGTATATTCGGCTACAGAATTGGCATTTCGACCCGGAGTATATGCCACGATAATGTTTTTTTGTGTTGCAATTTCCGTATCAATGAAAAATTCAGTTCCCTTGGCGCATACTATCAATTTTAATGTCTGTAATTTTTCTAAAACATCTTTTCGGAGCACTTCAGGCTCACAAATGAAAATGTCAATCTTATTATTATTCAGATAATTAACTAAATCATCCGCTTGCTTGATTTGCAATTTTCCATCAGCATCAAACCAAGGTTCGTAAATTACTTCAACTTTTTCCTTTAATTTTTCAATGTACTCTTGAGAAAAAATTGCGGTAACTAATATTTTCATACAAATCACCTTAAACTCAACTCAATTTAATGAAATAAAGATTTTTCCTAAATGATTGTTATAAATCAGTTTTAGTGTTAATAGCATTCGAGGTAATTAAATGACTTTTTGTTTTCGAAAAGAATCGATTTGTTGTGGGGAATAACCAAGATTTTTTAAAATTTCTTCATTATGTTCTCCTAACTGTGGAGCTGCTGTTCTTATCGATGCGGAAGTCTCATTAAGGCGGATTGAAGGAGCTAATTGTTTTATAATCCCCTGTGAAGTAACCATATTAATTATTATTTTTCGGAATTTAACTTGGGGATCCTCTTCTACGTCCCAAATTTCATTTAACGGAGCGATACAAACATCTTTGTCTCCGAGTTCTTTTAACCAATCATCTCGGTTTTTGGTAATAAAAATTTGCGCGAGCTCTTTTTTAACATACTCTTGTTTTTCTAAATTCATATAGTATCGATTTAAATCGCGTCGATTCAACGCCTTACAGAGATTGGTATAGAATTGCGGCTCAAGTGCACCAATTGTGAGGTATTTTCCATCCTTACATTTATAATAATTATAGGAGGCAACACCCCCTCCGACCTGAATGTTTCCGCGATACTGTTTTTCACCGCTTGCTAAATAAGAGAGTAAAGGAATTTGGAGCCATGGAATGGTGCCCTCCATCATGGATATATCAATATATTGTCCTGCAAACGTTTTTTCTCTCGCTATTAAGGCAATCAATATACCAACAACAGCATTCATACTGCCCGCGCCTATATCGGCTACTTGAACACCCTGAAGGATGGGTTCATCGAGCCCCGTAAGGGATCCCATTCCAGATACGCCAATATAATTAATATCATGGCCAGCTCGATCCCTATATGGACCATCTTGACCATACCCGGTGATTGAACAATAAATAAGGCTTTGATTTATTTCTTTCAGAGTTTCATAGGCGATGCCTAATTTTTTCATCACCCCCGGTCTAAATTGTTCAATGAGGACATCGGCAGTCTTCACAAGGTTCTTGAAAATCATTTGCCCCTCTTGTTTTTTGAGATTTAAGGTCAAACTTTTTTTATTTCGGTTTAAAGAATGGAAAACAGCACCCAATCTGTTTTTTGATTTCGGGTCTCCGACAAGAGGCGGCAGGTTGCGCATGAGATCTGGACGTTTTGGGGGCTCAATTTTTATTACCTCCGCGCCGAAGTCTGCAAGAATCGAAGTGGCAAACGGCCCTGGTAATAACGTGGTTAAATCTAAAATGCGAATATGATCAAGGGCCAGAGGCATTTTCAGGTCTACCGTTTAATATCCAAATAATTAGTTTAGTATAAAGAAAGATAGAATTTAAAAAGTTAAATTATTTTTGTTTAAAAATGTGAATTAGTTGTGAGAGTCCTGCAGCGGGCCAGCCCATATTTTGTTGGAGCGCATATTTAATTGTATCAACTTGGCGTTTCTCTGCTTCACCTTGGAACTGCCAAAAAATTTCGGCGGTCATCGCAATTCCTGTTGCGCCTAAAGGATGTCCACGGGCTAGAAGCCCCCCATCTGTATTGACGGAAACACGTCCATTTAGCTCGGTTTCGCCTTCCTCAATCATTTTTCCCCCTTCGCCTTTTTTACAGAATCCCAGGTCTTCATAATGTATTAATTCTGCGGGACTAAAACAATCATGAACTGCTGCTAAAGTAATATCCTTCGGTTCAATCCCAGCCATCTGATATGCCCCTTTAGCACATCTGCGCGTTTGTTCAAATGAGAGCCAATCCTCGGTAGGATATTCACTTGCAGAGGAGACTTGATATGAGGCAGCAATATAGACCGGAGAATCTGTATATTTCTTTGCGATGTCTTCACTAGCAAGAATAATAGCTGCAGCTCCATCAGTAATTGGACAACATTGCAATTTTGTTAAAGGAGTCGAAATTAATTTATTATCAGGGGTGTTAGGATCCATAATTTCTTCGAGGGTACGTTCTTTTTGATGTTGAGCATTTGGATTTTTTGCACCATTATTGTGGTTTTTAACTGCTACCTGAGCAATTTGTTCATAGGTGGTTCCATATTGATAACAATGCCGGTTCGCCATCAATGCAAAGACTCCGGGGAGTGAAACTGCCCCAAAACTCATGAGTTTCGCATCAAGATCGACCGCCTTCATATCGAGTAAAATCGCCACTTGGGAACCTGTTACTTCACCCATACTTGCCCCATACATTTTCTCAATACCCATTGCGATTACGAGATCAAATAGTCCGGAGGCGATCGAAATATATGCTTCTCGAAGGCACGTGCTACCAGTTGCACAGCCATTTTCAACGCGCGAAATGGGAATTCCAAGAATCCCGATATTACGAAGGGTTTGATGCATTGCACCCACCCCACCGGTGGTACCACAATATCCAGCTTGAATATCTTTTCGATCCACTTTAGCTGAATCAAGTGCTTTTTGACAGGCTTCAGCTCCTAAATCATCAAAGGCTCTTCTTGTATGTTTTCCAAACTTGGTCATTCCAGCCCCAATTATAGCTACTTCTCTCATTTTTTTTCACCCTAATCCTTAACAGGTCTGAATACATAATAGTTATTTCTTATTTCTTCTAATTGCCCTTCAGCGCCGCAGTTTGAACATTCAGTAACAGCAGGAAAATAGCGTGTTTTGCATTTCTTACAAATGTTCGCATCGCTCATTATTTCGAATTCGGTCCCGATCCTTTTTTGCATCGATGGGTCATCCAAAGGCTCTACATCTCGGAGGATCGCAAAGAGTTTAAATCCCTCTGGGAACTCAATTATGCCATTGGCATAGGGGGGCTCTACGACTCCTTTTACTAAAGGTTTCGTATACGTAACGGAATAACTATAGAGTTTTCCCCTTTGACTTAGTGGTATATTTTCTATTTTTCCTTTATTTAAACAGTCAGGACAATTTTTTCTTATTGGAAAATATATCTTTCCGCAGTTTTGGCATTTAGAAACTATTAATTGTTTCCCTTTTTCAGTACTCATAAATAAACTCATACTACAACCTCATATTCTATTTTTCCAATGTGATAGATTATTTAAGTTTTCTTTCCCAGACCTATCGATGTTACTACTAAGCAATAAGTCTTGGGGAATTCTCATTGAGTCATGGGGAGCTTAAAAAATCCCTATTTATATCTTTCACTTTTTTCTGTAAAACTATTGCGTCCTTACCCATACCTATGGAGATGATTTTATCGTGCGAGAGGGTTTCAGGGTCGTCCTCGTAGGAATAATTGAGAAAAACACCTTTATAAGCTTCTTCGAGATTGATTCCCAGATCATCAAGAAGTAAATGCCTTTTCAGGGCTGTAACGCGGGTAAATTTTTCCATGTAATCCTTCTTCTCCTTGATATGCGGATATTTCCAATCCAAGGTCATTTGGGGAAGAGGGATTCCCTGAAGCCAGGCTTGATTCATTAAAATATCCCACGTTTCAGCAAAGTTCTCCTTAAAGTATTTTATATTACTATCGTGGAAGCCTTGAAGCGACCAATTGAGTCCTGTACAAAGCCCCACGGTCCTTAATACAAATCCTGGCTGATCCAAGAATATGGCGGTAGAAAGAAGTGGTGGGAATGGGGTATATGAAAACATTAAATCCTCTAAGCCGTAGAGGCGTTTGGTATTGTATGAGTTATACAAATGGAAAAATAATTCATAATTTGAAAGTTCAAGGAGGCAGTTCATTACACCGGTCATTCGGCATGCTCCCGTGAAGTAGGCGGAGTTAGACCACTGCGGGGTTCGTTCATTGCGAACATCTTGGAGAATTTCGCGAGCTCGCCATCCAATTTGATCATAATTTTTAGATTTGGCGGGCAGATCTTTTAATTTTATACCCAATTTTAAATGACGACGATTAAGCAGTTCGTCATCATGGGAGACAGTCCACCAATCGACAGGTAGCCCCTGTTCTAGATGGCAGTTCATAAGGAAACCAATCTGTTCCGTCTCATCAAACGTATTGCAAATAATAAACGTGGAATCACAACTCTCACCATAGAGAAGTTTTAACGTTCCGGATTGCAGGTCGTTCCGAATCGTATAGAAGGGTGGTGATAGGGAATAATTTACGATAGTTGTGCCATCTAACTTTCCCTCGAGAATTAATTTTGCAGTATCGACCGTGTTTTTAAGGCGCTCGTATCCTAAATTATAAACATTATAAGCTAATTCCATGAAAATACCGCTAAGTTTTTCCCAGCCTACTTCTAGGAAAAGTTTCCACATATTGGGCATAAGTGGAATGAAGTGTTTATCACGACACGCTGGAATATCACCATAAGTAAAGGGCATAACTATCTCCACTAATAAATATCAAGTTTTTAATTTATCACCTTACGAAATCTCTTTATTTTCCTTTGAATTCTGGGTCTCGACGTTGCATAAATGCCATGAGACCCTCTTGGGCATCTTTCGTAACAACGGCAACACCTAGTGCATCACGTTCGAGTTTCAATCCTACTTCCAAAGGAGCTTCAATACCGAGGTTCATAGCGTTTTTAACAAGTTTCTGATGGATTGGCGGTCCTTTAGAGATTATTTTTGCAATTTCTTGCGTTTTTTCATAAAATTCTGGTAGATCCACAAGATAATTGATTAACCCCCACTCATACGCCTTTTCAGCAGAGACATATTCGCTGCAGAAAATCATTTGTTTCGCTCTTGACATTCCGATTAATCGGGATAAGCGTTGAGTCCCGCCTCCTGCAGGGATAGCTCCAAGCTTGAGCTCGGGAAGGGCGAATTGTGAACGCTTAGTAGCGATACGTAAATCACAGCATAAGGCAAATTCTAATCCACCACCAGCTGCATAACCATCAATCGCTGCTATTGTAATTTTAGAATATTGCGCAACGGCACTAAATTTGGCGTGAATCTCTGCAAAAGCCGAAGACATATCATGGGGACTTGTTATATCTATTCCTTTAAGCCCGCTTGTTAAATCGGCACCCGCTGAGAAGGCGGGCAGCTTCCCTTCCGGTGGATCTTTCATTTTTGCACCTGCAAATACCACAACACGTGTTCGACGATCGTTTTTAAGTTTATCTAGAACTTCAACGACCTCACTGAGTAGACGTAGAGTTAAGGTATTCTTCTTCTTCGGTCTATTAATCGTTATCGTTGTAATTTTATTCTCCTCGTCTTTATCAACGAGGATTTCCCTAAATTCAAATTCTGAACTCATTGGTATGCCCTCAACACATTGAATATCCACCACTCACGCTTAAAATTTGCCCAGTAATCCAGCCTGATTCTTCTTTAGCTAGAAATAGGACAGCATTACTAATATCTTTAGGTTCGCCTAATCGCCGCATGGGATAGCGTTTTACCATTTTTTCGATGATCTGTGGTGCTCCTTGAAATAAAGGTTCAGTTAAGGGAGTTCTGGTCGTTCCGGGACAGACCATATTTACAGTGATATTAGATTTACCTAATTCTTTCGCAAGCGCTTTAGTAAATGCTATAATAAAGCCTTTTGTGCCTGAGTATACGACAATTAATGGCTCACCTACCTTACCAGCATCAGATCCAATCGAGACAATGCGTCCATAATTCTGCCGCTTCATTATCTTCGCTATCGCTTGCGTACAATTAAGGACCCCATAAATATTCACATTTATTTCATGATCCCAATTTTTTTTCTTTGTCCGAATAAAATCGCCTGGATTCGATTGAACACCTGCATTATTCACCAAAATATCGATCTTTTGGTATTTTTCTGCAATTTCATCGACTGCTTTTTTAACAGCTTCGGTATCTGTGATATCCAATTTTAATGGATATGCATCGCCACCTTTATTTTTTATTTCATCCACAACTGCTTTAATTTTTGCTTCATCTATATCTACTACGATAGGGATGGCACCGAGTTCTGCAAAATCAAGGGCAGTTTGCCGCCCGATTCCAGATCCAGCGCCAGTTATGAAAACTATTTTTCCTTTCATTCAATCTCACCTTTTCATTCTTTCTTAATCAATTAATTTTTCTGCATCTTGAATAATACGATCAATAAGTTCTTTACAAGTTGGAATATCGTGAATACGACCTGCAATTTCCCCCATGGGAAGTAATCCATTCTTTACATCCCCATTTTTCATCGTGAGGAACCCTTTGCCTTCAAATGCCATAATATCATCTTCGGAGAGGTTACTATTGACCTTTTCTTGTAATGCCAAAGCAACATAATTACGCCAATAGCGCATATGACCAATTAGGCCCTGTGTAACGACAGTCTCCTGATCACCCGCTTTTACTATAACGTCCTTGGCACCTTGTATAAAATCGGATTCCTGAGTTGCTATGAACCGGGTGCCCATCTGAATCCCGATTGCGCCAAATTTAAGCGCAATCGCAAGACCCAAGCCATCACCAAATCCACCAGCTGCCATCACAGGCACTTTCACACGCTCTAGAACTGCTGGGAGAAGGACCATAGAATGAACCCCGATAGGATTGATATGACCACCACCCTCGTGCCCTGAGGCTACGATAATATCAGTCCCACATTTTTCGGAATGAATAGCATGCGAGACAGCTGGAACAACTTGGATATGAACCATATCTGGAGCGTTTTTGCGGATCCGATTTATATGTGGTTTTGGGTCTCCTGCAGAGGTAATTATTGTCTTTAATTTCGCTTTAATTTCGGGGTTTTCATCGCGAATTTCAAAGATACCTTTAAATAATGGGGTCAATACCCCCATTGCAGTTGCGACCTTAGGGACCGGTATATTTACACCAAAAGGTTTGTTGGTGCGTTCATTGACGTAATTGATGGCTTCTTTGATCATATCCTTGTTACTACCCCTTTTTTGAACGCCGTAATCTTCCATCTTACCTAATCCTGTAATTATACCCGTTGTTGAGATTACGCCCAATGCACCCGCATTTGAAACGGCGATTGCTAAACGTGTAGTATCAAAGGGACCCATACCACCTTGGATAATAGGATGGTCTATACCAAGCATTTCTGTTAATTGAGTTTTTATCATTTTGTACGCACCTATTTATAGGAATATCCTTCCTTTACCCCATCCCACGTCTTTTTTTGTATCGCAGGATTTTCAAATTCATTTTGAAATTTAAATTTCTGAATCCGTTCAGTCGCGGTTTTATATTCCGCAAATTCTTCAGGGGTCTTGAATTCGATATAGCGTGGAAGCATGAAATAAGCTGCTTTATTTTTCATGAAATCAAGAAGTTCAACGGGTGTAAGAGATGTACCCTCTTTCAAGACCACGACTAATTTAACTTCTTCATCACCCGGAATGTCAGAGGGGACGGCAAAGGCTGCAGTTTCTAAGATTGAAGGGTGGCTATCCGCAACACGTTCTACTTCTTTCGCAGAAATATTCTCGCCCCGCCGGCGAATCATATCCTTCTTTCTGCCAGTAAAATATACATAGCCATCCTCGTCCATATATCCCATATCACCTGTATGCACCCATCCAGCCGCATCCGTCTTCTTTTTAACTTCATCTTTCTGCTTATAATATTCTAAGGAGATGGGTAATGAGCTTTTAGCAACAATTTCACCTTCTTTTCTAGCAGGCATTTCATTCCCATCCTCATCAACAATTTTTAACATAAACCCTTCAATAGATTTTCCAATGGAGCCCGCTTTACCTCCTTCTGTACCTTCCCGGTTTAAAGTAAAGCCTACAGCTTCGCTCAAGCTCCATCCTTCAAAAATTTTCACATTAAACCGTTTTTCAAATTCATCCCAGATACTTTTGGGGCAACCACCACCGAATGCGACTCTCACCGTATGTGTTTTATCTATTTCTTTTTCTGGCTGTTTTAAGAGCATTGGCAACATGCCTCCAACATAGCATATCGCAGTCGCATGGCATTTTGTAGCTCGTTCCCAGAAGTCAGTGGCATGGAACCTATCTGCAATGGCAATAGTTCCATTAACGAACATAGAGGGCATTATTGCTAGAAACTGAGCAAAGCTGTGGAAGAAGGGGAGGGGGCAGTATAGGATATCATCTTCTCTAAGTCCCCCGCCTTTCAATTCATTTCCAACGAGTAATCCAGCCATTGTGAAATATTGCCGATATAATACACCCTTTGGGCGACCAGTTGTCCCAGAGGTATACATAATCTCCATCGGTTGAAAATCCCGTACCTTTATTGATGGATTTTCGGTATTGGAATCAATGATTTGCTCATAGCGTAGATATCCAGGTTCTAGTTTGGCGGAAGTAGGTGCGTTAAGGACTATGATGGTACTGATCATAGGAACTTGACCTTTAATTGCCTCAAATGCATCCAAATACGAAAAATCTATAATGAGATGCTCCGAGTCGCTATCAGATAGGATAAATTGGAGGACGTCGCCTTTCAAAAAAACATTTACAGGCACAATAACCCCCCCAATTTTTGCGATTCCGAACCATGAATCGATGAACTCGGGAATATTTGGTAGCATCACAGCGATTTTCTGTTTTCTTCCAAGATCCAGTTTCAGGAGACCGTTTGCAATGCTATTAGCACGTTCATTTATCTCCTTATAAGTTATTTTCTTATCTCCGAAAATAGCGAATATTTTATTTTTATTCTCTTCGGCTTTTTGCTCTAATACATTCGGTAAGGTAGCATTTCGTAATCCGAATGAATCTAACAACTCGAATATTTTCTCTCGTTGGCTCACGATCAGTTTCCCATCCTTTTTATTTATTTGTATATAAACTTTATCATTGTGTTTGAATGGAAATGAGGGATCATTAGCAATCTTCGTCGGAATGTATATCCATACGCTCTCATACTCCTTACCAGATTTTTTTATGGTGATTTTTCCCATAGGTTTCTCTGGTAGTACTCTCTTATTGCTCACCAAAATTCCCATTTACAAATAATTACGGTCGTAAAATAATATTTTTATTATGGGTTTTTAAAAATTACGGTCGTAAAAACTGATGTTTAAACAAAATAATGTTTATAAAACGACAACAATCTTTTTGTAAAGAAATGAATATGAATTAAATCTATTAATATTTCGAGTTGATTTGGTTTTGGTTTTGGTTTTCATCTCGTATGCAACGAAAGACGCAGAGAAGTTTCAGATTCGAGCAATTGCAGAAGGATTAACGCTCTGTCCAGAGATTGACGATGTCTTATATTGGCAAGAAGATTTGCATGACGATATCTATAAATATATGGATGAGAATCTCGGCAAGTGTGACGTATTTGTTCTTTTTTGAAGTCCGAGTGCATTAGAATCCGTGCCTGTGGCGAAGGAATGGAGATCCGCTGATGCCCTAAACAAGCCAGTAATCCCCGTATTCACATCTCCAGAATATATCCCGCCACTATTGGCCTCTCGACTGGGTATTCAAATCGATGTATTTAACCTTGAGGATAACATCAAGAAATTGCGCACCCTAATAATAAAAAAAGTCCCGAAGGAAGCGCAAGCTATTCCACTTCAATTTAAATTCCCAAAAACTGAAGCAGAAACAGTCCAAACGAATAAATCAACTTCATTTATTTTACCGTTACTCAATTTTTGCATGGAAAATGGGGTTTCTATAAAAAATATCTTGGTAACAACTGCAGCTGGGGAACGGGTGCCAGATCCTTATTTTGATGAGCCGGTTTCAAATGTAATCGCGAAATTTGGTTCTGAATTTAAAATAATTCTTGAAAAAACGCAAATAATTGCTAATTTCAAGATCTGTATAATTGGAGAAGAGAAATCGGGAAAATCAAAATTGCTGCAGTATTGCGTCGAATGTAGTTATGATGATGAATATATACCAACAATCGGGGTTGATCATTGGGTTAAATCCTTTAATCACCAATCGCCTGAGAAAGATTTTGAAATTACACTCATCTTCTGGGATTTGGGCGGCTCCTTTGACCAATTCGACACTGTTAAAATGGATTTATTTAACGAGACGGATGGTATTTTTATTGTAGGAGACTTGACCAATAAAGAGTCGTTCGCACAAATCGAATCCTACTGGCTGCCAAATATCCAAAAAAATTTAAACATGGAAGTGCCAATTATACTGCTTGCGAATAAATGTGATTTGGAAGCAGATATTAAAAAGACAGTTGTTGGAAGATTAGCAAAAAAATTAGGAATTGAGAAGGTCTTTTTCACATCCGCAAAAACTGGCGAAAATGTGGATGAAGCATTTAAATCGATCATTCCGATATTAATAGGAAAGGAACTCAAGATCTTATAATTTTGGAATTTTTTTTTCACTCTTTTATAAATAGGTTGGTTAATCCATTCAATCTATTATTCAAGCCATTCTTTCAAGAAATATAATTTGGTGGTTTATTTATTAAGGTATGATGAGTAATCAAAAACGATAAAATATAGGAAAATAAATTGTAAATAAAGTTAATAAAAGAATATAGTTTGTGGTAAAGGTGGATTTTTGGGAGACCCTCGGCTTTGGATTAACTCATATTTTTTCGACATGTGCATTCTTTCTATTTCTAATTTTCCTGAATAAATTCATTCAGATTCGGAAAAGATCACGAGAACATTTACCGTTTCTAGGATTAACTCTGCTTTTCCTTTGTACCAGCATTTCCTATCTCATTGCCGTTTGGGCCGATTACTATCGTTGGGAATATGATACTGTTTTACTTGAATTGTACCTTCTTTCTTTCATTGCAATCTATGCCAGTTTTGCGGCTTTAACTTTTATATTTGAGTATATCTTTAAAAAGACAAAATATTTGATTACAATTTATTTAATTGTATGTGCAATTTTAATGATCTTTATGGGAACTTTAGAGACATTAAATGATTTCACCTTATACACGTCTATGCCAATGTTTTTGATTATTCCTCTTTTCTTATACTATATTTTCATTAGACCAACTTCTGGCTTTTTGAGGTACCGAATACTTTTAGCGACACTCGGTATTGTGATGGTTGGGATTGGAATATTTTTCAGATTTTCTTTTCTTTCAGAAGCATTAGGCGAGTATATCTATCCGCTAGGGACAATGATAGCAATTATTGGACTGTGGTTCTTTGCATATGGTTTTGCTGCCTTCTCAACTTTCACCGATCTTAATTGGAAAGAAAAGTTACGTGAGATTTTTATTATAACTCGTAATGGTATTTGTGTATACGCCTATTCATTTGAACAAAATCATTCCATTAATGATTCTGATTTAATCGCAGGGGGATTTTCTGGCATTCAATTATTACTTTCGGAGATGGTACATACAAGCGAAGCTTTACAATTGATTGATTATCAAAACGTGAAAATTATGCTCGAACAAGGAAAAAAACATATGTTCGTTCTGATTATTAAAGACCAAAGCTCGTTTATTCGATATAAATTAAAGCTTTTCACGCAAGAATTTTATGAATTTTTTAAAGACGTCATCGAAGTTTGGAATAGCAATGTTGATATTTTTAAACCAACTGGAACATTGATTCAGAGGATTTTTGAATGGAGCTAAAACAATAATTCTTATCTTTTTACGGCTTGAATTTTTTTTGCCAAATTAGATGATATTACAGCGATTAAGATACACTCTTCAAGTGTTAAACCTCTCTTACATAAGATATAAAAGCCTTCCAGAAGAATTTATGTTAATGATTGACGTAGATATTCAGAAAGAGATTTATCGAATCATCAATCTGCTTTCTGCCCGGGGAATCCACTATCCTCTAGATTATATGGACCTACTCATTGAAAAATATACTAAAAAGGCAATAGCATATCCAAGAATTCTCCAGCGCTTAGGAAACCCAAATATTCGGAAACATCC
>Ga0307375_10005069_pt1 | contig 12447 bp, 3 predicted proteins | sample TR1MG_FD_202531 | JGI IMG/M metagenome (GOLD analysis project Ga0307375, IMG submission 202531) | Soil microbial communities from Risofladan, Vaasa, Finland - TR-1 | ecosystem: Environmental > Terrestrial > Soil > Coastal area > Acid sulfate soil | place: Finland: Risofladan, Vaasa | collected... | reverse complement strand
CGGAAAAGGATCTCTCTCTCAAACTCCCCGCCAAGATCGTCCATATTTCCAGTAAGAAATTCGTATGTCTGCTTGTCTTCATTATTAGTAGTCATTAGCAACCGATCAGTAGAAGTAGAATCTTCTACAGTCGTGAAATTACGTGATTCTATACCTGTATGGACATACCAATTCTGCTGCCTAATATTATATTCTAAGCAGACATCATCAAGAACTTCCTTCACTGATCCGTCTGGGTTATATAAAGTTACCTGCCCGATGGTGAAAACAACGCTGTATCCTTTCTTGCCGGCTGCTGAATTTTCAATTCCTTCCTTTGTTGCTCCGGTAATATAAGGTTCTACTTTAGCTGATATGATCTGCGGGGCTTCCCCTGTTGTGACATAAATTCCTGAATAATCAATAAAGAATAGTGAGCCAAGGTTTTTCACGAATCCACGGTTTGATGCGACTCCTATTCCAATATCTAAATTTTGTAAAGCATAATCATTCCAGTAGGCCATGTTCGTTCGGTTTGCGATTATCATCACGTCACCAACATTCTCCATCATTGTAAGATCATCGTTCTGACCACCGGATAGTTTAAAAGTATCGTATTCTTTGGCATCGATTCCTCCGCCAAGGTTGTCAGCCCAGCGAAATTGCTTCTGGTTATTGCCGTATGTCCCGGCAACCCAAAGCTCGTCTGAACTAAGTAATGTCAGTGCGTTGGCGGCAATTGTCAAATCGTATTCTGTTTTGCCAGAAACCGTTATCGTCCCTATTTTAGTTGTTCCACGGTAGACATCCAGACTATCAGTATTCCTGATATATTTTACGTCTGTCACCTTGATTATAGTAGCGCTAGCAGCTGGATCACCATCCACTAAGGCTACGATCCCCAAGGGGACCGACGATCTAACGATTCCGTTTTTAACCCAGTCTGCCCCGTTATAATAACCACCCAAATATATTTTGTCTTTGTAGTAGTTAACAAGATAGGCTTTGGGGGAGTCGTATAAATGTCCTGCAGTATCACTAGAGTCCACTCTGGTTGTCCCGTCGTCTTCAATATATTCATTGTTGTTTACTCCATTAGTTATAAAGCAATTCCCCTCCGCGAACGTGTGCGATGTCCAAGCCGGCGTGCTGCCGATACCATATTCTGCCTTGTCTGCTCCTCCGATATCTGTCCATAATTCTGTGCTGGTATTGTAATACCAAATTCTCGGGTTAGCTCCATTATCATTAATCCTGTAAACACCGCTATTATTTACGTTCTCTACGTCAGCATCACGGAAGTAAAAAAGATCGTAGTTCCTGTCTATAAATAACTGACTATTGCCATAGCGTAGTGTCCCTTCCCGCTTTTCTATCGTCCCAATCTGCTTAGATCGCATATTAGTGGCATGGCCAAGCTCCTGCTTTTTGGAGATGTTCGCCCCAACATAAGCATTGATACCTTCGAAATGAGGTATTTCTAGTCTTTTTATTACATCTTTGTTCGATTGCTTAGCCATATATTTTAAACGTTAGCGTATGGTGATATCCCGAATGCGTCGAGATGATTATTTTGTTTATGTGATGTTATCTTCATCCTCTGCACTGATGCGTTAAATAACTGGAATTCGTTAGCTCCATTCCCCCTGTTCAACTTTGGTGCTGCCCTAAACATCATGTAGTCCTTCAGGCAGTAGAACTCATTGTTTGGAAGGAAAACTGCGTCATAATTCTTGACTAACCTGACTGCTTTTGGAAGATATCTGATCGTGTAAGTTGTTGCTGCGCTAGGGGTTGGTGAAAATCCTATATACATTTCAGCATTAGCATTTCCGTCAGCGTCGTCTATTTCTAGATCTTTCACGCCTCGTAGATAATAAGCTGGTTTTTCAGTAGCTGAAGAAGCACCAAATGATTCAACAGCAGACTGTCTTATCGCTGAAACCTCAACTGCTCCATTCCAGACTGATATAATTCTGCTGAAATTACGCGGCAAAGCATATTCTTGCGTTCCGTCCACCGTAGTGATCGCGAATGGGGTTACCACCTCATACTCCTTATTTACCAGATTAAGCTCATTCATGGCTACTGAATAGCCCTCTGAGAGCCATCTGAACGCATCATCTCTACTGATCAGCTTCAATTCTTTGTTATTCAGCGTGCTGTAAAAGTCATCAAGGATAGTTTTGGCACAATTCGGAGGAAAGCCGGCGTAAGGGATCGGACTATCTACTACTGTTCCTATGTGCTCCCTTGGATTCCACCATCTGAAATAACCGAATCCGGTCACTAGCACTTGATCTCTGAAAATTGTGTAGAAATTATCCGCTGTAACATCCATATACGTAGTTTCTAACTTGATATATCCAGTTCCGGTAGCCTCAGATGTATCGGTCCCACCAGCGAAGTTTAGGATAAAATAATCCTCTCCTACTTCATATATTTCTGCTCCAATCTGAGTCGTTACATTGTTTGAAGCGTTAAAATTAGGCGAATATATCCATGCTCTTTGCGTAAAAGAACCAGCAGATGGCAATGGATAAGAGAAATAATCACTAATTCTTGGATCAGTCTCGCCAACCCATGTATATTTAGTTCTACCGCTTACTTGAGTAATAGTCCATTCTGTGGTGCTATCACCCAATAAAGAAGGGACATCTTGGCTTATAACAGATCCTAAGGCAGCGAAGTCTGGGCCGTCTCCCCAGAGCCACTCTACCATTGAATACCTAAGTTTACTCACCCTAGTTGATTCCGGATGAGCAAAGTTGGTCTCATTTTCCAACGTTATTGTGTTCGTTTCAGTGTCTACAGATGAAACATAGCCTATTTCCGACGTCTCCGAACCAAATTGGCCGATGAGGACGGGATCATCTGCTGAAAATTGAACACTGTTGGTCACAACAAAGGCGCTAATGCCCGAAGAGTAGTTATTTGTTAAATAACTGAAACTTTCGTTCATTTCTAGCAACGCTCTGTTGTCAGCTCGGAGTGTAATAATATGTTTGTTCTCCTGTCGATAAATGTTCTATTTATTGACTAGGCGCTTTAATTATTATATGATTACTTTATAAATATTCAAGTAATCTTATGCAAAAATATGATTTAACTGGCGAACAATTCGGTCGACTATCCGTTGTTCGCTTCTCACATCGTAATAAAACTTATCATAAATTATGGGAGTGCAAATGTGAATGTGGTAAAACTGTCTTCAAAACTACTAGCGCATTACGTGGTGGTCGCACCAATAGTTGTGGCTGTGGTATTTATCTCCCCAGAAAAAGGGTTCAGACTCATGGGCTGTCTAAGACTCGTTTCTATCGTATCTACAACGGAATGAAATATCGCTGTCTGAATAAAAGTAACTCTGGCTATAAGAATTATGGTGCGAAAGGTATTACTGTTTCTGATAACTGGTTAGATTTCTGTCAGTTCAGAGATGATATGTATCCTTCTTATCTTGATCATGTTGCTAAATTTGGTGAAAATAACACCACGATCGACCGTATCGACAATAACAGCGGCTATTCTAAAGAAAATTGTCGGTGGGCCACCTGGAAAGAACAGGGTAATAACAGGCTCGGAGTGTAATCATATTTTTTAGCTATTGTTACTTTATTATATTATATTTATTATATCACAAGTCTCCTAATTTAGGCTCGTTCTCCGTCTCCAGAGGCGGCATCTGATGAAATTCCGTCCTGATCGTCATAGGTAGCTGCGTGATCTTCACTTTCATTTCCGTATACAAATCTATAAAGTTTTATTTTTGGGGTAGTCGTAGATAATATGAGTTCTGCGCCCTTAGGAATAAGAGTTACTCTCTTTATTGGATCTGGGATCAAAGTAATAGTCACATATGCATATCCGTAAATTCTCTTATGCGGATCTCCCTGTAGTATTATAATCGCGCCGGCGTTCTTTTTCACAAATATAGTCACGCTTGCGCCCAAGGTAATGGTAACCTCGTTCAATTCGCCTTCTTTCTGATGTTCGGATGAAGTTAGATATAACGTGGCTTCGCAAAGCTGCCCTTCGCGCTTAGTCTCGCTAGCGGTCAAATATAACGTAACATTTGTTTCACCTTCGATATGCTTGGTTTCTCCACCGATCAGGCTGATCGTAGCATTCAAGCCGGTTTTCTTAACAAACACTGTCATATCTGCGCCAAGAGTCATAGTAGAGGTCATTCCTCTGTGTCGTCTCCAGCCCATGCACGCGCGTAACCAGAGAACCGGAGTGACTATATCCTCGCACCAGCTTGGTTTTAGCGTAAGCCCGGCGTTCAATATTAACCCTACCAACTCGCCTGCTGTGGTCAAGGAAAGACTACCTTCCATCGGAGCTTTCTCAATATGTTTTATAGCATCAGCTGCTGGAGCATTATCCGCTCCATACATAACCATCGCCATGTCCTTTGCTATATCATCAGTCAGCCATGTGCTCCCGCTATTACTAGAATATACAAATCCTCCATCGGGATATGTTCCGGGGCTCTGAGTATTAACATCAGTATTGTTGCTTCCACCAGCAGCAGATCCGCTGATAACGAGCATATATTTCTGTCCAATCGTAAGTTTAGTCGGAGTTAAAGCTACTCCGTAAGCCCATCTAAAAACTGAGTCTGCGGCAGAAAGATCAGTGCTAGAATGCACGATCGAGCTGAGAGCTGGTCCCGTAGGTTTATTAGCACCGTCCGCTGCGTATATTGAAAAAGTTAAGTTCTGAGTTACATGATTATTTATATTTATATCGATCGAAGTGATCCACTCTTTCTGTGCCTCAAATTGCTGGCCGTCCCAATAAGAAGAAGAAATATAGAAATGTGTGTATGCTAATGAGGTCTGGGAATAATCAGTTTGCGATTCTGGTCCGGGAGCATTCTTGTATGTCATGTCTATTTCCACATTAGCCACGCCGCTGAAAAGTTTATTCACCTTTGTAGATATATTGATGTCAACTTCAGCTAGCGCATATATTTGTTTTCCTGCGTCACTCCCGGCCAACGTTATTCCTGTTTCGAATGTTCTGATAGATCTTGCGTCCTTGTCCGCTCCCAGGATAGTCTGGATAGGTATTTGCTCAAGTTCACTAACTATTTCTACTGCGGCCATAACCCCCGACCATGCTTCCCCAGAGCCAGTGCTGCGTGTCCAACCCATTATTCTTTGCGATCCACTATGAGCAAACTTGCTCGCAGCATTCAACCACTTAGTGCTATCAAAATAATCATTTGTAGTTATTTGTCCGCTATAAGGAGTAATGCTTCCAACATTTGAAGAATCCTGTTGGTAAGCCGCATCTAATATTATCCCGTGCTTCCCTTGTGGAACTATAGTCACTTGGTTGCCGGAAACCGTGCCGATTGCTCCAACTGGGTTGCTCATATCAACATTCTTCATAGATATTCCTTGAGCCATACATGGAGCGTATCCCTGATATAATGATGTCCATGTTAGGTTCTGGGTCCCTGGAGTCGGGTTAAGCAGGTAATATATATAATTCCTGGTATTAGCTGCTTGAACTACAGACGCTGCTAAAACCATTGGTGTAGACCCATATTTCGGATACCCAGCCCACATTTCTGCTCCTTGAGCGCAACCGACTGTAAGCACTAATATATCATCGTCAGCTGTGCAAGTGTGTGCCCACACTGCAGGAGTTGAATTTCTATATGGGCTAATGCTTCGATAGTCAACGCTAATACTGGTTATCTCGATAAGCGGTCGGTAGGTATATTCTAATCTTGATTTTATAAATTTAATACTATCAGCCAGAAGAGGGACTTCTACATTAGCAACTCCATTGATTTCTCTAGTCATTCCTGTTGACAAATCAATGTTGCTAGAAACAACTTTCTTCACTAACACAGTCATACTGGCCACGAGGCTTATAGAAACTTCTCCGCTGTATTCGCTAGCTACTTCAGGATCGCCAGAAAGATTTACTCCGATCGGGACCTGCTCAATTTTTGATAAAATTTCGAATATACCAACATTATTCCAGTCAAACCAACCGGGCGAACCGGAAATTGTGTAATCTATTGTGTCTTGGTCTTCAGTAAAATCCTTACTGGCCCAAACATCTCCGTTCGGATTTATTCCGTGTTCAGTGCTATATGAGGCGGCTTCAACCGCCGGGGCGACAGGGTCAACATCTGCATTGCCTCCACTTCCGTAACCATATCCTGCTCCTAGCAATATTGACTTACTGCGTTCCCTAGCCGTTAAAGTCCTAATTAAAGTCGCTCCGTCCCCTGTCCCAGATATAACATAGTCTCCAATGCCATCCGTATTATTTACAAATACGGCATACACCATATAAACATGGTTATTGGTTTGCGACTGCCACCAAGTCAAATTATAGGTCCCAACATCAGGATTATCAAGTTCATATACTTTTATCGATGTAGAACCTCCCCAAGCACCATTTAGTATTAAAGGCAAAGTAACTCCATTCCATTTCAGGGGTGTCGAAAGTTGTATATATGCGTTGTGGCCAACAATAACATAAAGTTTGTCAGCCCCGGGATTAGTAATTGGTATACTCTTTGTTTCGTTTACAATAAGATCCGTGTATCCATTTTCGGCGACAATAGTCGGAGCTGTCTCTACTGTAATATATTCAAATAATTTCTTAACATCCTTTTTAACATCTGCTGCTAGAACGAATGAAGTATCTAATTGTCTGGCAAGTAGAGCTCTCGCATCTGCTGATAGAGCGATATTGACATTAGCTTCTCCGCTGTGAGTTACCTCAGCATCAGGATCTAGATCTATATTAACATTCAAGTTCTTTTTTATGGCTACAGACATGCTTGCTCCTAAAGTCGTGCTAGCAGCTAATTGCTTATTCCACAGCCACTCAAATGATGGGACCATGTCTACTCCATTTATGAAAAGTGTCTTTTTTGTATATTTTGTTTGTTCTGCCGCTGCTGTGATTCCGATAGGCGCTACTAGACCCTTCATATCTACAAGCACATAAGGATAATCAGGTGATGCCCCAATCCAACTCATAGTAACCTGTTCCGTCCCTGTATATGGTTTGTAGCTGGTTCCGTGAAGAGTCGTCAAATTGATAACTGTTTGGCCACTTCCGGGTGCCTCAGGACTACCAGTGCAGATTACATCAAATATCATCCCCTGTGCCCCTGTCGGAGTGATATCAAGGTTATTAACCGTATCACCCCTAACTTGACCACCATACCCAGCACAATGAGATAACGCAATAGCCGTTACTCTCAAGGTTCTTCCTGATCCGCCGTTCCACTGCATATCGTAAGTATGTGTCCCGATTGACGGATTAGCCATTCCCCAAATTGATATAGAACTAGAATGTGTTAAATTCGTTAATATAATATCCATAGCCACACCATCATATTCCGCTGGAGCGGGGTAATGGTGAAACCCGCTATTGGTGGTGCAGAGAATTAATAAATAGTTTGTCCCTGCCGGACATTCGAATTCAAACTCAGGCCGGTAAGAACCGGTAAATGGGATTGAATAAAAAGCGTCATTGACGATTACGGGCCCTGGCGATCCTGATATTTCTTTATTATATTTCTCGTTAGAACTTAAAGCAGCTGTCAGCGTGGCCTCTGCTGCACCGGTAAGGCCGAACCTGCTACCATAAGCACTTATTCCTACCGTGACTGACAAGTCTTTTTTTATAAATTTAGTTTGGCTGGCTCCGAGAATCAAACCGGCGTTCGCTGTATATTGTTTGCCTCCTTGATAAAAAGCTGACATGGACAGGCTAGCTCCTAGTTCTTTCGTAATTGCTTTTGTCGTTGTGGGGTATAGAGCAATCGGACCAGCTGATTTTATCTTTCTATACTCCATCAGTCGTGAGTATGAAGATGACAATATTATTGGGTCTGGATCTGCCTCAAAACCGAAGCTAGCACCTATTGCATCTATCTGCACTGTTGCTCCTAATTCTTTTATAATAATAACCTCTATTGAAGCCCCTAGGGTAACACTAACATCACCAACCCTGAGTCTGAGCAACTCTAAGGAAGGCACCATATCAACTCCGTTGATGAATAGTATCTTTTTTGTGAATTTGTCGCTGTCAGCTCCTAGTGCGATCGCTCCTCCGCCGGCTGTTATAGCGAGGATCTTTTTAATATATTTGATAATATCAGAGACGATAGTAGTAGAAGTATTCAAGGTCTCGGACTTAGCGGCGTCCTGTTCTTCGCTCGCTGATAAACTTAAAGTAAAAGCGATCTCTTTATCAATCTGTTTTGACATCTCGGTTGACGCCAACTGCAGGCTAGCGTTTAATGTCTTTACTTTGACATCTGGATCTCCTTCTGACGACAGGTTAACCGTGGCAGAGAAGTTCTTTGTGATCATAGCTGCCATACTAGCGCCTAACGTTATTGGGCCTACAGTAGACTGGCCAAGGACAGCCCCAAGAACGACACCTTCAGATTCGGTCCCATTTCCGCTATTATAAATAGCCGCTACTTCCTCGGTCGAAAGAGCCTTATCATAAAATCTAAAATCATCTAAAGATACTCCTCCGTTAAGACCACCTTCCGGAGCACCAAATGTTATATCGCCGATCGTTGCAAAGTTTGGTGAGCCGGTTAAGCCCCAGTTTGTATAATTAGCTGATATATCTACATTGTCCAAATATATCGGGCTAGCACCCTGTGTTGAGTCAACCACTATGACAAGATGATGCCAGTTTCCATCAGCAAGAGTTACAAAAGTATCACAGTCCATGCTAAAAGTGTTAGCCCCAACCTCAAGTTGATGATTGATATAGGTGAATTCGGCTTGATGGTCTATGAGTATTGCACTCCAATCTCCCCCAGCCCAACCAGCGGTATAAAGCCAAATTTCCTGTTGTGGGAGTGCGTTTGGAATTTTAAACCAAAGCGATATTGTATAAGCAATGGTCGCTGGCTTTATGTCATCTACATCACTTACAACTATATTTTCTCCATCGCCTGTTAAATCGAGCGTCTCATTAATTTTACCAGCAGCAGTGATTGTAGAAGTATTGGCGAAGGCAGTTGCGTTAGACGCAGAGATGCTGTCTAAAACATTTGTATTAGCAGCATTATCATTAAATTTAAAATGCGATACTAATTCATCACCAAGATCAATACCGCCTCCACCGCCGGCTATAATTTCCAACAATTTATGAGTTCTATTATCTCTATCCGAAACTAGAGTAAGCGCAGTAGAGAGTGTTTCCTGCTTATCTGCCTCATCTTCTTCTGAGGCACTTAAGCCTATATTGGTAGCTAGCGCTATATCAATACGTTTTATAATATCAGCTATAATTTCTACTCCAGCACTAAGTGTATTCTGATTGGCTTCCTCCTCTGAGGCGCTTAAATTTAGACTGACGCCGAGATCCTTCATAACAACTATCGAGATTGAGGCGCCCAAGCTAATGCTTGCTCCGAATTCACGAGTGTAGGTCACTGTCGGATCTGAGCTGGAAAGAGTTACTGTAACCGGGAATGCCTTTTTAATTATATCTTTTGTCGTATTGGCCGCCGATGTAATCCCGGCAGATACTACTTTAACGACTGCGCTCGGTGCTTTTTCCGCAGCCAAAGATAGCCCTGTCGAGATAAAACTGGTTACGAGTCGTCCTAAATATTCAATAGTGAACTCTGCTCCTTCAAGTATTTCTATTGCTTTTGCTTTGCTGGCAGATAAATTTATTTCTGCAGAAAGATCCAAGCTTCGTATTCTATATGCACTCATGCCAAACGAAGAAGATAGTTCTTTTTCAATCGCCTTAGTCTCTGCCGCACCCAACGACATCCCAGAATTAGCAAGCGGCCCGAGCTCAAGCCACATATTTCTACCAGCAAGAGGAGTCCAAGTTACTCCTGAGTCAGCAGAACTCATCGTTACCGCACCCGCAGGACTAAGTTGAGAAATATCAGGATCACCGCCATCATCATCAAACTTTGCTCCATAGAAAGTTATTGTGCTTCCTGTGCTCCATATCACAATATAATATTCTTGACCGCCAATAAGCTGCAACGGTGAAGATAATGTTGCTTCTTTTATGCCCGATCCAAAAGGCATCGTGCCGCTCCTTAAAACATTTTGGTCAGCATCTCTTATTTCATAAGCTGGAACATTAGTTGAAGCAGTATTTCTCCTTATAGTATTCACAACTACACTTACTGGCGGAATATATCTTTGTGCTCTATTTATAGTGCTAGTAATATTCGCATAACCATTCCCGTTGATATTGCCTCCGAAATAGTCTCCACCAGCAAACTTCATACCGAACCCGGGCATAGCATCATAAGGCGACCAATTTCCACTTGAACCATTGGCATACATAGTGGAATGCTGTGCATCGGGATTGTTATTGCTGTGAATAAGATCTTGTTGAGTTCTGACAACTCTGGTAGACGCATTTGTGCCACTTTTGTGTTCAGCTGCCAATATGTAAACATTTCCCTTAGTCAACGCTACAGGAGTATCAAGAACAACTTTTGCCCAACCGCCAGTCCAAACAATATCCTTATATCCAAGAGAATAAGCGACATTAATATCTGGAACACAATTTGCTCCTGTCGGCAAATTACTATTATCCAATAAATGAAGACGGAAAGTTCCACCAGTTGTGCCTTGAAGCTGGAAATACAACTCAGTAACACTTTCGCTTCTGTCAGCCGTAAATCTTGCCCCAATATGATAACTGATAGAGCCACCGAAAAACGATGAAACAACAGCATTATAATTTGTATATTCAGTCCCGGCGACATATAAACGATCAGGATCCTCGTAAACGCCTGGCTCCAATACTAAAGCTGTTATCCTTGCCTCTGCGCTAGCCCCTAACGATAATGCAGCACTTGAGTTCTTTTTTATTAAAATAGTTTTGCTCGCACCCAACGATAAACTTGCCGATTTTGAAGAATCGACTTCTTTGCCTAGACTCACGTCCGGCGTAAAACTTGTATTATAGTTTTCGTTAAATGTCGCCATATAATTTAACCTCTGCAGCAGCGATGGTAGTCGCTCTGCGAGTGTGCTGGTATAGTAAATGTTTTACCGACAAATTTAGCCGGCTTTTCTTCCGTGAGGACAATTGTAACTTCAAGGAGCTCTCCTTCTGTCTGAGAAGAATCACCGGATATTATAATATTTGATTCAAATGATTTTGTTATTCTTACTTCCATGCTCGCTCCAAGCGCGATCGCTCCACCGCCAGCACCACCACCCCAAGTAGCATTGCTAACATACCATGGCCTTTGCCAAAACGGAGTATCTATCCATTTTATATATAAGACAGAAAGTCCAGATAGAGGAATTTGGTGACTTAATCTTCCGCACGTAGATGTAGAACTCCATAGCCCATCGCTAGGATCTCCAGTATTTGATGACAATTCTGTCTCGCTTGTCCACGTAGAGCCATTAAAAGAAACTGTATAAAGATACTGGTAAGCAGCAGAATCAATATAAGCTGCGTGGAAATTATCTGAAGCGTCGATAGAAAGACATAATGAATCAGGATCTGTAACTGAACTATTTATTTGAACTCCGCTCCAAGTAGATCCGTTAAAATAATTATACTTAAAAGCCCCACTGCCGGAAACTACTAAAACATTATCATTACTGTCTATCATTATCGCGAACTTATCTGCTATAGCTCCTATGTTCACTTCCGAATCCCATGAAGATCCATTCCACTTTCTGTAGTAACTAACACCGCCATTATTGTATATAATGTGCACATAATTATTTGAATCAGTATAAGCGTCGATCGAGTTAGCCACCCCTGTGACAGCTATATTTGACTGAGCAGCCCAACTATTAGTCGAATTCGTATATATATAATAATTTATTACCGTAGTGCTTAATTTAACGAATAAATACATATTACCGTTAGCATCCATGGTAGTTTTGCTCGTAGTGCTATTAGCGCCTATGGTAACTGGCGCCTGCCATGAGGATGTTCTACGAACATGCTTAGTCAAATTGGTGCCATATTCTCTATAAACAACATGAACGTAATCGTTCTGATCAACCATTATATCAGTCATTCCCTGAAAGCCGGTAAAGAAATTATATCCAGAATCCCATGTTGTCCCTCCGTCAGACGAATAGACTACATAAGATTTTGAGTCGTCATTACAATGGACAACAGCCCATATGCCGCCAGCTGAATCCCTGGCAGATAATCTCATCCATTCTCTCCCGTCACCACCTGGTATCTCATACTCATCTCCGCTGCCACTTGTGTGGACCTGAACGTCCATACTGTCAACTATCGTCCCACCGCCACTTGATATAAATAATATCTTTTTTATAAACTTTACTAAATAAGAAGCCAACGAAGTAGATGTTTCTAGCGTTTCTAATTTAGACGTTCCTTCGTCGCTAGTCGCTGACATGCTCAGTCCTACATTAAATGTCTTTTTTACAAAGACGGTCATACTTGCGCCTAGTGTCATTGACGTTTCTAACAATG
>Ga0307375_10005068_pt1 | contig 12448 bp, 14 predicted proteins | sample TR1MG_FD_202531 | JGI IMG/M metagenome (GOLD analysis project Ga0307375, IMG submission 202531) | Soil microbial communities from Risofladan, Vaasa, Finland - TR-1 | ecosystem: Environmental > Terrestrial > Soil > Coastal area > Acid sulfate soil | place: Finland: Risofladan, Vaasa | collected... | reverse complement strand
TCCTTCATCTAACTTACTCATAGAATCCGCAAGTAAACCAATACCAGCAGCAGCAGCACCGATACCTGCACCGATACCCAGAGCAGCAGCACCGATACCTGCACCAGCACCCATCATACCTTTTCCTGAGATGCCTTTAGCACCGCCTTTCATAAATTGTCCTTTAGCATTACGAGCAGGACCCGCCTTTCGGAATATATTACTTAACGATGAACCCGTTTTTGTTTTACCACCACCAATACCTTGTGTGATTCTTTGAGTAATACCACCTTTAGCAGTAAATGCACCCATTGCCTTATTAACAACAAAGCCAGCAGCCATAAGCATTCCAGCACCTTTAAGTATACCTTGTCCTATATCGTTTTTCGAAAGCCAAGCAATCATGTCGTTAAAACTATTTGCAATTGGTCTTATCCATGTGAGTACTTGATTAATACCATTCAGTACTGGTAATAATGCAGCTTTAAGTTCTTCAATTGTAGCTTTTAATGCGGTTTCAAAATCCTGTGCGTCTTCAGCACGTTTCTTTAATGATACCTGTTCCTTTTCAAACGATTTTGCTTGTTCACCCGTTAAAGTAGTAATATCTCGCATTCTTCCAGCGAGTTGAACTTCAAATTTACCAGATTTTGTATTAAAAACCGCAGCACCTTGAACCAATTCCTTTTCTCTGCCAGTTAAACCACTACCAGATAATAATCGGCTCGTTGCTTCTAAGTCCGCACGTCTTTGCGTGATTATGGTCATCTCTTCAGCACTAATTCCTAATGACTTAGCAACACTTTCAAGTCTTTGACGGTCTGCTGGACTAATAAACTTCTCAAATGTACCATCACTATTCTTTTTGAACGTGACCATACCTTTAGTCATTTCAGATATTTTAGCTATTAATTTATCGGGTTCGTTACGAGCTAAATACATCCATTCAAATGGGTCGGTTTTTGCGAATTCTCCACCCATTATTTGTAGGTTGGCAGCTAATTCAATTGCACCTTCAAGACTTTTAGCAGCATCGGCAGCACTAAGTGCGTCTTTCATATCGACTTTAAACTTTTCAGCATTCATTGCCATTTCAGCAATTCCTTTACTACCTGTTTTAAAACTATATGTATTTACTTTCTTGAAGTTATCACTCATGTTTTTCAGCACCTTCGTGGTATTAACACCCATTCTTTCTGAGGTGTCAACAATACCCTGTACCATTTCCATACTTCTTTTAGCATCCAAACCCATGTATTCAAATTGTGCACCGAGTTTAGTTGCTTGTTCCACACCAAGTCCAGTACCAAGTCCAATTGCTGCAATATCTTCTACCATTTCTGCTGATAGTACACGTGCTCTACCTGTTTCATCAGCAAAACCAGTCATAATGGTTTGAACGTCAGCAAGACCACCACCCATACGAGCTACATGACCAGCAGAAAGTTCAAATGATTTTCTCATTTCAGCAGCTTTCGTGCCAGACATTCCGAGATTCTTTATGGTTTCCTTGATAACTTTATCAGATTGCATCAGGTATTCCCAACTCTTTGCAAGTAAATTAGAATATTTTTCTACTTTTTTATTTAAAGCATCCTGATTTTTAGCCTGTTGTTTTACTTGGTCATTTAATTTCTTTAATTCACCAATTTGTTCATTATATTCGGCAGTAATTTTATCTAATGTTTTTTTCTGGTCATCAGATAATCGATTATAGTTGGCTTTTAACTCATTAATCATTCTTAATTTATCTGACTGCATGTCAAGAGCCACAGAGATTTTTTCTTCTGCAGTAGAAGCAGCATGAAGAGAAGAAACACGAGTTGCATCCAACGCATTTAGTTCTCTTAATGAACGAGACATTTGCTCCTGAACTTCAAGAACTTTTTGTGCTTCTGCTAATTCTGCTTTTGTTGATTTTGCCATAATAAATTAATATGATATATATAAATACAAAAGACCAAGATTTTTATCACCTTGGTCTATGATTGTTTTTATTTTGTGCTTTATCTTGCAATCTTTCAATTTCCTCATTTTCTTTTTGTAAAAGAAATAAGTAATGTCGTCTGCGATATATTGGTAGCCGTTCAATGTAATCGGCTTGGAAATTAGCGTGTTTGGTCAGTATATATATCTCTTCATCGACCATTTTTTTGTATTCACCCGCTAACTGTTTGGGAAAAAAAAATCCACGCCCACGCTTAAAGTAGCATTAAATTTATACCCGTCTTTGGTTATGAATTCATAATTCATATCAACATCAGGACTAACATCGAGCAGTTTTCTACGAATTGTAAAAGCGTCAAGTGCTGGCATCGCATCAATAAATCTATCAATGTATGACCTGTCAGTTTTTTCATTAATTGCTACAACACTTGCTTTAAGTCTCATTGTACTGTATTGATTAAATTCTTCACCACTGGCTTCCATGTAAGACTCTGCCCTTTTAAATATTTTATTATCTTCACCAGAACTCAATAGTCTAAGCGTAGCTACTTTTTTACGCATTGGTAGCTCAACTTTATAATGTCCTCGGTCATCTGGTAGTTCTTCAACTATTTTATAACGTAGTTTAAGTAAATCAACCACAGTTGTGAATGGTATACCTGACCTTGGGTCAGATACTTGTACAGTATAATCTGAGCCATAACTTGAAGTACGTAAGAATAAGATAATTGCGTTACGGTCACCTGCAAGTAGTTCTTCAACAATAATACCATGTGTTTTGATTTTTCTTTTCAAAAGAACATCAAGTACAGTACCGCTTTCAATTAGTGATGGAGTTGTTAAGAGGTCTTCGTCTTTTGAGGTCATATATTCTACATTGACTTCAGAAATGCCGTGTGAATAAAACTTGCCTTCAGATGGTAATTTAACAATTTCATATGACATCATCAAATCAGGGTCTGTTTCTTTTGACATAGTAGCTTCGAATTCCTTTGGATTATATGTTGGGGGTTTTGGAATTGAAGTACCTTGTGCTTGTGTTGGAGCACCACCTTCATTAATTACATCTTTATATTTCTTTAATGCCTCTGTGATGCTTTCCTTTTGTGGAATGTTGTCTTTTTCTGCCATTTTTATAATTTTTTATACTTTATTATTGTTTTCGATAAATACTAAGAAAAAAATTTCTGTCTGAATTCAAGATTTTTATTTAAAACACGTATAAGCGTATAGTATTAAGAATAATTAACATAAATAATATTACTTAAAGTAATTGATAATATAAAATATGGGTAGAGATAGAGCTAAAGAAGAAAGGGATTATGAAGAACTTACATCAGTGAATAGTGAAGTTGAAATATCTAAAATTAAACATGAGGTAAGTACACTTTTACCAAAAGATATTAAAATTATTGCAAAGAATGATAGTCAAAAAAAGCTAATAAACTCAATTAAAAATAATGAAATCACGATTTGTGCAGGTCCCGCAGGCACGGGTAAGACTTTCGTAGCTATTGCATATGCCTTGAGTTTATTAAGAAAAGCAGGTAATCGCTTTAAGAAAATCTACATTGTGAAATCAGTAACAGCCTTAAAGGGAGAAGAACTTGGATTTCTTAAAGGAGATTTGAGGGAGAAGATAGACCCGTTTATGTGGAGTTTCTATATAAACATGGAAAAACTTATTCTGGAATCATCAATGAAGACTTTACTTGAGAAAGAAATAATCAGACCATTCCCTCTTGCATACATGCGTGGAGCAAGTCTGGATGACTGTATAATTATTGCCGATGAAATGCAAAACGTGAGTCTGGATAATTCCAGAACACTCTTAACACGTATAGGTAGTAATTCGAAACTTATTTTACTTGGTGACATCAATCAGGTTGACATGAAGAACAAGTCTGAAAGCTCATTAGAGGTGCTTTTAGAGCTATTTGACGGGGTTAAAGACATGGGTGTTATCAAGATGTCAGAAGCAGATACAAACGTAAGAAATCCTCTTATAAACGTCATCGAAGCACAGTATAATGATTATACTGCTAAACATAAAACTAATGGGAACGGCAACAATAAAAAACAACAATTAAATGACTGAAGAACATAAAATATTAGTGATATATGTGGGTGTTGCAGGGATTCGAAGTGAAGATATTGAAAACTTTGTCCGTAAGGTTGGTAGTAGAATATCCCCACAAACAATCGAAGGGGAATTTATTATGATTCCCACACAATCACAAGACACGAGAATCGAATGTATTAATCCAAAATACATTACGGATACCGAATTAATTCGGGAACACACCGAAATGATGAATAAATTACAAGAACAGTTGAAAATTCAACTGGATATATTAAAAAAAGAGAATAATGAGTAAAAAATTAAGAGTTGGTATTGATGTCAACGAAGTGTTAAGAGCCAGATGGTTGCAATTTGATAGATTTTATGTGCAGGAATTTGGTAATAAGGAAAAAGAAATAGCCGTCAAGTACGCATATGATTTTTTTAATGAATATGCTTGGGAAGACCGTGTTGAAGAACAGAAGGAATTAAAAGAACCTGATGAGATGCCAGACGATATTAATCCTGTTAGCTATCAGGTTGATGAAAAAGGTGAGGCAGATGCTGATGTGTTTATCTTCAAAAAAACAGAAAAAATAACATTAACTGCAAAGGAAGTATATAATCGTTTCATGTATGAAGATTATCTATTTGAATTACACGGGGCAGCACCAAAAATGTATCCCCAATTGGATTTGGACGTGAATAATTTCTTACAAAAGTACGAAAATACTGTGGATTTCACTGTAATATCAGTTGAAAACCGTTTCAGTATACCACCAACACTATTTTTCCTAAGTAAGATATCCTCAAGATTTAGGAATTACAAGTTTGTTAATAAGTCTGTTGAGATGTGGAATGAAGTAGATGTTCTGATAACGACTGACCCAGAAATACTTAAACTTGGCACGCCTTGGGGAAAGAAATTGATTAAACTAACAAGACCTTATAATGAAAAGATTAATGCTGGTTCGTTAAAGGTATTACAAGTTGCCGAGTTAATCGATAATAAAAATTTTGAAAAAATAATTAAATATAAAATGTAAGTAAAATGAGCGAAGAATTAAAAGTATCAGCAGAACAAGCTGAATTAGAGAAAATCGAAAAGATTAAATTATCTCTCGATAAAATGGCAAATAAGAAATCGAAGTTCTTATTTGTTGTTCCAGAATCACAAAGTCCTGTGGCGAGTGTTTATGAAATATATTTTCATGCAACAGTTGTTAAAAATTTAGGTTATGAAGTAATTGTTTTGGTCGAAAAGGGTGATTATGTACCACCAATTTGGATTGAAAAGGAACTCACTGACCACAAACATATGTCTATGGCAGACCCTAAACTAATGGTCGGTCCCGAGGACGTGATGGTCATTCCAGAAGTATATTCAAACGTTATGGAACAGACAAAAAACCTACCTTGTTTAAGGGTTGGATTATTACAATCTGTCGATTACATGGTGAATGCATTAATCCCGGGCACGGATTGGACTTCCTTCGGAATTCATGATGTCATCACAACCTCACCAACACTTAATGAATGGCTTGAGACTTTCTACGGAAAGGGTAAATATAATGTGAGAACATATAATATTGGAATTCCTGAATATTTTCAGAAGTCAGACCTACCACAAAAACCAATTATTTCTGTAATCGGTAGGAATGCCAACGAGATTTCAAAGCTCGTTAAATTGTTTTTCAGTAGGTATCCACAATATAATTGGGTAACATTTGACCCAATGCTCACAAAGAGTAAACCACCACAGGCAATGCGTAGAGTTGACTTTGCAAAAAGACTGAAAGGTAATTTTGCTGCTGTTTGGGTTGATAGGATTGCGAGTTTTGGTACATTCCCACTTGAATGCATGAAGGCAGGCGTTATTCCGATTTGTCTGAAACCAGACATCATGCCCGAATATCTACTTGAAAGAGATGAGAACGGAGTAGTAACCAAGGTTGTTGAAGGTGCTGGTGTTTGGAGTGAGAATTATTATGATTTACCTGTACTAACTGGTGAGATTCTCATTAAGTTTCTTGATGACAGTATTTTACCTGCATTATATGAATCAATGGAAGCTGTTGCCAGTAAATATACTCAGGAAGCAAGTGAAGCCAGATTAGGTGAAATATATGGTGAACTTATAGGTCAGAGAGTAAAACTATTGGAAGCTGCACTAATACCAGCAACCGAACCCCAGACTCCATCTGATGAACCACAAACACAACCGTTTGTAGCGCAATAAAAATAAATTTAAATTAAAAACATATAATATGAATATATCAGTAATAATTCCAGTTCATGAATATAATGACATGATTGGAGGATATTTAGAAAAAGCAATTCAGTCTATTGAAAAACAAGAAGGTGTTGAAGCACCGAAAGTAATTATCGTATGCGATGCAGCAACTGAAAACGAACTGGTGAATAAACCACAAATCACTTCAGTAAGCGCAATAACACCAACATATTTAAGAAATGATGGAGATACCAGCTATCAAGCACAGGTTAACCTTGCTGTTGAAGCAGTAACTACCGATTATTTCACGGTACTTGAATTCGATGACGAATTCAGTAATACATTTTTCAAGAATTCCAGCAAATATGTTGAAAGCTATCCAGAGGTCGATGTGTTTCTAACCATGATGATTGAAGTCAATGAACAAAATCAGGGTATTAAATTAACAAACGAAACTGTTTGGGCACAACAATTTGTTGGTGAGAACGGTGAAATGGGTTACTTGAATACAAACGCCTTGAAACAATACACGGACTTCAAATTAAGTGGTGCAGTTATTAAGAAATCTGAATTTGAGAATCTTGGTGGCTATAAAACCAATATTAAATTGGCTTTCATGTACGAGTTCTTATTAAGAGCACTAAATAATGCATGTAAGATTTACTCAATGCCAAAAATTGGTTATAAGCATTTGGCAACACGTGAAAATAGTTTATTCGATAATTATTTGAAGACGATGCCAATGAATGAGAGAAAATTCTGGTTCGAAACCGCAACAAATGAAGCTAATTTCATGAACGATAGACCAATTGACATGTCGAGACTACAGAAACAAGTTGTTTCTTAAAAATAATCTTATATGTTGAATCTATTTAAATGAGACAAAATGAAAACACCACACCGTATTTTGCTGAAAAAGAAGAACAGGCTGTTATAGATTATATTAATTCAGATTCGCTGGAAGTAAAGAATAAAATCTATAATGAAATCCTAATCGAACCCTTCAGGAAGATGATACAATCCATATTAAGGCGATATCCGATTCATATTGGAAATTATGATATGGAAGAAGTTGAAGCCAATGCTCTTACACATTTGATTGAACACATGGTCAAATTCAATCCAGATAAAATTACAAGGTCTGGTAATCGAACCAAGGCATTTAGTTATTGCCAGACTATTATCAGAAATTATTATAAAGACCATAGTAAAAAGAGCTATACTGAGAAGAAAATTAATTTGAGTTTTGATGACTATATTGATGAAATCAATCAGAATATCGAATATGCGTATGAACTTGAACTGGAGAACCAACATCAACTCGAAAAACTAATTAATAATGTCATTGATAAGATAGAGTGTAGAATCAATTCCGAGGAAGGGATGAAGAAAAATGAGGTTATTGTTGGTGATGCAATTGTTAATGTCCTGAAGAACTGGCATCTATTATTCTTGGAAGACAGTCCCGAAGGAAAATATAATAAAAGAATAACTAATAAGTTTGCTAAAAACAAAATATTGTTATTTTTAAAAGAACAGACTGGTTTAAGTACGAAAGAGATTCGAATTGGCATCAAACCATTTAAAGAAATTTACTTTATTGAAAAAATAGATTACTTAGATGACTAACAATAAATTTTGGACAACTGAAGTTGAAGAAGCACTTGCAAAATATGTTTCTTGCGTGGATATTAAAGAAAAAAATGAGATATTCACTAAGTATCTTTATTCTCCATTTCAACAACTCATTGATAAGACAATTAAACGTTATCGTCCAGACAGGGAGGGTTATGATGATGAAGAAGCTAAAGAAGATTTTCTTTATCATCTGGTAATTCATGTGCAGAGGTTTAATCCAGATGTAGTATTACCAAGTGGTCGAAAACCAAGTGGTCTTAGCTATTGTAGCGTTATAATTAGAAGTGCGATTGCAGACGATAGGGTAAGGAGTGCTCGTGAGAAAATGAATAGAATTAGTTTTGACGATTGGCATAAAGACCATCAGGAAATATAAAAACTCGTATTTATATGTACTAAAACTATAAAAAATGGCAAGACCAACAAGAAAAAAGTTAAAATTCGATGAAGAGAGTGTAAATAAGCTACTTCAAGAAATTTATGATGATAGTCATAATCAAAAAGCAAAAATAAGTAGACTCTTCACTAAATGGGAAACCAAAGTGAAAGAAGGCGGGGAAATACAGGCGATTGGTGACCAGATTGTTAAAGTAATTGCGCTGGAAGCCAAGAACGTTGACCAGAAAATCATGCTTCTGAAGTTCTTAAAAGAAGTTGTTTATGATAATAAATCTGGTGGTAGTGGTGCAACCGATACTGTGAAATCAGGAGAAGGTGAAAATATTACTCCCGAAAGAAGAAACGAGCTATTAAATTTTGTTCAGGAAGAACTTGAACGCAAAGAAAAAGAAAAAAAGTAAACTATGAGTATAAGTAGTAATAAGCAGGGTGTTTTTACTTCGATTGGTGCAATGTCTTCATTAAAACAGGAGAGAAAATTGCCTGATAGGACAAATGTATTTTCTTCAGTAAACAATAAAAAGGATGTCGTACCATTTCAACTTGATGTCTTAAAATCACTTGTTGGGTCAGAAGGACTTAAAGAGCTTACTGGTCAATTATTTACTGATTTCATTGATGAAGTTGAACCTGAATTCAAAAAGACTTTAACCAAGCAATTGGTTCAATATAATTCTGGTGAATTACTTAATACTCAATTTATTAATAGTGGCTATAATGTAGATTTAAAAGATATTGATGTTTTCGGTAAATTTCAAGACAATCCCACTTCGGATATTGGTAGTCTGTTATATAGTGATGACAGCGAGACTTTTGATAGGAAAATGTATGACGCAATACTAACTGCTAACGACACTACATGCAACAACATGGTACTCAAATATAATGCAGTTACAGATAAAGTAAATTTCAAACCAACTGCAGGTTCATCTGGCTCAAATATTGGTGACTGGATGGCTGATTTTGTTAATGATTCTGTAATTATTGATAAAAAAGTGTTTCTGACAAACGTAATGAACGCAATTTATGGTAGCGTAACCGCAAATCAAGATAAGTCAATCGAACAAATATATCAAGAACTACAGGTAAGTAAAATGATTGAACAAGTAATTGAAGACGATGATAGCTTTGTAATTTCTCAGGAAGATTTCGATGCGTTGTTACAAAAGGCACAGGGATTGGTTGATGGTGTTGTTTATTATGATATGGGTTGCGGAATTGTTGAAGCACAGCTACCCCTCAGTGGAATGACAAGTCTTATTTCAGAAATAAGTGGCTCAACAGATTCCTATGGTGTTGGGAACGCAGTTAATGCAACAATAAATGAGAGCATGGCGAACACACCAGAAATTGCAGATGAGAATCAGGAAACCATAAAAGATGGATTTTTCAAAAGGCTTATTCAGGCAATTTCATTAACACTTTCAGAAACAATGACAACTGCACCTCAGATACGTGCACTCCTTGCAATTTCAAGCGCATTTACTAATAATGATGTGGTTCAAATTGGAAACCCTGTCGATGATTTGAAGAAGTTCAGTGTATTTTTAAAGTGTGTGATACAGGATGTAATAAGACTTATGAGTAAATTTATTTTCGATTTAATTGTCGCATTATTAATTGCGCTCATCACACCAATAATAACACAAATTGTTCGGGAAAAAATAAATCAATATCTAAATCAAATAAAAACGCTGGTGTCATCAAAACTGGCAGGCATATAAATAAATTAAAAAAATGATAGTAGACCAAAAATTAAACAAACAGTTCGTTGGTGTTTATCTTATCGATGGTTCGAAAGACGGCACGCAACTTGCAACAACTTCAAAACCAAATGCGTTTAGAAGAATGACTACAAGACTATTTTTAGGTTGGAAATGGATAAGTATCCAAAAACTAAAAGAAGTAAAAGCATAATAATATGGCAATAGATTATAATAATATTGAAGATATTATTGGTGGTTTTGATAAAATATTAAACCTATCTTCAGTTGGCGGTCCGCCACCCATCCCTGCACCACTCATATTAGTTGGTGTACCGAGACGCAGTGGTTTGTCGCCAACAAAAATAGCTTCACGTATTATTGCCAGAAAATCGGAAGCAGGTCTTCCTGTGGGTGTATTACCTTCAGGAACTGTGAATCCTGATGAAATAATGGAAAGAATTAGGATTGAAGAAATTATAAATGCGCTGCAACAAGATGCTGTTATTTCGGTGGTAATTCCACCCGGGATATCACTCACCGCAGCAGGTATTTCGCCAACGGGACCCGTCTCTGTATTTGGCTCAACAATCTATTATGCAAAAGGTTATGGGGTTATACAATAATGGAAGAATTAAGTAATTACACACCGATTGAGCTTAATAAAATGATTAATGATGTCAAAGAAAAACATGACGCATTAAAACAGGAAGTTATTGACCATAGTTTTGAACTCGATGAACTTGAGAAGAAAATCAATGAGAAAATTGTGGTCATTAACGAATTAGAAAAAAAATATGTCGAATTAATTGAAGAAATAACTAATAGATAATGCAATACGATAAACCAATTATACAGACATCGAATCCATATAAAATGGAGAGTACTAATGTAATTACCAGAACAATATATTATGGTGAAGTAACTTCTATTGAAGACGATACCGATGGTGGAAGAATTAAGGTTAGAATTCAGGGTTTTGATAACAAGACTGGAAACGATGACCTGCCTTGGTGTTATCCGATGTTACCAAAATTCTTTCACATATATCCACAAGTTGGTGAAATGGTTAGAATTTTTATTGAAGACATTAAATATCCAGAAAGAAGCAGATTTTGGCTTGGTAGTATAATATCACAACCACATAAAATCGGTTTTGACTCAATCTATACTGCACAATCAACAACAAACTTTGCATTAACGATTCCAGAGAAAGCACCAAGCACATATCCAGATGCTGTTGGGGTATATCCGTTAAAAACTGATGTAGCAATTGTCGGTAAAGTTAACACCGATGTTATATTACGTATAAATGAAGTCCATATCAGAGCAGGTAAGCATGAAAACGACAACATATTAAAGCTAAACACCAAGAATCCCGCAAGTATTGACATGGTTTTTGAACCAACTGGTGACAGCGAGGAATATTATAGCAGCACTGTTATGATGAGTGATAAAGTAGCAATACTTTCACATAGTGGAAATCCTCAATTTAAAGCTGCACGTGTGGAAGCTAAAGACAGGGAAAGAATATTTGCCGAAGGACACCCAATTGCAAGAGGTGATGTTCTTGTGGAAGCATTAAATATTTTTAGACAGGCACTTATAAATCACATTCACGGCTATTCTAATATGCCAGCAGATAAGAACTCTGTTATAAATGACTTAGAAAGAATCAATCTTGACGCAATTTTACAAAAAAACATTGTAACTAATTAAAATTTTCGTACATTTGTTCCTTATGACGATTGATATTCCCATACCACATCAGCTATTTACTGCTTTTAATGACGTAACATTTTATGATGAACCTCATAAATATTATGTTGATAACAAGGAGTTGATTAGCGTTACCACTTTGATTCACAGGTATCAAGAAGAATTTAATGAAGAATATTGGTCACAATATAAAGCCAATGAACACAAAATAAGTCAAAGAGAAATACTTCGAGCATGGAGATTCATAAATAAAAAGGGCACTATTAAAGGTTCGGCAATTCATGACTACGCTGAGAATCTATTCTTAAATAAAATTTATGATTACCCTGAACGACTAATTTTGGATGAATTTGGTTTTGACCCCGTTAAACCAGAGTACGAAATAACTAAAAAGCACGTTGATAAATTTTATAATGACATTCAAGGTAAATTAATCCCAATTCGAACCGAAATGATTGTTCACGATAAGGAATCACTTATTGGTGGAATGCTCGATATTCTATTTTGGAATATCAAGATGCAAGAATTTCAAATCTGGGATTGGAAGACCAATAAAGATTTTACTGAAGAAGAAAAGGGAAGGCATTTGCGTGATGATTTATACATGCTTGAAGACTGTGATTTGGAAATCTATTCATTGCAGCTTGAAATGTATAAACAGATTATCGAGAAACATGTACCAATTAAACTTGGAAAATCGTATATTGTTTGGTTTAATCATAATAATGATAATTATAGAATAATCGAAACCAAGAACCGAGAATTTTA
>Ga0307375_10005066_pt1 | contig 12449 bp, 3 predicted proteins | sample TR1MG_FD_202531 | JGI IMG/M metagenome (GOLD analysis project Ga0307375, IMG submission 202531) | Soil microbial communities from Risofladan, Vaasa, Finland - TR-1 | ecosystem: Environmental > Terrestrial > Soil > Coastal area > Acid sulfate soil | place: Finland: Risofladan, Vaasa | collected... | reverse complement strand
TTTCTTGCAAGCCTTGATCTCCGCTACCACCGATCGGTTCAGTCTGCAGCGACCTCATCGTCCATCACCTGCCCCGCCTGCTTCACAGGCCGAAGGCGTGCCGGCACCACCAGCTCAGCAGTGGCCTGAAGCAGGCTTATGCGAGGTGCCCAGCGGAGGCCTATGGCGTGTCGGCGGGCCCATGCATGGCACACCGACTTCCTGCGACCGCCCTTTAAAACGCCTGATTGCTCATATGGCTGAGCTGCGGTCGGCGCCCCAGGTGAGTCGACGTATGAGTCGATGCAAGCCACGCCCCCTCATCTTCAAGGTCGGCGTGAAGGTCCGTCACCACGCTGGCAGAAGCGTGGAACTGCGCCATCGCATCGATCAACACCTGCACATGCCGGTCAGCGGGGGCCTGGCTCCTTTTCCTGTCTGTAGTCAGCAACCTGCTTTGCCAAGGCGTGGCGGCATTCGACAAACCTGCCCACATGGCTTCGGCTTCAAATTGGTCCCGTCGGGCAGTGTGCACAACATGTTCGTTACCGTGTAGGACCGCCTTGCCTGAACTCGCATATACCGTCGGAGTCAGGGCGGATTGATCCAAGGAAGCGGCGACAATGGTATTAGTCGCCGCAAATCCGTCAGGCATTGATGTCAGCATACTTCCAAATTGTGAGGCGGGAATCGCATAACCGTCGCTGGGTTGCACATAGCTGATCGCGAGATCGCCACCCAGGAAGTGGTCCTTCACTCGCACTTGCTGAGTAACGTCGTCGTCGACGAGGATGATCAGGTCGTTTCCACTTTGATGGAAGCTCAACCGCGTGCGATCGACCCCGTTGAAGAACAGCCAGTCCATGCCGCCACCCGTGTTGTCGATCACGTCGCTATCCGATCCTGCCTGCCAGACATAGCTGTCGTCACCCGCTCCGCCAAGGAGCAGGTCATCGCCGTCCTCGCCGACCAGCGTATCCGCACCGGCGCCGCCGATCAGGATGTCATTGCCCGAGCCACTGAACGAGCCGTTGCCTCCTGACAGGTAGTCATCGCCATCGCCGCCGTCGAACTTGTCGTCGCCAGCAAAGCCGAAGATGGTGTCGTCACCGCCCAGGCCGTGGATCAGGTCACGCCCATTCGTGCCTAGCAGTTGCTCACCGGCTGCGGTGCCGTCGACGACAGTCGTATAGTCACTGTCGTTTCCAGTGTTGCTTGGTGTCGAGCCGCCGGTACCACCGCCAGCCAAGGTATTGATGGTTGACGTATCCAGCATCGAACCGCTCGCGGGCTGCACATAGTCGATCGCATAGTCGCCGCCGAGGAAATGGTCGGTGACGCGGATCGTTCTGCCGGTGTCGTTGGCTACCGTAATCAGCAGATCGTCACCATCGCGGCTGAAGCCCAGGTTGCCGGCGGTGATGCCATCGCTGAAGAAGACACCATCGTAACCGCCATCGGTATTGTCGATCATGTCCTGTCCGCCACCGTAGACGTACTGATCGTCGCCCGCGCCGCCAAGCAACGTGTCGTTGCCATCCTCACCCACCAGCGTGTCGTTGCCCGCTCCGCCCTCCAGGCGATCCGCACCGGAACCGGAGCCGCTGCCGTTGCCCCCGGCCAGGTAGTCATTGCCGTCGCCGCCGCGCAAGGTGTCATCACCGGCCATGCCGAACAACTGATCGTCACCGGCCAGTCCCTCGATCAGGTCCTTGCCGGCGCTGCCTACCAATTGCTCGCTGCTCGCGGTTCCCTCCATGGTGTTGTCGTAGCTCGTGCTACCGGAGCCCCCACCGGAGGTCACCAGCTGACCGATCTGCGCGGCGGTCAACATATTGCCTCCGTCCGGCTGGACATAGGCGATGGTAGCGTCGCCGCCCAGGAAGTGGTTCACCACCCAAACTGCAGGCGTGGCGGCCGCATCGACAAAAATCAGCAAGTCATCGCCATCACGCGTGAAGGAAAGGCGACTGGCATCGATCCCGTCAGTGAAGAAAATGCCGTCGCTGCCGCCGCCCGTGTTCTGGATGACGTTGTTGCCGGCGTTGGCGCCGAACAAGTAGCTGTCATCGCCCGCAGCACCGTCGAGTACATCGTCACCGGCACCACCGGCGAGAGTATCGTTGCCTGAACCACCCTCCAGAAGGTCCCTGCCGTCGCCGCCGTCCAGGTAATCGTTGCCGTCCCCGCCGAGCAGGTGATCGCTGCCCGGACCGCCGAACAACACATCGTCCCCACCCTGACCTCGCAGAACGTCGTTGCCCGCGTACCCGGCCAGGGTGTTGGCGGCGGCGCTGCCGGTGATCGTGTTGTCCAGGCCATTGCCGTTGCCGGTCAGCGCAAAGCTGGCCAGCAACAGGTTCTCGACGTTGTCGGCCAGCACCTGATTGCTCTCGAAGCGGCGCTCGACAGTATCGCTGCCCTCACCAGTGGTCTCGAATGCCTGGTCGCCTTCCGTGTCCAGCACCAGATAGTCGTCGCCCAGGCCACCGTACAGCCGATCGGTACCAGCCCCGCCGATCAGGGTGTTGTCGCCGTCGTTGCCGACCAGGTCGTTGTCCAGCGCGTTGCCGGTGCCTGACAGGTTGCCGGTACCCAGCAACTCGATCCGCTCGACCTGATCGTCGAGAGTCCAATCGACGGACGAGCGGATCGTATCGGTGCCTTCGCCCGCCTGCTCGATGACCGTATCGCCCACCTGATCGACAACATAGATGTCGTCGCCCAGCCCAGCGGCCAGGCGGTCCGCCCCCAGGCCGCCGTCGAGGAGGTTTCCCTGCGCGTTGCCGGTGATGACGTTGTCGTCGGCGTTACCTGTGCCGTTGCGTGCCTGCGAACCAGCGACCAGGGTAAGGTTCTCGACGTTGTCGCCGAGCGCGTAGTCGGACGAGGACTCGACCGTATCGGCGCCTTCCCCAGCGTACTCGACGATCTGCACCGAACTGTCGGCCACGACGTAGTGGTCATCCCCGATGCCGCCATACAATCGGTCGCCTTGGCCGCCGGTGAGCCGGTCGTCGCCGACGCCCGCATGGATGTCGTCCTTCGCCGCCGTGCCGGTGAGGTCGTCCGCCTGGTCGGTACCCTCGATGAGGTTGCGTACGCTCAGGTGGATGGTGGTCGAGGCGGTTTGCCCCCAGGTGTCCGTCGCGAGCAGACCGAACGTGGCGTCCAGGCCGCCGTTGGGCGTGGTTCCGCTCAGCGCGCCGGTGGTCGCGTCGATCGCGAGCCAGTTGGGGGCGCCGTCGGCCAGGCTGTAGGCCAGCGTGTCTTCGGGCGCATCCGTGAACGTGCCGTTCGGAAGCGCATAGTCGAACAGCGAGGTGCCGACCGTCTCGACATCGAGGTAGCCCAGTTGCGTCACCGGCGGGTTGTTGGTGTACGGCAGACGATCCAGGCCGCCCTTGCGGATCGTTCCATCAGCGAACACGAACTGGTCGATCGCGCCCGTCAGCGCGGCGTCCGCGGAGGTATCCGCCCAGTAGTTGTTCACGCGCAGCTGGTTGGCCGCGTCCGTGCCGACTTGCACGATGAGCGTGGTGCCGCCGCGGCTGAAGGTGACATCGTCGGTGCTCACGTGGGCACCGAACACCACCTGATCCAGCGGCGTGCCGGGTGTGGAGGCGATCGTGTCAGTGCCGTCACCGGCATCGTAATGGAAGGTATCGGCACCCTGGCCACCCTTAAGCAGGTCGTTGCCGGTGCCGCCATACAGCTCACTGCCGCCGCTGCCAGCCATGAGCGTGTCGTTGCCGTCATCACCGTATAGGCTGCTGCCTGAACTGATGCCACCGTCCAGCATATCGTTGCCATCGCCGCCGTGGAGGTCGCCGCCACCCCAACCCGCCTTGATGGTGTCGTCACCCGCATCACCATAGAGATCGTCGCTCTTCTTGGATAAGCTGGATCCGCCTGGATGGTCGCCACCGATCACGGTGTCGTTGCCGTCGCCGCCATGAATCACATTGGTGTAGCCGTTGCCGGTCAAGACGTTGTCACCGGCGTCGCCATTCAGGTTACCGCCGGCGTCCGAGCCGGTCAGCGTGAACTCGACGTCCTCCAGGGTCAGGTTCTCCACGTTCGCGTAGTCGCTCACGGAGAATGACGTGGGGGTACCGGGGACACCGAGCATGGACAGCGTCAACGTGACCGTGTCATTGCCGCCGCCCGCATCCTCGACGACGGTGTCCCCGTCCAAGACCCCGAGCACGTACTGATCGTCCCCGCTGCCGCCGGTCAGCACGTTGCTGCCGCTGGACGTGCTTCCGTCCAGGATGTCCGCGCCATCCGTACCCCAGGCCGAGAGGTTCTCGCTGCCGAGCAGCTGCACTTCCTCGATGTTGCTGGTCGGATCGAGATGATAGGAGTACTTCGCCTGCACGATGTCGAAGGACTGGTTCGCGCCGGTCCCTGGCTCGACGATCACGTCGTTCGGATTGTCCACGACGTAGATGTCGTCGAACCTGCTGCCGTTCAGCGTGTCCGCACCCGCGCCCCCGTCGAGCTTGTAGACGATGTCATCGGGAATGTTGGTCGATAAAGTATCGACCGTGATGACGTTGTCCAGGGCGTTGCCGACCAAGTCGCGCGGGTCGACGCTGCCGCCGTAACCATGCAGGATCCACGTCGAGGGCTTGGCGACAAGGTTCTCCACGTTGTCCGGAAGCGCGGCGTCGTAGGCATTGGTGTAGACCGTGTCGGTGCCCTCGCCAGGGTTCTCGACGATGTCCACGGGAATGCCGTACAACACCGAATAGGGGTCATGGATGACGTAGTAGTTATCGTCACCGGTACCTCCGTAGAGCGTGCCGTCGAGATCCGTCAGATTATCGTTGCCCGCGTCTCCTCTCAGGACATCGTAGCCGTCGTCACCGTAGATGTGGTCGTCGCCGCCGCCGCCGGAAATGACATCGTCTCCGCCCATGCCATGCAGCAGGTCGTCGGCGGCGCCGCCCTGGAAGACGTCGTTACCGGATGTGCCGGTCCAACTGCTTGGATTGGTGCGGAACGCATCCGCCGTCAACTTCGATCCGTCCGAGAACTGGATGACATGGGTGCCGTTCGTTTCCGCAAGAAACCCCTCCAGCCGGACCGCGTCCTCCCCGGTCGAGCCGATGAAAATCAGCAAGTCGTTGCCGCTGACCTGGTAGTTGGTGACCTCTTGCGGCGTGCAGTTGCAGAGAATCGTGTCGCTTCCGCCATCGCTGTCGCCCAGGCCCATGACCGTGTCGAAGCCGGATCCGACCGTGTAGGTGTCGTTGCCCGCACCGCCTTCCAGCGTGTCGGCGCCTGGGCCGCCAAAGATCCGATCGTCTCCTGCGCCGCCATTGATGTAGTCGTCTCCCAGCAGACCGTAGATCGTGTTGTCGCCATCGTCACCGTAGATACGGTCGTTGCCGTCGGTCCCATCGACCTCGCCGCCGCCGCTGCCGATGATGGGAGCTGCTGTCACGCCCAACTGTTGCTCAAGGTCGGCCTTGGTCTGCACGCCCCCATCCGCGAAGTGGATATCGATCGAAGCTCCGGGCCCGAAGTAGTCACGGACCGAGAGCACGTCACCGGTGGGCATGTTCTGGATGACCAGGTCGTCACCGGACACCGAATACCGCAGATCGGCGAGCTGGATGCTCGAACCGAACGAAATGATGTCCTGTCCGGCATCCTCTCCCGCGACCTGCAGGATGCGGTCGATGCCGAAACCGCTCTCGAAGTGGTAGCTGTCGTTGCCGGCACCGCCGACGAGTTGGTCGTTCCCGCTCCCGCCCGTCAGGTCGTCGTCACCGGCACCGCCCAGCAATACGTCATTGCCTTCGTCACCGGACAACTGATCTGTCCCAGCCCCGCCATCGAGGTGATCGTCACCGGCACCTCCGTAGATGGCGTCATCGCCGGAAAGAGATCCAGCCTGGTCGTCACCCAGCAGGAGATCGTCTCCTGAGCCACCCTTGATCGTGTCATTACCGCCCTGTCCATAGATCGTGTCGTTGCCGTCACCACCGTCGAGGGTGTCGTTGCCGTGCTGGGCCGCAGGCAGAGCTGCGTCATCACCCTCCAGGTAGTCGTCACCGTCGCCACCGCTGAGCTGGTCGGCACCAGCGCTGCCCCGCAGACGGTCGTTCCCGATGCCACCGGAAAGAACATCGTCGCCAGCGCCGCCTGTCAGTTGGTCGTCATCCGCACCACCGTCGAGGGAATCATTCCCTGCGCCGCCGTCGAGCAGATCGATGCCCGCGCCACCAGCCAGCTGATCGTTTCCGTCGCCACCCGACAGCGTGTCATTGCCATTGCCGCCGTCCAGCAGGTCATCCCCGCCGTTGCCGAACAGGTTGTCGTTGCCCTCGCCGCCAAACAACACGTCGTTACCGTGATACTGGGCATCGAGTTGCGAAGCGTCCGCGTCGCCAACGAGAACGTCGTCATCGTCGCCACCGTACAAAATGTCGTCGCCGCCAAAGCCGAACAGTTGGTCGTTTCCGGCGCCGCCATACAGCGCGTCCTTGCCATGCAGACTGCCATCGATGTCGACGTTGTCGCCGTTGAGGACGTCCGCTCCATCCTCGCCATACAGGGTGTCGTCCCCGCCATCGCCACTGAGTTGGTCGTCACCCGCACCACCGAGAATGGTGTCGTTGCCGTTGACGGTACCCACGCGTGCGTTGTCGCCACGAATGATGTCGTTGCCGTCGCCGCCCAGGAGGCTGTCATCGCCATCGTCGCCGTAGATGGTGTCGTTACCCAGGCCGCCGTCGATATAGTCGCGATCGGAATCGCCCGCATCCACAGGATTCGAGCTGCCGCGGCCGGCAAGCTGGTCGTCGCCATCGCCGCCATAGATGATGTCGTTGCCGCCACCGCCCGTGACGATATCGTTGCCCGCCCCACCGTCGAGGATGTCGTTGCCATTCGCCTTGGCGCCATCGGATACCAGCGCGGTCAGCGCGACATGCGGCACGCTGCCGTCGGGGAGGTCGCCCAGGATGATGTCGTTCCCGTCGCCGCCGTTGATGATGTCGTCGTCGTGACCGCCGTCCAGGAAGTCGTCGCCCAGGCCGCCGACAATCGTGTCATCGCCTTCGCCCGCGAACACACGATCCGCCCCGTCGCCGGCGTCAATGACATCGTTGCCGCTCGGTGACGCATTGGGGTCCAGATCGACCCGGTCCTTCGCAGTGACGATGGTGAATCCGCCATCCAGCGCAGTGCCGCTTGCCCCGAGGGAATCCAGACGGATATACCAACCCTTGCCACGGGCGATGACCGCTGCTCCCAGTTGGGCGATGTCGTCCTCGATACGTTGGCGCTGAGTCGTTCCATCCGCATCGACCGTGTCGCTCCAGTCCTCGAAGGTCATCAATTCGGAACCGTCGATAATGGTGTCGTTGCCAGCACCGCCAAGCAGCCGGTCATTACCCGCGCCGCCAAATATCAAATCATCGTCCCAGCCGCCGTCGATGACGTCGTCGCCCGCGCCACCCTCGATAGCATCATTGCCCGCAAGACCTCCTATATTGTCCTGGCCGGCATTGGCACCATTCGCGCCGAAGACGTCTTCACCGCTTGTGAGCGGTGCCACTTCGGGCAAAGGACTGGCTACATAATCAGGCAGGCTGATCCCAAGATCGCCATTTTTCCAATGCTGGACAACAATTCTCGATCCACTCTGACGGTGGATAATCACCAGTGCCTTGTCAACGTCACCATCAACGACGAGGCGGAACTGCTCATCCGATGTCTGCCAGGCGCCAAGCGATGCTTGCTGGATGCTGTCGCCAAGACCAATCGGCGTACCATTTTCCTTGTATTCAGCATATGTGATTACGCCGACGCCATCGCTATCAACGATAGTATCTTCGGTGACGCCATTTACAAAGTCGTCCAATCCGAATCGGTAAACATCGCGACCCAACCCGCCTGCCAGCGAATCATTGCCTCGACCACCATCCAACGTATCGTCCCCATCGCCACCTTTCAGCCTATCGTCCCCCGCCGCGCCTTGGAGATCATCGTTGCCGTTTCCCCCATTCAGATAATCCGCCTTGGCGTTGCCCTCGAGGACGTCGTCGCCATCTCCACCGACCATGTCGTTGGGCTTGTCATCGAATCCAACGAAAACATCGTTCCCGTCAGTGCCCCAGAAGAGATGGTTGCCGAGGTGGGCAAGCACGACATTGTTGCGGTCCTTGATTGCACGCAACACCGCGGCTTGGGCGTCTTTCGGATCCTCCCAGCCAAACATCGAAGCTACCCCATTGAAGGCCGACTCGGCGACGGTTCCAAGGAGCGCTACCGTTGCGCCTATCGTTACAGCAATCACGATGGGTGCAGCTGCGCCCGCCGTGATAAACGCTCCTGCTGCTACACCAACCACGAGGCTGAACAGTCTTGCACTACCGGACTTGCTGTTGCCGTCATAGAAATCAACCATCGCCTCGTAGCCGGTGTAGCCCGCGCCAATGTGACTGGCAGCGCCTATCGCCTTCTTGACCAAACCACGCGCTCCAAAACCGAAGTGGGTCTCGATGACGTCGAGCGCCCGCTCGTTCTCTGACAATTCATCTGCGACACCCAAGATCAAATCAATGGCTAGGTCAACGTCATCCTGCGACAGCGCAGCCTTGGCCTGAGTAGCACGCACCTTATAGTCATTCCCCCACACAGTTAGCGCATCCGCGAGATTCGCCATGCCTGACTCGCGCCCACGCTCAGCGTACCGCTGCAACAGATCGCCCATGTCATCGAACATGTCTGCAAACGAGGCAGCAAAGTCACTTGGAGTCAATGTACCTCCGTCGTACTTTTGCTTCAGTTCGTTATACCTGCGAGCCATCAGCTCGTTGAGCACCGTAGTGGTCTCCGCGTATACAAGTTCTTCCTGATGCGTCAATTCCGAATCAGCCATGATGATTTACTCCAATTTTGATTGAAACGAGTTAATTAGTTCGATTCCGCTAGAAACTTCAAAATTGCATACATCGGCAAAATCCACAGAACGAGTTCCCATACGATACCGAAAAAGAACAGAAACGGCGAACTGTCATACGTTATTACGACGAACTTATACATTCGTAGTGTGTTGACGTGACCTCGCAGGACGTTCGCAACCAATCCAGCGAGCTGCATTACTGAAATAGCAATTAAGGTAACAAAAAAACAATATTTCATAACCACAAATACAATGGCACCAGAATGAGGTTTATAAAATAATGAAATTAGAGAAAATAATGCTATATCTATCACAATTATCAAACACATGGTTTTGTAATATCTCATTTCCGCCTCACGCTAATTGCACCAATTTATTGATGAGTCTACCTGTCCAGTTCCATCTAGCCCCACTGGCAACGTCGCCGCCAGCCGCCAACAACTTTCCGACTCCGCGCGCCACGAGGGCCACCCCTCCCACGCGCCACGCTACCTCCAGCGAACGAAAACAAGCTCTTGTAGTCAGCTGCATGCTCGTCGCGTTGATTGCTCACTATCGATACCAGATGACTTCCGCCAAAGCGGAGAAACCGTGACGGGAGGAAGTTAAATCGCCTCCTGCTCGGCGTCCTCGCATCTGGTGCGTCCGGTGTTTCGCCAACTCACGGGGCGGTCAGGATTTTCCCGCGAAACCGAGACTGCTTAACCCCTGTTATGCCAGCGGCGTATAAGAATAATGTGCTCATCTACACCTCTATCTCTCGTTGATTGGCCCTGAAAAGTATCCTCCGGCTTTGCCGGAGGATACTTACCACATCCGTCCCTGAGGTTCGTTCCCACAAGCCATCACTTAATCGCATTGGCAAGATCGCGATGATCAGTGATTCTTGTTAATTCTGTCAGATGCCGCCTTGATGCACTTTCCAAGCGCATCCATATCCTCGGCGCGAATCGCGCACTTGTAGTCGCGACGGCTGTAGGTCTTTCCGGCCACGCACTGGGCTATGTACGCATCCTGGTCACGACTTACCCATTCCTTGAACGAGTCGCGATCCTGGGTTGGCATCCTGCTGGCCGCAAACTCGGTCTCCTTGTCAGTCATGGTCTGGCACTCTATTTCAGCCAACGGCCGCCCCGTGCAGGAGGCAACCAGGACCAGCGATGACATCATCAGCAAACGAAATTTCATCTGTTGTGCCCCTCGTTGTTGTTACGTCGAATTCGTGACCGCTCGAATAACCCAGCTCCAGGCAGCTACCGCTCGCGCAAGGACTCGGCTGCCGCCGCATGCAGCGGGCTTAGCAAGTAATCGATGACCCGGCGCTTGCCCGTCTTGATCTCCGCACTCAACGCCATGCCCGGTGTCACCCGTACAGCAACCCCGTCGATATCCAGGGTTGATTTACTCAGGCGGATGCGGGCCGGGAATACCAGCCCCAGCTTGTCGTCCTGCGCCGCATCATGCGATACCGATGCCACGGTTCCGGTGAGGTAGCCATAGCGGGTGTACGGAAAGCTTTCGACCTTGACGGTCACCGCTTGCCCCGGCTTGACGAAGCCGATGTCCCCATTGAGTACCGTCGCCTCGATTTCCAGCGACTCCTGATCCGGCACCACCGACAACAACGGCTGTGCTGGCGTGACGACGCCTCCGATGGTGTGGGTCGCCAGTTGCTGCACCGTGCCATCGACCGGCGCGCGCAGTTGCATCAGTGCGTTGCGCTGCCGGGTCCTGGCCAGCTCCGGCTCGAATTGCTGGATTTGCTCGCGCGCCTGCCGTTGTTCATCCAGCAGCTGTTGCCGTGCGTCGGCGATGGTGGCGGACAACTGCTCCTTGGCACCGGTGATCGCAGTGCGCAGCTCGATGCGCCGGTTGCGCTGGGTGGCAAGATCCCGTTCGGCGTTGATCCGCTCCTGCTCCCTGGTCAGGTAGTCCTGGTGTGAGACGTAATGTTTCTTGAGCAGCCCTTTGTATTCATCGGCCCGTTGGCGAGCTATTTCGGCGTATTGCGTCATGGGCTCGATCGAGGCATCGGCCGTATGCAGCTCGGCCTGCTTTTGCGCGACCAGGGCCTGCAGATTCCCTTTCTTGGCCCACAGCGTCGCGTAGGCGCTAATGGCCAACTGCTGGGTTGCCTTGAAACGACCCGCCGGCAAGGTTTCATCGGCGTCCAGTCTGGGCGGCAGACCGGTATCGATCGACCGCACCAGGGCGGCAGTTCGCAGGGCGGCCAATTGGGCATTGATGAGCGCTTCCTCGGCTTTCCGGGTGTCGGTAGTCACACCGACCACGTCCAGCTCGATCAACAGGTCGCCACGTTTCACGGCTTGGCCGTCGTGCACAAGAATTCGGCATACCACCGAGGTTTCCATCGGCTGGATGATCCTGGTCCGGCCGCTGCTCACCACCTTGCCCGGCGCCACCGCCACAATATCGAGCTGTCCGATGCAGGCCCACAACAGACCAGTCGCAAACAGCGCCATGATGATCCACAGGCTCCAGCGCGGCGCCGGCGACAGGGGGGCATCGGCCAGCTCCAGATGCGCCGGCAGAAAGGCGAGTTCCTGCTGCGTGCGCTTGACGGGTTCGAGCTGTCTGCGCTCAGCCCAGGCCGCCCCGAACACCTGGCCGTAACGGCGGCAGATATCGCGGATTGCTTCGATGCGATTGGCCATGGCGTTCAACCCTGCTGGAGACGGTACAGATGGGCGAAATGGCCCTCGGGGCGCTGCAGCAGTTCAGCCGGTGTCCCCATCTCCACGATCCGCCCCTTGTCGACCACCACAATGCGGTTGGCATGGCGCACGGTGGACAGGCGGTGGGCGATGATAAGTACCGTGCGGCCCTGGCAGATGGCGCGCATGTTGGTCATCACCGCGCGCTCGGACTCATAGTCCAGCGCGCTGGTCGCTTCGTCGAAGATCAGGATACGGGGGTTGCTGACCAAGGCCCGGGCAATGGCGATGCGCTGGCGTTGGCCGCCCGACAGGCTGGCACCATGCTCGCCGACGATGGTGTCGTAGCCCTCGGGAAGATCCACGATGAACTCGTGCGCGCCGGCCAACTCGGCCGCGTGAATGACACGTTCCAGGGACATGCCCGGATCGATCAGGGCGATGTTCTCGCGAACACTGCGATTGAACAGAAAATTTTCCTGCAGCACCACGCCGAGCTGGCGGCGGAGCCAGGCCGGATCGGCCAACGCCAGGTCGGTGCCGTCGACCAATACACGCCCATGCTCGGGCACATAGAGCCGCTGCACCAGTTTGGTCAGCGTACTTTTGCCTGAACCGGAACGACCGACGATGCCCACGATCTCGCCGGCCTGGATCTCAAGGTTGATCCCCGACAGCACTTCCGCCGTATCGGGTCGATACCGAAAACCGACGTTGTCGAAGGCAATATGCCCCTTGATGGGGGGCAGGGCCATGCGACTGCCCACGGCTTCCGTGCGCGTGTTCAAGATGTCGCCCAACCGCTCGACGGAAATGCCCACTTGCTGGAAGTCCTGCCACAGCTGCGCGAGGCGCACGATGGGCGCGGCGAC
>Ga0307375_10005064_pt1 | contig 12457 bp, 9 predicted proteins | sample TR1MG_FD_202531 | JGI IMG/M metagenome (GOLD analysis project Ga0307375, IMG submission 202531) | Soil microbial communities from Risofladan, Vaasa, Finland - TR-1 | ecosystem: Environmental > Terrestrial > Soil > Coastal area > Acid sulfate soil | place: Finland: Risofladan, Vaasa | collected... | reverse complement strand
GCGTCTGCCGCCATGGCACAGCAACCGGGTCAGCCGTCTGGTGAAAACACCCAAACTGCACATGGGCGATACCGGACTGGCCTGCGCACTGCTGGGCGTCGGTGCCACCGCACTGACGGCCGATCGCGCCTTGCTGGGGCACTTGTTGGAAACCTTCGTGTTCCAGGAACTACGCCGCCAGGCCAGCTGGCATGATCACTCGCTCGCTTTTTACCACTACCGCGACAAGGACACGGCCGAAGTAGACATCGTCATGGAACAAGGCGCGCGCGCCGTGGCCGGCGTGGAGGTCAAGGCCTCCGCCACGGTCAACGCCAGCGACTTCCGCGGCCTGCGCAAGCTGCGCGGCGCGGCAGGCAAGCGTTTCGTCGCTGGGGTGGTGCTGTACGACGGAGAGACCTGCGCCAGCTTTGGTGACGGCCTGTTTGCCGTACCGTTGCGGGCACTCTGGGAGAAGAAATAATGGACAAGCCAAATACGCACAGCCATCAACAAAAGCGGGGTTGAGTGGCGATCTGGCAAGCGGCCTGCGGGCCGTGCTCAAGTCAGGTAACCGAGTAATGATGCAAGGAGTAACCTGATCTGCGCTCAAGTTCAGCTGGTTTCTGTTCTCCCCCCGGGAGAAGGTGGCCCGCAGGGCCGGATGAGGGTTCGCGACGGGAACATGGCGTTGCCGAATTCATGGTGGCGATTCCTCGGCGCCGAACCCTCACCCCAACCCCTCCCCGGTGGGAGAGGGGCTTTTAGCGGCTGAACTTCGACGCGAATCAGGAGGAGTAACCAGGCATGGCACTGACAGTCGACTATCGCAACCAGAGCGCGAACCGGATCAAGATCCGATCCCGCTTTTGCAAGCGCATTGCTGGACGAAGCCATGAGCATGATGCCAGACCGGCAAGATCATCGCGCCCGAGCTGTACATGGCCATCGGCATCTCCGGCGCCATCCAACACCTCACCGGCATCAAGGACGCTGGTACCATCGTCGCGGTCAACAAGGACGGTGAGGCGCCGATCTTCGAGGTCGCCGACTTTGGTCTGGTCGGGGATCTGTTCAAGATCATTCCGGAGCTGGAGCGGGCGCTCGGCTGCTCCTTCGGCAAGTATGTCTGCTCAGTGTCAGGTTGAGCTTGTCTTCGCTGCCCAGCGGGCAAGAAAAGTAACTGCGGTTGTGTGCAAGCAAGAAAAATCGGAAGGGAATACGGATGACCCAGATACAGGTAAGCCAGGCGCCGCCGCAGGAACTCGCGGTCGTTCCGCTGTGCGTCGATCTGGACGGCACCCTGATCCGCTCAGATCTGCTGGTCGAGTCGGCGCTGGCACTTTTTTCGCGCAAGCCCCTGATGATATTTGCGATGCTGTTTTGGCTGCTACACGGCAAGGCGCACCTGAAGCGCGAGATCGCCCGCCGAGTAGAACTCGACGCCGCTACGCTGCCCTACAACCATGATTTGGTCACATGGGTACGCGCCGAGCAGCAAGTACGCCCCGTGGTGCTGTGCACCGCCGCGGATGTTGCATTGGCCGAGCTCGTCGCCGACCACATAGGCGGCTTCACGCTCACATTGTCCAGCGACGGCACGCTGAATCTGTCCGGCGCAAAGAAGGCGCAGGCGCTGGTGGAGCGCTATGGCGAACGCGGCTTTGACTACGCGGGCAATGCGACAGTCGACATGCACGTCTGGGAACACGCACGGTCTGCCATCGTCATCGAATCAAGACCCGGGCTGTCGCTGGCCGCCGCGCGGGTGACCCGGGTCGAGCGCACGTTCACCGCACCCAAAGCCACGCTGCGCCAGTGGGTCAAGGCACTGCGCGTTCACCAGTGGGTAAAAAACGTGCTGGTGTTTTTGCCGTTGCTCGCAGCACATCGGATGCTCGACATGCCTGCAATGGTCAGCACGGTGCTGGCCTTTATCTGCTTCAACCTGTGCGCATCCAGCGTGTACCTCGTCAACGACCTGCTCGACCTGGCAGCCGATCGCCAGCACTCACGCAAGCGACATCGCCCGTTTGCGGCTGGCACCCTGCCGCTCACGGCGGGGCCGATTGCCGCGATCGCCCTGCTGGTCGGCAGCTTTGCCCTGGCGTTGCTGGTGTCACCGGCCTTCTTTGCGGTGCTGCTGGGCTATTACCTGCTCACCAGCGCGTACTCCCTGAAGTTCAAACGCATCATGATGCTCGACGTCGTAGTGCTCTCGCTGTTGTACACCACGCGGATACTCGCTGGTGCCGCCGCGCTCGACACGCCGCCGTCATTCTGGCTGCTCGCGTTTTCGATGTTTATTTTTCTCAGCCTGGCAATGGTCAAGCGCTACACCGAACTGCTGGCCGCGCAGAAGGCTGGCAAGGTCAAGGCCAGCGGTCGCGGCTACGATGTGGAGGACATCCCACTGATCCAGTCCCTCGGTGGATCCAGCGGCTATTTGGCCGTGCTGGTGCTGGCGCTCTACATCAACAGCACCGCCAGCGAATCGTTGTATCGTCATCCGCAGTATCTGTGGGTGCTGTGTCCGCTGCTGCTTTACTGGATCAGCCGCACCTGGGCCATCGCGCACCGCGGCATTATGCACGACGATCCGGTTGTGTTCGCGGTGAAGGACAACGTCAGCCGCGTACTGCTCGGTTTGGCCGCCGTGATCGCCTTGCTGGCCATCTGATGGCCACGGTCGGAAAATCGTGGGGCCGCTATCCAGCCGCCAGGCAGTCAGTCGTGGCTGTCACCGATCGGCACGCCGGATTGCCGGCCACGGATGGCTCCATGCTGCCCTACGGCAATGGTCGAAGCTACGGCGACAGTTGTCTCAACGACGGAGGCACGCTGCTGTACGCACGCGGCCTGAACCGCTATCTCAGTTTCGACCCCAACAGCGGACTTCTTGAGTGCGAGGCGGGCGTGCTGTTCTCTGAAATTCTCGATCTGGTGGTAGCACAGGGATGGTTTCTCCCGGTGACCCCGGGCACCAAGTTCATAACCGTTGGCGGCGCCATCGCCAACGATGTACACGGCAAGAACCACCACAAGGCGGGTACCTTCGGCCGCCATGTGCTGGCGTTTGAACTGCTGCGCTCCGACGGCAGCCGTCGACTGTGCAGCCCGACTGAGCACCCGGACTGGTTCGCTGCCACCATCGGCGGCCTCGGCCTGACCGGGCTGATTACCTGGGCTCGCTTCCAGCTGCGCCGCATCGCCGGCCCATGGATGAGTACCGAGGTTCATCGCTTCAAGGATTTGGCAGGCTTCTTTCGTCTGTCCGAAGCCTCAGACCGCGACTACGAGTACACCGTGGCCTGGATCGACTGTGCGGCCAAGGGACGCGCGCTGGGGCGCGGCCTGTTTACCCGCGCCAATCATGCGCCGGCGCGCCCCGATCGCCGCCCGGCGGCCAGCACCCGTCGTCTCGGTGTGCCGCTGGTACCGCCGCTGTCGCTGATCAATCCGCTCAGCTTGCGAGCGTTCAACACCTTGTACTACCACCGCCAGCGGCAGCCCGTAGTGCATCAAACCACGCACTACGAGCCCCACTTCTATCCGCTGGACGGCATCGGCGATTGGAATCGCATCTATGGTCCACGCGGCTTTTTGCAGTATCAGTGCGTGGTACCACCAGCCGGCGCGGAAGCCTGTGTCGAACAGTTGGCGCGGATGATCTCGGCCAGCGGTGGCGGCTCGTTTCTCGCAGTATTGAAGCAATTCGGCCAGCTGCGCTCACCCGGTCTGCTATCCTTTCCGCGCGCGGGCACCACACTGGCACTGGACTTCCCAAACCACGGCAAAACCACCCTGCGACTGCTCGATCGCCTCGACGAAGTGGTCGCAACAGCCGGTGGAGCCATCTATCCCGCCAAGGATGCCCGCATGTCCGGCCCACTGTTCCGCACCTGCTTCCCTGCCTGGGAGTCCTTCCGACCGTTTGTCGACCCGCGCTTCTCGTCCAGCTTCTGGCGCCGGGTCATGGAGTAAACATGCTCAGAGTCCTTATCGTCGGCGCCACCTCCGCCATTGCCGAGGCGACGGCGCGCTGCTACGCGCAACGCGGTGCACGCATTTACCTAGTGGCCCGCAGCGCCGAACGGCTGGCCGACATTGCCGCAGATCTGCGTGTGCGCGGCGCCGCCGACGTAGGCCACGCCTGCCTGGATGTCAACGACCTGGCCACGCACGCTTCCGTGCTTGAACAAGCGTACCAATGGCTGGACGGCATCGACGTGGCGCTGATTGCCCACGGCACACTGCCCGACCAGGCCGCCTGCGAGGCTTCAGTGGCCACCGCGATGGCGGAATTCGCCACCAATGGCAGCTCGACCATCGCCCTGATGACGGCACTCGCGCCGCGCTTTGAAGCCCAGCAGCACGGCGTGCTGGCGGTGATCTCCTCAGTCGCCGGTGATCGCGGCAGGCAGAGCAACTACCTCTATGGCGCCGCCAAGGCTGCCGTCAGCACCTTTGCCAGCGGGCTGCGCCAGCGCTTGGCCAAAGTCGGGGTCAACGTGCTGACCATCAAACCGGGTTTCGTCGATACCCCGATGACCCGCGATTTCCGCAAGGGCATGCTGTGGGCCAAACCTGACGTCATTGCCCGCGGCATCGTACGCGCCGCCGATCGCGGCCGCAGCGTGGTGTATCTGCCCGGGTTCTGGTTGCCCATCATGCTGATCATCCGCCACATTCCCGAATTCATTTTCAAACGCATCAAGTTGTGATGACTGAGTTGCCCATGAGCAAGATCGACAAACACGCCAAACTTGTCCTTACTGGTGCCGCTGGCCTGGTTGGCCAGAACCTGATTGTGGAACTGGAGGCGCAGGGCTATACGCAGATCGTCGCGATCGACAAGCACGCCTACAACCTTGACATCCTGCGTCGACTGCACCCCGACGTTACCACCATCCACGCCGACCTGGCCGAGGACGGCGACTGGACCGCGTGCTTCGCCGATGCAGCCTGCGTGGTGCAACTGCACGCCCAGATCACCGGCAAGTTTCCAGAGGTGTTCACCCGCAATAACATCGATGCGACCCGCCGCGTGCTTGATGCCGTCCGCCAGCACGCTGTGCCGTACTTGGTGCACATCAGCTCCTCGGTGGTGGTGTCGCTAGCCGATGACGACTACACCCGCACCAAGAAAGTCCAGGAGAAGATGGTCGTCGAGAGCGGCCTCAGCCACTGCATCCTCCGTCCCACGCTGATGTTCGGCTGGTTCGATCCCAAGCACCTGGGATGGCTGTCGCGCTTCATGGCGAAAACACCGGTGTTTCCCATTCCGGGCGATGGCCGCTACATGCGCCAGCCGCTCTACGAACGGGACTTCTGTCGCTGCATCGCGCGCTGCATAGAGACCCAGCCCGATGGCGACATCTACGACGTGGTCGGTGACACCCGTATTGACTATGTGGACATCATCAGGACGATCAAGCGGGCAAAAAACCTGCGCACGCTGATCGTGCACATTCCTTATGGCCTGTTCCATCTGCTGTTGCGTACCTACGCGATGTTCAGCGGCAAGCCGCCGTTTACCGCCGATCAGCTCAAGGCGCTGACCGCTGGCGACGAGTTCCACGGCGTGGATACCGAGCGGGTGTTCGGGGTGCGGCAGACGCCTTTCGATGAAGCCATCCGCGAGAGCTACTGCGATCCGCGCTACTCCGGCATCGTTTTGCAGCGCTGACATCGGCCGCGCCTCCTCACACGCCTCTCTTCTCAACGATAGCTGGCGCGAGGTGGCGCAGCACGTATTCCGACCAATGCGGTGCATGGCTCAATGATGCTCGCTGACATTAGCCATACCACCAACTCAGGGGGAATGACATGCCGCTGAATCAACAACCGCCAAGTAGCATCCGGCCCGTCGATCGCTCCGGCGTGGTCGTACGAAGGCTGCTGTGCCTGGTGATTCCGCTGATCGCCGGCCTGCTTTTCAGCGCAGCGGCACACATGCTTAGCAACCGCAACGTAAACCTCGTCGGTGGATGCCCCCCCTCAAGCGACCACTATCTGGATGGCCAGCCTGCGCCGCCAGGGGCTGCCATCACTTATTGCAGCAAGGGTGATGGCGACCGAATTTTGCTGTCGAGTAGCTGGATGGCGTCGGGCACCCGCCGAATCGATATTCAGACGGCCGGCTATGGTGCCGCGCAGAGTCAAACGCTACACCTTGAAGCAAGGGACGGACGCAGCACCCTGATTCCCCTGCCCGGATTGGGTGAGCGCTGGACTCGCCAGACCATCATCGTGCCGTCAGATATGACGAACCAACCCGTGCGGCTTATCTTGAACGACGAAGCGGGCACCTTTCGCAGCTGGTCCGGTTTGGACGTGACGAGTTACTCCCCCGTCACTGCAAACCTGCAGGTGATCGCCGAGCTGATCTGGATCTTGGGCGGACTGCATTTCGCTGTGGCGGAACTGGCACTGATGCTATCCCGCGCATTGCCGAAGGATCAGGCCGTCGTCGCTTCCATAGCAGGCCTCGGCCTGGCGAGTTGGGCAACATTCTGGGCCAGCTACACGTTTGGGAGCACCGGCGCATTGATCGGTGCCGCGATCGGGGTAATCCTGTTGGTGCACCTCATCGCTAGTCTGCTCCGGTCCGACGTGGTGATTACCGAGAATTTTCTCTACGTCAATAGGCTTTTTCTGCCGATTTCGAGTTCAGTGCTGGTGGTATTCGTCGCGTCACTTTACCCGTTCCCACACGGTTGGGACACTTGGCAATATGCGGCCGATCGCTGGCGCAGCCTGCCAATGGACATTTGGCTACCAAAGTATTTTGCGGATCAGCTCTGGGCCGGGCACGTGAACCACCCCATGATCGGAGACTGGCTATCGAGTGATCGTCCGCCCCTGCAGACAGGGTTTTACCTGATGTTCAAGCCGCTCGCCGTATCCAGTGGCGCGTTGTATCTCATCCCCGCCATGTGGTTGCAAGCCACCTGCATCTTGCCAATGTTCTACATCGTACGGGGACTCGGATGTCGGCTTAGTCCGGCGCCCATTATCATGCTGCTCTCCGTATCAGCGCTGTTTCTCTACAACGATGCCTTTGTATGGCCCAAGCTCATTGCCGCGACGTTTTGCGCAGTCACCTATCTGGCTTTGCTATCGAACGGTGAGGCAGTGGGTGGTTGGATCAGCAAAGCGGTGATCAGCGGATTGGGCGCCGCGCTGGCCATGCTGTCGCACGGCGGCGCCGCGTTCGCACTGTTTGGCATCTTCGCAATCTATCTTTTCCAGCGTGACCGCAACACTTGGCGCATCCTCGCACTGGCAGCGGCAACTGCGCTTATCACCTACCTACCATGGAGTCTTTACCAAAAGCTCGTCGATCCGCCCGGCACGCGACTCATCGCATGGCAGCTGGCAGGCGTCCATCCTGTCAGCACGCAACCCATCAGCTGGGTGTTGCAGCACGCCTACGCTCAGCTGACCCCCGCACAGTGGCTGCACAACCGCGCCGCTAACGTTGCAACGATCATGCACGGTACGACAGGCTTTTTCACTGACTTCATGGCGCTGTTTGGCCGACATGCGCATCAGGCACGCGCCGATATCGTCGTAAACAGCTTTTTTTACACCACTTATTCGCAGTGGTTTTTCTCACCGCTACTGGCCGTGATCCTTCTGGTCGTCGCAAGACGACGACTCGCAGGCCTGCGCCCGATGCTGCGTCAGCCGGTTGCTGTTCTGCTGGTTGGTCTCGCTTTCTGGGCCATCGTATTGTTCGAGCCGGGCGCCACCGTCATTCATCAGGGCGCCTATTTTCTCGATCTTCTGGGTCTTTTGATTGTCGGCGTGATGACCCTGGCGGCCAGCGCACGCTTTTTCTACTTGCTGCTTGGTCTGAACGTGTTTGTCGTGCTGGATGTCTTCATCCTGGCGGGCAGAATCACGGCGAGCGCCGTCCCGCCGGTTCCCGTCGAGATGCAAAGCCTGTACTGGATTCCATCCCACGATCACGTCTATCTACTGCTCGTGATTGCAGCAATCGTCCTGAATTTCGTGGTCGTATGGAAGTCCTATCATGTCGAAGGCGCTATCGAATACCGAGGGAAACCTCACCCAATTCAAATTGCATGAATTTGCCAAGCTAAATCCAGGGACATCCCAGTGAAAAATGATCATTGCGTCATCCTCGGCGCCGGCCCGATGGGCCTCATGGTTGCCATGGAGCTGTTGAAGCAGGGCAAGTCGGTGGATATCTACGAGCGCGACGACCGCATTGGCGGCATGTCCGCCATGTTCGATTTTGACGGTCTCGAAATCGAGCGCTACTACCACTTCATCTGCAAGACCGACTTCCCGCTGTTTGACCTACTGGCTGATCTCGGATTGTCCGACAAGCTGCGTTGGACCGACACCAAGATGGGCTTCTACTACAACGGAAAGCTCTATCGTTGGGGCACGCCGTTCGCCCTGCTGGCGTTCGATGGCCTCGACTTCATCAGCAAGATTCGCTACGGCATGCACGCCATGTATGCCAAGGGCATCAAGGACTGGCGTCCGTTCGACCGCATGCGTGCCACAGACTGGATACGTCGCTGGGTAGGCGACCGCGCCTACAGGGTGTTGTGGAAGAGTCTGTTTGAACTGAAGCTTTTCGAGCACACAGACGAGATCTCCGCTGCCTGGATCGGCACGCGCATCAAGCGCGTGGCGCTGTCGCGCCGAAATTTGATGCAGGAATCCATGGGCTATCTGGAAGGCGGCTCAGCCACTCTGTTGAAAGCGATGGAACGTTTCATCGTTGAGCGTGGCGGCCAGATTCACCTGAAGTCCGGAATCGACCGGGTCAACGTCACTAATGGCCGCGTCAGCAGCATCGAGGTCGGTGGTGAGGAACATCCTTGCGAAGCCGTCATCTCGACCGCCCCGATCCAGTACGTGCCTAAGCTGGTACCTGACCTGCCAGCCGACTTCACCGCACGTATCGACCAGATCAAGAATATCCCGGTCGCCTGCGTCATCCTCAAGCTCAAACAGCCGCTGACAGAAAACTTCTGGATGAACATCAACGACCCGACTATCGAAATTCCCGGCGTCATCGAATACTCCAACCTCAATCCCATGACATCCTCGGTGCTGTATGCACCGTTCTACATGCCCAAGACACATCCCAAGTGGGCGCACAGCAACGACGAGCTGATCGACGAAGTCATCGGCTACCTCGGCAAGCTCAACCCTGCGTTTTCACCCGATTGGGTGTTGGCCCGGCATTGCCATCGTTACGACTTTGCGCAGACCATCTGCCCACCGGGGTTCTATGACATGCTGCCACCCATGAAGACGCCGATTGCCGGGCTATACATGGCCGATACCTCGTACTACTACCCAGAGGACCGTTCCATAAATGAGAGTATTCTTGTGGCAAGAAAGCTCGCAGAAACCGCCAGCGGATCTCGCAGTGCCACTCAATGAGTGATCATCACTGTGGCAACCCGCAATGCAGTGGCTCTCAAACTGCCGCCCCCCCCGAACCGAGCGCCGGTATGCGCGCCGCAGGGCTGGTAACCCTCGACTCAAAAAGCATGAATATTATGCAATTGGAAGGGAAGTCACGCCGAAGGCAATTCTTGGTATTTCTTTTGTGCGGAGGCTTCGCTGCCTTCGTCAATTTTATGTCTCGCATCCTCATAAATCACTACATACCGTATTTTGAATCCATTATCGTCGCTTACATACTTGGGATGATTACGGCTTTCATTCTTAACCGCTGGCTCGTTTTCACTGAGGCTGGTAATCAGCTTCATAATCAGATTTTCTGGTTCACTATGGTCAATATCGCAGCCGTACTTCAAACCCTCGCCGTTAGCCTTTTACTTGCCCGGATCGCCTTACCTGCCATCGGATTTACTTGGCATGACGAGACAGTTGCGCATGCCTTCGGCGTTGCCATTCCGGTCGTGACGAGCTACTTCGGGCACAAGTATCTTTCTTTCGGAACATCCTGATGCACAGCTATCACCTGAACTCCCAATCGACACCAGGGGCTCTACGACGTCTCATTCGTCTTGCCATTATCTTGATTTTTTTTCTTTGTATTGCCTTGGTTCGCGCCTACTTCGTCTCGCTTTACTCGAGCGATATTCCATTCTGGGATCAGTGGGATCTGCTTCGACACACTTTGGCTCCGTGGTGGAACGGGCACATGCAATGGGCCTCACTCTTCGCCCCCCACAACGAGCATCGAATTGTCTGGACCCGTCTGATTAGCATGGGCCTGTTAGCGTTGAACGGAGGTGTGTGGAGCAACTTGGTCGAGGCTTACGTCAATACCATGATCTACGCGGGAGTTCTGACTGCGGCCTACCTGCTAGCCGCAAATTCAGTCCGCTCCTTCTCTGGTCGATCTCTACTCGCGCTGGTAACCCTTCTATTGGGTTGCCTGCCGTTCGACTGGGAAAACAATTTGGTTGGCTTTCAGAGCCAATTCTATTTGATGGAAGGTGCAGCAATTTTGCTGATTGGAATTGGTGCCTACCGCCCACTCTCGCGCAGCACCTGGTGGTTGTTGACCTTGTGTGCCATCGGCTCGCTGTTTACGATGGCGGCCGGATTGCTCGCACCCATCGCGCTCGTAGTAGTTGTCGCGCTGCGGGCACTGCGATCCCCCGTGCGGCCATCCTATTTATTGGCGCTCACAGCGTCGATGACTGTCATCGCCGGCTTGGGCCTCCTTCTGGTGCCGACCATTCCAGGACACGCCGTATTCAAGGCGCAAGGCATCTCGGACCACGTACGGGCGCTTTTGACGTTTCTCATTTGGCCAGCACAGCCCTTGAAAGGCGCGCACATTGTCATGCTTTTCGCAGTGTGGTGGCCAGGGCTTTTCTGGTTCATCAATTTCCTGCGCAGACGCGAGACTACCGATGCCGAGCTTTTTTCTGCAGGTATGCTTGCATGGGTCCTTCTTCAGGCGCTCGCATTCGCTCACGCAAGAGGACACGACGTAACAGCATTAGCTTCCCGCTACATGGATATACCGGCACTGGGCGTCATCTGCAACATGGCTCTCGCCCTTCAAATGGCGTCGCGACCTGCGTTCGCAAGAATCTGGCGAGCAGCACTTATTACTATGGCGGCGCTCAGCATCGCGCTGGTTGGCATCGTGCTCCAACGAGGCTATGTCGTCGATATAGCAGCGATGCGCCAACGCTATCAGTTCAACTTGGTCGAGACTTACTACACTCAACGGTATCTGAGGCACCATCGCGCGAGCGATCTGGATCATCCGTCACTGATGATCCCGTACATCAATGGAAACGCACTCGCTCAGATGTTGAACACTGCGTCCATTCGCGAGCTCCTTCCGGACATGCTCCACGCTGCGGACACTGAGAGCAACGATGTCGATTCTCGGCGCCGTTCATCAGAAAGGCTCAGCCATACCGCAACCGACCTGCAGAACTGGGTACGACACATTGCTGGTTTCAACGAGGAGCTTCCGCTATTCGAGCCAATTGCAGGACCGGATATATCGACTGGTATGGCGCCAGATACTCACTGCTACCTAGACATGCTCAACGGAACCCCTCCTGGCGATCACCGGGTCGTCGCGGTAGGGGCGCCACTGCAGGTCGACGGCTGGACCGTCACCTCAAAGGCCGCCACGAACAATCGCCTCAACATCCTGCTCATAGGAGGGAATACCTATGCACTTGCCTTTAAGGGTGCACACACACGACCGGATGTCGTGAAGGCCCTCCACACCAGTCGGGACGACACCTACGGTGTTTCGGTTCTGGGAATCCTTGGTAATGTCGCGCCCGGAGATTACGCGCTCGCTGTGTTACCTGAAGGGGCTAACGCTGTTATCCCCTGCCAACCGCCAGTCACTATCTCCGTCAAGCATTGAAGATGTGGCATTGTACGTGAACCTTCAGCCCTGATAATTAACCATAGTGAGCCGATGGTTTCTTGAGCTTCCCCAAGCATCGAAATTGGCAAGGTCATTGAAAGCCGAAAGCCGAGAGGTGGCAATCATAGAAAAGTCGATGACCGTGTGAGCGAGCTCGACTGAATGGGCGCGATAGCCGATCTGCTCAGTAAGACCTTGATAAACCCCGACGAAATCCAACATGCCCCGCTGGAGCTCGTTGACCGCAGCGCGTAGCGAAATTGGATCGGCACCACGGCCTGCGTCTTCTATAACACGCACTTGCCCGGCAGGCTCAAGTGCGTAACCAATAATCGCTTCATGTGGCGCGGAGAACATCAGCTCGACTCCCACGCGTCGCTCGTACAAACGAGACATCTTCTCCGCGCCGACCAATGAGCTCTCGAGCAAGCCCTTCATCGACATCTGCTCGCGTCGGCGACGGCACTCGGGGGAATCGACCAGCGCCAGGTAATAGCCGAAGATCTCGATATCCAGCATGCCGCGAAGAGCATTCACCATTGTTTCCTGGGTGGTTCCTGCCCAACCGACATCGACCATAGCTACGCGCATGTCCGAGCGAAC
>Ga0307375_10005063_pt1 | contig 12457 bp, 18 predicted proteins | sample TR1MG_FD_202531 | JGI IMG/M metagenome (GOLD analysis project Ga0307375, IMG submission 202531) | Soil microbial communities from Risofladan, Vaasa, Finland - TR-1 | ecosystem: Environmental > Terrestrial > Soil > Coastal area > Acid sulfate soil | place: Finland: Risofladan, Vaasa | collected... | reverse complement strand
TGGTATGGATCCACTTTTCGAACTGCAGCATTCTATCCCCCTTTTTAATTTTTGATGGCTGGATATATTTGAAACATTTTATCTTCAACTTTTTGTGAATTATTATCAACAATATTTATGGCCTCTGATAATTCTGCAACATCTTCAGTGAGCGTCTTTAAAATTTTTAATATTTGAAAATTGTTTCCATTGTGTTGTTTTTCAAGGGCTCTGACTTCTCCCTGGAGCATTAAATTATCATCTTTGGTTGCTTTTCCGTCAACTAAAGACTCTTCCGTTAAAATCTGGGAGCCAGTACCAGTAAAGAACCATAGGGGATTTAATTTGTGTTTATCTACGAGGTGCTTAATAGCGCTAACGGGAATTTTAAATGTTTTAAACCATCTGTGAATAGTTGGTTCGCTAAGATTTAATTCCCGGGCAATCTGTAATTTTGTGATTTTTTGAAGATTGATGAACTGCTGCAGCCTACTAGTTAAATCCATAATAGAAACGCCTTTCAAGTTTAAATGTAAGGAACTTTAAGTGACACTAACGTTTTTTGTGCTGTCACTAACGAAAGTATTTGACAACTATCATTTCTTTAATTTAATTTTAATATCAAAAATAATTCTACGGAAAGCCGCCGACATGCAGAAATCCGTAGAATCAAATCGAGAAAATTATGAACTTTCTTACTAGTCCACTTTTTTATAAAATAAACACAATTTTTAGCAAAGTCAACAATTTTTTTAGTTTTAACACAAACAAATGTTAGTGAGGTTCTGAATGTACCAAAAAATCAATGAAAATGAAAATGTGGTTGGAGAAAGGCTTAGAATAATTAGAGAGCGCCTGCATGTTACCCTGATAGAAATGGGATTACTTTTAGGCGGCAAGTCAGAGCCTACGGTATTACGATATGAAAAAGGAGAGAGCCAGATCGGGGTGAACGATATGATGAGACTAGAAGAGGTGGGAGTCAATTCTTGTTACCTGATTAATAGATCGGAAAGCCCTTTTCTTAATGTTGATTATTGGAACATGACCAAAGATAAAATTAAAGAAGTTAAAACAAAATTACCAAAACAAGGAGTTAAATCGTGAAACTGATAGAAGCTCTTAAAAAGTGTAAAGACCTGCAGCGCAAGATTGATGATTTAAAAGCTAAAATTAAACAACATTGTGCAGGATATGATGTTGAGGACGCTACTTATGGAACGAAAGAACAACAGTCACAACAAATTAAAGATTGGCTACAATCAATACATGATTCTATAAAAGAGATTTTGCGTTTAAGGGTCGCAATCCAAAACACAAATTTGTGTACTATGGTAAAAATAAATGATACTAAAAAATCAATTGCAGAATGGATACATCGCAGACGTGATTTGGCAGAGTTGGAATGTGGAGCATGGTCGTGTCTTACTGATAAAAATTTACAGAAGCAACAGATATTTAGATTAAAAAATTCTGAGGAAACAGTCTTATCAAAATTACATTTGTTTTTTGACCCGAAGATAAGAGACGAAAAAATAGAGGAATATAAAAGTGAGCCCACGACTATTGATGCAAAGCTTGAAGTGGTAAATGCAGAAACAACTTTAATTGAAGAAAAATAATTAAGAACCTACATATAGAGTAAAAAGGTAAAAGTATGGACACATGTAAAGTGTATAAAATTACAACTGAATGCAATAGCTCAATTGGTAGAGCACTAGATTTTGATCTAGCGGTCGACAGTTCAAGTCTGTCTTGCAATAGACAATAGTCATGTCAGACTATCCAACTTTCAAGGTTCAAGGTCGCAAGGATTCAGGTAGAAAGGTTCAATAGTGTGAAGGCAGAAAGACACATGGCAGTAAGGTTAAACTCAAAGCGAAAGCTGAGAGAAGCCCAGGTTTTGAGGATGTTTTCCATTCTTTTTCACCCGTTACTCAACTGGCTTCCTATATGGGAGGTTTTTTTAACTTGTCTAACAAGACAATCACAAATTTAACCCGAGCTTACGAAAATGTCAACTTTTAGCAAAACAAATGATTATATTAATGTAGACACTCTCCCTGACGAAGGGAGAGGTATGAGCTACACGTATTTAGCTAATGGTAAAACTCGGGTAAAGTATTACTATCGGGACAAAAACGGCTTATCAACCCATAAACAAAAGGTAATTGACAGCCGAAAAATTACCGATATTGCAAAGGCCCGCATCGAGCTAGAAGAAAGTACTCGCTCTTTGAAATCCACGACTTTTAAAGATTGCGTAGAACATTATGAGAAATCCCACCCGGGATACAACTCATATATTTATCGATTGAAAATTGCGGTTGGTAATACTGTAATAGATGATAATTTTTCTGTGGAATATTTGAATTTTATAACTCGCCTGGAAACTGAGCCATACAAAAAGAAAATGAGAAGTGTGGCAACTATCTCAAAATACAAAGCATATACCAGGGCAATATTAATGTTTTGTTATAACATGGGTATTATTGAAAAAATGCCCATAAGAAAATTTAATGTAAAACCTGGTGATGAAAGAGATAGAATTCTAAACCCGGATGAAAAATTAAAATTACTCAATACCCTGCAGAGAAACGAATCGTATCTATACTGGCCTGTTTATTTCAGTTTGACGAACCCTATAAGACGCGGAGACTTGGTTAAGCTTACCAGAGAAAATTGGGAACCGTTTGAAAATTGGGTAAGTTTTTATGCAAGTAAAACCCGGAAGAAACAAAACAGACCAACGTACCTAACTGAGATTGATGAACCTTTAATAGATTACTTAAACAGTATACCCCCCGGAAATTTGTTATTCCCCTTAACAAGCTTTAAAACCCATTGGGCTACAATGTTAAGACAGGCAAATATAAAACATTTCCAGTTCAGGGACCTGAAACATTGCGCTATTACTCACATGATGGATTCTAATTATACAAGGGACATGCTCAAGGGACAGGGAATACAATTCACCGATAAGATGATTGATCTCTACCGCAAGTATGATATCAGGAAAGAACTAGACAAACTCAAGATTCGTTGTCAGGAAGATTGTAGGAACGAAAACGAAAAAAATTCTGTAAGGGTATGATAAGTGGTAATATACAAATCCCACGTTAAAGATTACGAATGCGTTGCTATACCGTTTAGCTATTCCGGCTTGGCGAATTTACCACTAAAAACAGCGATTATAAATTACCAAAATATAATAAACCATATCCTTGTAGGAACATTTGTAGGAACATTAATAAGGGAGAGTGTCAAAGCCTCATAGGTAACTATGGGGCTTTTTTTATTGTTATGAAAAATTTTTTTTCTTATATAGTTGTCTGGGTCCTCATAATCTTTGGGGCTCTCATTATTTCCGGTCTCGTGTTTTATGGAATGTATAAATACTCAGGAATGTAAAATGTCAAAACCATGTTATCGAATTAAAAATTGGAATGAGATATATGAGAACAACAGAACCAGGGCATTAAAAAATATGATGTGGCTCCCTCTTCCTATAAAACTAAACGGGTATGGCTATACCCTCATTATGGAAGAAAAAGAAGGTCTCGCGCTTTTCGGTGGTTTCGTTGTCTTATTAGAAATTGCTTCTCAATGCACTCCACGCGGAACATTTATAACAAAAAATAAAATCCCGCATGATAGTGCCGCCTTGGTGCGTCTTTCCCGCATGAAGGTGCGGGATTGTGAAAAGGTTTTAGACTACCACCTGACACAAACTAAATGGCTGGAATTAATAGACTTAGAAACCGGCGCAGTTATCCCGCAGGAAGGTGCCGGAAAGGTGCCGGATGGGTGCGCGTTGCCTGCCCTACAAGAGAAGACAGTACAGTACAGTACAGAACAGTACAGTACAGGAGAGAAGAGTATATATAAAAAATTCGCTCACCTGAAATTATTAACCAAAGAGTTTGAAAGACTAAAAGAAAAGGGATTCACCCAACTACAGATTGATACTGTTCTTCTAAAAATTGAAAACTTCCGGCAGAACACAAAATACAAATCATTATATCTGACTTCCTTGGATTGGTTAAAAAGAGAATTTAAAAAAGAAAGTGAAAAGGTCTGGTAATGGCTGATAATCTCAAAAAGGATTTCTTTGATATGGCAATGCATGACTTCAGTATGTACATGCTGAATCTCAATTCAAAATGTGATATTCCAAAGGACGATAAAATAAAAGACAAATACTACCAGGTGTTTAAAAATATTGAAAACCGCAGGTTTGCTAAATTAATCTCATGGTTATATCTAAATTACTCCTACAAAACATTCCCCGCGATAGCTGACTTTCAAAAAGCTTTTACCCAAACTTCCGAAGGCCCAAAGTATGCTCCGCCAGAGAAAGTGCAATCAGGTAAATATGCACCTCTCAACATAGTAGGAACAGTAGGAAGACTACTAAAGGAAATCCACCGGTGGTATGACCAGGGAATTTATTGGGATTTTAACGGTGTTTTAAAGCCTTTGACGTATCCAAGGACCGATGTTGATCAGTGTATAGTTTTTCAAGGTATTGCGGAGGAGTCTGAAAAATACTTTTCTGATTTTACAAGGTTGAATGAGTTTTATAAAAACAGCATGCTGAAATTAAGGACCCTGAGATTAAAGCGTAGGAGAGAGGGGAATTTTAAAGAGAGAGAAAAGAGATTTGGGAACTTATGAAACCCTGCAAAACAAAACGGTGTAAGAATAGGGTTCTTAGCAACCACGGATTCTGTAATGATTGCACCAAAGCTCACAAGCGGAAGCAAAATAAGCGGTGGAGAAAAAACAATCCGGATTATAACAAAGTGTATTTGCGAAGTTGGAAAAAGTATATCAGGTTTATGAGGAAACAAAACAAAGAGCGAAAACTAAAAAGGCTGTCAATGCTGGCAGCGTAACCATTTTTTTTAGGAGGTTTTATGTTTTTTATTCTTTCAACAATTTTCGTCATTTTTTTTGGAGGGGCTTCTCTTTTCTTAAAAAGAGGACTTACGAAAGAGGTCAAGCTTATGTTACGTGTTGTGGCTGGAGTGTTTTTTCTTTTTATGGCTATAAGCAGCCTTGCAGTTATTCCGGCTGGGCATATCGGCGTTATGGATACATTCGGCAAGGTATCTAAGAATACATTAAAGTCTGGGGTTAACTTCAAAAATCCCATGGCAAAAGTAATAAAAATGTCTATTAAAACGCAGGAGTTTAAAGAGAAACTTTCTGTTCCCTCTATAGAAGGTCTCATGGTGGCTTTAGATGTCAGCATTCTATTCAATTTAGACGCGGTAAAATCAGCAGATATTTACAAAACCGTTGGTAAGAATTATGCAGAAGTAATATTAAAACCGCAATTGAGATCGGTCATCAGAGGAATAACGGCTTCCTATGAAGCAAAGGCTCTCTATACTTCTGACCGGGATATGCTTTCCAATAAAATCACCACAGAGTTAAATAAACTGGTTTCCAAAAGAGGGGTTAACATAGAATCTGTTCCAATGAGACAAATGACATTACCCCCCCAGCTTGCAGAGGCTATTTCCCGGAAACTGGAAGCGGAACAGGAAAGTCAGAAAATGGAATGGATTTTACAGAAAGAAACCCAGGAAGCTGAGAGGAAAAGAATTGAAGCAAAAGGAATCTCTGACTTTCAGAATATTGTCAGCAAGGGAATAAGCGAACCGCTGCTCAGGTGGAAAGGTATCGAGGCAACCGAGAGGCTGGCTGAATCACAAAATGCAAAGATAGTTATAGTCGGCGGTAAAAACGGATTGCCATTAATACTTAATACAAAATAACAGCATGAATGAGATTCTACATCCTGATTTATTTGGCGGGGAGACGAGAGTAGTGGGAGACCACCTTTCTGAATACCAACTGTTTAAGATTGTGAACAATTACCGCAAAAGTAAATCGAAAGAAAGGTGCAAGGTGTGTAAACATTGTGGGTATGTTCAATATGCAAACAGTTATTACAAATGTGACCTGTTGGGTTTAAGCAGTTCACCGGCAACGGATATTCGTGTAAACAATGTATGCGATAAATTTGAAATTGACAGGATAATAGAAGATATTAACAAATAAACTTTTTCAAGGAGTGTCTATGAATGAGCTTGAAGCGGTAACAAACATTACCCGTATTGGAGAGCCCTCTGCAAGCATTATAAAAGTAGCGTCATCTCTTCCACCGCGCGATCTGGTTCAAGTCGAAAAAGATATCCGTGGCGTACTTATAAATAACCCGGAACTGGCGGAAATCTGTATTTACTGCAGGCCGGTAGGAAAAAAAGACGGTAAACAGCAATTCGTCACAGGGCCCAGTGTTCGCTTTACTGAAATAGGACAGCAGTGTTTCGGCAGACTGTGGGTAAACGGTTATGCGGAAACTGACCCGAAACGTGTACTGGCAACTGTCGCATGTTTTGACCTGCTCACCCTTAATATTACATTCGGCACCTGCTCTAAATCTATCATCGGACGCGGGGGACAAAAATATTCTCAAAATATGATAGAGCTTACAACCAACGCGGCACTTTCAATCGCAAGGCGCAATGCTCTCCTGCAGCAGATGAGAGTACAACTTGAAGCAACCATGGGAGATGCCAAGGCTTCTGTTATAAAAAAATGGTGCAAAAACGGAGACATAAAAAACGATGAAGCGTGGAGAGCCATTTCGGATGATTATAAAAAACGGTGGGGAACGTCCGCTGCGGACCTGAAAAAACTCGTTGAAAATGAGGGGAGTCCGGAGGATAAAATCATAATGGCAGTCGGCGTCCGAAATTATCTCATGGACAACCACGATGGATACGAAGATGTCTTTGGTAAAAAGGCAGTACCACAAAAAAAATCAGAAAGTACGGGACCCGGGACCGGGAGTACCACTGAAAAACAAAAATATAATACCCTCTCTTTACAGCTTGACAGTGTTGGCAAAACAGAAGAAAAAAATGAAATAATAGATGAGGTCTGTGGAAAAATAGCAAAGGGTATAACAGAATTCAGTGAAGCGGATTTTGTAATTCTTAACAAAGCTTTAGCAAAGGAAATGAACGATGGAAAATAAACACGATTATTGCTCCCCTTCTCAATTAAATTTGCGTTTTCACTGTCCCGGCTCCGTTAATCTCTACAAACTCCTTCCCCCGAAAACGGACGACTATACATCAGAACCGGCAAGCAGGGGTATTAAATTACACGCCGTTACCGTTGACGTCCTTAACGGTGTCCCCCTAAACAGCTTTGGTCTTCCCAGAGAAGACGAACTTGCCGTTGCATGGTGTATTGAAAAAATACAGGAAGTTATAGCACGGTTTGCGGATACGGAAACAAAACCGATAATTAAAAAAGAGTTCCAGATTGATCTGTCTTCTCTGGGAATAAGCGGCGGCAAAGAGGGATGTAGAATAGATGTTCTCTTTGTGATACCGGGAATAGGAAGTATTATTATTGATGAAAAGTTCGGGGAAGGCTATGTAACCACACCGCAATATAATTCTCAATTCAAGGCGTATGCCTGGGGTGCCCACAATGCTTTCGGCGGTTCGGTAGAATGTATCAAACTGCAGCCATGGGCGAGCGAGGAAGAGTACCAGTATCAATCCCACCTGTTTGAAGAGTGTGACTTTGAAAAAATAGGTGAGGATATAAAAGAAATTGTTAAAAAAACAAAAAATGAAAACGCCCCCCTGATAAGAGGTCGCCATTGTGATTATGCCTTTTGTAATGCAAAAGAAATTTGTTCCCTGCACAAAAATGCAGTGCTGGAAATTCCCCATGGCATCACCGTAAAAAATCACCTCCTGAAAATATCACCCGTAGACCGCGCATCATTATACGAAAATCTTGTCGTTGCAAAAAGGTGGTGTGATAAGGCAATTAACACCATAACGGCAGTGGCGATTGAAGAAAATCTTGAGCTGGAAAATTACATAATTGCAGAGCGAACAAATTATGTGTGGAAGGATGAAAAGATGGCTGAGGCAGCAATAAGGGAATTTTCCAAAGAGGAAATAGAAATAATTGAACCGTCAAAGCTCATGTCAAAATCAAAGATTGAAAAAATAATCGGCAAGTCAAAGAATGCTAAAAAGCTTTTGTCTGATTTACTCGAACAGAAACCGGGGAGTAAATATCTAAAAAATGTCTAAAGGAATATCAAACACAAGCAGAACGCTTGAATATTTACGCTCACAAGGATGGATAGCTGATAAAGTCGAGCAATTTAATCCCTATGTCGGAAAATTTGGTATTCGTAAAGACATGTTTGGGTTTGGCGATATTGTGGCAATGGGAGAGAATTCTATAATCGCGGTACAATCTTGCGGGCAATCATTTTCGGAACATCATCTTAAAATAACTCAGGATGAGAATGTTGCACCCAAAGCATTATTGTGGCTTAAAAATAAGGGTAGATTAATATTGATTGGATGGCGAAAAGTCAAACTTAAACGTGGTGGTAAGGCTATGCGTTGGTCCCCCCGGATAAAAGAATATTCAATTGATGATTTTATTGAAAATGATCTTTCATTCTAAGCCCCATTACAGCCGTTTCAAGAGAGAATAGTATGATAGGGGGTAGAACTATTTGCCCCCCTCTCTCTTCATCCCTGCCCATACTCGTACAGTCAGTACTGAGCAAATCTTAAATTCTTCACTAGGACAAAAATGAGATAATATATATTAGTGTCCGGCTTTCAATTTTGAGAGCGTTATAATCAGAAAGGGGTTAATCATGTTTCAGAAAAGACATAATAATTGTAGAACCATGCAAGAGATAATTGGAGTTTTTTTTATGGTGTTAATGAGTGGATTAATATTTTTTTCTATACTGATATCCACCGAAAAAACAACGACAGGTCAATCATCTAAGAACGATAACTATGAGGAAGATTTAAAGAAAGTACAACAACGTGTAAATTATTTATATAATTCAAAACGCACCTATAAACATATAGGCCTTATTAATAAAAAATTTCGTGATAAACAAATAGACCCTTTTCTTACTTATGAACAGTTAATTTTTTTAAACAAATAAAAGGAAAGAATTATGAGAGGTTCCGACTGGACTTTTGTTATTGTTTTTCTAATTTTATTTTCTATGCTTATATTAATAACATATTAAAGGACACAGGAAATGACAGTAGAATTGACTAGTAAAACGCCTCTCAGTCGTGTGCTCAGCGTTCAGCTTCCATCTGGGCATTACAGCGTGCAATACGATGGGTATGGGGAATTCTTCGAATCGGTCTTGGTAAATGGCGAGATCGTGGCGAAGCAGACTGGCTGGCTGCGGATGGTACCGCGATTTGAGTTCGCGTTGGGACCACATACAGGCGTGATCCGGATTCAAACCAAGCTGTGGCGCGAAATCTTGGGGCCGTTCTTCGGAAAGCTGGAGTCCTTCAGCTTCGAGGTTGACGGTCAGGTGCTATACGAGGACTGAATGAAAATTTTATATAAAAAAAAAGTTTTCAATGTTCATTGGCCTGAAAAATTTGATAAAATATTGAGAAGGGTCGCCAGAGAATATAAACTCTCCAATGGTTATATCAGTTGGAAAGACGCCGAAGCGGATGGAGAGCTAAAAGGAATTCCTCTGTTTCTATCGTTAGATGATTTATCCTGCCGATATTCTTTCATTAAACTCCGCGAAACCAAAAAATATCAGGAAAGAAGAAAAGAACTCTTAGAGAAATATAAAAAAGAAGGAAAACTGAAAACCCCCAGGAAAAAGAAAAGTCAGTATGGTGTTCATCCTGAAAAGATAAAATTATTTTCTGATGTAATACCCGAAAAAATAAAAATGTCGCATGATTGGAAACCAAGAAGTATTTGGACAAAAGAACAGAATAATATTCTCAACCGGTTAGTAAAAAGATATCGCAAATCAATAAAAACAATTGATTGGATAGCATTGGCAAAAGACGAAAGAACTAAAAAGCTTCCCTTTCGGGATTCTTTTAAATTATGTAAATACTGGAAAAACTATAATCGAAAAACCAAACCCGGTTTTGTGGAAAAACATAGAAAAGAAACTTTAAAATATAAGCATGATAATTATGATACGTATAGAAAAAATCAGGATAGAAGAAGAATGGCAATACAAAAGTCTGTCAATGAGTTTTTGTTGTCAAAAATTCCGTTAAGATAAAGGACAAATAATGAATATAAAAGAAAGTGATGAAAAATTTGAGAAGTGGTGGGAATCAATAAGTGAAACTTTTCTTTATCATAGAAGAAATGATTTGAGGACGAAAGAGACTGCTCGGCTTGGATGGGATGCAAGAGGGAATATCTGTACGAAGGATTTCATAGACCAATTGCGTTTAGCCGCAAAGATAAAATCTGATAACCCTGAAGTTGTAATGACTATTGTTCTGGGAATGCTTTATAAAAAGTCAAATAAAAAACCCTAAACCGTCCCCCTCCCGAATACACCATTCAATAGCTCCTTCGAGAAACACTTCCAACTCAGCTTCTGTATAAGCTGCATTAGCACCCGCCAGCGCCCACGTACTGCCATCACCACCACCTGCTGAAGCAGAATCACAATGTTTGTAAATGTTTATCGCCACTTGTTAAGCTCCTTATATTAACGTATCGTCATCTAATGTTTCCTGAAATTTCTGAGGGTCATTTACTACATCGAGTATGTATGCTTTCCTATCCTGTTCTGCTTTCTCTTTCTCTGCCGTTACAATAATATCTTCCGCTAATGGGGTCGGTGGTAGGTCTTTCGGGTCTTTAGATAGTCCGTATTTGTCATACATCTTCGGGCTTAACGGAGAAACAGGCTTTAAGGCGTTGTCTACTATCCAGTATTCCATGTCATTCTGTGACATAACCTGATGATGTACTCCACCGTCAAGAGTTATCCCTGCGGGTATTACACAGTTTATTGTATTCCAGTCTTTCAGCGTACAATTAACTATGCCATCGGGAAACACTTTCGTATTGGGTTCTCTCTGTGCGATGCAACTATTCACTAACGTCTGGTCATTGAACTTCTCCACCGGAACATCTAGTAATGTTTTGTTTTTAAACCCTGCTTTCATAGCGGAACACTGTTTGGAATACTCTTTATACGGTATCTTTTTCTTGCCAAGCTTCTTACGCAGCTCCTTTTTATACCAAATGATATACTCGCTATGTGGGTCGTAGTCATTGTGGTTTAAGTTGAGTTCGTGTTCAGGCGCTTTCCCTTCAAAGAGACTTATTATCCAGCTAATTATACTCATTTTCCATTCCTCTCCAGTGCTTTTGCTATCATCTCTACCATAGCCTCTTCTTTGTGGGATTCTTTAAGCTGTTTAAGGGTAATCTCTATACCGGAGTGCTTGGGACAGACCTTCCCCCCGTTGTTGAGTAGTCGGTCACATATTATTCTCACTCCTATCTGAGTACCGGCACTTAGAATAAGAAAACCTCCCGCTAAAGCACTAATAAATTGTGGATCTGTCATTTTTTCTCCTTCACAAAAGGCTCTTCTCCAAGGTTCTTTTCAATTAAATATTTATGATATCTCTCTTCTGCAGAGAGTATGAGTATTTCCCAATTATCCAGCATAACTTTGTTCTCCAGCACCCGCTTTTCTTCTCTTGTCATAGCCTTGAGTTCCTGTATGTTCTTTGGTTCTTTAATCTTGCCTCCCCTCATCTTGCGGGATATCTCTGCTGTGGCTTCTCTCTTTAATTCGGTAATTGCATCTTTCCAGATATCGGCAGCATTAAGCTGGTTCTCTACGGCTGCCTTGTATATATTTGTCATGTGTTTCATATTGCGTTTTACAATGGCAACCTTAAATAATTTTTTAGTCTTGTAATAGGTCATACCTTTGCTTGCAGGCATAGAGAGATCAAGAAAAGAAAACTCCTTTGACTCATTCATAGTGTTCTTGAACGCAAAGGGTAGCGGGGCTTTAATAATTTCTTTAGTCGCAGCACCCACCCACGACCATCCGCTATTGTCTGCGAGTTCCTTGTTTCTAAACCCTCCCAGAGAGCTTCCGGTAAATATGGTGGACAACAATTGTAGATTGGGCGCTGCCTTACTTCCCAGCTTTCGAAGAGTAGCTGTCACCGGCGATACTTGCCCTGCTGTCTGATCATAAAACAACTCTGGCAATTCTCTGAACTGCTTTCCCCATCTTCTATATCTTTTTGAGCCATCAGCGTATCTACCTTCAAACAAATGAGTCTTGTGCCCGGGGTCATTCTGCCACAAAAACACACCCCTACCTTCACTAAAAGGAACCCCTCTCTGTTTTGCGTCATCGCGTTTAGAAAGAACAAAGTTAAGGGCATTAATGCCCACGCCGAAATAGATAAAAGCCTTTGCCCAGAATGCCCTGCCCATCTTACGCCTGTATTTGGCGGACTCTTTGCTTACCGCCCCCAATCCTGTTGGTGCAAGCGCCTGCTTCACCGTAGAAAGTGTCCAGTCAGGACTCAGCAATCCCCATTGTGCTATTTGTAAGTTGCGTGGATTG
>Ga0307375_10005061_pt1 | contig 12460 bp, 8 predicted proteins | sample TR1MG_FD_202531 | JGI IMG/M metagenome (GOLD analysis project Ga0307375, IMG submission 202531) | Soil microbial communities from Risofladan, Vaasa, Finland - TR-1 | ecosystem: Environmental > Terrestrial > Soil > Coastal area > Acid sulfate soil | place: Finland: Risofladan, Vaasa | collected... | reverse complement strand
CCTTCCATCCGTCAACAAGTACGCGAAAGTCGCTGGATGGATACTATTCCCACAGTGGCACTACTTTCGAAGACTACTGGACTCAGGCATGCAAGAAGCCACCAGCCGCATCATCACCCTCCCCAACAACTTCCCCAAGCGCCTGCTTCAGAACATCATCCGATTATGTCACGCCATGAACCCCAAACCGTTAAAACACTACGAGAATGCCATCTTCGCCATAGATAGTGGTGCAGAATTTGAGCTTATCGACAATGCAACGAAGCGACCTCTCCCACCCTTCCAATCACTCGCAAAGCAAGCGTTGGAAGTATTGGACAAGCCTCTAACCGAAGAGAACTGCGTACAGCAACTGAACATCCATGCGAAGGTGAACATTAAGGTGGAGACGGAACGGATCGTTCGTTACATTGCCAAGAGATGGCCACGGATCGCACAAACACATCTGCAAGAGCTTACGACTCTATCTCCTGAACTACTGCAAGCAATTTCGGCCGAGAAAACGTATCCCCTCACGGACTCGAAGAAGACGAAAAAGAAACGGACATCCAGATCCTCAGCAGAATCTGGCTCAAGTGATGCCTCATAGCTCCCATTCTATAGATTGGCGGTGATTCAGGATAGAGAAGTTCAATATGTCGGATCATCCAGAGAGATTAGGAATGCGAGACTCGGTCCAGAAGCAAGTGCCAAGTGGGGTCGACTCATGTCGTTCGGCTGGCACTTGGCTCAGTAGTTTTACAGTAACATATGTACAAGATGTAGTTTTACGCTAAAAGGAAGTATGATATCCAAAATTGGTGTTGAGGGTGGGTGCAGAGTGGGGTCCGTGTGTACGTGTGTGCTACTCCACCTCTTCGTCTATGATTTGTCTTGCACGTCTCGCAGCGGCTCTTCTGGGCCTGTTTGCTGGATTGGCTGAAGAGGACTGCGTAGAAGGGGTAGAAGAGTCACTTGGGGATGAAGAAGGGGAAGAGGAAGCCTATAGAGCAAGGATTGGAGAGCAGCGTCAGAGCCAAGCAGGGAAAGGGCGGGGAATTCTCGGAAAAGGATGATGACGATCGTTCTGGACGCACCTTTGCAGTTGCTGAGGACCTCTTCGCTTTTTTTGCAGGTGGTGCTTCAAAGTCTAAGGCATCGTATGCAGCAGCGGAGAGTAATGAGCTTAGACCGGGCTCGGGTCTCGCCTTTGCCTTTCGGAGAAACGAAGGTCCCAATGTCAGTTTCTGTGCTCAATCGGACACAAATTTTCCAGGAAATACAACTCGCAAATTCGCTGCACAACGGCAATTAGGGAATGAACGCTATCAACTCATCACGTACGCTTGCAGGAGGTCGTCCTCGTTTCTTCGTGGCTGAGGCGGTCTGGGGAGCCGAGCCAAGCTTCGGAGTGAGAATTGTGGACTCTCCATGTCCAAGAATGTAGATCGAGCACGCTTCATGTCGCAAACCGAAGGTCCACATGTTCACTGGAACGAATTAGAAGGTTGAATGAGAGCCTTGATGGCGGCAGCGCTTCCTACTTCTCCACATCAGTTCCTTCAGTACCGTTCCGTCCTTCTCAATGCTTCAATCATCTCAAACTAATTTTTCTCATCCCTTTCTTGACTGACCAGAAACCAGATTGTACCGTGGAGTCAGAATACGAAGAGCATCGATCTCCAAGTCTGGCTGCTTTCTTGTGCAATCCTGCTTCCGCTGAGGCATGTAAAGCAAAGAAATTCAATGTGAGGTGAAGTGAGTATCAGAATTTTACGTTTAAAGTGGAATCCACGAGAGAGGGAGAGAGAGCCAGAGATCCTACGGAGAGATTTCTAAAGCTGTTAGACCACTCCCTTTTGCCTCAATTCTGCAATATCCTTGTCAGATAGCTTGAGAACGGTTGAGAGTACTTCGTTGGTGTGTTGCCCTAGCATTGGAGGGGGTCTGTCGTAGGTGACGGGCGTTTCGCTGAAGCGGAGAGGGTTTGCGATGAGCTTGAGCTCCGGATTCAGTGGGTGTTCCATGGTCACGGTTGCGCCTCTGTGCACTGCCTGCTCGTCCCTGAATGCCTCTTCGATGGTATTTACAGGTGAATGAGGAATGCTCGTCTTGTTGAGTAGGTCCAGGAAGTGTTGTCTCGGTTGCCTTGCGAATCGCTCCCCGAGCAGCGCGTAGAGCTCTTCTCTATTCGTCACTCTCTTTGCGTTCGTGCTGAACTTGTCGTTGCCGTCTTCTGATGATGCCAAGCGCGGCACGTTCAAGAGCTGACAGAGTTGCTTAAATTGGTTGTCGTTGCCTACAGTGACTACGATGAAGAATCCGTCCTTGGTCTGGAAGGTGCTGTATGGCACAATGTTCGGGTGTTGGTTCCCTATTCTCGAGGGAGATTTACCACCGACCAAATAATTCATGCCTTGATTGGCGAGGAACGCAAGTTGAGTATCAAAGAGAGAGTTGTCGATGTATTGGCCAACGCCAGTCCTGTCCCGATGAACTACGGCCGCCAGGATGCCGCTCACCGTGTACATGCCAGTCATGATATCGGTGACTGCCACGCCGACTTTCAAAGGGATGCCACCCTGCTCTCCAGTAATAGACATGAGACCACCCATGGCCTGGATGGCAAAGTCGTAACCGGCCTGGTGAGATCGAGGTCCGTCCTGACCGAACCCGCTGATCGACGCATAAATGATACGTGGGTTCACACTACGAAGTGATTCATAATCGAGACCATACTTCTTCAAACCACCGACCTTGAAGTTCTCAATACACACATCACAATGCTTAGCAAGTTCACGCAAAAGCGATTGACCTTCGCCGCTCGCAATATCCACTGTAATAGAACGCTTACCACGATTCGCACCAAGATAGTATGCACTCTCCTTAGAAGAAGCACCAATAGAAACGTCCTGAAGAAATGGAGGGCCCCAAGCGCGAGTATCGTCACCAACTTTCGGAAGCTCCACCTTGATCACGTCCGCCCCGAGATCTGCCAAATACTGTGTTGCCCAAGGACCTTTCGGATGTAGGATGGCAGAAACAGATACAAAACGATCAAGAGAACGGGAAAATCAGCGTTAGAGGTCAAAGGATGAAGGACAAGAGGTAGGGGTAGGGGTATCAAAGAGCACGACGAACCTGCAAGGACTCTACTCAAGTCCAACACTCGGAGATGAGACAATGCTCCCTTTCTATCGGATTTAGAATCCACACAGAAGCGTTTTCCATATGATTTGAGCTGTATCGAAGCAAATGAAGGGAGAGAGAGAGTCAGCACGATGTGGCAGCGGGAAAGTTGATGTTTCCAATGCAAGGCGTACGTACATGAGCAAGCTTCGCTTGCGGATGTGTTGTTAGCAATGATTTGGATCTGTTGAGGCCAAAAGAGAGCATTCGTTGTATGGAGCCTAACGCCGGGAGTAGCGCTCGAAATCCTCTCAGAAGACAACACGTTGTTCTTCATTCCTTCATTCGTGGTCGTCCCTACAAGTGCCCTATTTCTTGTTTCCAGTGGTCCCTAGATCATGCTTGGCTGGGTTTCGCTTCGTTCTAAGGCCTTGGTGAGCCACATTGGACGCGGATCTCTGGCGAACGTCGCTCCATCCCCAACGCCTTCCCCTGCCTCTGTCTCTTCTTGTGTTCGCCACTTGTCCCGTTCTATCCTCTCTAGCAACCTTGTTACATCCAATTCTTGCCGTTTCTATGTCAAGCGTGTCCACGTGTCGAGGAAATCCGTCATCGGAAAGAAGAAAGCTCCTGGGGCCCCTCCCGTCTATGACGAGGACTTTGAGGATATCTCTAATGTGAATAGCGACGACTATGACATTGAAGATTCGTATGAAGAGGTGAAAAACGATCCATCCTTCCTCAAGTCGTCGTCACAGATCGAGCAGATTCTGCGCGAAACACTGCCTCCTGAGATGGTGGAGAAGGCCATAGCGGAACACCGTCGCGTCTATTCTGCCTACAAGTCTGGTACCCTTTCATCCGAGGATGCACAACGCGCAGGCTTCACCAAGCGCATCGATCCAGCGAAACTCAATTCTTCGCCCTCTGTTGGCTCCGCTTCTGCTTCTGCTTCTTCCCCCATGCCTGTTTCTTCTACTACTCGCCCTATTGCATCCAATTCATCCCGAAAGTCAACTTCTGCTTCTACATCCATGGCGAAAAAGACTGTCTCTTCGAAGAAGTCGAAATCCTCCTCTAAGGCCGCTCCTAAAACCTCTTCTCCCCGAGTCTCTCGCACTTCCCCGATTCACGACGATGGAGATGATGATTTTGACCCTGATATGGACGAATATGGCGATGGTGAGGAGCAGGAGGCGATACCTCGTCGAGGTGCTTCCGACGCGTTGAGCGATGTTTATCGGGAGCGTGAGGACTTTGAAAAGGATCTACAAACGTATAGGTTGCAGAAATCTGGCGATATCATCGAGTATCGTAAGCAGAGGCTGGAGGAGTTGATGAAGAAACAAGAGGAGCTGGAGAATGAGCCCGATGAGGACTATTTACATCGTCGTATGGAGCGGTTGAGAAGTATTTTGATATCTAAGTTGGAAGAAGCAGGAGAGGACGATATGGTGCTGACAGAGGAAGAGGCAGCGATGTTTGAGCGCCGCGCGTCGAAGCCGTTTACCCTTCAGTCTGAGCCTACTAGTGTTCTTGCCCTTCGTGCGCGCGATTGTGTTGCCCAAGGTCGTTGGAACGATGCCTTCGAGATCTATCATCATCTTGCTAGGAACGATAACACTGCTCAGATTTTGAGCACATTTGCAGGCGAGGCGTTGGCGAATAAGCAGTACGAGGTGGCTGGAAAAGCTGCAGTGGAGGCCTTCAATATCAATGAGCACGACGTGAGGGCGAATCGAATGGCGGCGAAGGTGTATATCGAGACGTTTGACGAGGCGGCGCCGGACGCCGAGAGGCGCCTCTCCATGGCTCACCATCACATTGATCGTGCCCTGGAGCAACATCCTGAATGGCCAGACTTGCTCGCAGTGAAGGCTACTATTTACATGAAGGCGAAGCAATACAAGGTCGCGTGTGCCTACTTCAAAGCCGCGCTCATCGAATCCGATCGCATGCATCTGGAGCGCTCCTCTCGCCTTCCCATCTTTCGCGACTATGGCAAGTGTCTCGCAGGCCGCGGCAAGTACAAGCTCGCACTCTCCTACTTCAACATCGCACATCAACTCGCGCCGGAGGACTTGGAGATCATATCTCTATTGGGAGAGCTCCACGAGCGCGGATTCAACGACATCAAGGCCGCCGCACCGTTCTACCAGCTCGCAGTCAAGATCAACCCTGAAGACGTACCGTCACTCGTGAGACTCGCACAACTACTCGCAGACCCGGCGTACGAGGAGCAAAACTTGAGCCAAGCGAGACAATGTTATGAGCGCGCCATGATGCTCCAACCGCTTCCTGAGTTCTGGTTCCCGCTTGGTTGGATCTCTATGAGCCTAGGACAGAACGACAAGGCTATCATGTGTCTGCAAAAGGCTGCTGAGATGGATCCCGAGGTCCAAAACCGTTGGACTTCCATTGTGCTCTTGGCTGAGATCTACTCCTTTGATGAGGACCCGAAGACGCAATCCAACTCTCTGAAGAAGGCGATTCAGTTGTACAAGTTCGCGTTGGAGGAGAAACCCGATTCGGAGATCAAACTCAACTTGGCGAAGTGTTACTTGCGCGCTGGCAAGGTCGAAGATGCTGAGGCACTGCTTCAGATCATCAAAATGGAGAATCCTGACAATTGCGATATGAAGTGCGTGTTAGTGGAGGCGTATCAGGCTGCAGGGAGGATGCAAGATGCGTTGAGAGAGTTGGACGAGATCCTTCGCGATCATCCCGAGGAGGCTATGCCCCGCTTCATGAAAGGTAGCTATTTGTTCGAGATTGGTGATTACAGGTCGGCGATACCCTTCTTGGAGAAGGCGGTGGCGACAGCGAGCGCTAATCCGGAGTCGATGATGAACACACCTCAGTTTGCGGAGGCTCTTTCTCAATTGGAGTCTCAACTGCAGGGTTCTGTGCCTAAGGAATTTGCTGCCCTTAAGAGGAAGAAGAGCCAGGCGTTCGTAGAGAGTGATGATGGTACTGGTTCTGCTTCAACCTCGACGAGTTCAAGATCGGCAGGCGTCCGATCGTCCTCCAGGCGCTCAGCCTCCATCCTCAACGACCAGGCTCCAGATCAGACAGACTTCCTTCCAGAGGCTCATCGCTTGCTTTCTCGGTGCTACGTTGAATTGGAGGATTGGCCGAGTGCGAAGAAGACCATTGCATTCGCTCTCGCGTACGAACCCGAAAACACGAACCTTCTCGTGGCACTTGGAGAGGCTCAACTGAAACTTGGAGAGGAGGACGACGCCGTTGATACCTTCCGCCGCGCCTCTGTGGTCGATCGCTCTGCGTTCATGCCCAACTTCCAACTTGGCAACCTCTTCGTTTCCAGAGGACAGCAGGATCAGGCGGTGGCGTACTACCAAAAGGCGCTAGACGTCTGGAACAAGATTGCAGGTGCACGCGAAGCTGGCACCGAATATCAGACATCAGAATCCATCAGTGAAGAGGAACTCGTGAGTGCCATCTACAACATCTACCTCAGCTTGGGCACATGCTACTCAGAGCTCGCCACGCAGGACCGGTCCAACCACGGAAAGTACACGAAGCTAGCTAAGCAATGCATCCAACGTGCCCATGAGATCAAGCAAACTGTAGAACAATGAATGTGAGAGAAGAAGACTGCAGTAAACCGGAAGAGGGGAGCGCTAGATCAGGGTTGGAGGCGAATTGCTGGAGGATCCCGACAATGACACGCTGGCACTACCCTTGGGTTTCCGCATGGTCCACCACCTCCTTCCTCTCCCTCCATCTCCTATTCCACATTGATGTGCAGAGGCACCACACCCTTAGTGTGTGATCTAGGAAGCTTCCCCTGGATCGGCCCCTGGGTTTGGTCTGGGTTAGAATTCTATTTTAGGCATGCCGAGACTGAGGCAGATCTCGGGCGTTTGTCGTTGCTGGCTTGGTTTTCGCCTCCTTTCTGACCTTTCCAAGGAGGCAAATGCTTCTTTAAGGTGGATCACGAAGAAAAGCGAGGACAGGGGAAGAAGGGGCCCCTAATTGCATGTGGCAACGCCCGGTTGCTGGCCTCTTGTCGGGTCACACACCTCTGTAGTCCCGTGCAGTACACTTGTGCGATTGCCTCTGTTGTAGTAGACTGCCTCGTGTTGCTCTGTGCTTCCTCTTCCCATCTGCGGACCCCAACCGCTCTCTTGTGACCCATTCGAGTCCATTCCGCGCACGTCAAGACTCCCCCTCGGCGCGCAACCCATAGCTCGCTTCCAGGCCGCCATATCTGTACCTATTTATCGGCGTCTCGTAGCTCATTTGTGGATAGGATCTCGACATAACTAGCTTAGCGTGCTTACACCTCCGCAGAAGTCATGGAAGACGCTCAAGTGCTGGCTCTTTTGCGCGACTTCCTTGAGCGCAAGCATTTGGTCAAAACCGCTGCGACTTTATCGCAGGAATTGCGTACGTTGTGTTCATTGTCTACTGCTGTGCTGTCATAACCTCCTTTTGGCTCCCTACACGCAGTTTGGCGGGCGTAATCCAACAGGTTCGCCGGACTCTCCCGGTTGAGCACCGAAAACCCTCGGACTCCGCGCTATTGAGGCCTAATGTTCGAATTTGTGGTACTTCGACTAACCCACCATTATGCTTTATCTCGTAACACATTTTAGAGGTCCTAGAAAGCACTCCGAACGGTACGAGACGATTCGGCGGCGAACGGTTCCGTCCATGCCGCTCCCCTTTCCTCCTGCGCCGCAGTGGAGCTCATATCAGCTCACCTTTGAGATCAGAAGATGAATATGCACTCGGTGTTGCATTGATACCTTGTTAAGTCGATTGAACGGAGATGGAGAAAACGTGTCACCCTAACTCCCCCCGTCTGTCTCCCTTTTCTTCGTTTCCACCTGCAGGCGTCCAAAAACCCTACGTTGGCAATTCTATCATCGCACACATGGGCATTCCGGCCCAAGTCGGACTCATTCAAGACGGCAGTTCCGGGAAACTCGACGTTCTGGCCGAAGTTGAGGATGAGGACTTCCACTCGTCCTCACCAGCAACCAACTCTCCCCAATGCACATCCACCGAGATCATTTCTGCCACTGATACCACTCATGTGTCTCAGCGTACGTTCGATCACCATACAAGGGCACAAAGCCACTCGGATCCATTTCTCTGCTTATGTCACCAATAGGAAAAATGCAATCTCCGGTTTTGAGCTGCAGCTGCTCCGAGATCGTGCCTCGGAGTGCCGATCTCGTTTCTCTCCACTCTCTCGCTCCCCTCCCCTCATTCTCTCCCCGTTTCTCTCTGTGCCACCTCACTCCTGTTCTAACTCCGCCCGTTTCCATCTGTCTGTCTGTCTGTATTGTGCGTGCGACGTTGCAATGCATTGTTCGTCTTCGTCTGATGAATTCTCTCTCACTATCTCACAGTGCCTTCCTCAACCGCCATTCCGATCGCCAAGCTGAAGGGGAAGACCGAGGGTGGCGATAAACTGCCTCAGCTTCCAGTGGCTGCTCTTCAAATGGGTCGTCGTGCGAACAGTTACCAACCTCCGAGTGTTTTGGAGAGTGTCATGGGTGTTGAGAGTAAGAAGAGTGTCGCTCCCGAGTCGTACATTCGTCCTAAGCGAGTTAGTACGAGTACTGGTCATCAGCGTCCTTCCGTCGACTCGGATGACTTTATCCATCATGTTCCTCTGAGTATGCAGCAAAGTGGTTTCATCCCGGTCGTCGGAGAGGAAAATGGTACGATGAAGCGGACATCGCCGAAGAATGGAACTTCCTCCACCAGTTCTGCCCCCTTGCCCTCGTCTTTGCATCAGATTCAACAACAACAACAACAACAAACGCAGCAACAGCCTCAAAACAATGTGAGCGTTTCCAAGAAGTTCAAAGCAGCCGCCGAGGGCGCGAGAAGTGGTTCAGGAGGCACGGAACGATCACGATCCCGGACGAGCTCGGTCTCTGAAGAGTCTCGCGTCCAGAATATCATCATGCACCATCCTCCATCCGACACCTTCCAAGAGGAGCTACAGGCGCTCATGGTTTCGCCTCATTGCGCGTCGCCTCCGAACCCGCCCGGAGACTCCACACTCGCTGCGGCACTCGCCAGAGCTACCCCTGCCAACATCTCCTCATCTGCTTCCCAAAAGTTCGCTTTGGATCTCGCATTCAGCAGCAACAACAGCATCGGCACATTAACGGGAGGAGCATCAGGAGCGACGCAACACACACCGGTTTCGATTGGTCCCGCAACGGATGAGATTCCTGGCGCACATCACGGGTCTGGTACCATATCTACATCCAGCATCACCAATGCCGTCGGTTTCACCATCTCAGCCGGACATTCATCCACAACTTCAAGCGAAAATGCATCTGCAAGCGGAAGTCATCACTCGGATCACCCGACTGTCGAAGGCTCACACTATGAGACCTCCTCGAACTCTTCTTCTTCCAAGAACAAGCATGAATCGAATTCGAACGTGACCGCAGTAGAGAAGGACGTGTTCAGAACGACAATCGCGCCTGGAAGCGTCGCCTCTTCCGCACCCGCCTCCTCGACCATGCGCACCATCACCGTGTCCACCTTCTCCAAATCTGGTGCCACGACACACACAACAACCTCTTCCAAGCCTGCATCACCACGTATCACAGTGGAGATGTCTCAACATCACCAGAAGTCGAACTCTCAAGATTCTTCCTCCATACCTATCAGTGCATTCCCACAGATAGATTCTACGCAATCCAAAGCAATCCTGGATGCTCCAGCTGCTGGCACCGCGGCGGCGTCTCAAGCAGCGAGCACTTCTTCAACGAATGTGGCGTCAGCATCAACGTCAGCATCTGCTTCATCAACCTCGGCAATCGCATCAGCAACAGCAACATCAGCAACATCAGCAACAGCAACATCAGCAACATCAGCAGTACAGAGCTCTGGCACCGGTGTGAACAGCGCTACTGGATCGCCTCGATCGACGTCGTTAGCGAATCTTGGAGGCAACGATACGGACTCCGATTCTCTTGCTTCCGGCTCTGATTTTGACGAGTATAGCGACGATGATGATCTGGGCTACATTCGTGTTGGTGCCCACTCCATGAGCAGCAGAAACCTCGTGCAACACCTTTCGGTTTGGGCGATGGACGAAGGGTCTGATTCAGATAGCGACTCTTCCCTGTCCAGTGATGACGATGATGACGACGATGTTGAGGACGAGGATTCCTCAGATAGCGATTCTGGTTCTGGCGATGATGACGACGGTCACGTAATTGGAGTTGGAATTGGAATTGGAGGCAAAGGAGAAGGAGGCGTAAAGTCGAAGAAGAAGAAGAAGAAGAAGACATCCGGCCCCCACAGTCGATCTGGTTCTCATCCCACTCCCGCCTCTGTTGCCTCTGCAAGTATCGATGCCAAACCTTCATCAACGTCCAAGAGAACTGCTTCAGCGAAGGGCACTGGAGCGCGAGCGCAAGAAGAAGGTCGCACGAGCTCCACCATGTTCCACATGGAGGACGTCAGCAGTCCAAGTGCCAAGCGTTCCTCTTCCTCTGGAGGCAAGAAGCGCGTTTATCAGCCTTCCAAGTGGTTATCGCGTCCCCTTCCGGCAGATGGTCCCACGCCGTATTTGAAGCTTCCCTCGTCTCAACCACCTCCCACCCCTGCAACCACCACCACCACGACCTCATCAGGAACCTCTACCCCTCTTCCCAATTCCAGTGCCGCTCTTGCCGCAAGCACGATTGCAACGCCGTCCGACTTCTCGATTGTGAACGTGAAGCGCTCCCGTCACGAGCGTGAGCTCCAGCTGGAGTATTTCAACATGAAGGTTGTGTACGATCGCCAAAAGACTGGTTTCGAGGCCACGCATGACTTCCCGATTCGTATCAGCGACGTGATTGCCGGTCGTTATGAGATTGTCGAGTACCTCGGTTCAGCCGCCTTTTCTCGCGCTGTGAAGTGCATCGATCACTTGCGTGGTACTACCGTGTGTCTGAAGATCATCAAGAACAACAAGGACTACTTTGACCAATCGTTGGACGAGATTAAGCTGTTGACGCTGATTCGCACGGCTTGCGGTGGTCGTTGCGACGAGTTCCACGTGCTCGAGCTGTACGACTACTTCTACTTCAAAGAGCATCTCTTCCTCGTGTGCGAACTGTTGCGAGAGAATCTGTACGAAGTCTATAAGTACAACCGCCAGAGTGGAGAGACAATCTACTTCAACATTCCTCGCCTGCAGCGCGTCGCGTGGCAGTGCCTGATCGCTCTCAACTTCATCCACCGCAAGAATCTCATCCACTGCGATCTCAAGCCAGAGAACATCCTCATCAAGAGCTACTCAAGGTCACTCATCAAGGTAATTGACTTCGGCTCCTCCTGCTTCACTTCTGACCAACTCTCCTCCTACGTGCAATCGCGATCCTATCGCGCTCCTGAAGTAGTATTGGGCTACCCTTACGATCAACGTATTGACATATGGTCGCTAGGATGCATCCTTGCAGAGCTATGGACTGGGAGAGTGCTCTTCCAGAATGAAAGCTTGGCAACTCTCATTGCAAAACACATTGGAATCATTGGAGTGGAGAAGTCTGACAGACAATACCTAAAGGATGCGCCATTGGCAGACGACATCTTCACCACAGAGGGAGTAGTTTTCGAGAAGAAGCCTGGCAACGGAGCGTCGGTGACGAGCTCCTCATCGACCACAGAGTTCATCCAAATCAAGAAGACAACACTACGGAAACGACTCCAAACCACTGACGCACTCTTCCTATCATTCGTATCTTCGCTGTTGAGAATCAACCCAATGGAGAGACCAACTTCTTGGGAGGCAATGCATCACCCATGGTTCAGACAAGTCTACCCGGAGCCCTAACCAATCAGGCCCTCTTCATCATCCACATCATGAATCAACCTGAATCATCTCTCTCCTTCATCTGCTTCCTCCCCTGCCTCCCATTTATCCATCTTGCGTGCTCTTCTCCTTCTGATTCGGCCGCAAACTGTACTGAGTTGTACCATAAACCTTTATTAGTAGTCTATTCTGTTCCCCGGTTTGAGACGGAGATCATCGCACACGGAGTGCGAGAGGTAGAGAAACACCCGCGCATAGAGAGAAGAAGGCTTGTGAGACTGGAGAGGAACGCTCCAACGACGACGTGCTCCGAAAAAACGACACTTCCTTTTGGACCTCCTCTTGGACTTCGATTATACCGATTATGATTCCCATGATTGTGTGGTATGGCTTCTAGAGATGTAAGTAGGTCTGACTGTTGAATCAAGCCATCCTCAAGCCATTTGCTTCTTGAAAGTCACCACGCTACTTGGCAGTCCATGCAAGTTGTGGAAAATTACTTTAGCACAAGTAGGGCATAGTCGGGGTATTTCAGCCCTTTTTGTT
>Ga0307375_10005060_pt1 | contig 12461 bp, 7 predicted proteins | sample TR1MG_FD_202531 | JGI IMG/M metagenome (GOLD analysis project Ga0307375, IMG submission 202531) | Soil microbial communities from Risofladan, Vaasa, Finland - TR-1 | ecosystem: Environmental > Terrestrial > Soil > Coastal area > Acid sulfate soil | place: Finland: Risofladan, Vaasa | collected... | reverse complement strand
ACTACACTGCCGCGCCCCGCCCTGATCCCCGCAAGCCGGCGTGGCGGGCATCCCAAGGCTATGTAGCTCAGCCGGTTAGAGCACAGCACTCATAATGCCGAGGTCGGTGGTTCGAGTCCACCCATAGCCACCAATTCTTCCGGCAAATCAAGCCGTTGGATGATGTCAGATAACCCCGCGTAATTGCGGGGTTTTTTTTGCCTGGAGCCCCGGCGGGAGTCGCATTGTCGGCCTCTTGGGAGGGGCGACGGGTGTGCGCTCGGACGCTGATTTTGGTCCCTGTGACCATTCTGTGACCAACTTTTGTGACCACGGCCCTCTCGACGGGTGCGTTTTGAGCACAGCACAACATCGTTTTCCGTGACCATGGAGGAAGAAATGCTGGACTGTCCCGAGGTTAGAAGGCCGTGCGGCTCGGGGTAGGATCCGGTCTGGACGATCCACTCTTTCCTGCCACTCAGTACCAGCAGGATGCCAGCCACCAGTTCCAGGCCATGGGTCTGTCCCGCACCGGATGGCAAAGCGACGGCCGGATCCGCGGAATCTTCCGGAAAGCCTTCACCGATTCAGGTCTCCCGTACTTCAACCCGCGCAGCCTGCGCAAGACGCTGGCTCGTTTCGGCCAGGTAGCTGTGCAACACCCCTGAACAGTACAAGGCTTGGAGCCAGAACCTCGGGCACGAAGGTGTGCTGACCACGTTCTTCAGCTACGGAACGGTATCCAGCGGGCGCTAGAACGAGATCATGCGCAAGCTGGCAATGCCGCTACGCGCCAATTGGCCGGATATCGCCGCTGGCTTGCAAGAAATGAAAGAGCTGTTGGCCAAGATGGCGCCCTGAATAGCGCTGGTCCGCTCTGGTGCTGTGTGGAACTCCCATCCGGCGCAGAAGGTTACTTGTGGACCCCGGCTGGTGGTTTCGCCGATAGCGAGGACGGCGTCCATGTGTCCGCGCACCAGCGCTGGCGACTGTCGCGACGGTCCAGAGAACCCCAGGGTGGGGCCACGCAGCCCGCCCCTCAACTTTTTCTGAAAACCACACTGACCCAATGGATGGGCATGTCTAACATCGCCTGTGTCGCAACTTGCCGACTGTCTCTGTCGACCGACATGAGGCATAACCAAACCAAGAGGTAATGATCATGGGCCTACCCCGAACGATGACCGCAGCGATTCGAAGAACCCCACCAGCGATGATTACTGGGCCAGCCTCGACAATCACTCCACGCAGCTGAATCCCGAGCACGAGAACTACCAGGGTGATGACGACTAAGTCGCTCACGGTCAGCTTGGCTAAGCCGGTATCGAGGGCCCCAAAAGCTCGCGATACCGGTTCCGGACCATGGCCTGCGCCTCGGGCCACTTTGGCGGCACTCCGTCGGTGGCGGAGATCACGAAATCAATCAGAAACGAGAAGAATCGTGCATTGCGGTAGCGCCGCATCTCAAGGTCTACGTCGACGGCGCCGCCAAGCTTCTTAAGCAGTGCCGAGGCTTTCTTCGGTCCCAGCAAATGCCTTTCCGACGACCAATCGGCCAACCTATCACGGTCAATGTCCCCGAGCTTTCCGCTGAGTTGATCAAGTGACGAGCAGTCGATGGACTCTTCCTGCTGAACGAGCCAGTGACCCAGCGGCTTCCTTCCATCAGCCATCAGGGCCAGCACAGGGGATGCATTTGAGTCGCCAATCTTTTCCGAGCTCGGTGTCCGTTTCCGCTCTACCCCGGCAATTGCCTTCAGAGTAGCGTCGAGGACGAGAATGGTCCGGATGGGTAGTTTGAACTGCGCCCAGTAAAGTTCGGGATGTCCGATTTCCTGCCACAGCAATTCATTTGCTTGGGAATCACCCCCCTGGACAAAGAGATTGCGGATGCGGTCTGAGAGCGCCTCCAACTCAGCTAGCCGTTGAACGTAGTCGTATAGGTCGCTGCCCGGCGCCTCGTTCATCGTGTCGTGAAGAATTTCCCATGCGTTGCCGGAGGGGATGCTGGACAGCAGCTCCTCCTGCGTCGGTTTGCGCGGCAGGTGAGCAAGTACCGGTGCGCCAAAAAAAAGCCGCCTGAAATTTGCCAACGTGGTTGACGAAAGCCTATGGGTCGCCATGGCTGCACGCTTAAACGCATTGATCGCGGGCCCATACTCGGGACCGCAGGCCTCAATCGCCTGCTGGAGGCTCATGCCTGCGGCAGCCCATACCACCGTGTCGGGGAGCATGGTCAAACTGCTGGAAAGCTTGACCTCAAACCCGCTTCCAAAAAGCTTGAAGGGCCGTTGCAGCGGCGCGGAAGGAAAGGGCTTGATGTGTGCAGGCAGGCGCATGAGGAGGGTTACGCTGGCTTGCTAGTCCAGGGGAGACGCCAGGTCTCTCCCTGTCCTACGGCGATGCATCCCCTCTCAAGATCAAACGGCACTACGCTCAAATGCAGCTCCGGAGAGTATGAGAACGCTGGCAAGGGGCGGTCGAATCGAACCGTGGTCGGGTAGATCAGAAACATCTGTCCGGCAGCGGCGGGAAGGTAGCGGTGGCCGTAGGCGAACAGTTGGTAAAAGTCGGACTGTTTGAGGCCGTATTTTTCCTTAGTGCCACCCAGCGCCTGGTCCAGCAGCTTCCACTTGGTATCCAGTACCCAGGTCTGCGCACCCTGATTGATGAGGAAGTCGGGTTTGAGCTGGAACCAGTTCTGACTCTCGTGCCCGCACAGGTACTGGCTGGACGCCTGCGTCTTGAGCGTCGCGTCATGCGGCAGGGTCTTTCGCAGGCAGGCCTCGACATAGCGCTCGAAGATCTTCTCCATCGGAAAAAGCAGGCTGGTGCCATGCCACTCGCCCAGGACCGACAGCGGGGTCTGCTCGCGGAGAATCAGTGCACACCACGGTCGAGCTGGTTGGTAGTGCGCCAGCAGGCGATCGCCGCGCCAACGGCCGAAGTCTTCGCTGACGTTGCGGCTACGCGGCACCGGCGTGAGAAAAGTCGCCAGTTCGTGGGCACGCCGCCAGTTGCCGGCGTCGCGGGTCAGCCGGCAGACGCGGTCCAGCGCCGAGCACAGCAGCCGGTTCTCGGGGCGGTCGGCGTCGAACACATCGTGCTCGATCTGGAACAGGTGGTCGCGCCCCGGTGGTTGGCGCAGCTGCCGCGGCACATCTAGCTTGCCCCGCAGAAAGCGTTGTTCCTCCCGCACTCGGTGGTAGTCAAAGCGCAGGCCACGCTTCACCAAAGTGTCCAGCGCCTGCAGAAACTGCCGCATCACCCATTCGTTCAACGGCGCATCGAACGTCTGAATATCAGTGGGCGACGTTTCGCGGGCGGCCACATCCAGACAACGCGCTAGCATCTTTCGCAGCAGTTGCCGTGCGGCGTGTCGGTTGTCGCCGTGCTCTGCGGTCTTGGGCAGAATTTCGATGCGCGTGCCGCAGGGCGTCTCGATCACGCCCACATAGCTGTCCAGCCGCAGCCAGCGGCGATTATCGACCTGCACGAGAGCGGCGCCGGACTTTTGCAGCCGCGCGCTTTCGCCGCAAAGCCAATCAAAGGCTGACTCTGGGATGCACGCACTATCCAGCGAGTTGCTTTCCACCGGGGAGGTGGTCAACCGCGCGTACTCTCGTACAACAATCGGCGCTCGCACCGCGTCAAACCCCGCCGTCACCAAGGATGCCGAGGTAGCTCTCCGCCTTCTGAAAGGCCGCCTCATCCAGCCGCCAGAGCTTGGCATCGACCGGCACATCCGCCCTGACTCCGAACAGCGCTTCGGGGCTGACCGTCGGCTCCACCGCGAACTGGAAGCCCTTGGCCTTGCGGTGGTCGTTCAGTACCCATGCGATGCGCTGCCAATCTTCGAAGAAGTATTCCTGCAGCAGCGGCACGATCTGGTGGCGAAAGATGGCTGCGAGCTTAGGTAGCGCATCGCCATTGGCAAGTGACATGAAATAGGCATGGCCGAGCTGGTGATCGCGGTCGAGTAGCACTTCGATCCGGCGATTCATCACCTCCAACATGGCCGACAATTCGATGCCGGCCACCTTCACGCCGGCCAGCTTGGCCGGCTCCGGCGGCATCTCCACAAACTCAAAGCGACGCCGTAGGGCAATATCGAGCCCTGCCAACGAGCGATCCGCGGTGTTCATGGTACCGATCAAGTAGACGTTGTCCGGCACGCTGAACGGATCTTTCGAATAGGGAAGAAGCACTTCCAGCGCTTCGTCAGCGCCAGCGCGCTTGGATGGTTCGATCAGCGTGATCAGCTCGCCGAAGATACGAGAGACATTGCCGCGATTGATCTCGTCGATGATCAACACACGTGGATGATCGACACCCGCCGCGCCGTCCTCTACCTTCAGCAGCGTGCGAAGCTTGTCATGGTTGATCGAGCCCGGGTGCAGTTCATAGGTCGTCTTTTGTTGGAAGCGTTTCTCCATCAGCGCGCCGTAGGGCAGTGCTGGCTGGTAAACCCGGAGCCATCGGACTGCTCGTGCCTGGCTATAGTTATCCGCGTCGCGCGAGACCAGCTGATAATCCCCCGTGATCTCGCCGATCGCGCGGAACTTCAAATTCCCCTCGCTCACCACGACGAGGTCACCCTTTTTCATCTGGCGAACAAAGGTATTGATGGCAGTGATCGGGTAGTCGCCTAGCGAAAGGCGTTCCCCTGACGCTTCAAATACCTTTTGGATATCCTCGCGAGACTGGCACTGCGAAAAGTCGGCGTTGTTGCCGAACCCCATGAGCGCCAGGCCCTTGTCCATGCAGTCGTCATAGATGTGTCCCTCGGTGCTGTAGTCGCCAAGCGATAATTTCCAGATGTGACGTCCTGACAGGTCAAGCGGGCCGTCATCACTCTTGCGCACCAACCGTGTGCGCGCAGACTCACATAGCTCCTTGAACACGCCGTCTTCCACGTCGTACCGGATCTGTTTGGTGTCCGGATCAGTGGTCGCGCTCAGACCCTCGACGAAGTTCTCGTAACTGAAGCTCTGGTGGAACGTGACGAACTGCACAAGGCCGTCTTTCGCCAGCACGTCGTAGCGTTGCTTGAGGCTTTTGCGCCGCTCTCCGTCGCTTTCGTCATCGCCCAATTGGGCAAGGAATGAAGGGTCGAGTATTTCCAGAGCCTTCTCAATGGCCTGGTAAGTTTTCCCCGTACCCGGTGGTCCGAAGAGGATCTGGTTCAGAGGCGGCTGGTCGCCAGCAATTTCATTCGTGGTGACGGGAGCTGCAACAGCCGGTGCCAGGGTCGTTTCGGCGTTGGCGCCACCCTTTGAGGACAACAGGTAGGTTCCATCGCCGTCTTGGGTAATGGTGATGCTGTCGCCTGCTGTCGCACCAATGTCCTTGAAGTAGCTGCCAAGGCGGTGCCGCAGTCGGCCGTTACCACCTCCCGCTACGCGTATATCGGAGTCGAATTCATGGCCGGTGTCTGTGCGGAAGTGCGCAGCGTCGCCTGCATCGGCATCGATGTTGCCGCCGTACATGGTCTCCGGGAAAGGGGCGGATGTCAGGTTGATGGCAAGATAGCCGTCCTTGATCGCCCCTACGCTCAGCTTGATGACACAAGGGGTATGAGATATCCAGTCCCGCCAAAGTCGTTCGCTGAAAGCGACGATGGGCTCGCCCGGTGGTCGTTGCGCCGAGAGTGAGCGGTAGAGTGCACTCCAGGGTGTTGCTGAATCCGAGGCGGGCATTCCCAGCGCATGAAGCAGTGGCTTGCGCAGGTAGACACATGCAATCAGGGGCGTCTGCATGGGCTGGTAGTGGAAGGCGATCTTCCATTTGAACGTATGACCGAGTTGGATCGAGTCGATATCTTCCAAACGGCCCTCGCGCGCGGCCTCGGCGACGCCGACGACGTATTTTCTCAATTCCTCGAAGGCAGTTTCCGGCGTGTCACCAAGGCGCCGGTACCAAGCGTATTCATCGCTGTACATCAGCGAATCATCGCCCTGCTTGCTGGTTTGGTCCTTGCGCGAAAAAATCCAGAACTTGAAGGCGGAGCCCCCGGCGATGCTGCCGTACTCCCCGAGCTTGAACTCCAGCCAGTAAATAAAGCAGTTCTAGTCACCAGCAGTGGTGTACTCGGGCAGGGTCATCGTGCGCAGCCGTTCCAGCGGCCACACCCGAAGAAACTCGCGCCATAATGTGTCGTCGGTATTGAAAGCCATCCTTTGCTGTGTCCTTTTTAGTTAAATGAATCGAGGTTGCGAGACATCGTTGGTGCCGGAACCTGACACGGAAAAAGTAGAACCAAACTTGCGATGCGAGTTGTATGCGTCTCAACAGGGGAGGGGCGCGACTCCAAGTTGGCCAAGCGCACCATCCGCCTTGTCCTGAAGCAGATCGATCAGATCCGCACAAAGGTCACATTGAACTCCTTGCATTGCCTGTGCTGCTGCAGCCGGTTGGAAAAGTTGAAGGCTTCGTTGAGTTCAAAGCGCTGGAAGACATCCAGGCCGCGACTGAGCACGATCTTCCAGCCGTGGTCGGTGCTGATGTCGCGGTCGTGCCGGGTACCGGTGGTGTCGTATTCCCAGCTGAACTGGATGCCGATTTCGGCGCAAGCATCCTTAATTTTCTGCAGGTTCTCGGTCTGGCGGTCGCCATGGAAATCGTCCTCCACGGTGATGACATGGACGCTCACCTCGTCCTCGGCGACCTTTTGTTTGCTGATGGTTTCCAGCAGTTCCATCAGATTACGCAACTGGTGGAATGCACGCAGGTAGGGGTCGGTGATCGTGATCTGGGTCGCGCCAGCCAGGTAAGGACCAAACAACTGATCGAAGGTTACGCCGCGCAGGTTTTCCTGGAACGCAATGTGATGCTCCTTCAGCACGAGTGCGGGTTCGGGACTGGTCTCGGTCGTCTTGGGCCGCTCAGGGGGCTGGCTGGCAACAGAAGAGCCATGTGGCGATGCGTTGACAGCCTCCGTGTCTGGTTCGGGCATCGCCAACTCAGCCGCCAGCTTACGGTGGTACTGATTCGGGTACTCATCCTCTTCGAGCGTGTGCACCGCGCGCTGCTGACCGTCAGCTGCCCGGTACGTAAAATTGACCTCGGGATACGTGGTGTCGATGCGCAGCAACTGGTCTTTAACCCGCTTGCGGCCTTCGATGGCAGAACGCAGCACCCACTCCACCTCGGCATCAGTTGCTTCACCGTGGGGGAAAAGGATCTTCATCAAGCCGGAGAAAGTCTTGTTGACGCCGTCGCGATCGCGGGTCGAGATGTCATCCGAAAGGGTGAACAAGCCCTTGTAGCGGTCCGAGAAATCGTGGCTGCGCAGCGAGCGCAGGATCTCCGCCAGGTAGTCCACCACGAAGCCGTAGCCGTCGGAAAACATCTCGCCGCGGATCACGTCGATTTCCCAGCCCGGGATATAGCTGTGAAGGCGATCGAGGAAGGCCGAGTCGTGGAATTTTTCCGGCAGCGGGTCGAACAGGTCCGAGTGCTTGAGCATGTAGGGAACGGTGTGATCGGTGTTGCCGACAAACACCATGCTGGCCTCGGCCCCAAGCGTCTCCACGCCGCGCGAGAACGACTTGTTGGCCATGTAGTTTTTCATGATGTCGACCAGCGCCTTGTCCACGCGCTTCTGCCTGCCGGCGAACTCGTCGAAAGCCACTGTGTCCCAATAGCCCACCAGTCCCAGCTTGCCGGTGCCGTTGTGGACGAACAGCTTGGGCACGGTCACCTCACCACCGGAAATCAGGATGCCGTGCGGTGAGAACTCCGAATAGACGTGCGATTTGCCGGTGCCCTTGGGGCCCAGCTCGATCAAGTTGTAGTTGCGCTCACAGAACGGGATCAGGCGAATCAGCTGCAGCAGCTTGTTGCGCTTGCCGAACATCTGCGGATTGAAGCCGATGCTCTGGATCAGCAGGTCGATCCACTCGTCGGTGCTGAACTGCTTGCGGGCCTGCAGGTAGCCGTCCATGTCGAAGCGGGAGATCTGGATCGGCTTCAGCGACGCCAGAATCCAGGGGGAGGCGGCCTTGTCCTCGGTGTATTCGTATTCAAGGTCGGCGATGCACCACACGCCCCCTACCAGCAGCTTCTGGTGTGCCTTGACCGTGGCGGAGTCGATCAGCACCTTCTTGACCCCGAGGTTGGCGAACTCGGCTTCGTACACATCTTCCTTGTCGTTCAACGACACGCTGATGCGGTCGATAACCTTGTGCCGGCCTTTTTCCTTGATGGTCGAACGCACCAGCCCTGCTTCGTTGCGATGTACATAATGCTTGCGCAGGATTTCCCGCACCGTCTCGATGCCGGTCTCGATGGTGGCATCATCGTTGGTGGCGCAGTACTGGCCCAGCAGGTACTCCAGTACGTACGAAGGCACGATGGCGTTGCCTTTGACGGCCTTCACCAGATCCTTGCGCACCACCAGGCCGGCGAAGTGTTGGTTGATCTTGTCGTCGAGCTGGCTCATGCGTGGTCTACCTGGGAGTCTGTCGGGCTTATGAAGAATCGGCTGCAAATCCGCCTGCGCGGTCCATATTTCCGCCGATTCTTGGCCGATAGAACCACTATCGGCCGGCGAATCGTCGAAAATCTGTCCTCGCGCAGCCGCATTTTCGCTTTCGATTCCATAAGTCCGACAGGCTCCTAGAAATCGAATTCGCTGGTGAAAGAACGGCGGATCGTATAGCGCACGGACTTGTAGAGGGTGAAGTGCGAGGTGCCGTCTACCGGCTCTTCAAGTCGCAGCTCCACCGGCTGGTTGTTCACCGCGTCGGCCTCGCGGCTCAGGATGAAACGTGCCGGCAACTCACGCTCGCGTGGGCTCTCGGCGTTGAAGTCAAAAAGCAGTTCATGCTGGTCCGAGATCAGCTCCCCGGTCAGGGTGAACAGGCCGGCACGCAGGTGGCGTGGCTGCAGCTTCTCGGTAATCGCCTCGGTTTGGTACAGCAATACGGCCAGTTGTCCGGTGGTGATGGTGCGGTTGCCGGCGCCGATCACTTCCACCTCCACCCGCCGTACGTCGCTCTGGCGCTTCTTGGTGATGTGCAGCAGCGGAATCACTACCTCCTGCAGGGTCGCACCACCGTGTACAAAGCGGCTGCCCGAACCTTTCAGGCGCAGTCGGTTGATGGATTTGGGAATCTGTACCTCCACCGTGCCGACCAGACCAAGCTGTACCGGCGTGAAGGTCTTGAAGCTGGTGCCCTCGTGCAAGCCGTGGCCGAGCACAAAGCGGCGATCGCGATAGAGGATGGCGTCACCCTGCGGCTCGCTGCTGAGGAAGTCGCTCTCGTGCAGCACGTGGTTCTGGTAGATGAAGCCGTGATCAGCGGTGATCAGTACGTTGCTGGCGTTCGCGTTGATCAGCTTTTTGACCAGCCGAGTCAGTTCCTGCAGCGTTTCTTCGGCCGCGGCAAAGACCCGCTCCTCGGTGTCGCGGGTATCGCCGGTCTTGTCGATCAGGTTGTGATAAATGTACACCACCTCATGGTCACGCAGCAGCGCGCGAATCTCGTCGCGGCCCATGGTCACCAGGTCCTTGGCCCGCACCACGGCCGAAGCGGGCAACGCCGCGGCGAGGATCTTGCCGCGATTGGCCGTGCCCTGCGCGCTCTGGCCATCCACCAGCGCATCGCCGCTGTCGTTGTCGGCCAACTGCAGGCTCGCGTTGGGCAGCAGTGCAGCCATGCCCAGCTGGGTGTAGCTGGGCAGCATCGAAAGCATCGGATCCAGTTCGGCCTCGAACTTGTCCTCCTGCCGGATCAGGCTTTGCAGCTCCTCACCCACCTCAAAGCGGAAGGCATCGGAAATCAGCACGCAAACCTTGGTCTTGCGTTCCACAAACGGCTGCACGCGGTTACGGAAAAACTCCCGCTGCAGCAGCACGCCATCGGCTTTCCACTGCGTTAAAGCATCGACATGATGCTGCCAGCGATCGTTGAGGCGCGCCAGGTAGTTGTTGCTGTAAAGGTTGTCCAGCTTTGATGCCAGCTCGCCCAGCAGGGATGCCTGGCCGCATTCCCGGAAGTGATAAACAAATTTGCGGTAATGCTGATCCAGCCGGTACCAGTGCTGCGCATACTTCTGCACGCCTTCGGCCAGCGAGCTCATCTCCAGTTGGGTCACGTCCAGCAAATGGACAAAGCGGGCCGCCTGTTCCACCGCCAGGTACACATCCTTGAAGCCCGCGTACCAGTGGCCCTGTCGACGCTGGCGGACGTACTGCTCCACCTCCTGCGCGGTCACCGTGCGTGCCGTCACGGCTTGCACCAGCGCACTGAGAATCTTCCGGTCGATCAGCTCGAAGTAATCCAGACCCATCAGCTTGCGGTAATCGAACGACTGCAGCTTGTCGTCGATCTGCAGCACCGCGGCGCAATCGGCAGATAGCTTCTCGAAGCCCTGTTCGTGTGAGCGGCTGTCCTTCCAGCGATTCAGAAACACCAGGACCTCGGCCGACAGCCGCGACTTGTACGCCGGATCGGTCTCCATCAGAAAGCATGACTTGAACAGCTCGATCACAAAGTCACGCAAGCCGGGCTGCGTGGATTCATAGCCATAGGTGCGCTTCATCTGTTCCCACAGGAAGTCGGTCAGGCCGCTGCGCTCGATCAGCTTGAAGCACGCCTCATCGCCTGTCGCGAGGCCGCCCAGCAACGCCTCCAGCACCACATCCAGCCGCGGCTCCACACCGGCACAGACCGCCAGCATCTTGCGTTGCAACTGAGCCTGCGAATCGGTTGTGTCGAGCAGCTTGAGCAAGGCATCACGACGCTTGGCGGATTCAAAAAACGCCACGTGTCCTTCCAGCAGCGCATAGAAATCCGGCCCCAACCCCAGCTCCGCCAGCCATAGCGCCACCTGGTCGGTGCGAAAGCCGCTTCCGCTGGCCAGCTGCACATCCAATAGCCAGTTCTGCAGGTGCTCGGGCTCCGCACCTTCGTGATAGAGCAGAAATTTCTGCGTTGGCTGTTCGCGCAGCAAGCGGTGCTTCACGCCAAAGGCGTTGTTGGCCAGCTCGATCTTCTCCACGTCAGGCAAGTCCAATGCCTCGAACGCGGCGCGGAACTCCCGCCGCGTGTCGTACCAAAACACGATGCGCTGTTTGTCGAACAGGTTACCGAGCGCCTGTTGAATGCGAGCCTCACTCATGTATGAGGTCCTTGGAACGGTGCGGCACCGGTGCGATCAGTGCGTTCATATCAGTCCCCATCCTTGGCGGCCAAGCCAGGGATCGTCTTCAGTGCGTTGCCCAGCTTCAGGTAGTTCACTTTCACGCCCTCGTCCAGATCCAGTGGCGTTTGCACAGTAGCGAGTGGGTAAAGTGTGTCGCGCTCGTAGTCGTCCAGCTCCAGCTGCTGCTTGCGGATGGTATCGGCCTCTTTGCCGGCCTTGGTCTTTTCACCCTGGCTGGCGGAAGTGCTCACCTGCACCCGTTGAAGGTGTTCGAGGCGGGCGGCGAGCTTCTTGCGGAAGTCGCGCAGGTACTGCAGCACCACGCTCGCCGTATCCGGGCGGTAGCGGTGCAGGTAGATCAGTGCGCTGAACGTGCCCTTGGGACTGGCGAACAGCCAGTAGATCGGACGCTTGCGGTAGCGCTTGACGTGGTCGGCGTAGAAATCCTTGAGGAAGTACTTCTGCACGTCCTTGCCCAGCGCGCCCTCGATAAACGCGAGATTCTCCGCGTAATGCTCCGCGCCGAAGGTCACCCGCAGGAACTGGCGAAAGCGCTCGGTTACGTCATCGGCAAACCACTCGCCGTCCAGCAGCGGGATCACGTTGTCGTCGTCAGGCATAAAGCCGGGTTCTGGCACCTGGCGCAGGTAGTCAGCCAGGGTCTCGCCCTGGTTCGCCAAAACCAGCCCCGGCTTGTCCAAGCTATAGCGGCCGAACATGCAGCCCACAGCGTAGGACAGGAACTCGCGCATGGTGTCGGCCAACAGCAGCGCTTCCAGTTCTTCGTCGGTCTTGTCGCCGCTGTAGCGGTAGTGCGGGTTGCAGGTGAGGGTGATTTCCTTGAGCGGGACGTCGGGGGTGAGTTCGTCTTGCAGGCCATAGGCGTCGATGAAGATACGGTTGTTTTCTTCTTCCAGGCTTCGCATTTCTTGCGCCTTCTCACGCCAACGCTTGCGAAGAGCAAGATAGACATCGCTCAAGGCTCCATCACGATGGTCCTGATCCAGAAGCGCCAGTCGAGCAAATTTCCAAGAGGGCTCGTATGAATCCCAATCTTCCTGTGACAACCGGATGATCGGAGAAATTTGTGTAGACGGAACTTGCGTTTCAGGCAAAGGGATTCGGCCAATGTCTCCAGGATTTGCGTTCAGCGTCGGATTGAGAACTTTTCCAAGGAACGCGTGAACCTTTGAGTTCAGTAGGCCCAAATAGAAATTCGAGTCGTCGTTAGAAAAAATCGCGTTCGACGCAGAGCTAAATAAAAAACCGCGTGGTAGCTGGCGAATAGAAAAGCTGGCGCTTGTTATGGATGTCCATGAGAGCCCTTCCTT
>Ga0307375_10005056_pt1 | contig 12466 bp, 13 predicted proteins | sample TR1MG_FD_202531 | JGI IMG/M metagenome (GOLD analysis project Ga0307375, IMG submission 202531) | Soil microbial communities from Risofladan, Vaasa, Finland - TR-1 | ecosystem: Environmental > Terrestrial > Soil > Coastal area > Acid sulfate soil | place: Finland: Risofladan, Vaasa | collected... | reverse complement strand
TCAGACGTTACCACTGCCAATGACATTACTTGGTATGGCTTATACGATCAAAGCATAGGAGAATATATATGGGAGCATTAGTAGGATTACTGCCGGCTTTAGCTGGCGGAGCTGCCACAACCGCTGGAACAGCAGGCACGCTATCCACTGTTCTTGGAGCTGCCAGTGCTGCTGCGTCAGTTGTAAGTGGTCTGTCAGCTATGGCCCAGTCTAACCGGCGGGCTGAAACCAGCGAGCTTCAGGCAAGACAACTAGAACTTCAAGGTAGGATGGATGCAATCAATGTAAATGAAGAGCTCATGAAAACCCTATCGATGAACACTGTTGCAACAGCAGCAAGCGGATTGAAGTCATCCGGAACACCGGAATACGCTCAACAAATGTCAATGCAGAAAGCAAACGAGGAACTCCGAACTCAGAGAATGAACACGGCTGTGCGTAAGAGTGAAGCCCTTGCCAATGCAAAAGCCCATAAGACTCAGGGGCTATTTGGCCTTGCTGATGGAGTTATGTCAGCTGGTGATCGTATCGGTTCGGCCCTTTCAACAAAGAAGAAAACAGTAGGATAGGAGACACAATATGCCGTTTAATATATTCGACGTCACCCGTTCTAGAGTTGCTATATCAGGCATGCCAATGGATACTGAGGCAGACAGGATGTTTAGTCGTGTGTCTGCCTCCCTTGGGAATGCAGCCGATGCCTCACTAGCAGAATGGCAGGACGCCACAATTAAAAAGGAAGCCACAGCCGGAGAGATCGAAGGTGCTGGCGGTGACCCGCAATATAAGACAGGAAATAACCTGGCAGCCGAAGCATACAATGCTGCTGCAAAGAAATCTTATGTGACTAACCTTGAGACCAAAGCTGCCTCAGCGATGGGCCAGTTTGCTGAAACATATAAGAATGACCCTATCGGCTATCAGAAAGCAACCACTGATTATATGACTGGCTTAACCCAGGAATTGAAATCTAAGTCTCATACAGCTGGCATGGCCGACCTGTTTGCTGGACGGCTGGCGCTGGACGCTCAGACCCAACAGTATTCAATACAGAAGAGGCAAGCTGCTATTCAGAAGGAACAGGCACAGGCAGATAATGAAAACCTTTACATGACAATCAAGAACAATGCTTACCGTGAAGCCGGTGGAGTATTCTCTAAGGACACAACAGTCCAGAAGAATACTTTAATGCAGTTTCACCTCAGTAAGCAGGCCCTTGATTCCTCATTGAATGCCGTGCTCCCAGATGGAACTCCGGTATACTCCCCTAAGGAAAAACAGGCCAGAGAAGAGGACTTCTTTAGGTCATACTATACCCAGGCAGCCAAGAACTATGTAACCCAGGGAAACCCCTCTCCGGAAGATCTGTCAAAAATAATTGACGGAACGATGGAAATTGAGGTCCCCGGTCTTGGAAAGATAAACCTGCTGGATAACATTGGAGCCGATCGGTACGACAAGGACGTTGTAAACTTTGTACTTCAGAAAGAGAATGAGAAGGAAGCCTTATCGAATAAAGCAAGAGTACTTGCAGATAGGGTGGACAAGGAAGCTCAGGAAGTCACTGGAATGGGCCTCCTAATGGATATCCTTAATGGTAAAGAAGTCCCCATGGATAAGATTGTCAATGATGCTAAGCTCGGCCGGATTAAGGCCAGTGATGCAACATCAATGATGAAACTTGTCATGGACCCCAATACAGGAATTGATGATTATGAGTATGTTGCTGACCTGTCTATTAGGGCAGCCCGCGGTGAGGATGTTATTGGTGAAGCCAGACGGAATGCATACCGAATGACCGGTTCAACCTTTGAGAAGATTCTTGATACAAGCAACAAGGCACAGAAAGGTCTTTATAATGATAACAAGTCTTCCCTGTACAAACAGCTTATCAAGAAAGATCAGTGGGGTTTTGAGGACCCGGATTCGATTGCTAAGGCATATGATATTCAACTTGCTTATGACCAGATGATTAAAGATAAGATGGACCCGACTCTTGCCTATGAGAAGTGCCAACAAATAGTTGACAGGGTTAAAGGTGAAGAGAAAGGATTTGGTCGTGTTCCTAAGTATATCGTTACTTCCACTGCTGGTGTTGACCTTCAAAAGACCTTTGAAGAAACCGCCAAAGCTTATGAAGCAGGGCGCCTATCTGAAGCTGAATACGAAGCAGAGAAGGCCAAGCTAGATTATATTGTGAACGAACAAAAGGGAGCGAATAAATAATGCCAATGCCTACTATGAATGATAACGATCGCAGAAACGTACTAAACCTCGGTGGTGACATTGGGGAAGAGTACAGGAAGGCGCTTATCCGCCAGCGTATTGATGAAGATAGGAAGAAGTACATGGGCGACAATCAAGCCAAAGTACTTCCTGAGCCTACGAAAGATATGGAACTTGGGGACGAAGCCCGTAAGGGTGTCACTGAGATGGCCGACCAGGGAAAGATGGCTGCTCAAATGCTGAAGTCTGTTGACAGCGGTATAAAATCTCTGGAAGGCATAACAAAAACAATTGAAGGCCCTCCGGCTGAAGGTGAAGAAGAGCGCTCCTTCATGGATTCAGTAGGGACCTTCCTTAAAGAACTCCCCGGCCAGGTTGCTGGCGGAGCGATGGACGCAGTAAACTCAACAATTGATACTGCTCGCGATCTTGGTAAGGCTGCTGGAATCCCGAATTATGCGCTTCAATTCAAGAATGAGAAAGGCGAAGTTGACCTTGATATCCTCAGTCCTGAAGAGGTAGAAGCAAAGGGAGGAATGTCAACAGGTGTTCTGCCTGAGGTTGAAAAAGCCACAACTGTGGCCGGAGGATTCACCCGCTCTATTGCCAACTTTGCTGCCGGGTTTATCCCCGCTGCCAAAGGCCTGAAGGCTGCCGGTATGGTAAGTAAGATCGGTACCAGTATGGCAGCAGGCGCTATTGCTGATGGCGTTGCTATGGACCCACACCAGGATAGACTTGCAACCTTATTAAATGAGGTTCCTGCCCTGAAGGAAGTTATTCCTGATTTCATGGCAGACAATGACCCCGCGAATGAAAGCGCCTGGGAGGGTCGTATAAAGAACGTCCTCGAAGGTGTTCTAGTTGGAGGAGCCACCGAGGCTGCGGTTAGCGGAGCTACCAAGATGTTCAAGGCATATAAGGCTTTTAAGAACGCTCCTGTAGTACCGAAAACTCCTACTCAAATTGTACAAGAGATTGAAGCAGCCGGAGCAGCAAAAGCCAGTGCCGATGATCTTATTAATCCAGTACCGGTTGACCTTGGTCCCGAAGAACTCCTCTCTAAGACACCAGAAGGAAAGACCTTTGTCAATCATGCAAGAATAAACACAGCTGAAGATGTTCACAAGGTCATGCAGAATATGGCTGATGAGATTGACAACACGGCAAAGCTGTCTAATGTTGAATCTCGTGCTGCTTCAGTTGAAGAATATACCGCAATTAAAGACCTGCTCGGCAGGGAACCTCAGAGACCGTTCACGGCGTCCGAAGCTATTGCAGCCCGTGACATAATGACCAGCTCAGCTTATAGCCTTACAAAACTCGCTAAGGCTGCTGCTGACCCTATGGCCTCTCCTGAGATATTGTTCCAATTCAGGAAAGCCGTTGAAGTTCATCGCGCTATCCAAGAGACGGTTATTGCCGGTCGTAAGGCAACTGCTCAATCTCTCCAATCTTGGAATGTTTCCTCTAAGTCTTCTACCGCCAGGGCAAAACAAATCAATGAATTGCTTGGTGGTGCTGGTGATGACGCTAAGGTTATGGCCAAGATGATCGATGACTTGGCAGACAAAGGCCTGGAAGCTGTATCTAAAGCAGTACAGGCCTCCCTTGGTAAGAAACTTGGGGACTCTTATTATCAAGTCTGGATTAATGGACTACTGTCCTCTCCTGCTACACATGGAGCAAACATAGTCTCAAACACAGGAACAGCATTGTTCTCGATTCCTGAACGTTATATCACTGCTGGATTTGACGCCATGAGAGGCGCAGGCGGTGAAAGTATAGCAGCTGCAAATGGCAGGGCTGCCGGTTTCTTTGGTGGCTTGTCAGATGGCTTTAAGTTGATGACTGGTAAGGTAAAGAATGAAGCACTATCCGCAGGCTCAAAGCTGGAACGTCCTGTTGATGCTATCAGCTCAGCAGCTTGGGGGAAACAACCTGATTCAGTTATTGGTAAAGGCCTTGATTATCTGGGTCGCGCCATTGGCTTGCCTGGTTGGGCATTAGAGAAAGGCGATACTTTCTTCAAAGGTGTAGGATATCGGATGAAGCTCCAGGAAACTGCTCACCTGACAGCAGCAAGAGAAGGGCTAAAAGGTAAAGCTTTCCGGGAAAGAGTTGCAGATATTCTGGCAAACCCTGCCGAAGTTATGGTGGATGAAGCAACCGACTTTGCTCGATATCAAACCTTCACCAACCAAGCCGGAGATATTGCCGGAGCAGTAAGAAAGCTTACTACCGCCGTACCGGGTGGAAAGTTTATCGTTCCGTTCCTTAGGACACCTGCAAACATCTTATCCTATGGTTTTGAAAGAACACCGCTTGCCCTTGCAATGGGTGACGTCCGTGCTGCTATCCGTAAAGGCGGTCCTGAAGGCGCCGAAGCCCTTGCTCGTATCTCAGCTGGTTCACTGCTTATGGCGAGTGTTACTCCGCTGGTGCTTGATGGTAAGGTAACTGGTGCAGGTCCATCTGACTTTAACCAGAAGCGTGCCCTTGAAGAGACAGGATGGAAACCTTACTCCGTAAAGATCGAAGACAACTATATCTCATATGAAAGGATTGAACCACTCTCAACACTTATCGGCTACTCCGCTGATATTGGCTCGATTATGGGACAAATGGAAGAGGAAGACTCTGGAGAATTGGTTGCAGCTGGGCTTGCTGCCTTTGCAAGAAACCTTACAAATAAGACATTCCTCTCTGGACTGACACAGTTAACCGACGTTGTGGTGTCAGGTTCAGCCTCTCAATGGGAGAACTATGCTTCACGGATGACCGCTGGTTTTATTCAGCCGGTATACAGTTCCGCTGGACGTGTGGCATCACATTCCTTTGACCGAACAAAGAGGGATTATAAGGGTGATGATGTAAATGGATTCCTGCGTCAGACCATCGATAGAGCCATGAGCACTATCCCTGGTATGGGAAGTGATGCTCCACCCCTACGGGATGTATGGGGGAATGCACAGGAATATTATAATGGTGTAGCTCCTACCCTGGAAGCCGTCTCTCCTATTAAGATTTACAAGGAAGACCAGGACCCGGTAAACAAACTGATTGCTGACAATGATATCCCGTTGACCTTACCGTCCAGGAACGTTCTGGGCGTGAGGCTGACCAACGAGGAGTACAGTCGGTATGGTGAGCTTGCCGGTAAGATGGCAAAGGAGAAACTTGATAGCCTATATAATAATGGTACCTTTAACAAGAAGACCTCAGGACCCGACGGAACTGCTGCTTTGATCGTGAAGCGTGTCTTGACCAAAAGTCGTGAGGTTGCATCAGCAAAACTTGTCAAGGAAATGCCTGATCTTCAGTCTCGTATTTATGATGCAAGACAGGAAGCAAAAGCGAAAATGATAGGAGGAAAATAATATGGCACAACTACCAGGGTCATCTCGGGTAAACCAGTATACTGCCTCAGCACTCCAGACTACCTTCATCTATGATTTTAGAATCAAAGCTGATGATGAAATTATAGTGCAGCAGAACAGTACTACTCTTACCTTAACGACTGACTATACGGTAACTGATGCCGGTGAGGAAGCAGGAGGCACTATTGTACTTGTGACAGGTGCCACCCTGAATGATATAATCACACTTACCGGAAACTCCATGGTGGAGAGGGAGACAACCTTCTCCAATGGCGGTGACTTTGCAGCTGCTGCCATCAATGGTGAATACAATAACATTTTAGATATGGTGTCCGAGAACGTGACAGAAATTGATAAGACAGTCAGACTCAGGGTATATGATGCTTCATTTGATGCAACTATCCCGACACCTATTGCAAGTAAAGCAGTGAAGATTAATGCCACAGGTGACGGCTTTGAGATGTCAACGTATGACCCTGATTTAGCTGTAACTGAGGCTTCAGTATATGCTGCTGAAGCTGCTGCCTCCGCGTCTGATGCTTTAGTCGCTGAGACTGCTGCTGAGACTGCTGAGACAAATGCTGAGACTGCTGAGACCAATGCAGAAACAGCTGCTGCTAATGCGCAGGCTTATGCAGAATCTATTAACCTGACTGCTCTTGCTAGTGATATTACTCCGGATGCTGATAGTACACGCTGGATAGGTACTTCCGGAACTCGGTTCGCTCGTGTATATGCAGACTACATCTGGGCGACTAATGCAACCTATTCTGGTTCAGTATCTGCCACAGGTAACCTGTCTGTCAACACGGACAAGTTCACGGTTGATGCCACCAATGGAAATACCGCAATTGCTGGTACATTAACAGTTGGAGGCGTACCTGTTGGGGGAATGGGGAAGGCAGCATTATATACCTATAGTGTTCTATATAACGTTGATGGGGGTGGCTATTCGACTGCGCAGACCTGGCAGATAAGACCTTTGAATACTGAGGTATTTGATACAATTGGAACTTCCTTATCCTCTAATAAGGTACTTATACCAGCTGGTACTTATACCGTTTGGGCCGGTTTATCTCATTCTCAGTGCAGTTTTGTTCGTCATAGGATTTATGACTATACTAATTCAGTTGTACTTGCTGAAGGTCCGCAGGTTAATGATAATGCCTCAGTATATCAATCTTATGTTTCAGGTGCCTTTACCATTCCTAGTCCAGTTGAAATTGAAATTCAGATGATAGGTGCTACCTCAAAATCAGTTGATGGTATGGGAGTAAAGTCCAATTACCCTACGATGGGTAATAACATTTATGCACAGTTACTGATAACAAAAATATCATAGGAGAAAGATTATGACATCTGATGAAAGAGGCTGGTGTATATGCCGGCTTGTACCTAATGCAAAGTATGTAGGCTCTTGGGTAGACGCTTCGGCTGTCTGGAAGGATGAACGCCCAATTCCTCCAGAAGAGGAAATTCAGGCCTACTATGAGACATGGCAAGCTGAAGAGGCTAAGAAACGGGCCATAGCAGACGCACATACTACATATTATGCAGCCCTGGAAGAAGGCTATACCGACGAAAATGGTATAACCTGGTACAGTAATGAGCGAGCTGTTATGGATTTAACCATGATGGTAGTCTTGAACACCTTGGATACGGAAGAACCATTGTCCATTTTGTCTATGTCACATGGAATCCAGGAGTTGTCTTTCGAACAATTTAAAGCGCTGGCAGTGACCCTTGGAAGGTATGTTTATGGCCTTAGGCAGAACCTCTGGGGTGCCATACTGATCGCATAAAAGGGGTGAATATGAGCAAGGACAGGAAGATCAATATAGCGATTATCGTGTCCTTCCTCACCATTATCGGTGCCGTCATAACAGGTGGTATCTCTTTTGGTGCATTACAGGAAGGATTACGATCGCAGGATGAAAAGGTTAGGGTGGTGCAGTTCAGAACCGAGGAATATGCACGGCAAATATATAAAATTAATACAAAACTAACGGAAGTAGCGACTGACCTAAGATGGATTAGAATCAATTTGGAGGAATATAATAGTAAACACCTCTCAGACTAATTTTATGTTCGATTTAAGACGTGGTGTTTTGGGTTGGACTCATAGTATTGGGTACTACTTAAAACACCATTAAAACGCTAAATTTGAGGCCTATTTTTGGACAATGAAGGAAAGTTTTGGTTCAGGTATAATTTTTACATTTTCAGGGAGGAAATTTTTTACAAAATGGATAACAAAAATGAACAACACAATCAACTGATATGTGACCTTATTGGGATGATTAGAGGTATAACAGGACTTTTGCGTCAACCTGCCGGAAAGCGTACGGATTTAGCATTTCAGAGGTGGCATAGTGAATGTGTTGAGCTGTTGGATTATGCTGAGGCTTTTCTTGATAATGAGGATAAACAGGTCGAATAGCACCAGGTTGAAAGTATTTGAAATTTCAAAATTTTGTGAGGGCAGTAGTATCGATACGAGACTGAAAGCGACTTGTCAAAGCCCTTTTTGCAACGCGCAATCTGCAATACTAAGTCGAACTCAGCCACAACAGGCTACGATACGCTGGCCTCGATGCTCAGCATGCCACCAATTAAGCCGAACCATGCTCCCCTGGTGCCTATATAAGGTATGAGGTGTGGGCGCTGTAGTGTGGCCAGGTGAAGAGGTGCATTGTACCGTTGAAAAGTTTTGCGCCTGGGCATGTGTCCGCTATGTTTTCCTCCAGAGACAATATACTACATATATATGTGTCATACTACATCTAATATCAACATATCAATGTATCAACATATGATACCCGCCTGTTTTCACCTATTTAGACCAATGACCAACTCTCCCTCGAGACACCAGGTACCTATATGCGTAACTATACACAATCATTGAAGAAATCTCACTTAGACCCCTAAATATGCCTAATAAAGAGGAAAGAGAGAGTTAGACCAGGGATTAAACCATGTATTAACTTAGTTAAACTTGGTTAAAACTTTATGAATATGACTATGTTTTAAAATGGGTTTTAAAGATGGTTAATGATGGTGGTTATAATACAGTTATACTCATTATCTACTTAGTTAAACTATATAATATATCTCCATAACCATCGGAGGATATCAAGAGGAGGTAAGGTTGTAATGTCATGGGATGAACACATAGCTTATTGTATTGAACCAGAAGATTGGGTTTGCTATGGCTGTTGTAGGGATTGTGATTATGTAGGTTGTGAGGGTCGTATTACTCCTTACCAACCAGATAAACCAAGAAAGAAAGGAGGTGAATAAGATGGCAAATATCAATATTTCTACTTCATCAGTTATTGGAGCAGCAGCAGGAGCAGCTCAGGTTGTAGCTCTCAATGACTATTCAAGACGGTACATTGCATTTATAGCTAAAACAGGCCCTGCTCTGTTGTCATTTGGTGAGGGAACTCATGCTACTAATGCTCTGGAATTGGCAGAGGGTAATATGATGGAGTTGGCTGTTAATGCTACAAATAAAGTAGAGTTTAGTACAGCAGACAGTGTTCTCTTGGTTCTGCAAGATTTCGGTTCAAAGAGAGTGCTTACATCAGATGGTATGGTATTAACATCAGATGGCGAAGTTTTAACGTATCAACCGGATTTTAACCCTTCCCCTATTCCGGTATTTAGTTAGAACACATAATGGTCCAAAAATGTGACCAAGATAAAGGAAAATTAAAATGGCTTTACAAATGGTTTATGTTGATGATGCTAACCCAGCTGCTTGTGGTAATGCCGGTATCGTTTACAATGGCACGACCACACTTACTGCTTCAAAGATTATAGCCGGTACTTCCATGACTATGTCAGGAACAGCTGCTGTTACAGGTAACACAACTCTTGGAACTCTTGATGTAACTGGTGATACTTCACTTAGTACTCTTAATGTAACTGGGGATGCTACACTTGGTGGTCTTAATGTACAAGGTGATATTACATTTGATAGTCTTACTGTAACTGGGGATGTTATAGCTGGTGGTTTTGAGTCACTTGATGATATTGAAGTTGTTGGTGATGCTAATATAGGGGGACATCTTGACATTGGGGGTACTACTACTCATGAGGGCGCTATTGGCTTTGGTGGGGATATTATGTTCAACCCAGCCCATGGTGCTTATGTTATCCCTTTAACAGGCATGTTTTCATTCTTAAAAACTGACGCTACAGCTAATATTGACGCCTCTTTGGCTTACGGCCAGAATGGCCAGTTAAAGATTGTGATTCTTGGTGAGGACGGCGGTAGTGATGTAGTTATCACTCCTTATAACTTTGGTAATGGTACTACTCTTACACTTGATACTGCTAAACAATATGCAGTATTCATCTTTGTTACTGATGGATGGTGGGCATTAAGCCATAATGGAACAATTGCATAAGGAAAATTAAAATGCCGAAACAAATGATTTATGTTGATGATGCTAACCCAGCTGCTTGTGGTAATGTTGGTATGGTTTATAATGGAAGTGATACACTAACTTCCTCTAAGCTTTATTCTGGTACTTCTATTGAACTGTCTGAAACTCTTAATGTAACTGGTGCTACTTCACTTAGTACTCTTAATGCAACTGGGGATGTTGTAGTTTATGATTTTGAGTCACTTAATGATATTGACGTTGCTGGTGCTGCTAATATAAGGGGAGATGTTATCATTGAAGGTATTTGTACTCATGATGACGCTGTTGCCTTGGGTGGGAATCGTGTTATAGCCGGCGCCCATGGTGCTTATGTTATCCCTTTAACAGGCCTTTTTACCATCTTAACAACTGACGCCACAGCTGATCTTGACGCCTCTTTGCATGACGGACACCCGGGGCAGTTGAAGATTGTGATTCTTGGTGCTGACGGTGGTAATAACCTTGTCATAACTCCAGTTAACTTTATGAATGGTACTACTCTTACACTTGATACTGCTAAACAATATGCAGTATTCCTCTGCGATGGTGCTGAATGGTGGGCATTAAGCCATAATGGAACAATTGCATAATAAGAAAGGAAAATTAAAATGGCTCTACAAATGATTTATGTAGATGATACTTCACCCGGCGCTTGTGGTGATGCTGGTCTCGTTTACAATGGTTCAACAACCCTGACTTCTTCCAAGATTATTGCTGGTACTGCAATGACTATGTCAGGAACTGCTGACATAACTGGTAATACTACTGTTGGTGGTACTCTCGGTGTAACTGGAGCATCCACTCTTGCTTCTGTTACCGTAACTGGAGCAACTGCACTGAATGGTGGAATCACATGTGATACCAACAGGTTCACGGTTGCCAATACTTCTGGTAATACAGCTATTGCTGGTACTCTCGCTGTAACTGGAGCTACTACCCTGACTGGTAACCTTGCTGCTAATGGTAATATTACCCTTGCCACAACCAAGAATCTTGTTGGTGGTGTTGATTCTGATATCCTTATGAATACAAATAAGTTCGTAGTAGCTGGTGCAACAGGTAATACAACTGTCGCTGGTACTCTGGCTGTTGCTGGTGCAACTACTCATACCAATAAAGTTGCCTTCGGTGCAACTGAGAATGCTGCTGCTTCTGGTGCTTGGGCTATTCCTATCACTACTCTGTATGATGGTGCTACTACTAATGCTACAGCTGCATTGGCTGCTACTCTTGCTGACGGTGTTGTTGGTCAGATGAAGATCATCAGGCTTACAACTAAAGTCACAAATAATATGATTGTTACACCTGCCCACTTGAATGGTGGAACAACTATCACTTTTGATGCAACTGGTGAATTCGCTCTTCTTGTATTTGTTGGTACTGGTTGGACAGTTATTCATACAACTGCAACTGTAGCATAAGGAAAATTAAAATGGCTCTACAAATGATTTATGTAGATGATGAAGCGCCTGGTGAGTGTGGTGATGCTGGTCTCGTTTACAATGGAAGTGATACACTAACTTCTTCCAAACTTTATTCTGGTACTTCTATTGAACTGTCTGAAAATATTAGTGTAGGTGGTACTCTCGCTGTAACTGGTAACACAACTATTGGTGGTATTCTCGGTGTAACTGGTGGATTCGCTCTTGATTCTGTTACCGTAACTGGTAATACTACTGTTGGTGGTACTCTCGCTGTAACTGGTAATACAGCTATTGCTGGTCCTCTCGGTGTAACTGGTGCATCCACTCTTGCTTCTGTTCTCGTAACTGGTGCATCCACTCTTGCTTCTGTTCTCGTAACTGGTGGAATTGAAATTAATGGTGGACTCACATGTGATACTAATGCCTTCACTGTTGCCGATCATTCAGGTAATACAGCTACTCGTGGAACTCTGGACGTACTCGGAGCCACAACCTTGACAGGTGACTTGGCTGCTAATGGTCATGTTACCATTGCAACTACCAAGAATCTTGTTGGTGGAGCCGATACCGATATCCTTATGAATACTGACAAGTTTACGGTTGCTGGTGCAACAGGTAATACAGTTATTGCTGGTACTGCCTCTGTTGCTGGTGTTACGACTCATACCGCAGCTGTTGGCTTTGGTGGTACTGTTGTAGCAGCTGCCAATGGTGCTTATGTTGTGCCTCTAACAACGATGGTAACCAACGTATCAACTAACGCCACAGCTGATCTTGATGCCTCTCTTGCTGATGGACAAGCCGGTCAGCTGAAGATTATTATTATGGATACTGATGGTGGTAACGATGTTGTTATCACTCCTGCTAACTTTGGTAATGGTACTTCTCTTACCCTTGATACTGCTTCAGACTATGCCGTATTTGCCTTTGATGGTACGGAATGGTGGGCAATCAGTTACAGCGGAACAATTGCATAATCAATAATGATGATAGGGGAGAGGGG
>Ga0307375_10005054_pt1 | contig 12472 bp, 10 predicted proteins | sample TR1MG_FD_202531 | JGI IMG/M metagenome (GOLD analysis project Ga0307375, IMG submission 202531) | Soil microbial communities from Risofladan, Vaasa, Finland - TR-1 | ecosystem: Environmental > Terrestrial > Soil > Coastal area > Acid sulfate soil | place: Finland: Risofladan, Vaasa | collected... | reverse complement strand
GAGGAAAGACCGAAGAAAGCCCTTGGTGGGCTGACGCCCGCACAATATGCCAAGCAGCTTGCTGCAAAGGCGGTTACATTTGAACCTGGACTCTAAAGCGAACCGCTACTCAACATGGGGTACCGTCGCTTCCTCTTGAATTGAAATTTCAGCTTTCGCCGAATCGGGCATTCAACAGGTCCACAGCAACAACGCCGTCGATCGAAAAATGCCCCGATCAATCAATTAGGGGGGCGATGGGATTTAAACGAAGATATTTTTTAGGCTGACTGATATCCGGTATCTGATAACACGGGGTCAAACCCGAAGCAGGAACTGTCGCAAGCAGCCTGACTCAACTGAAAAGTGAAGTCATAAATGGCCGGATTATTGTCTAATCAGTGACATGGAGAGGTTATGTCTAGCAAACCGGTGGCGATTCAGTCGCCTGCTAATCGCTTGCTCAATGGAAAAACAATACGCTGACCTTGGCGAGAGCAAACCAGACTCCGATCAGGAATCAGTTCGGGTGTTAACACGGGATGCTGGTCCGGCTGGGTACGTTATTAAGCAGCCTTGCCGGCATCGGATCCGTGACGAGCCCGTCTGCGGTTGAGAAAGATTGCCAGGGTCAGGGAAAGCCCGATTACCGTAAACGAAAGCATGGTCGTAAGAGTGCCTAGGGCATAGATCACAGGTGTGGTGGCGTTGGTTTGCATCGCCTGCAATTCCAGGGGTAGGGTATTAAGGGCTCCCGTAGCTTGAGATGTTCTTGACAACTCGTCATAGGACAAAGTGAAACCGAACAGGGCTACCCCTAACAGGCTGGGGGCGAGGATGGGCAGCACTACTTCCCAAATGACCCTTATGCCACTGGCACCGAGGCCTCTTGCAGCCTCTTCGTAGCTTCTGTTAAAACGATTGAAGGCCGCGAACATGATCAACAGGCCGAAGGGTAGCGTCCAGGTCAGCTGCGCACCAAGAGCGGATGTGATCCACGAGCGGTCTAACCCCAGGAGTTCGAACATGGAACCGATACCCAAGCTAATAACCACGGACGGCACGATCAAACTGGCGATCGCGATATAAAAAACCGCACTCGCGCCTTTGAATCGACTGCGAAAGCCGAGTCCCGCCAAGAATGAAACTGCGGTGGTAATCACCATCACGACCAAGCCCAATATAAGCGAACGACCTAATGCGCCCGAAATGTCACCGACGGACTCTCCAGCGAACAACTGGTGGAACCAATGAATGGAAAAACCACGCATGGGCAACGTCAAGCCCCCCTCTGGTCCCTGAAAGGAAAGCACTGCAATAACCAGCACCGGCCCATACAGAAATAGCACGAACAGCCCGAATACAATGGCAAGCCAATAGAAGGCAGGCGGACGTCTCCCATACTCCATTTTTTTACAGCTCCTTTCTGATATCGACGATTTTCACCAACGCCGCGATCAGCATGATTACGAAGGCCAGCAACACCATGGATTCGGCTGCTGCAGGTGGGAATTGCAGGGATGACAAGTCGGTGACAATTTCCTTTCCGATAGAGGCAACTTGGCCGCCACCCAGCACGTTAACGGTGACGAAGTCCCCCATCACGATGGAGATCACGAAGATGGAGCCGATGGCGAGCCCCGATTTGGATAGTGGGAGTACGACATTTAGCACCACCTGCCATCCCTTGGCCCCGGCGTCCACGGCCGCCTCGACCAGTGACTTGTCGATACGCATCATTGAGTTGAAAATTGGCACGATCATGAACACCGTGTAGAGGTGCACATATCCCAGCACCACGGCGAATTGAGAATACAGCAGCCATTCCACAGGCTGTTTCACAATTCCTGTGGCCAGCAGGAAATTGTTCACCACGCCATCTCGCCCCAGCAGTGGTATCCAGGAAATCATTCGAATTTCGTCGGAGGTCCAAAATGGAATGGTACATAAGAGGAGCAATACCACTTGCCGACTTCGGCTGCGAACATGAAACACCAGAAAATAGGAAATCGTGAAGCCGAGTACCAGGGTGACGGCCCAGACGATAAAGCTGAGCTTGACTGTAGTCCAATATGTTTTATAGGTGACCGAGGACGAAAAAACGTCCTGGTAATTCATTAGAGTGAAATCCGGTATCAGGATGTCGTAGGTCTGATAATTGAAGAAACTGATGACAATGACAAGTATCACTGGAATCAGAAAGAAAAACAGAAAGACCGCACTGATCGGCGCCACTTGCAAATAGGGCGCGATCCGCGACGCAGATGGAGTAGACCAATGGTATCCGGAGCCCCGACGTCGCGTACCCGCCTCTGGCAAAGCGCTGTTCTGCTCAGGCTGAGACAAAGTCGTTCCACCTACGCACAAGATAGCGGTCTTCGTCCATCACTGTGTTCCAGCAGGCCACCGCACCCATTCTTTGGTCGAAAGAACCGCCGTCACGAATGCTCCCTGGCGCCCCAACTTTCTGGCCGGTCGGGCTGAGAATGCTGCCTATTGCCGGTTTCCCATCCATCCAGTAGCCCCACTCGTCTGGGCTCATGAATTGTTTGGTGGTTTCCGGAACAGCTGTGTAATACCCTTGGCGACTGAGGAACGCTCCTGCCCAGCCCGACAGATACCAGTTGATAAATTCGTAGGCGGCGTCCAAAGTTTTTCCCTTCACGTGAGACGGGATACCAAGGCCGATGCCCCAGCCACGGTAGCCTTCCTTGAGAGCTTGGTATTTGCAAGGGATGCCCATTTCACGAACCTTGCTGACCGCCGGAGACCACATGGACTGAAGTACAACTTCACCGGAGGCCATCAGGTTTACGGATTCGTTGAAATCCTTCCAGAACGCGCGGAATTGTCCCTGTTTCTTGGCAGCAGTGAGAATATCAATGGTCTTATCTATTTCCCCCCGGGTCATGTTGCCCTTGTCGCGGTAGTGTATTTTGCCCATCGCCTCGATGGCCATGGCAGCATCCATAATGCCGACGGACGGTACGTTGATGATAGCGGTTTTTCCTTTGAAATCCGGGCTCAATAGATCGGCCCACGAGCTGACCGGGCGAGGTACTAGATCCGGGCGTATCCCCAAGGTGTCGGCGTTGTAGACCGTGGGCACCACAGTCATCCATTCCGTCGGTTTAGCCGAGAACTTGCGCCCGAACTCACCGTCTAGATAGCTGACCTCAAACGGCGCCGTCCCCTGGGGGGAAACCATCCGCCCGTTGAACTTGCCTGTGGTGAAGATCGATACGATGTCTTCGTAGTGCTTTATCCGTTTGACATCCATACCGCGCAGGTTGCCGGAGGGAATGATCTTTTTCAGAGCGAAGTATTCAGTATCAAGAAGATCGAAGGATGAAGGCTGCGTAATGGCACGTTTCAGAGCATCATCGGAATTCAGCGTCGTGAACTCGATAGTAATACCCAAGTCCTTCTTTGCCTGGTCGGCGATTTCTTTGTAGTGGGTCACCCCGGTGCCGAGGAGACGCAGGACAACCGGCTCCGATGCACGCACGGAGGGGATGCCGTTAATACCCCCTATCGCCGCCACACCACCCGCTACGGCGACCCCTTTTAAAAACCCTCGTCGCGATAGGCCGCCGTGTTCGTTACCTTCGTTTTTGCGATTGTTGTCAGACATGTAAAACCTCTTGGTTGAATTGCATTTGGTTAGGGTTACCACCTGCTTGGCTCTGATACGACCCGACGCAATGAGCGTCCCCTACTTCCCACGTTGCAGTGATCTGATCCCCTATCGAGACCGGCCTTTCCAAAAACTCCCGATCGCTGACCACGACCGAGAACTCATCAGCCTCCTTGCAATCGAGTCCTATTCGTACCTGGGTACCCTGGTATTCGACGGCGCGTACAGTTGCTCTGAGCACGTTGGTCGAACCTGGGCTGGTCGCCCCGAAGCCAAGGGAGACCCTGTCGGCACGGACGGAGAAAAACACCTCACTTCCTACCGGTGCATTTATGTGAGGGACAACAAATTGGTTCTCGCCCACCGCCAACACACTGTTAGCTATTTCCACACGTGTCACACATCCGCTCATGACGTTGTGCCCACCAATGAATCTGGCCACGAATTCCGTTTTCGGTCGATTGAACACTTCCCACGGCGATCCGGCTTGCTCCACGCAGCCGCCGTTCATGACCACCACCAGATCCGCTAAAGCCATGGCCTCTTCCTGGCTATGGGTGACGTGGATAAAAGTCAAACCCAACTCCCGGTGAATGCGTTTTAGCTCCGCCCGCATCTTTACTCTCAAAAATGGGTCCAGAGCGGACAAGGGTTCGTCCAGAAGCAGCACATCCGGTTTGGTGATCAGGGCCCGAGCCAAGGCCACTCGTTGCTGCTGCCCCCCGGAAAGTTGGTCGGGGCGACGATCTTTGTACGCATCCATCTGCACAAGTCGCAGCATTTCCAGGGCTTGTTTGCGTCTTTCAGTCTTGGATACGCCGCGCATTTTGAGCCCAAAAGCCACATTGTCCTCACAGGACAAATGGGGAAAGAGTGCATAGTTCTGGAACATCAGCGCGGTTCCGCGCAGAGAAGGGTGTCGCAGGGTCACGTTCTTATTGGCGATAAGTACATCACCTTCCGTTACCGACTCGTGGCCAGCAATTATTCGTAAGGTACTTGTTTTACCGCAACCGCTCGGGCCCAGTAGACAGCAATAAGAGCCAGCGGCAACTTTGAGATTCACCCCGTCAACAGCCACCGCATCACCATAATGCTTGGTCACCGCGACCAACTCCACGGCACCCTGTTTTTCTGTTGTCATTTTGTATTTATATCCTTGGGCATATCCACGTTGTTTGAACCACTTTCATGGCGTTACCAAAGAAAAATTGTCAAATGCAAATTCCAGTTCATCGGGTCCGCGAAGCAATATTGAAAATTGATTTCTAGCTACGCATCGTGCGGAACTAACAGGGCGTCCATATGGGACACAATGGAATCAGGTCGTGTTATCCATGCATTTCCATCCGCCACAATATGGGTAAGCGCGCGGCGAAGATGCCGTAATCTATGAGGTTGCCCCACGATATATGGGTGAAGCGCGATACCCATCACCAAAGGTTGATCCGCAGATTGCACGATCATTTCATCGTAGGTATCCACAATCATGTTCCCGAATTCTTCACCGCTGGTGTAGCGCCCCATAATCGCTGGAATATCGTTAAGCTCCTGAGGATAGGGTATGGACCAAAGCCCGCCACGGCGAGTTACGAAGCGAACCGGCTGGTCGTCCTGGCACCAGTTCAGTGAGTATGTGTATCCCGCTTCCTGGAGCAAATCCGGAGTGTGGAGGCTTTCCGAAATCCAAGGGCTCAACCAACCTTTTGGTGCTGTGTGCTCTTCCTGGATGAGTCGACTGGTGCAATATTCGATTAGCCGTTTTTCTTCTTCTTCCGGCATATCGCCCTGACGCTCAGAATTGGTATGGCCATGCCCAATAATTTCATCGCCGCGATTTCGAAAAGCCGTCGCAACCTCTGGGCAATAGTCATAAATACTGGTGTTCAGCAGAACACCCAATGGTAGCTTGAGGCTGTCGAACATTTCCAGCAGCCGCCAGACGCCGACGCGATTGCCGTAGTCCCGCCACGAATAGTTGAGGACATCTGGTTGCGGGCCCGCTGGCGCCAGGCTCGCGCCCAGACCTTCGCCAAAGGCGAAATGCTCCAAATTCAATCCTATGTAGACTGCGAGGCGTTTGCCCTCCGGCCAATCGTAATCGGTGCGCTTGGTAATTGCCGAATATGCATAGCGACCGTGAGTTGGTAAGACATGCGGCACTTTCATCTCCATATTTAAGTAAGTAATAACTAGTATCGACAGCTAGTATTTGTTTCGGCAAAACAATCAAACATCGACCGATGTCGATGTCGAACTTATTCGAGTGAAACGTAACGGGTTACGCATTAATCCAGCCAATACTCTTCAGTCCATCGCGCAGGTTTAGCGTAATTTTCTTAATTAGATTGTGCACAAAGCATGCCATATAATTCTAATTAATATATCTCATTGTTTTTAATAGATTTGAATAGCAAACCTTACTAAGCATCAAAGTAAAATAAAAACGCATGCACTGGGAAATAGCATCCATATAACGGTATGGTGCAAAGGTGGGCAGAAATCCGGGAGGGGGGCTGCCCCATTTTCACGGGCGGTTGTGAAAAGATCGGGGGCGGACATCAGCGGGTTTGAAGGCAATTGTCCACTTTGGGCGAAAAGCTTGCGCATCGGTAGCTTTTCAATCCTTTCCCCGTCAGTGGGAAATCCGGGGGCTTCTTTGGAGTGCCCGTGCTATCGGGGTAGAACCCCCATCCATCCCAACATGGGTGCAGTGCCATAAGCTGTATCTGCGATGAGTCGTTCAGGTTTGATGTCAAAGCGTTCTTCGACACGATCAACCATCAGCTTCGCCGATTCGACCTCTTCGGTGCGACGCGCTGGCGTGGCTTCTACATCCAGGATCACACCGTGGGCAGTGTCGATCAGATAGTTGGTCGAGTAGACAAAGTAGGCGACTCCCCCAGTCGCGGCAGTCCAGCGTGAATGCGGATCGCTTAACTAGATTTTGCGAGGTGCAGCAGTATCAAGCGACTCTTGATCCAGAGCCGCCAGATATTCGCGAACAGGACGTGTGTCGATCTCGGGCCTAGCCCAATCACACTGTTCGCCTGGCTGAACACTATGCTGGTGACTTGCATTGGCAGCAATCAAGCTGGCATCCACGGCGAATCCTTCCCCCTTGACCAAGCCAGCAGTCATGCAGCGGCGCACGACTTCATCGAAAACCCAGCGCAAAACGCCACTCTCGCGGAACCGTCCATGACGATTCTTTGAGAAGGTGGAGTGATCTGGCACTGCATCTTCCAGACCGAGGCGGCAGAACCAGCGATAAGCCAGATTGAGATGTACTTCCTCACACAACCTGCGCTCGGAGCGTATGCCATAGCTGTATCCAAGGATCAGCATGCGGATCATCAGCTCGGGATCAATGGAAGGCCTGCCAGTGTGGCTGTAGTAATCGGCGAGATGGTGCCGAAGGTTGGTTAAGTCGAGATGCTGGTTGATGCCACGGAGGAGATGATTCTGGGGAACGTGATCTTCAAGGTCGAAAGAGTAGAACAGGCGTTTTTGGTTGTCCCTCTGAAACCCAATCATAGCAAGGCTCCGAACCACTTTGATGCGAGAAATTATACTGCCAGCAGCATCAGAATTCGAGTGAGTTTTTCAACAGAATCCGGCCTGAGCAGACCTTTGGATTCGGGATCTATAGCGTCCACCTCCCTCCACTTGACCGTCAAAATGCACCAAGAGCAGGCGGCATTCAGCAAAAGTGCCCCCGATCTACAATCGGACGGCTGTGCATCAATAGAAATCACATTACTTCCAAAGTAACAGCACATCACTTTACATTCGATCTGTATTTGGACTAAACATTAACGATTCGATACAAATGATTCCTCAATGGCGCACCAAGTTTGCGCAGCCATTATATCGGCATGTCGAATATAGTCGTTATTAATCAGCATGTTAATAATGGCAACCAATGTGGCACGCTGCTTGCGATGAACATGCCATGAAACAAACATTTGTAAACTCACCCTCGCGAGTCAGCACACCATGAACGATCCTCTGTTTCACATGGTCGCGGATGCGCCGATACCCGTTGCCCCCTTCAGTCATGCGGTCGAAGCGAATGGTTGGGTATTCGTGACCGGGCAACTGCCCATTGACCCGGATGACGATAGCGCCCCACTTCCCGATGGGATCGAGGCGCAAACACATAAGGTGTTCGGAAATCTACAGCGGGTGCTGAGCAGCCTGGATTTGAATCTAGAGCATGTCCTGTCTGCCCGGGTGTTCCTCACGGATTTCTACACCGATTACGAAGCAATGAACACCATTTACGCCAGCTATTTCCCACCCGATCGCCGCCCTGCACGAACCTGTGTTGGCGTAACCGGACTAGCGCGGGCCGCGCTGGTAGAAATCGATTTTATCGCGCGACGTCCTACAAGTCGCTCCTTCAACCCCTGACTGCTTGAAGTCACACAACAACCCCACCTAAATTATTATCCCAGGAGATATCCATGAGCACTGTTTTTCCAAAATCCCAACGCCGTCTACTGTCTGCCGCAATATTTGCGTCTCTTCTGCCGTCACTGCCAATCACGGCGCATGCGGCCGATCTTGGGAGTTCAGAGGCCTGCCAAGCGCTGCAAACAAAATATCCCCAGTTCAAAGGTAAAACGCTGGTCGATGCCATCAACCCTCATACACCCGGCTATGAAGCACTGGATCCGAAAGATCCTAGCAAATACATCGGCTTGGATATTGATCTGGCCGAATCACTGGGTAGCTGCCTTGGCTTCAAGGTGACCTACAAGCCGGTGGCTTTCGCAGCGTTACTGCCAACGCTCCAAAGCGGCCAGGCAGATCTCATCATATCCGACATCTACGCGACAAAAGAACGCGCCAAAGCTGCCGACTTCATTACCTATTCGAAAGTCTTTGATGGCGTCCTTGTCGCCAAGGGTAATCCGAAAAAGATCACCGGCATCAATCTGTCCTTGTGCGGCACGACCGCCGCAGAAAACACCGGTTTCGTTGAGGTTCCATTGGTGCAGAACCTGGGCCCGCAATGCAAGGCCGCCGGAAAACCTGTTCCTCAACTGCAACTCTACGACAACAATGCCTCCTGCATTCAGGCCATTCTTGCCGGACGTGCAGACACCTACATCAACGACGTGAATACAGTTGACCAGGCAGTTAAGGCCTATCCGGACAAACTCAGCAAAGCAACTGCCGTTACCTTGCCTTACCACATCGGCATCGGCGTATCGAAAACCAACCCTGAACTGCGGGACGCCATTGTTCTTGCGCTGACCGAAATTCAGAAATCCGGTTTGCAGCTTGAGTTGATGAAGAAGTGGGGTTTGGATCAAGGCGCGATCGAGGCACCGACCATCATCAGCGTTAAGTAAGCCGAGCGGAGACTACTTGTGGATCTCTTCTTCCATTATTTGACGATGGATTATCTGCTCAAGGGGATAGTCCTGACTCTGGAGGTCACTGCACTGGGACTTGTCGGTGGCTTTGCCATTGGCATTGTTCTGGCTGCAATGCTGTTATCCCGCCATCGCTTGATTTCCGTGGTAGCGAGGGCCTATACCGTGATTTTTCGCGGTACGCCACTCATCCTGCAAATGGTATTCGTCTATGACGCACTGCCACACCTCGGGATCATGCTCAGCGCGATGATCGCCGGCGGTGTCGCTCTGGCACTCAACGAAGCCCCCTTTATCGCAGAGATCCTGCGTTCGGGCATTCGTGGCGTCGATCATGGCCAGAGTGCCGCTGGCCAGGCGCTTGGTATGTCGTCGTTCGTTTTGATGCGGCGAATTATTGCGCCCCAGGCAATACGCACGATGATCCCCGCATTCGGCAATGAAGGCGTCAATGCGTTGAAAAACTCATCACTCGCGTCCTTCATCTCGGTTCAAGAATTGACGCTTAGAAGCACGCAGTTGGCATCGTCAACGTTTGACTTCTTTTCGGTTTTTTTTGCCTCCGGTCTGCTTTACCTGATGTTGACCGGTGGCGTGTCCGCTATCCAGCTTTTCGCTGAACGGGCGCTGGATCTGGATCGTCCTCGGGGCAAAGGAACCCTACTGCAGTATTTTCTGCCATGGCGTAACTACTCGGCAGAAGCGCAACCCACCAAAACCTCATCTGGATCAGATGAGGCAGAGATGTCGGAACTTCTAGTCGCGCCGACTCGTGAAGCACGTATTGCCCGCCTGGCCGATCTCGCCAAAGGGCCGATCGCTGTCGAAATCCAGGACATAACCAAATCCTATGGCGCTCGTCAGGTATTCGGTGAATTGAATCTCCAAGTCCGGACAGGTGAAATCGTCGCACTTCTTGGCCCGAGCGGTTCGGGCAAAAGCACGTTACTCCGCTGCATCAATCGCCTCGAAACCTGGGATTCGGGTGACGTGTTGATTGGTGGTCACCGGGTGGGATACTCGTCTGGCGGGATGGTGCTGTCACCAAGTGAAGTCGCCCGGCAGCGGGTAGAAGTCGGTGTTGGCATGCTGTTCCAGCATTTCAATCTGTTCGCACACCTGACGGCAGCCGAGAATATCGCCGGACCGTTGCGCTGGGTACATGGCTGGTCGCAGGAAGCCGCGGCACAACGAACCCAGGAACTGCTCGATCGTGTCGGACTCGGTGATCGTGGGGATGCATTGCCGCGTCATCTTTCTGGTGGACAACAGCAACGAGTGGCGATCGCACGGGCGATTGCGCCAGGGGCAAAACTGCTCCTGCTTGACGAACCGACTTCAGCACTTGATCCGGAAATGGTCGGCGAAGTTCTGGATGTCATTCGCAGGCTAGCCATTGAGGAAAAACTCACCATGATCATTTCCACGCATCAATTGCGTTTCGCTGAAGAGGTTGCAGACCGCGTCATCTTCCTCACGGATGGCCATATCGTTGAGGATGGCCCGGCCCATGAGGTGCTTAGCCAACCTCGTAATCCGCTCACGGCCCGATTCATCCGTGTGATGAGCTCCGGCCAGACTTCGGCGCTCGCGTTATGACCAGCGGATCATTCTTGTATCTATTTCGCTGCGCTTTGCTCACCAGACCTGTAAACGGGTGGGCATTTTATATTTCGAACGACAAAACCAATGAGGAAGCCTTCCATGTTTCATGAACTGCCAGCGATGCCCTCAACTGTGCATTGGGGCTATTTTGACGCGGGTCTCGCACCGGCCTTGCGCGTCAAAAGTGGAGACATCATCCGCGCCGAGGCCGTAACCCATCAAGCGGGCGACGCCCCTGAGCTGATGATGGATGACGCGATCAGGTTGCTGTACTCAAGTATCCCGGAGGATGATCGAAATCCGGGCGTGCACCTGATGACCGGGCCAATTTACGTGGAAGATGCGCAACCGGGCGACATGCTTGAGGTTCGTTATCTGCAAATGTTGCCGCGCTTTCGCTACGGATCAAACCTGGCTGCGCACTGGGGCCTGCTCTACAAAGAAATGGGTGAAAAGGAGCGTGTGACGATCTATCAGATCGACCCCGACTACAATTCGGCCCACGCCTTGTATGCATACGATTTTCCGGGGAAATATACGGTACCGGGCAAGATCACCAAGCGCGGAACCTGCAACTGTGAACCGGCATTGAACGGCATTCGTGTGCCCGTACGGCCGCATTTGGGTACGGCCGGTGTTGCCCCCGATGCCATGGGACGAGTGAGCACCGTCCCCCCCGGCGCACATGGAGGCAATATCGACAACTGGCGTATCGGTGCTGGCTCCACGATGTATTACCCGGTTGCCGTACCCGGTGCCCTGTTCTCGATTGGCGACCCCCATATCTCACAAGGCGACGGCGAGATTAGCGGCACAGCGATCGAGGCTTCACTCAATGTCATGTTCCAGATTGTGCTGCGCAAGGATTTTCATTTTCCTTCACCCTTGCTCGAAACACCGGACACCTGGATCGTGCATGGTTTCGATGAAGACCTCGACGTCGCCATGAAGAACGCAGCTAAGGACATGCTCCATCTGCTTGTCGACAAACATGACCTGAGTCGCGATGACGCCTATTCCCTGATGAGCGTCGGCTCTGACTTTGGCGTGACTCAGGTCGTAGACGGTCGCCAAGGCGTGCACTGCAAGATGCAGCGCGGAATATTCCCACCTCGCGCCCTGAAGAAAGATGACTAGTTTTCAGTCATCACTGAACAACAAAGATAATTTGCGCGAATGCCATTTATTTCTGTGCGCAATCCATGGGACAAGGAACCTCTGATTTACGCCTTTATGACTTAGGCGGTGTAAATCAGGGTTTTGTTTTTTAAGTGCCATGTCGTTCATGCGCACAATCAAAACTTTGTTGGTTAGAAAGTAACGCTTTTTCCAATCAGTAACTATCCGTTCAGATACCAATGAACAGATTAAGTGCAAATGCGTGACACCAATGAATAAAGATGGTGCAAAACTTCGACGTTATCTGCAGATCGACGATAAACCCCTCTTATTTAATTTTAAAATCAGCGTCTTACATGTTGTACACAATTGGCACACATACTGCTAACAATTAAATACCACATTTGAAAACAAGCAGAATGTGTACTGTCAAATCGCCTATTAAGCTAACAAGGAGCCGGGAAATGCCAACCCATCACCCAGAAAAAAGCACGAACCAAAACAACCACGCTGTTTCACGCCGGCTACTGGCCATGAGCGCCCTCGCCCTGGGCATCGCCTTGGGTACGGCAGCACAGGCCGCCGACTGGAGCGACACTTCCCTCAGCTGGCGTTATGGCACCAAATTCGCCGAACCCTACGAAGGGAACGATATCTCCAAAAATATCCTGAACTTCACCAGCGTCAGCGGCTTTAAATACGGCACGAACTTCTTCAGTATCGATGGGCTGTTCTCCAACAATAA
>Ga0307375_10005053_pt1 | contig 12474 bp, 10 predicted proteins | sample TR1MG_FD_202531 | JGI IMG/M metagenome (GOLD analysis project Ga0307375, IMG submission 202531) | Soil microbial communities from Risofladan, Vaasa, Finland - TR-1 | ecosystem: Environmental > Terrestrial > Soil > Coastal area > Acid sulfate soil | place: Finland: Risofladan, Vaasa | collected... | reverse complement strand
CCATCGAAGCGCTAGTTGAAGGCGGACATGCATCAGCAGGTCCACCAATAGGTCCTGCACTTGGACCAACGGGCGTAAACCTCTATCAAGTAGTACAAAAAATAAATGAACTTTCACAAGACTTTGCTGGATTGAAAATACCTGTCAAAATTACGGTAAATACTACAACCAAGGAATTTGACATAGAACTAGGAATTCCCCCTTCATCGGCTCTTATTTTAAGAGAAATTAAAGATGTACAGAAGGGAAGTTCAGAAGCCGGTAAAAAAATGATTGGCAATGTATCCCTCGATACAATCATAAAAACAGCTAAAATGAAAAAAAATGTGCTTTTATCTACGAATTTAAAGGCTGCAGTTAAAGAAATAATAGGAACTTGTGTGAGTATGGGAGTAAAAGTGGATGGAAAATTACCCAAAACAATTCAAAAGAATATTAGTAAAGGATTATATGACACCCAATTAAACGAAGCGTTATAAAACTCGTGATAACGATTAAATTATTAGAAAAAGATTCAAACAAAGAAAATTTTTATATAGGTAATTAATTTTAAACGAGAAGTATTAGTGTTTAATTATTTCTAGTTTAAACTAATAGCTATGATAGGAATGAATATTATATATGATAGATCCAGCGCCTATTAAGGCTGCATTGAAAAAGTTAAAGGAAACAACAAAAACTCGGAAGTTCAATCAGAGTTTTGACCTTTCTATTACGATAAAAGATGTGGACTTAAAACAACCAAAAAACAGAATTACCGCAGAAGTCTTTTTACCAAATCCTATTGCCGAAAGTAGAAAAATATGCGTTATTGGAACTGGAGATTTAGGTGTTAGGGCAAAAAACATGGGATTAGAAGTTTTGGATAAAGAAGATTTAGATAAATTGAAAAGTGATAAAAAAGTTGCTAAAAAGTTTGTTAGAAATGTTGATATATTCATCGCAGGAGTCGATTTAATGCCAGTTCTTGCTAAAACTTTAGGACCTGTGTTAGGACCAACTGGTAAAATGCCTCTAGGTCCGCCTAAGGGAAAAGGTATTATCCCGCCGAATGCAGATTTGACTCCTATAGTTGAAGAATACAATAAAATGGTTCGAATCAGGTTACGAAATAATTTAAGCGTGAATTGTAAAGTAGGGAACGAAAAGATGCTTCCTGCTCAAATAGCAGAAAATATCCAATCAGTTACCCACTTTCTTGAAGATAATTTGGAACATGGATTGCGTAATATTGCGGGATTGTATATCAAGACCACAATGGGACCATCCATAAAAATAGGAGTTAAAGGCGGTTAAATTGTCCACTACAGCCAGACATAAGCATACAATACCTCAAGGGAAACTTGAAGAAGTTGAACAGCTCAAAGACTTAATCAATAAACATAACGTGATTTGTCTCGCGAGAATGGATAAACTAGGAGCTCGCCAATTACAGTTTATTCGAAAAAAGTTAGCGGGAACCATTTTTATTCGAATGAGTAAAAATAGATTATTTAACATTGCGGCATTACAGAGTGATAAAAAGAATATTAAGTCCTTTATTGAACAGATTGATGGATCAACATCGTATATTTTTACGGATCTGAATCCTTTTAAATTAAAACTATTTTTAGATAAAAATAAGGTTAATGCACCCGCAAAAGTCGGAGATATAGCACCTAAAGACATAATTGTACGTGAGGGAAATACTGGCTTTCCACCGGGTCCAATGATAAGCGAATTCAAAGAAGTAGGTATAGATTCGATGGTTAAAGGCGGGTCGATTTATATAAAAAATGATGTGTTAGTAGCGAAAAAAGGTGAAGAAATAGGGCGAATGCTTGCCTTAGTTTTATCACGATTGAATTTAAATCCAATGGAAATAGGACTTAATCTTTATTCAGCTTTCGATGAAGGGATTATACTAACAGATGCAGATTTGAATATCAGCGTAGAATCGACATTAGCCCAATTAAAGACCGCAATTTCAAATGCGATAAATTTATCTATAGAAGTAGCTTATCCAACCAAAGAAAATATTGCCTTTATTATCCGAAAGGCAGTTTTATCTGCAAAGAGTTTAGTATTAACAGCTGGAATTATTTCCAAGGATACGATTAGAGATCTTTTATCTAAAGGATATATTACAGCCCTATCATTATCAAGTAGGATTATTGAAGTGGATCCGAATGCTCTACCTTCGGATCTGAAAGAAAAATTAAAAAGAAAAGGTGTATCTGAAAAGAAACCCGAAAAACCTGAGAAAAAAGAGGATAAGAAAGAAGAGAAAAAAGACCTGGGTTTTGGGTCATTATTTGGTTGATAAAATTATTGGAGGTACCAAAAATGGAATATGTATACGCATCTCTTTTGTTACATACAGCTGGAAAAGAAATAAACGAAGCAAATATTGGTTCAATTTTAAAGTCGGTCGGAATTAGTATAAATCAAGCACAAGCAAAATCAATTGTTGCTGCACTTGAAAATGTTAATATAGAAGAGGCAATGAAGTCGGCTGCTATTCCAGCTGCTGCACCAGCTGCATATGTTTCAGGAGAGCCCAAGAAAGAAGAGGCGAAAAAGGAAGATAAAGAAGAAAAGAAGGAAGAAGAAGTAGCAGGATTAGGAGCACTATTTGGCTAATCCCCCATTTTCTTATTTTAATTCAAGAAAATAATGATTATCCATATTTTCAGAATTTTATTCTTCCTAAATTTAAAATTTTTATAAAATTCTGCTTTTTTTAATTTTAATTACGCCCTAAAAGGCATTAAAAAGCTCAGTTAAACTTTTAATTTGGTTTAAAAAAATTATAAGAAGACTAAGATACATTGTGAAAAATTTTTCAAAGATAAAACACATCAGAGATGTGATTTTGAGAGAAAGGAAGAAAGACTAGGAAAGAAGGAAACAACCAATAGGACAGAAAGAAAGAAAGAGATGTGATTTTTCATGCCAAACGGAATAATTATGGTACGATGGGACGACAAACTTGGAGTTGTTATTGAGGGTATTTATCCAAAAACTCTGAAAATCTCCGAGGACCATGTTATGCGTATTTTCACAACGCATGCAATGGGGGGTGGTGAGTCTGGCTTTTTATCGATGAGTATAGAGAATTTAAACATCGCCTCATACTATACCGGCCTCCCAGAGGAAGGGAAAAGTCAATATTATGTGGCATTAATGTTAAGGGATGATGAGAATTCTGATATTTTTGAAGAACCGCTTATTGAAACTTCACCTTTACTAATTTTACATGTTAAGGACAAGAACTTCGATCAATTTTTTAAAAAACAATTTGAAGATATCATAAAATTAACTGAAATGACGGAAGAACAAAGATATGCAATGATTCATCGTGATCGAAGAAGAATACTTATCTTACTGAAATTAGGGTTGGGCGCCATTCCTAAGGACAATTTAAGGAAGTGGGTATCAGATCAGATAGGGGAAGAGGTTTTAGATATCGATGCAATTTTATCCCCTCTTACTAAGACTGAAATGATTAAGGAACTCTCTGTTGAAACAATGGATGGCTCCAGAAAAAAATGTATTTTTTTAATCAAAGACGTCTTTTCAATGCGGAGTCCCGTTGAGAAATTTTATAAAATGGCAAAAGATGGAAAAGCACCTTCAGATATGAAACAAGTGTTGGAGATTTATAAAGAAAATGTGGATCAATTTTTTAAAGATTATAAATTTGGAGATGCAGATTCCAAGCAAATTGCTGAAATTGCTTCAGATCCAAGTCAATATAATTTAATAACAATACTACGAAACAATTATATCGAAGTTAATCAATTGCCAGACATATTTGAGAAAAGTATCGAGCAAATAAACGAATATATCAATGATTTAAAACGTTATAATATTATTGATGAAATTAAGGATAAAAGAGGCAATACTTGGATATTCTTAAGAACTGATATTATATTTCCAACTTTCTTTCCTGAATATATTGTAGATTCAATTCGACGAAGATGGATGGAAAAGGATATCACACAGAATTTGGCATTGAGCCATTTAGAATTATTAAAATCAGTATATCGTGGGGAAGAAGAAGAATTTATTGAAGGATTTGAAGGACCAAGGGTTCAAGTTGAAGAAGAAATCTCTTTATCTAAGGCACCAACAAAACTCCCAAAGGTTAGTGCACCAGGTGCGCCAGTTGTAGCAGCGCCTACCAAAACCTTATCAGACGAAGAAATATTTCAATTTGTAGAACAAGTCTCCTATTTAAGAAAAGAGGCTAAAATGGACCTAGATAATAAAGATAGGGAATCCGCATATAACAAATTACAAGAAGCTATTAGTATTACAAATACTTTGATAGCGGCTGGTGCCGTAGGACAAGAAAAAAGATTAGAGAAATTAATACAAGTTGCAGACAGTGTGAAGAAACTATTGGAGAAAGAAACAGGGAAAAAGTTCAAAGAAACGCCTATTACCCCTACGCCAGCAACTCCTAGGTTTCCAACGATGCCAAGTATGAGTGAACCTGTAGCAACTCTTTCATCGGTTGATCAGCAGAAGTTTTTACGTGAAGATCGTGATAATGCAATTGCTAGTGCAGATTCAGCGCTTACAGGAGGGGAATTTAATGATGCTGTACGGTACCTTGAAAAAGCCGCAGAATTATCAGAAAAAATGGGAGAAGCGGATAAGGCAAGAGATATCACGAAGATGGCTAATGATATTAAAAAGAAATTGGAAAAGTTACAATAATACTTATTTTTCTATCTTACTTTTTGATAAGTTTTTTATTTTTTGCTTTTTAAAAAATATTAGTACTATTTAATGAGACAGAATTTTATGCCGCATGAAAATACGCCAGATAGTAAATTAACTTCATTCGAAAAGGGGATTAAAAAGCGACTTAGTAAAGAAAGGCAGTTAATTGAATGGATAATCGGTGAATATATAATAGGTGTAAATTCAAAATGGCACAGTGATAATTTTCCAAGTACTCAACTTACCAAAGTTGTACTTAACATTACTGGAAGAAGCCGTAGAGATTTTTCTTCGACACACCGTTTAATACGTGAGATTTTAAAAGAATGGGAGGATAATGGAGTTTGTGAATATATAACAACCACTAAATATGCGCATTGTAGAAAGACAAAGATGATTTATCATTTTCCAATGAATGGCTTAAAGAAAATAAAAGAAATGATTATTGATCACCATATTGAATTCATTAAAAATTGGAATCAATGGGAACGCTATGTAAATAATGAAGATGTTATGAAAACGCGCGAAAATATCATTAAGTTACTTCTCTTTGAGTATAATAATAAAATTCGTTTAAGAATTTTGAGTTATTCCTGATTTTTATACTGTTTTTTATCTGAAATTTTTGAATAATATCGCGATAATACCGAGTTTTAATTGATTTTCGGGGTATTTCTTAATAAAAAACAGTGTGAAGTGAGGTTAATTGAGATTAGTAACGGTACATCTTCCGCAAAGTTATATTGAAGGATTAGAAGAGCTGGTTAAAGATAGTGTTTATCCGAATCGAAGTGAGGCAATTCGTGTCGCTGTGCGAGATATGTTGAAAGCAGAGCTGTGGAAAAAATAAAATAATATTCTCTCCTTTTTAATAGAGGATAATAATTTTTCTTCTATTGAAGAGGTTGATCGATGAATCATAAAAAATTTATTAAAGACCGGTATGATAAGACAGCAGAATTCTATGATCGCCGTTATAGAGAAATACAGGAACTAAAATATAAAATAATTTTAGAAAAAATTTCAATTAAACACAATCAAATCATTTTAGATATTGGATCAGGGACTGGAAATTCCTTTTTATATTTAGATAAATACAATTCTTTTAAATATGGAGTTGATTTTTCAATTGAATCCTTAAAAACTTATCAAAGGAAACCCAGTAGAGAAAATTCAGCTCAGCTTATCTGTGCAGATATCGAATTTCTTCCATTCAAAAAAGATATTTTTGAAATAATTTTTGTAGTTACAGTACTTCAGAACTTACCAGATCCAAGAAATAGTCTAAAAGAAATAAAACAGATTTGTCAACACGGAGGTTTAATAGTCTTATCGTTGCTAAAGAAGAAATTCGGGATGGAACGAATTAAACAAATCTTAGATGAAGTAGATTTACTACCTCTAGATATAATTGATGATGAAAAGTGTGAAGATATTATAATTTTTATCGAAAATAGAAAGAGTTAGAAAATTACTTTTTAGATTTTGTTAAAAACTTCCGATAACTATTATTATATAGGACTTCAGCTTCTGAATCGTTTAATTTATTCGATAGTTTCGCTGCCCTTTTATATAATTGAGCGGCTGCAAGATACATACCTTCAGCAGCACGACTTCGTGCTTCCTTAAGAACCATGGCACGTTCGTCTTCGAGATTTTGTTTTTCAATTTCGTATGAAGGAGTTTTTGGTATTGCATAACGGGTATAATAGATAAGAACAATTATTCCGATTATTGCAATTAAACTTATTATAAGAATGAAAATAATGGATAAATTTGGAATTTCGATAGTTAATGTCCAGTGAATTAGATTTAGCCAGAGACGTAAATTATCAACACTATCAATCCAGTGGACGCCCGTATAATCATAACTCCCTGTATCTGTAACATTCAGATCACTAAACATGACAGTTGAACCGCACAACACAATTCGAGCTGAACCTTGTTGAATAGCAAATAACCAGGGAGTTGAATAAATTATTGATTCATTATATTCTAAATAAGAATTGGAATATCCCGTTGAAATTATACCGCTTTCCTGTGTGACATTTAATCCAGAGGTAAATGTCAAAATATTTTTTAGTTTATACTTAATTGGATGGAATAATTTAAAATTGGTTTTCGCAATTTCAACTACCTCGCGCTTTCCAATGGGAGTATGGTCAGTTCCATTATGGTGTAAATCATACTGAGTGAATAATGCAGGAATACTCAGTGCTTGAGTAATATTGTTTAAATAATCAGCATGACCTGTTATATTTTCATCAGGTACGGGGACACTCACATCATTATAGTTACAAAGAAGGATCAAATTTCCCCCAAGTTCTGTATAATTTTTAAGTAAATCTATTTCAGTTATCGAAAAATTGCCGTCAGGTCCAGGATTCCCGATAATAATAAGGTCGTAATACAACATTTTTGTTAAATTTTCAAATTCCGCCTTATTTAAATAGACTTTACAATCATTCGTTTGATTAAGGTACGATAATGCGGTTTTAAAACGAGTATTTGAGTAGGTATAATATTGATCATGTGCCTCATCAAAAAGAATTGAAAAAGGACTTGAAGAAGAAGTGGCTTTCACATTTGCTAAAAAGAACTGGGTACAAAATAAAGTTATCAAAGTAATGACCATAAGGCTTAAAGCCGCTTTTTTGTAATACGAATTTAGTTTCAAGATCCAGAACCTCAAGTGGAAATAATACGGGGGTATTATATTTATTATTTGATTTTTAACCGATTTATTTCAATTAATTATTAATGTTGTTGAATTGAAATGATTATAAGTAGATTTTGGATTTTTATAGGAAAGTAAAAATAAATACGTGAAATGAATGCAAGAATGTAGTGAGAAAATTCAGGAATATTTTACAGCGTTAAAAGAGGGGATTACACGTATATACGATATTGCAAAAAAAGCTAGGACTATTGGAATAGATCCGACTAACTTTCCTGAAATATTTCCTGCAATGGATCTTGCATCACGCGTAGAAGCATTATTAGGACCAAAAGGAGTGGCAAATAGAATAAGATTATTTAATGAAAAACAAGATAGAGAGGAGACTGCTTTTAAGATAGCAGAAGAAATAGTTAATGGCAAATATATGGAATGGGTAGAAGATAAAGAGGAAAATGGTAAATATGAGATGATGGAGAAAGATGAAATTGCTGCCTTGGCAACACGCGTTGCGCTCTCTATATTGACGGGAGGAATAACCGCAGCACCTCTCGAAGGGATTTCAGATGTCAAAATTCGAGAAAATTTTGATAGGACTCGATATTTAGCGATTTATTTTGCAGGTCCGATAAGATCCGCTGGAGGAACTGAAGCAGCCCTTGCTGTTTTAGTAGGCGATTGGGTAAGAACCTTATTAAAACTTGATAAATATAAACCAATTAATAAGGAAGTTGAACGATATGTGGAAGAGGTTCAAGCTTATAAAAGAGAGGTTAATTTACAATATCCTTCAAGTTCAGAAGAAATTCGTGCGGCATCTATGAATATTCCAGTGGAAATAACAGGAGAGCCAACAGAAACGGTAGAAGTTTCAGGTTATAGAGACTTAAAGCGTGTGGAAACAAATAAATTGAGGGGTGGGGCATGTCTTGTTCTGAATGATGGAATAATCGGAAAGGCACATAAATTAAAGAGAATTGTAGAAAAATTAAAAATAACAGGTTGGGATTGGTTAGAAAACCTTCAAGCAAAAAAATCTTCAGAAAACGAGGAATCAGAAGAAAAAATTCCACCAAAATATAAATTTATTGCGAAGGTAATTACAGGTCGCCCAGTATTTGCATATCCTTCTAAAGTTGGAGGATTTAGAGTAAGATATGGGCGATCTCGAAATACGGGTTTCGCAGCAGTTGGCCTAAATCCTTCCACGATGTTTTTATTGGATAATTTTTTAGTACCCGGAACGCAGTTCATAACGGAAAGACCTGGTAAAGGGTCTATTGTGCTTCCGGTTGACTCCATAGAAGGGCCAATTGTTCAATTAAAAGGGGGGCAAGTTTTACAAATTAATACCGTTCAAGAAGCTCATGATCTGAAAGATAAGGTGGAGAAATTTATTTATTTAGGTGATTGCCTCATTGGATTCGGGGAATTTTTAGAAAATGGACATATTTTAATTCCAGCGGGTTATTGTGAAGAATGGTGGAGCGAAGAATTAAGATTTGCTATAGAGAAAATGTATGCAGATATTAATGCATCGGCAAAGGATTTATCGATTTCACTTGATGATTTAAAAGGTTTCATTGAAAATCCATTCTTTCAAATCCCAAATGAGGAACAAACATTATTATTATCAAGTAAATTGCAGATACCGATTCATCCAAAATACAATTTGTTTTGGGGAAGTGTATCAGACCATGATTTAATTTTTTTACAAAAATATTTGAAGGCTGGAATAATAGAGCAGAACCCGCCTTTAATTAAATGTAATTATGAGTTAAGAGTAAAGGAACTTCTTGAAAAATTAGGTATTCCTCATAAGCTACATGATAATCAAATCATTTTATCGATAAATATTAAAATTATTAAAGAAATATTTGCACTAGATACGGAAGCTTTTGAATATACGCATCCGACAAAGCAAAATCGTTGGAAAGGATCGATCTCAACTTATGCAATTCGGGATCGGGCGCCCTATTATATCGGAGGGCGCATGGGACGTCCTGAAAAGGCTAAAGGACGTGAATTTTTTCATATTCTTTTTCCAGTGGGAATAGCTGGAGGAAATAGACGCAGTTTGATAAAAGCTTCCGAAGCGAAAAAAGTAAATGTTGAAATCACTTATCGCGAATGTCCGCAATGTGGAATAAAAACTTTCTTGTATAAATGCGCTAAATGCAATAAAAGAACAGTATCCATTCGTAAATGCTCACAACTTAATTGTCAGACAAAGACTGAAGAAGAATTTTGCCCCAGATGTGGTAATATTACAAGAACTTACGAAAAACGAGAACTTCCTATCAAAAAACTACTCCTTAATCGATTAACAAAATTAAATGAACCTATGCCTAAGGAAATTAAAGGTGTAAAAGGGTTAATGAGTCAAGGAAAAACCCCCGAGATTCTTGAAAAGGGAATACTTCGAGCAAAATATAATCTTTTCACTTATCGAGATGGAACAATTCGTTTCGATGCAACTGATGCACCGCTCACGCATTTTTCCCCCATAGAAACTGGCGTTTCCATCTCACAGTTAAAGGATTTAGGTTATACTCACGATTATTTGGGAGCTCCACTTACAACTCAGGATCAGATTTTAGAGTTAAAGGTTCAGGATATCGTCGTTCCGATTGCAGGTGCAGAATTTTTAATAAAAGTGGCAAATTTTATCGATGATCTCTTAGTTAAAGTATATAACTTGGATCCATTTTACAAAATATCTAAAAAGGAAGAATTAATTGGACATCTAGTAATTGGACTGGCACCACACATTTCAGCAGGTGTGGTTGGAAGGATTATTGGGTTTACTACTGCAAAACTGTGTTACGCTCACCCTTACTGGCATTCTGCGAAAAGGCGGAACTGTGATGGTGACGAGGATACAATAATTTTAGGATTAGATGCGGTACTTAATTTCTCAAGAAGTTATCTCCCGCAGAAGAGAGGAGGGATGATGGATGCGCCGCTAGTTCTCACGTCACAACTCAATCCGAGTGAAATTGATGATGAAGTGTATAATATGGAAGTGGGAAGTCGATTTCCAATTGATTTCTATGAAAAAACATTGGAATACGAAGAGCCAAAAAAAATTCAAAAAATAATTGATATTGTAGATCATCGGATAGGATATGAATCTCAATTTGAAGGATTTAGTTTCACCCATCCTACAAGTAATATAAATACTGGGCCTGAAATTTCACGCTATAAAGAATTGAAATCGGTTAGGGAAAAGGTGTATGCCCAATTAGAGTTAGCGGTAAAAACAGAGGCAGCAGATGCGCAAGATGAAGCTCGTCGTCTTCTACATACACATTTCATTCCAGACATTATTGGAAATTTGAGATCATTTGCAACTCAAAAATTTCGGTGTATTAAGTGCAATACGAAGTATCGGCGTCTCCCATTAGCGAACCAATGTTTAAAGTGTGGGGGAAAAATAATCCTTACGGTAACAGAAGGAGGAATTACGAAATACTTGGGACTCTCTCTGGAGATTGTAGATAAATATAAATTGGATACATATACAAAACAGAGGCTGCTTCTTGCGGAGGATTATGTCGATTCAATTTTCACAAGTGATAAAGGACGCCAATTGAAGTTAGATAAATTTTAATTCTTCAATTTTTATTTTGAACTGTTGTTACAATGGTCACATCGTCAATTAGACCAATTAATTCGCCCCTCGCATCTAGAACTGGAATTTGATCGATTTTATTTTTCCACATTTTATTTGCGCATTCAGAAATACTGGTGAATTCATTAATAGTAATGATATTTTTGACCATAACATCTCGTACCGGCCTATTTGGCATCTTTAATTTCTTTTTGGTAATTAAAAGGATATCACTTGTTTCCCATGACCACTCCTTGTCCGATGAAGAGGAAATGGAAGAAGCTTTTTCTTCGGAAATGATTTTACTTTCTCTGATGAAATCTACATCAGAAATGATTCCGGTGAGTGCTTCATTTTCATCAATACAGGGAAGGGTTCGAATTTTTCCTAGGCGCATTATAGCTGGGACAGCGTTAAGGGGAGTCCCATCCCAGATCACATTAATTTTGGTTTTAATAAGATCCTTTATTGGCGTTTTAATATTCATGCGGGAGATTGCCTTGATAATATCCCCAATACTAATCATTCCGACAACTTGATTGTTCTCAGTGACTGGAAGTCGGCGTAGGTTTTTTTGGATCATGATATCTACTAGTTCTTTGACGGAAATTTGAGGACTTATTTGAACGGGATCTCGCGTCATTAAGAGAGCTATCTGTTCTTCGTCTGGATTAAGAAGTAAATCTGTCTGAGAAATGATACCCACAATTTCTTTAGTCCCCTTTTTTACAACAGGCATGGCTTTTACATTGTAATTCTGCATTAGTTGGATAACTTCTTTCCTATTACCCGGTACTTCTGCGTATACCACATCCTTCTGCATAATTTCTTCGACGTTCATCTAATACATCTCCAGTCAGTTGAATTATATGAGACTAGTTCCTTCCATTATGAAAATGAGTTAATACTGAAGAATTTATTTCGTTTCAAAGCTTTAAAGTTTTTCTCCTTTTATTTTCTAAAAAATTATTTAAACTCACAGCCACATGGATTTTTTCTACATTTCGGACAAATTAGTGGATATTTTTGAGATAAAGCTTTCTCTAAATCTATTTGAAGTATGTTTGCCAATGATGTAACCCATGCTATTACGTCAGCAATTTCCATTTCTATGTCTTTTAATTTATTTGTATCTTTATTTTGTACATTATAGTCCCGTAAAGTCTCTGCTAATTCTCCAACTTCCTCAATAATCCATAAAAAAGTTTTGAACACACCGCGTGTCCTATCACGTTCAAAATATAACGACCTCATTAAATTTTGGAATTCGTGTATTTGCATGAGTAATAATTAAATAGTTTAATTTATTAAATAGCTTGAATCTCATTTTAAAAGGTACCACAGATGTCAAAGAAAAAATCAAAGCGATCGCGGCGTCGAGGAAGAGAAGGGCCAATGCCCTTTGCAGGAGCTGGATTAATTCGCTTTTTTGAAGAAGAATCAAGCGGTGTAAAAGTGGGACCAATTGTGA
>Ga0307375_10005051_pt1 | contig 12474 bp, 15 predicted proteins | sample TR1MG_FD_202531 | JGI IMG/M metagenome (GOLD analysis project Ga0307375, IMG submission 202531) | Soil microbial communities from Risofladan, Vaasa, Finland - TR-1 | ecosystem: Environmental > Terrestrial > Soil > Coastal area > Acid sulfate soil | place: Finland: Risofladan, Vaasa | collected... | reverse complement strand
CTCTAACGCCACACACCACGCCGATAACGTCGCGCAACCACCAACCCCCGCCAGCCCCCGCACACCGCAACCGCCCCGCGATCAGACAGCTCAAGACCAGCCCCACGAGGTCACCGAATACTTACGTCCAGAGCTACCGGCTGTCGCATTAATCCACATGCTCTCGCCCTCACGCCCTGCTACGCTTCATGAGCATCTTCGCTGGGTCAAGCGAGACTAATTCCCAATTTCTATCATTGGGCTTTCTGATTGGCCTGTCTGGTGAAACTTAAGTCTTTCTGCATTGAGAATCACAGTCGCTTGCAGGACGCCTCGATCGCCGTGCGCGATCACCTGGTCCTGGTAGGCCCCAACGACGTCGGGAAGTCGTCGCTGATCCGGTGCCTGGACCTGCTCCTCGGGGCCAGTGCCGCGCAGCTTTACTCACGGCTCGGCGGCGAGGATTTCCGGGATCCCAGGCAGCCTCTCGTCATCGAGGCGAGGCTGGGCGACTTCAGCGACCCGGAAAAGACACTATTCGCCGATGAGATCTCGGTTGACCCGGTTTCCGGCACGCTGTCCCTCAAGATCCGCCTGGAGGCGGTCATCGAGGAGGGCGAGACGCTCAGCATCCGGCGGACGGGACCAGACGGCGGCACCGGGCGGCAGCTGTCGCGTGATCAGCTTGGCTCGCTCGGCTGGAAGATGATTGGCGCGGTCGCCAGTGCCCGGGATCTTCGGGAGGACCGCAGCGGGACGGTAGACGAGATCCTGCGGGCCGTGGACCTCGGGAGCGAGAAGGACGGCTTCGACGCCATGGTCAGCAAGCTCCAGGAACTGCTGAGCGGCTCGGTAGCGCTCGGCAAGTTGCGCGGCCAGCTTGCCACGCAGCTGACCCGGGCGCTGCCGGAGAAGCTGTCCCGCGATGACCTCGCCTTCATTCCCGGGGCTGCGGCAACGGCAGACGTGCTCAGCGACGTCCGGCTCCAGGTCAGCCGGAACGGGACGCAGCGCAACCTGACCGAGCAGTCCGACGGGATGCGCGCACTGTTCGCGATCGCCCTGTACGACCTGGTCAGCGAGTCTGCCAACATCGTCGCGATCGACGAGCCGGAGATCCACCTGCACCCGACGAGCCAGCGCAGCCTCGCGCGGCTGCTGCGCGGCGGCCGCAACCAGAAGATCATCGCGACCCACTCCCCCGACATCGTCGGCGCGTTCTCGCCTGAGAGCGTCGTCAGCGTCAGGCCAGGCGGCCAGCTGGTACAGCCGCAGCCGGGCTTCCTGGACGAGCAGGAGCGGATGCTCGTGCACTGGTGGTCAAGGAACAAGCTGGAGCCGCTGACGGCAGCCCGGATCGTCGCCGTCGAGGGAGCAGCCGACCGCATCATCCTGGAAAAGGTCGCCGAGCTCACCGGACGCGACCTTGACCGCCTCTGCGTAGCGGTTATCGAGACCGACGGGGCCGGGGACATGAGCGCGATCATCACGCTCTTCGGCCCCACCGGCTTCCAGGTGCCCATGTCCCTGCTCGTCGATGCCGACGCGAAGGCCGAGACCGCAGAGTGGCTCGGCGTCGCGGAAGGCGATCTCGCCGCCAGCTCGGCCTGGGTTTGCGACCCTGACCTGGAAGGGGAGTACGTCACGGCCCTCGGAGCGAGCGCCGTATGGACGGCAGTTACGGACTGCGGGCTGTTCTCTCCGGCCGAGCTCGCCAACTGCGCCCCGACAGGACCGGGAGGGAGCAGGACGGGAGCAGACGTGGCCGATTTCTGCCGCCGTAAGAAAAAGGCGTACAAGGTCCGGGCGGCGATGGCCGTCGCGGACGTGCTGACGCCCGAGGCCGCCCGCCTGATGCGGAGCATCCAGTCGCTGCTGGATGAGTTCGCGCCAGAGAGTAAGGAAGAACCGGAGGAGACAGGGGAAGCGGAGATGGCGGAGAAGTAGATGATCACGCCAACTGCCAAGCAAGCCGAGATCCGTGACGAGCAGGAGCTTGGCCTGCTGGTCATCGCGCCCGCAGGCTGCGGGAAGACAGAGGCGCTAGCGCTCCGCGCGGCGGGCCTGCTGCAGCGAGGCCAGGTCCGGCGGCCATCCCGGATCCTGGTCACGACCTTCTCCAACCGGGCACGCGACAACATCAGAGAACGGCTCCAGCAGCACCTGACAGGGGCCGCCGCCCGGGACAGCGTGACGATCTCGAACTTCCACGGCCTCGCGGCCCGCATCGTCCGCGCTCACGCCAGCGTCATCGGCATGGACCCTGGCATGACGATCCCCGACTCGGACTGGGTCACAGCCCAGTGCCGGGAACGCCGCCTGGGGTACGCGCGGGCCGGCAATGTGCAGGACATCCTCCGGGTGGTCAAGCAGGAACCCCTCGATGACGCGGCAGTACGCGATGCCCTGGCCGCGGCAGGAAACCGGGACGCGATAGAGATAGAGGCGCAGCGCATCACCGAGCACCGGCTCACCTACGACGACCTGCTGCGGGTCTGCGAGCTGATCCTCCAGAACGAGGACGTCGCGGACCTGTACCGGTGCTTGTTCCCGTGCGTCATCGTCGATGAGTTCCAGGACCTCACACCTCAGCAGCTCCGCGTGATCAGGAGGATCGGGGAAGGCAGGACGACCTTCGCCGGCGACATCGCGCAGGGAATCTACGGGTTCACGGGAGCCGCGCCGGAGGAGGTCCTAGCCGAGATCGAGCAAGAGGTCTCCAGGCGGGTCGTGTTCGCCGACTCCCACCGGTCATCCCCGGCCGTCCTGGAGATGGTCAACGCGCTCGCGCCGTTCACCGGGGGCCAGCAGCTCCGCAGCGCCGACCCAGCCCGCTGGCCGGCAGGCGGCCTCGCCGGACTGGCCGCCTTCCCGGACACGGCAGCCGAGGCAGCATTTGCCCTTGAATTCGCGGCAACGGTGCTCCAGAGCGCTCCGCACCACCGCATCGGCGTAATCGCCAGGACCGCCAACCGGCGCAGGTTCGCCGACGCAGCCTTCGCCAAGTCGGACCTGAACTGGCACCGCTGGGATGACCCCCTCCTGGACACCGATACCGCCAAAGCCATGCGAGCACTACTCACGACGCTCAGCCCGGCTGAGCTGAGCATCGCCCCCGACATGCTGCGCTATCTCCACCATGTCTCGCGGCTGGAGTCGGTCACCGACCCGGACCTCAAGAAGTCGCTGGCCGACGCACTCGCCTGGGCCAGCGACCTGCTGCAGGAAGGCGCAAGCCCCGGCGAACTCCGCGCCCGCATCAAGACCGGCGACGACAGCACGCTGCTGACCACGCCAGGCGCGCACCTGCTCAGCGGCCACGCCGGAAAGGGCCAGCAGTTCGACTGGGTCGTGATCCTCGGAGCCGAGGAGGGCTGCATACCCGACTTCCGCGCGAAGACAGAACCGCAGAAAGCGGAGGAGGCACGGGTCCTGTCCGTGATGATCTCGCGAGCCCGGCACGGGGTCACACTCACCCATGCCGCTGCCGTCGAGGATTCCAACGGAAGGCCATGGGCCAAAGAGCCATCCAGCTTCCAGGACGCTTTCACCGACATCATCAGCTGCCGCGGCCGCCAAGACATACAGCGCTGGCTCGACGCAACTGACTGGGACCTGCTCATCAAAGCGGACTCATCAGCTCCCACACCGTGAAAGACGGTTCCCCAAAGAACGCGAGGGCTGCCCCACCCGGGATCGGGCAGCCCATCCCGGATCCGCAATGCTCGTGACCAGCTGCCGCCGTCTGCTATGTGTCCGTGTGCTCGGACGGCGGCGTCAGGAGGCCGCGCCGTCACGCCCCGGCCCGGTTCTTCTAGCCTTTGACCTGCCACTTTTCAGGATGCCTGCTCGCTCTCGCCGTCTTGGTCGCCGCCGGGTTCGGGCTCGGCGTCCTTGGTACTGAGGGCGGCGGTGATGCGCTGGTTGGCGGCGTCAGCTCGACCGTCGATTCAGTGGGCATAGATCTTGAGCAGGACCACGACGCCGTGGCCGGCCCGGCGGACGACCTCGATTGCGGGCACCCCGGATGATGGAATACGCGCTTCCTGCCGTTCGAGCAGTAGAAGCCGTAGCGGCCGTACCGAAGTTCGCGGACAGTGATCAAGGCCCACTGACGCATTCCTCCGTGGTATCGGGGCCGAATCCGCCGAACTCGCGGCGGATACGCCTGGCTTCGGCCTCTGCGCTGCGGAGCCCTCGTTCGAGGACTGCCCGCTAGTCCGGTTTCCCGCGCTGCCGGGGCGGGGTGAAGATGGCGCGCAGCAGCGGCGCGCGATCGTCTCTGTCTGCGAGCCTGGCTCGGGCTTCGGCTGGAACAGCCTCAGCGACAAGGCGCAGAAATGGGATGCCTGCTGATGGCGTATGCGCCATCCTGGGGATGTGGGTGATCTCTTCAGCTCGCTGTCCGATGCGGAGCACTTCGGGGACCTGGCATTCGTTGGCCACTACGACGGCGATGCCGGACTGGCGGAGGGCTTCGCCGAGGCGGCAGAGGCGATTTTCTCCGCCTGGCAAGACCAGGAGTGGGCCAATGACCGCCTTCTCCTTCCGATCGCCTACAACTACCGGCACGCGCTGGAACTTGCGCTGAAGCAGGCCATCCGCGATGCCACGGAATGCCGTCAGCTCGGCGGCGACGATCCGGGACTGACGGCCCAGCCCCTGGAAGCGCACTTCAAGCAGAAGCAGCGGCACCGCCTCGGCCCGCTCGCCCAGCAGCTCGCCGGGATGCTGGCCGAACTGAACCTGGCCCAGCTACCGCCGGACACCTCGCGCCTGCTCCAGGGTCTTCACCAGCTTGACCCCACCGGAGAAGCCTTCCGGTACGACGGGCACCTCAAGACCAGCGCCAGCCACGTCGATGTTCCCCGGCTGGTACAGCGGTTCCGTGCCGCGTTCGGGATCATTCACGGCGGCGTGCTGACCGCGCTGTACGAGCATGCATCCTTCCTGCGCGAGATACGCGCGGAGTACGGCCCCTGATACGCGCCTGCGGCATCCCGGGCACCTGCCGGACTGATCCTGGCAGGTTCACCCTGGTCAGGGCATCCAGAGCCTCCGCCTGAGGTCTTCCCGGAGCAGGTCCATCAATGACGCCGGGTCGTCGGCGTGCTCGCTGGGGATGCGGATGGTGCGGACGCCGCAGCGGTCCCAGTGGCGGTCGCGGGTGTGGTCGTCGGCTTTACGTGTCGCGCCGAAGTGGTGCGGCCCGTCGACCTCGATGATGACGGCGCGGCCGTTGCCGATCACGACGAAGTCCGGGGTACGCACGCCTGCGTCGCGGAGCCTGGCGCCGGGCAGCGGCAGCACCGCGATCGTGCTCTGCACGGGCGACTCCCGCTGGAGGTCCTTCAGGATCTGGTAAATGGCAAGCTCTGCGCGGCTGGCGAACACGAGGCCGTCTTCGCTGGGATGGTCTCCCCCGGCGCGCTCGCGCCGCGCCTGGTTGCCTCCTGACTGGTCCAGGACCCTGGCAGCACTAGCCCGCCAGTCGGCCGTGAGGGCCGGCAACGGCGGCGCAGACGGCTCGATCACGAGTGACACCACGTCGTCGCGGCCGTGGTGGACGAGGACCGCCCTCAGCGCCTGCCAGACGCAGTCCCGGACCTCATCCGTGAACCCGGCCGTCATCCGGGAATCAACCGCAAGGACGGCCTCGCTGCTGGCCTCGGTCCAGTTGTCCCCCGGGGTCGGGTGGTAGTAGCCGCCGTCCGCGCGGAGCGTCAAAGTGGCGGCCGTGATGAGCCATTGGGCGAGGGCGTGCCCGGCGTCGCCGAGGATCTGGCACGCCTGCCCGAGGACCAGGTCGAGCTTGCCAGGGTCGCCGTCGTTGATATCCAGGCGGATCATCCGGCCGGGGCCTCCCGGGACCTTGACCGCCGCGTAGACGGGCCGGCCTGAGATGAACCCGGTGGCCCGGAGTTCCCACCCATCGGGCGACAGGAGGCCGTTCAGGCGGGTGACCAGGCCCACGGCCTTCTCGGTGTCCGGCTGGACCACCGGGTGCGCCATGTAGGCGAGGAAGTCCAGCAGCACCTGGTCCGGCCCGTCGGCGAGCCGGAACCGGGGGTCGGCGAACACCCAGTCATCGTCCCAGTCGTAATTGCCAACCCGGTGCCGGCCGATGTCCTCCCTGGCGGTGGCGTGACGGGAATCAGTCGACGGCAGCGAGTCAAGATCGTAAAGATGGTCGAGGAAGCTGATCTCATCGAGCCGCCCCCACCACGGCTCCGCCTCATCCCGCAGGAAGTCGAACAGGTCCCTGCGCGTTACATCGGTGAGCTCACGCGATGACGCGGTCGCCGGTGCGTGAACCTCACGAAATGACTGTGCCACATAGACAGGATGGCACCAGTCACCGACACCCGCGTCGCAGAAGTCGCGCTGTCTCATGAGGGACTTGCAAGCCAATCGGGGCCTCTGAACCGCGCCGTCTGACCACGAGGCCAGCCAAACTACCGGCCAGCTACCACAAAATTGTCGTGCACCCTGAGCGGCGCCGCTGGGCTCCAACTGTCGTAACCGTTAACTACGCTGTCCCCGTGTCGATCTCAGACAAGACGCGCAAGACGCTCTGGGCCAAGGCGGGCGGCCGGTGCTCGATCTGCCAGCAGCAGCTGGTCACGGACGCTGAAGCCGCCGATGACGAGCCTTCCGTCTTCGGTGAAGAGTGCCATATCGTCGCCAGGTCGCCGGGCGGTCCGCGAGCCGGGCAGATTGGAGACGAAGATCCAGACGGCTACCACAACCTGATCCTGCTCTGCCGGAAGCACCACAAGCAGGTTGACGACCAGCCCGCTCACTTCACCGTTGAGCGGCTGCGCCAGCTCAAGCGCGACCATGAACAGCAGGAAGCGGATCGGAGCGGCCAGATCAGACTCATACCCGACCCGACCAAGCCGACGCCGAAGCTGCTTACGGTCTGCGTCACCGGAGAGACCTTGTGGTCGCACCTCAGCGGCTCGCACAGCTTCAACCCGTCCTGGCCGGGCAGCCTTGATGACGCGCAGGGCGATGCCGTCGCCGGTCTGCTGGACGAGCTGCGCGACTGGCTCGATGTGGCAAGCGAGATGTCGTACTCCGAGGGGCGCTCCGCAGCGAAAGAGCTAGGCGAGCGCCTTAAGGAACTCGTCGGCCTCGGGCTTTTCGTAGGCGTACGGCAGCGTCACTTGATGCTGGCTGGCGGCGCGTCCGAGCCCACCCGCTGGCGCTCCTTCGACATCCAGTTCCAGCGCGTCACCGAAGCCGAGCTAGCCGACGAGAACGGGACGCCGTACGCGGCCAGTGCGACCTGAAGCGCACGCCGCAGTCCCGCGGGCGCTCTCGTGTTTTGGTCAGCAGGCGGCGTGGTCTAGGCGGTTGCAATCTGCTCGGCCTGTGCCTCGGGCCGGAGGATGGGCTTGTTGTCAACGTGAGGGAGCGCGCAGTCACTCGCGTTCACGACATCCCAGCAACCGCCGCAATGGTACGGGTCCAACCCCCCGATCAGAGCACCGCTCAAGCCTGCGGTAAGCATGGCGACCGGCTCATCCGTCTCCGTCCTCCCGCACGCCGGACACGACAGCGGCTTTCGCATCATGACCAGTGTCCTTTCTGAGTGATGCTCAATGGAATGAGCGCTTCGGTCAGGATATGAACGTCAATCCGCCGCAACCCGCCACGCCACGCCACGCCGGTAGCTCCGTGTCTCGCGATGTTCAGGAGAATCGTCGTAGGCACGCGGCACCCTATAGTGCGTGAGCCAGACAGCGCAGACGTGGCTGATCGTCGCCGCAACCTTGGGCGCGGCGATCCTCGGCGGAATACTCGCTTACATCGCGGCGGCACGCCAGCAGAGGAAGCAAGCCGAGCGAGACGCGGAGGCCCGCCGGGAGCAGTACGAGCGCGAAGACCGGATGCGGCTGGAGCAGGGAATCGCTGAGATACTTGCCGCTGCGCAAGACATACTGCTCGGCGTCCAGGCGCTCCGCCAGGCGCACGCACGCCGCACGTTGCCGAGGTACTACCTGCGGACCGCCGCCATGCTCCTGCGTGACTTGCCCGTGCCGAGAAATGGAGCGACCTAGTCGACCCGGCGAAAGTGAGGCCGCTGCTCGCTACCGCGCTAGAAGCCGATAGGTACCAGCTCGATGAATCCCGAATGATCGCCCTCGACGCCACGACCGTGCTAGGGCCGAAGCTCAACCGGTACTTCGCCGTCGTCGCGCTCCTCACGCTTGGCCAGGATCGAAAGATCACCACTGCCATCCGTGAGCTTACGCCGAACGTTGTCGCTCTGACTCAATCGTTCGGCGCTCGCAAACGAGAGATCGAGCGCCTCGAATCCGACTTGCAGAAGGCTATGGAACACTTCCGCGATGTGGCCGACGAGCACCTTGGCAACACCGGACAGGAGACCCCAAGCGCTGGCCGCGACAAGTGACCGGGCGACAGGCGGACGGCGGCGCGCCCTTGCCTCAGGCCGTGACGAGCCGTTCTCGACATCCCCAGAGCGGCCGAGACGGTATCCTCAGTGATGAGGTGTGGCAGCCCACATCGTGGCCCTCATATAGGGCCAGCCACGCGACAGCCAAAATCAACGCGGCCGAGCCACGCTCCGCAAGTCCGGGCGAACGCCCCGCTTGCGTGAGTAAAAGGTAACTGCGATGCAGCACCTCAGCAAGAAAGAGCCCACCGGCAACTTCAAGTGGGCCCTCGCTCTGATCCTGGTTCTCGGCCTCGTGGCACTCATCAGGTGCCCAGCCCAGGACATCCCGGCCTTGGTCCAGGCCTTCGGGTCCTGGATCCCGTTCCGGGTCCAGATCTAGCGCGAGAGTGGAGCCCCGGCCCTCGCAGCAGGGCCGGGGCCCATTCCCGTCGGAATCGGATCGATGCTGGCGGGGAGGACGCGTCCTGCAGATCAGACAGTGTGTATTGACCCGCCACCGCGCGCACCGAGACCCTCGGGAAGGCCGCGCGCCAACTCGCGCACGCCGCCGACGTGCTGCCCGGCACCGTGTCACGGCTAGAACGTGCCGCTGGCCAAGTCCCGCAGCGCCACTGAAACAGAAGCCCAACGGCCATCCCGCGATGGTGACCGATCATCCGCAGACAGCGAGGCCGGGCGGTACAGCGCGCCGGGGGCGGGCAGCGCGCCCTGCCCGCCCCCGCAATACCGGGCATATCCCTCGTTCCGCGGCTCAGGATGCCTTCTCGCTGTCGCCGTCTTCCTCGTCCCCTGGTTCGGGCTGGGTGTCCTTGGTGCCGAGGGCGTCGGTGATGCGCTGGTTGGCGGCGTCGGCCTGCCCGTCGATGCAGTGCGCGTAGATCTTGAGCAGGACCGCGACGCCGTGCCCGGCGCGGCGGGCGACCTCGGTGGCGGGCACCCCGGAGTTCAGCCACAGCGACACCGCCGCGTGCCGCAGGTCGTAGGGGCGGCGGCCGAGCGGCGACCTGTACTGCGCCTCGGTCAGGGCGTTCTTCCTGGCCTCGGCCCACACGGCGCTGTAGGCCGAGTCCTGGATGAGGCCGCCCCGGCTGGTCTGGAAGACCCGCCCGTCCGGCGTCGTGCCGTACTTCTTGATGTGGGCGCGCAGCAGGCGGACGAGTTCGGGCGGCGGTCTTGACCGCGTACTTCCCGGTGTACGGGACCACCTCGCCGTGGCCGGCGACGAACAGCCCCGTTCCCTCCTTGATCATCCTGTGCCTCCTAACAGGCGCGTGCTGTTACAGGTCACGGCCGGCCTCCCGTGCTCGGCCGGCCTTCTGCCGGAATCCTGGCGTTTAGGGTCATAAACAGGTCCGCCGTCCCTAGTGGCCACGAGGCGTATAGGGGTATAAACGCACGGTACGGCTCGTGCGAGTCGGCCGTCAAGGGGTCTAAACTCTGCTTCGTGGCCGCCCTGGACGACTTCGATGACGTGCGCCGCGACCCGGACCCGGTGCGGCGCGGGCGCCGCGCGACCGAGCTGCTGGCCGTCTACCAGCAGCGGGCGGCCGAGCTGGCCCGGCTCCGCAAGGTGGCGGTCGAGGACGCGCACCGCGACCTGGGGATGAGCTACACCCAGATCGCCGCCGCGATGGGACTGACCAAGGGCCGCGTCTCCCAGATCCGCGGAACCGCCCCGCCGCCGGAGCGGGCCTTCTTCGGCACCGGCCCGGTCAGCGTCGGCGTCCCGCTGCGCCACGGCGTCACCGACCGGCAGCGCCCGCTGGTCGCCGCCGAGGACATGCAGGCCGGCGAGGAAACCGCCCGCCTCCTGGAGGGGTACGGGCTGGCCGTCACCCGCTACCAGATCGACCCCGGGACCGCCGCCGCCCCGCCCGGCGACGCGGTGGTGATCTGCGGGCCGAAGACCGCGCCCGTCGGGGCCGCGCTGCTCGCCCGGGACAAGGCGCTGGACATGCGCGAGGAGCGCGGGCGCTGGTGGATCATCCAGCGGGCGACCGGGCAGCGGCTCGCCTCCCCGTCCGACGAGCCGGACCCGGCCGCCGCCGACCTGGCCTACGTCGGCCGCCACCAGATCGGCGAGCATGTCACCGTGCACATCGCGGGCATCCACGCGATCGGCTCGCTCGGCGCGGTCCACTACCTGGCCGGGCACCTCGCGGAGCTGTTCGCCGGCGCCGGGGACGCCTCGCTGTCGCTGGTCACCCGGGCGTCCTACGACGGCCTCGAGATCACCGGCAGCAGCCTGGCCGCCGGCCCGTTCACCTGGTGACATGGTGCGCACCGCCGCCGCCCAGCTACCCGAGCCGCCGCACGGCGCCGACCGGATCATCGTCACCGGCAACGCGGTCGTAGTCCTGGACGGGGCCAGCGCCTTCGAGCCGGCTGGCGTCCCGCCGGGCGAGTACGCCAGCCGCCTGGGAGCCTCCATCGCAGCAGCCCTGACCGACGCCCCGGCCGCGCCGCTGGCAAGCGTGCTCGCCGAGGCCATCACGGCGACGGCCGCAGCGCTGGGCCTGGACGGCGGCGACGGCTGCCCGTCCAGCACCGTCGCCATGGCCCGCCTCGCCGGGCGTGCCCTTGACCTGCTGGTCCTCGGCGACAGCTACGTCTTCTACGGCACCGGGCCAGGCCGCACGGGCACTGGGACGCTGACCGACGGCCGGCTCGCCGGGCTGCGCCTGCCCCAGCAGCGCCAGTACCGCGAGCGGCTGGCCGCCGGGGGCGGCTACGGCGACGCCCACCGGGATCTGCTGCGCGCCCTCCAGCGCGGGCAGCGCCGGCACCGCAACCGGCCCGGAGGCTACTGGATCGCCGCAGCCGACCCGGAAGCAGCCAGCCGCGCGCTGACCATCACACTCCCGGCCACGGCGGGCACCTGGGCCGTGCTCGCCACCGACGGGACAGTCAACACCGCGCGGCACCTGCGCCTGGACGACTGGCCCGCTCTCGCGCGCTCCGGCCCCGCCGGCCTCGCCCGCCTGCTGCGGCACTGCCAGGACTGGGAACAGCACGCCGACCCCGACGGTCGGCAGTTCCCGCGCTCCAAGCGGCACGACGACAAGGCCATCGCATCCCTGACCGCAGGCCCGTAGGGCCGCAGCCGCCGCCCCGGCCCCGCGCCAGTGCACGGTGCTCACAGCCGCTTCAGGGCCGCAGCGACCCTCCGCATCGTCTCCGGCCCGGGTGAGGCACCGGGCTTCCACCGCGGCACGGGGAAGGAGGGGCCGTGCGCTCCCGGCGCTCGCAACGGCAGGGTCTCCCGAGTCCCTGCACGCTCCTGCCTCCGCGCCGCCGTGGCACCTGCCAGGGGACTTGCACTGGTCATGGCAATCGTGCTCCTTCGCAGCTCAAGATGCGCGGGCTGGCCCCGCGCGGGAGCAAGGTATGCGTCAGCCGGCGGGAGCCGACCGCTCGTCGGCCGGGGCGAGCGGCTTGCCCCGGTTCTCCAGTTCCACGGCGAGGTCGACGCGCAGCGTGTCGAGCTTGACCGCCAGCACGTCCAGCCCGAGCGCGCGGTGGTTGTCATATAGCAGGCGGGCGGCGTCATGGGCGGCGCGGAGCGCCTGGTCGTTGAGGCTGTCGAACATCGCAGGTTCTCCTGTTCCAGCCGCCCGCCCGGCACGGGCGGGTGCTCGCTTTCCGCCGTGCGGGCTAGGGGATGAAACCGGCGGCACCAGGCGCAACAGGGGCCACCTCCAGCAGCGCCCAGACAACCTTGCCGTCGCCGTCGTAGCCGAAGTGCCCCCAGCGCCCGCTGAGGGCCTCGACCAGCAGCAGGCCACGCCCGCTCTCCGCGTCGGCGCCGGGATCGGCCCGCGCCGGGGGCCTCGGGCTGGCGTCCCAGACGAAGACCACGACCTGTCGCAGGTCGGAGACAAGCCAAATCCGGACGGCGTCGTGCCCCATCGCGCGGGAGGCCCGGACCCCGTTGGTGACTAGCTCCCTGTTTACTGAACTACCTAACGGGTTTCCGCAGCTCAGAGGACATGCCGGCGGTTTCGGCGTGCGTGACTTTTACTTGCGGGCTGGCTACGTTCTGTTGCCATGTTCGAGGAGGCTGAGGT
>Ga0307375_10005050_pt1 | contig 12477 bp, 12 predicted proteins | sample TR1MG_FD_202531 | JGI IMG/M metagenome (GOLD analysis project Ga0307375, IMG submission 202531) | Soil microbial communities from Risofladan, Vaasa, Finland - TR-1 | ecosystem: Environmental > Terrestrial > Soil > Coastal area > Acid sulfate soil | place: Finland: Risofladan, Vaasa | collected... | reverse complement strand
TCACCCGGACGAAACACGGCACCGGGATCGGCTCGCCCAGCGCCTCTGCTAGGTTCCCCCGCGCCGTCTGCTTGTCGGCGGGGCGCACCGCATCCTCGAGGTCAATGATCACCGCGTCTGCACCGCTCGCCACAGCGGGCGCCAGCCACTCGATGACCTTGGTGCCCGGGACGAACAGCCACGACCGCGCGGGGAGGGAGCCCCAGCGTTCGAGCCACGCGTTCACGCGGGTGCGCGCCGAGGGCTGGCTGTCGGCCTGGGGGACGCCGCATCGAGCTCGCGACGTATCTCGTCCGAGTGCTCGCCGAGGGCCGGAACAGGGCCGAGTTCTCCCGCAATTCCCTCGACGTTGAACGGTGGCACGAGCGCGCGAACGGGCCCATGCGGCGTTGCGACATTCGCCCAACGCCGTCGCGCCGCGAGCTGCGGATGCACCGCTAAATCCGCGACGTCGTTCAGGGCGCCGTACGGGACGTCGGCTGCGTCGAGTCTCGCGCGAAGCACGCTCGCTGTCAGATGGGAGAGGACTGACTCGATCAGCGGTTCCAGCCGGCCGCGGTGGCGGACCCGGAGCTCGTTGGTCGCAAAGAGCGGATCATCCGCGAACTGTGGACGCTCAAGGACGATCCCACAGAAACGCTCCCACTGCCGTTCATTCTGCACGGCCACGTTCACCCAGGTCCCGTCAACGGCCCGGTAGGGCCCGTACGGCGCAATGCCACTGTGGTGGGTGCCGGTGCGCGGGGGCGGGCCTCCACCATATAGGTAGTGGTACAGGGGAACGGTCATCCAGTCGGCCATGCATTCGAGCATCGAAATGTCGATGAAGCTCGCGTCGCCCGTGCGTTCACGGGTCATGAGGGCAGCCAGGATCGCCGAGACCGCGTACATCGCCGCCGCGATATCAGCGATGGAAACACCGACCTTGGCCGCCTGCTCAGGCGTCCCGGTCACCGACATCAAGCCGCTCTCGCCCTGCAACAGCAGGTCGAACGCCTTACGGTCACGGTATGGCCCGCCACCGCCGTACCCCGAAATCGCGCAGTCAATCAGCCGTGGCCAGGTCGCATGGAGGACCGACCAGGCGAGACCCAAACGCTCTACGGAGCCCGGGCCGAGATTGTGGACGAATACGTCGGCAGTCGCCAGCAGAGAATCGAGCACGGCGCGGTCGGTGGATGCGTTCAGATCGAGAGCGATGCTGCGCTTGCCTCGGTTCAACCACACGTGGTAGGAGGACTCACCCCGCACGACGGAGTCGTAGCGGCGGGCGAAGTCACCACCGTCGACCCGTTCAACCTTGATGACGTCGGCGCCAAGATCCGCCAACTGGCGGCTGCAGAACGGCGCGGCCACCGCCTGCTCGAGTGCGACGACGCGGAACCCGGCGAGAGGCGGCCGGAGTTGATCCTGCGACATGACCGTCGCACTCAGTACGAGCGCGGCATGCCGAGGACATGGTGGCCGATGTAGGCCAAGACGAGGTTGTTGGCCACTGGAGCCGTGCCGTAGAGGCGGGTCTCGCGGAACTTCCGTTCGACGTCGTACTCGACCGCAAAGCCGTAGCCTCCGTGGGCATCGAGGCAGGCGTTTGCTGCCGCCCATGACGCTCGCGACGCGAGGAGTTTAGCCATGTTCGCTTCGGCGCCACAAGGCCCGCCGCGGTCGTACAACTCCGCGGCGCGGTCGCACATGAGCTCAGCGGCGCAGATATCAGCATGCGCACTCGCCAACGGGAACTGAACACCTTGGTTGGCCCCAATCGCGCGGCCGAACACGTGCCGACTGGCCGCGTACTGCACGCCACGCTCAACGAACCAGTGGCCATCCCCGACACACTCGGCGGCGATGAGGATCCGTTCGGCGTTCCATCCATCAATGACGTGCCGGAATCCTTGCCCGAGTTCGCCGACTAGGTTCTCGGCCGGGATGTCGAGGTCATCAATGAAGAGGGCCGTCGTGTGGTGGTTGACCATCATGTCCAACGGTTGAACGTGGATCTGGCCGGCAGCGATCGCCGGTGCGAGCTCCACCATGAAGAGGCTCAGGCCCAGTGCCTTGTCGCTGCACTCCTCATATGGTGTCGTCCGGGCGAGCAGCAACATGAGGTCCGAATGCTCGACTCGGGAGATGAAGACCTTCTGCCCCCGTACGATGAATCGGTCTCCTTGCCGCCGCGCAGTGGTGGTGATCCGGGTCGTGTCGGAGCCCGCGTCTGGCTCGGTGACGCCGAAGGCCTGCAGGCGCAACTCGCCGCGAGCCAGGCCGGGAAGGTAGCGAGCTTTCTGCGCATCGGAGCCGTGGCGCACGACCGCCGACATCAGGTACATCTGGGCGTGGCACGCTGCGGCGTTGCCCCCAGAGCGATGGATCTCTCCGAGGATCCACGTCGCTTCTGTGACCCCCAAGCCCGCGCCACCGTACGTCTCGGGGATGAGGGCGGCCAGCCATCCCGCGGCGGTTAACGCGGACACGAAGTCCGTGGGGTACGCTCGTCGGACGTCGACGTCACGCCAGTAGGCATCTCCGAATGGCCGACAGGCTGCGCGGACAGCCATCCGCACCTCATTGGCGGTCGGGCGGCTCAATTCCTCCATCGATGTGCTCCTGCATGCCTGAGATCGCGCGCGGGGCTTCGGCGGACATCGACGCGATGGCCTTCCTCGCGCCGGGCCCGTTGGTCGAGCCGTCCGCGACCGGCGACCTCGCTCATGTCGGCTCCGCGGCCACGAACAGGTTGCGGATGCAGCCCACCCGCTCGATCTCCACCTCGACGGTGTCGCCGGGCCGCAGGTAGACGGGTGGCGTCCGCTTGTAGCCCACGCCGTACGGCGTGCCGGTGGCAATGATGTCGCCGGGTTCGAGGGTCATGAGCCGGCTGATGAAACTGATCGTCGCCGCGACGGGAAACACCATGTCGGCCGTGGCTCCGTCCTGCATCACCGCTCCGTTGACGCGTGTCCGGATCCGGAGCGATTGGGGGTCACCGACCTCCTCGGTAAGCGCAATCCCTGGTCCCATCGGGGCGAAAGTGTCCAGGGCTTTACCAGCGGTGAACTGACTGGTCTGGAACTGCAGGTCGCGCGCGCTGACGTCGTCGAATGCGGAGTAGCCGGCGACATACGAAAGGGCATCCGCCTCCGTCACGTTCCGGCACCGCGTGCCGATCACCACGGCGAGCTCGCCCTCGTAGTCGATCTCCTGCGACACCGCGGGCAGCATGATGGGATCGTCCGGCCCCACCAGGCAGTTGCGGAACTTGGCGAAGATGTTCGGCGCGAGCGGAATCTTCTCGCTGAGCTCCGACGCGTGTTCCGCGTAGTTGAAGCCCAGACAGAGGATCTTGTCCGGGTCCGGGAGCGGCGGCCCCAGTCGGAGATCCTCCACCGAGAAGGAGCCGTCGGATCGGGTCCGCAGGACATCGCGCGCTCGGGTTACGGCCTCCACGAGGCGGTCTGATCCGGCGGCGAGCAGACCCCTGATGGTCGGCGGGCCGGCGAACCGGTGGACCGAGGTGGCATCGACCACGCGTCCGCCCTCTTCGAGTCCAGGCCAAAGGGTACCGTTCTGCCAGTAGCTGACCAGTCGCATCGCGACCCCCTGCCGTTAGGTGGATGAGCTGGGCACGGCGGCAGACTGCCCCAGGAACACCTGGCCGAAGTCTCTCCGTCCCAGCAGTTCCGAGGCGGAACCATCGAGCCTGCACGCCCCTGAAACCATGACGTATGCCCAGTCGGCGATCTCGAGCGCAGCCGCGGCGCGCTGCTCAACGAGCAGCACGGCCTTTCCGGCGTCGGCCAGCCGCCGGACGTGGTCACGCAGGAGCATCGTCGCGAGCTTCGGCGAGAGGTTGGCGGTCGGCTCGTCGAGGACCAGTACCTGGGGATCGACCATGAGGACGCGCGCGATCGCGAGCATCTTCCGCTCGCCGCCACTGAGCTTGACCGCTCGACGGCCCATCATCTCGCCCAGCGCCGGAAACACGCCGACGACCTCCTCGGTCCGCTGCTTCACCTGACGAGGCGGCAGGAGATATCCACCCATCTCCAGGTTCTCGGCGACCGTGAGCGGGTCGAAGATGTCCTGCACCTGCGGCACGTATCCCAGCCCCCGGTGCGCCATCCGGTCCGGCGAGAGGTTGGTGACGTCATCTCCGCCGATGGTCACGGTGCCTGCGGTGGCGCGGAGCATGCCGACCACGGCCTTGAGGAACGTGCTCTTGCCAGCGCCGTTCGGACCGATGATGCACGCAACCTCGCCCTTCCCAACCTGGGCGCTCATGTCGACGATCGTCGGCGATGGGCCGTAGCCAGCGGTCAGGCCCGCCACGACCAGGTGCGGCGCGGGACGCCCATCAGCCGACAAGGTAGGCTTCCAGAACCTGTTCGTGGTGGCGCACTTCGGCCATTCGACCGCGAGCGATGATCCGTCCCTGGGCCATCACCACTACGGGATCGCACAAACGGTCGACGATGGAGAGCTCGTGCTCGATCATGAGCATCGTTAGCCCGTTGTCCCTCAGCTCCTCAAGGTAGCTCGCGATCGATTGAGCCAGGTTGGGATGCACACCCGCCATCGGCTCGTCCAGCAGGAGGAGACGCGGTCGAGTCATGAGTGCCCTCATGATCTCGACGAGCCGCTTCTGTCCTCCGCTCAGGTTGCCCGCATACTCGGATTCCTTTCCGTCCATCCCGAACCGAGCGAGCAGGTCGCGGGCACGCTCCACGTACTCCCGCTCGGCGGCGCCCCAGTGGCGGCGGCCAAGAACAGCGCCCCAGAGCGAATCGCCGGGCTGATCCCGCTCGGCGGCGAGCAGGTTCTCCAGCACCGTCAACCGCGGGAACTCGCTCGAGAGCTGGAAGGTGCGGGTCAGCCCCAAACGTGCCCGCTCGTGGACCGCCAGCCGGGTGATGTCTCGCCCGTCGAAGGACACCGTCCCCCCGGTCGGAGCAGTGGCGCCGGCGATGATACCGAGCGCCGTCGTCTTCCCCGCGCCGTTCGGCCCGATGAGGCCCGTGATGCCTCCTGTCTGAACATCGAACGACACGCCGTCCACAGCGTTCAGGCCGCCGAACGCGCAGTGGAGGTCGTGGACCGACAGAAGAGCGGTCGTGGGATCTCGGGCCACGAGTTCCTCGCCGGCCATCGCAACGACGGTCACCGGGAACCGCCGCTTGGCGCCATCGACTCCGCGACGCGCCTGTCTGCCGGGTTCGCCCCGGGCCGTGCGGCTGGGAACACCCTCCGGCGCTCGGGGACGATCCCCTGAGGACGGAACCATAGGAAGGCGAGGATCAGGAGGGCAATGACAACCCACTGGAGCGCGTCGATGAGGGCCGGGTTGCCGACCTGGGGCAGGAACCGGGTCGCCTCGTTGAACGCAACCGGGACCAGCAGCGCACCAACCGCCGCCCCGACGTTGTTGCCGCGTCCACCGATGATGACTGCAGCGAAGATCACCAGCGTCTCGGGGTAGAGCCAAGCCGACGGCGCCCAGAGCCCGATGAACCCGACCAGCACGCCACCACTCATCGCCGCGATGACGCCTCCGACCACGAACATCAGCAGTCGCAGCCGGGCGACGTTCTTGCCAACCGCCGCTGCTGCCGCCTCGTTCTCGCGGACCGCCCGCAGCGACCGCCCGAAGGGCGAGTTGGTCACGCGCTGTGCAAACGCGAACGTCAGCAGTGCCGCCACCGCCGCCAACCCGACGTAGAGCCATGTTTCTACAAGCGGGTCCACATTGAGACCGTCGAACGGGTTGGGGACAAGCGAGACGCCCGCCGATCCGTTGAAAAGTGGGACGAAGTTCGACACCGCCGTGGTCGCGATGATCGAGACGACGAGCATGACCACGGCCTCGTAGTCCGTGCGGAGCTTCCGCAGGCTGATAAGCCCGATGGCGAGCGCGAGCACGCCGCCCGCGAGTCCGGCGCCGAGCACGGTCCAGGGGAAGGGCAACCCGAGCCCCAGGATGTACTGCTGGAACCCGCCGTTGGCCGTCTGGAGCGGCAGCGCCAGGACTGCCGCCGTGTAGGCGCCGGCTGCCTGGAACAGGATGAACGCGAAATTCAACAGGCCGGTGACGCCGTACTGGAGGTTGAGCGCCCAGCACGCCATCATGTCCACGCAGGCGTAGACGAGCAGGGTCGTGACGTAAAACTGCAGTCCGGAGCTCATGGGGTCAGGTGCTCGCCCGGGCCAGAGACAGGATGCCCTGGGGGCGGACCAACAGGACCAGCACGAGGATGGCGAAGGCGATGACGTCCTTGTAGCTTGGCGCGATCACGATGGCGCCGAGCTCCGTGGCTAGGCCCACCACCAGCGCCCCGAGCATGGCGCCGTTCGGCTGACCCACGCCGCCAAGCACGGCGACCGCGATGATGACCACCAGGAACGTGCTGCCTGTTATGGCCGTGAACGAGGCCGTGTTCATCACGAGGACGACACCTGCGACGCCGCAGAGTGCGCCGGAGACGGCCCATACGACGTCCGTGACCCGGTCCGTCCGGATCCCGCAGCTACGGGCGAGCGGCGCATTCGCGGCGGAGGCGCGCATCGCCTTGCCAAGGCGCGTCCGGGTGAGGAGCAGGAAGATCGCGACCATGGCGGCGATGGAGATCACCATAATCCCGACCTGGGACACCGTGAGAATGAGGGCGCCGGCGCGGAGATTCGGACCCTGATCCATCTGGTAGCTAAAGGCCGTCGGTCCTCCGATGCCCAGCAGGATGTTCTGGATCATGAGCCCCATAGCCAGCGACACGATGACCATGCCGAACGGGGACGTTCCTCGCCGAAGAAACGGGCTGTAGACCCAGCGATTGAGCACGACCGAGGCAACGGCCCCGAAGACCCCACCACCGACGATGCCAATCCAGATGTTGATGCCGAACTGGTTCATCACGTACGCGACGAACGCGGCAGCGGTCATGAGGTCGCCGTAGGCAAGGTTGAGGATGTTCGTAATCCCGAACTGCATCGTGAAGCCGACCGCGGCGATCGCGAGGATGCTCGCGGTCACCAGGCCGAATCCGAGCGCCGCCACAAACAGGTCCACGCCGCCGCCTCCGTGGCAATTAGCCGAAGAGCCGTGAGGGGAGCACCTCCGGCAGCACGATTCCTCGCACCGCCGGAGGGCCAAGGTTCACCGCTGGGCGCGCCCCTACGGGGCGGCAGCCTGCATGTCCGTCGCGGAGATGGATCCGACCGTCTTGATCGACCCGTCGGTGCCGTACTTCACGATGTCGAAGCCGCCAGGCGAGTTGTTCCATTGGTTGAGGACGGTCTGGCCGCCGGGCCCAACGAAGTCGATCGTCTGGCCCGCTTGAAGGGCCTTGACCCCGTCCGCAAACGTATGCACCACCACGGCGCCTGGGGACGCGGTGCAGACCTTGGCGATGAAACTTTGGTACGTGGACGGCGTGGTGCTGTTCGCGGCCACCATGGCGAGGGCGCCGATCGTGACCGAATCGTAGATGTGCATGGTGTACGGCACCGTCAGGTACTGCGCGATGCCGGACATCGTCGAGGCCGACGCGTTGATGCCGGTGGCAAACGGATCGTAGGGTGGTCCGCTCAGAATGACCGACGGGTTGTCCGCAGAGTAGGCGGCGGTGAGATCGGCCGCGCCGACTGCGCCGGAGACCGCCTTCCACCAGGTCGGGTCAACGGTGGCGTCGGTCCCGACGATCGGTAGAAGCTTGCCGTTATTGAGCTGCTTGAGCTCAGAGAGATACGTCCCGTCCGTCTGGCCATCTGCCTCAGTGAGGATCGCATCTGGATGCGTCGCCAGCATCTGGGTGATCTCGGTCCGGTACGAGCTCTGGTCGAGCGCGACGGCCTGGTTGATGGCGACCTTGCCCCCGAGCTTCTCGAAGGCCTTCGTGAGCGTCGGCACCGTCCCCTGGGAACCGATGTCGTTCCCGAAGACAAGCGCGACGTTCTTGTAGCCCAGCTGCTGCGCGATGAGCGCCACGGCGACGCCGGTCAAGTCGTCGGCGGCCACCAGCCGGTAGAAGTACGGGAACGTCGACTTGTCGAACTCGGCCTGCCCGGTAACGGAGAATACGACCATGTTCGCCCGGTTGAGGATGGGCACTACCGAGGCGGCCTCATCGGAGGTCACACCGAACACGAGTGCCAGGTTGCTGTTCGTGGCCAGCATCTGCTCGGTGGCCGGCACCGCGTCGGCGGGATCTCCCCGGGTATCGAAGCTCTGGCACGTGACCGGGTGCCCGAGGATTCCTCCGGTGGTGTTGATGTTGTTGGTCGCCGCGAGGCAGCCCGCCATGTAGCGGGGACCTGCAAACGCGTCGGCGCCCGTGAAGGGTGCGAGGTTGCCGAACATCAGCGGTGACCCGGTCGCGGCGGCTGCCGCGCTGGCCGGTGCTGCGCTGGCTGGTGCCGCGCTGACTGCTGCCGCGCTGGCAGCGGCGCTCGAGGTCGCTGCTGCTGGCGGTGCCGCCGTCGCCGTCTGGCTCGTGGTGCTCCCAGAACACGCCCCCAGAAGCACCACGCCAACTACCAGTGCGAGCGCCCGGTTGGTCGTCCTGCTTCGCAGGACTCCTGTGGCTGTCATGCCCGCTTCCTCCTGGTCCAGAGTGGGACGCCGGCCCAGTGTCGGAGCGCTCCGGAATGCGCGCACTCTATAGCAGCCATATCGGCGCCGCAAGCAGATGCTTGTCTCAAGATCGGAAAGACGCCGTCTTTATTCACAAGACGACTCGCCGGGTCGCGCCATGGATCCGTCGGCTGCCCGGTCCACAGGGTGGGAGCACGCGACGATCCACGGATCTCCTACCGGCACGCACCTGTTGAAGGGGCAACTCCGCGAGGTGTTCGCCCCCCGCGGTACCGAGAGCATCGCCCTCCTCGAGGCCCGGCTCGCCCGGGGGCTGCGCAGAGGGCGGCCCGACTTCGCGGAGGCAAGGTGCCCCGCCATTGAGACGGCACCGTCGCGGCGCTGACCCACGGCCTCTCGAACGGGAGGGTCGACACGGTCCATGCGCGAGTCCGGCTGCTCCCGCGGACCGCGTATCGCTTCCACTCGGCGACGGCGCTCATCGCGCTGGTCGTCTTCAGCCCGGATGGCTACTGTTCACCGCTTCGCGGCCGCTGCGCGCCCCCGGATTGGGCCAGCAGTCCCTGGTTCACGTGATGCTGGGTCGGTCCGACCACCTGAGCGGGACGTCGACCTGGCCGTGGCGGCGACCGAGGGGCTGGCTGGGGACTGGTAACCCAGCCGCCTCGAGAGATCGGCCGCGCCTGTTGCCACCGCCCGACCGAGTGTGTCGACAGCCAGCAATTGCAGGCGCTCTCGGGGAAACGCGACCACGAGTGCTCCCCGGCACTGCCCGTCTGCCCCGAGGAACGGGGCGGCGACGGCGGCTCCGACAGACACCCGTTCACCTACGCTCGACGAGTAGCCGCGCTGCCTGTCCTCTCGGATTAGCTCCCTGAGCCGGGTGCGATCGGTAACCGTGTCCGTCGTCAACCGTGTCAGTCTCCCGCCCGCCAACAACGAGTCGGCCTGATCGGCGGACAGCGCCGAAAGGATGGCGCGACCCCCAGCGCCGGCGTGCAATGGCGAGCCCTGGCCAAGCGCCACGACATAGCGAACCGGCTGGGTACACTCGACGACGTCCCTGTAGACGACTTGGCGGCCCTCGAGAAGGGCTAGGTAGCAGGTCTCGTTGAACTGCGCCACCAGTCGTTCGAGGTACGGCCGGGATGCACGGGTGAGGTCATCGCGAGCGACGATGAGTTTCGCCATCGCGAAGAGCCTCGGTCCCACCACGTAACGCTGAGAGGCGTCAACTTCGACGAGACCCAAACCGGCCAGCTGTCGAAGCAGCCGACTCACCGCGCTCTTGTCGATTCCGGTGTCCCGGGCGAGGGCGCGCACGCCGACGCCGTGCTGCGCGCCCGCAACCGACTCGAGGATCCTGACCACACGGGTGACACCGCCGCTCTCGACAGGTCCGGTGCTGGCGAGGGTGCCGCTTGACGGCACTGCGAGGAGAGGCTCTGGGCTCATTGGTGATGCTCGAAGCGGTGTCCCGACGGACGCTAGCGGGTCACGGACGTATCTGGACGCGTTCACACGGTCTTGCCCCAGCCCTTTCGCGCCGCGAGCTCGGCGAGAGCACGCGGGCCATCCTCGAGTCGGTAGCCGGCTCGAACACGCGGGTGCAACCGGCCGTCGGCATGCATCCGGCTCAACGCGTCGACGGCCTCGGCACTGAGACCGGGCAGGGCGGCCACGGACCCGCCCAAGTATCCACCCACGGCGCTTACGTTTCTCAACAGGAGCCGGTTCACCCCAATCTCCGGGATCTCCCCGGACGCAAACCCCATCACCAGCCAGCGACCCTCGGGAGCGAGGACCCGAATGCTGTCCTGCGCCACTCGGTCGCCTCCAACAGGGTCGAAGACCACGGCGACGCGCGGGCCTCCGAGCAACTCCAGCACCTCGGCACGCCAGTCGCTGTCGGACCGGAGCACGTGATCCGCCCCCGCCTGGCGGGCAGCCTCCCGACGCTCTGGGCTACCGACCGTGGCGATCACGGTGGCGCCCAACCACTTGGCGACCTCGATCGCGGCGCTTCCGGTGCCCCCGCCGGCACCATGCACGAGGACGACCTCGCCCGGGATCACCCGGGCCCTTCGCACCAGTGCCACGTACGCCGCGAGATACTTGACCGGCAGCGCGGTTGCCTCGGCGAAGCCGAGTCCCGCGGGGATCGGTATCACACGTTCCGGCAACGCGACAGCTACCTCGGCGTAGCCACCCATCGAGACCGCGGCCGCGACTCGATCGCCGGGCGCGAAATGCAGACCCCGGTGGCGTGGACCGGATCAGCCCCGCGACCTCGAGCCCGGGAACGAACGGAAGTTCGGGCTTGACCTGGTAACGCCCCTGGGTGACCAGAAGGTCGGGGTATCCGACGCCGGCGGCGTGCACCTCGATGGTCACGAGTCCGCGATCGTCGGGCTCGGGCACGTCCGCTACTCGGAGCGCCTCGGGACCCGCGTAGGCGGTCAGTAGGAGCGTGCGCACGGGAACCCTGACACACGCTGACGGGGTTGCTTTCGAGGACGGCGGTGACCGCGACCCGGTGTTGACATGACGGCACCACGTTACTACAGTTCCGAGACGATGTCTCAGTCACCTAGACGCAATGCCACCACCCACCCGCATGTCTTCTCGATGGACTCAGTCCCGTTCCGTGACGTCCCGTGGGGCCGGACCAAGATGCTGGTCGGCCGCGCTGTGGACAACCCGGCACGCGGCAATCAGCACGTCCAGGTCACGATGACCGAAAACAGGGCTGGGCCCGGGGGAAACCACGGCCTCCACGTCCATGCCGACCAAGACGAAATCCTGATCGTCCTGGAGGGCCGCGCAGAGAACGTCTCTAGCGACGGCACGGTCCGCCCGCTCGGGCCTGGCGACGTGGTGTACATCCCGGCCGGCACCCCCCACGAGGACCGTTCGGTGGATGGCCCCGTGCGGTTCCTGGTCGTGAAGACGCCCCCGGACTGATGGCGAAGGATTCCGCGGGTGGCGCATCTCCCAAGCCGATCCTCTCGATGCGCGAAGCCGTGCAGGAGTTCACCGCCGATGGCGATGAGGTCCTGCTGGGAGGGTTTGCCTACAGCGATCCCTTCGCCTTTGCGCATGAGTTGATCCGTCAGCGTCGCAGCAGGCTGCGCGTCATCAAGGGATCGGGCGGCGTGCTGGTCGATCAAATGATCGGGGCTGGGTGCATCGACCAATTGCTGTTCTGCCACGTCTGGAACTCGGTCGGGCCTGAACCCGCTCATTGCTTTCGCCGGGCGCTCGAACAGGAGAGGCCGGCGCGCGTAGCGATCGAGGAAATGAGTTTCGGGGCCTTCACGGCTGCTCTGATGGCCGGCGCCTGCGGCTTTCCCTTCATGCCCAGCACTCCCATCGCCGGTTCCGGTCAGCACGCCCAGCAGGGCTTCGGCTTCCTCCCGCACAAGTTCGCGACGGTTGACTCGCCGTTCGACGGACGTCCGGTGACCGTCGTGGCGCCGCTCAGACCTAAGCTTGGCGTGTTCCACGTACAGCTCGCCGACCGGCTCGGAAACGGCCAGATATTTGGACCGGTGTCAGAGACACGCTTCGCCGTAGCGGCTTGCGAACGCGTTCTGTTGATTGCCGAGGAACTCGTGGATACCGAGATCGTGCGGCAGCGGCCAGAGTTGACCGCCATCCCGAGTTTCCTCGTCGACGGAATCGTCGTGGAGCCGTGGGCGGCGCACCCGACCGACAGCTACGGCTACTACTGGAGAGACCTCGAGCACCATCGCCTTTACGGAGAGATGTCCAAGACCGAAGACGGGTTTCAGGCCTACGTCGACCAGTGGATTATCGCCACCAGCGACCATGCGGGAGTACGGCGCAAGCTGGGGGAAGCCCGGACGCGGTCACTCATGGCCAGGCCGGAG
>Ga0307375_10005049_pt1 | contig 12478 bp, 11 predicted proteins | sample TR1MG_FD_202531 | JGI IMG/M metagenome (GOLD analysis project Ga0307375, IMG submission 202531) | Soil microbial communities from Risofladan, Vaasa, Finland - TR-1 | ecosystem: Environmental > Terrestrial > Soil > Coastal area > Acid sulfate soil | place: Finland: Risofladan, Vaasa | collected... | reverse complement strand
GACTTCTTGGCCCGCCTCTCCCAGGCAAGAGCCGAAGCGCGCCCGATCGACGAACTTTCGGGCCTCAATTATTCGACCGGCCGCAAGGAAGCCATCACGCTTTATCGGGTGACGCCGGCGCGATGATTGCGAAAGCGCGCAGCGGTTTCGCAGCCGTGCTGGCCATCGTGGCGGCGCTGACGGCTCTGCGTGTCGTACTCTTGGTGCTGACCCCGCTGCAGCTCTATCCCGACGAAGCGCAGTATTGGTGGTGGGCGCAAACTCCGGCCTTCGGCTATTTCTCCAAGCCGCCGATGATCGCCTGGCTCATCCGGCTGACCACGGCGTTGTTCGGCGACGGCGAGTGGGCGATCCGCCTGGCCGCACCGCTGCTGCACGGCGGCACGGCGCTGCTGCTCTACGGCATCGGCAAGCGCACGGGCGGTGAACGCATCGGGTTCTGGAGCGCGCTGGCCTATGCCACGGTGCCGGGCGTTTCCTATTCCTGCGGCCTGATCTCGACCGACGTGCCGCTGCTCTTCTTCTGGGCGGTGGCGCTCTATGCTTTTCTCGCGGCTCTCGACGACGATGGTTGGCGCTGGCCGCTGCTTTGCGGCGCGGCGTTGGGGCTGGGGCTGCTGTCGAAATATGCGATGCTCTATTTCGTGGGCGGCATGATCCTGTCGGCGTTAATGTCGCCACGCGCACGGGCGCTGGTGCTGGGGCGGCGCGGCGCGATAATAGCCGGGACCGGCCTGTTGCTCGTCCTGCCCAATCTATTTTGGAACGGAGCACACGGCTTCGTTACCGTCGCGCGCGTCGCCACTGATGCCGATTGGCGTCAGGTCCAGTTCCGGCCTCTGGACGCGCTGGAATTCATCGGCGGGCAGTTCGGCGTCTTCGGCCCCTTGCTGCTGGCCGGTTTCCTGCTGGCATTGTGGCGGCTCGCACGAAGGCCGGAAGCGAAACTCCTAAACAGCCGCGAGGCCGCCCTGGTTCTCGCAGGCTTCGCGGTGCCGCCGCTGATGGTGATCTCGGTGCAGGCTATGCTTGCCGGTGCCAATGCCAATTGGGCGGCACCTGCCTATGTTTCGGCTCTACCGCTGGCGGTCGCGGTGCTGCAGACGATGCCGCGGCGATGGGCGCTGAAGGCGTCCTTCGCCGTTAATCTCCTCGTCATGGCTGTGCTGTGGCTGGTGCTGGTCCGGCCGGCTGTGGGCGAAGCGATGGGGATCGGTAACGCCTTCAAGCGCGAGGAGGGCTGGCGGGGGCTCGGTCAGGCGGTGGCGGCGGCGGCACGGGCGGAACCCTACGACGCCATCGCTGCCGCCAATCGCAGCGTGATGGCAGAACTGACCTACTACGCCCGCCCCCGCAGCTTGCCACTGCGGATGTGGGGCCGCGGCCCGGGCGCCGACAATCACTTCGAGATGACCATGCGCCTCACGCCGGCATCGCAACGCGTACTGCTGGTGCTGCTGCCAGGGGAGGCGCGGCTTGTACTGCCGACATTTGAGTCGCATCGCGGGGTCGGGACGGCGTCGTTTGCCGTTGGCGGGGGCCATGTCCGCACCGCCACGCTGTTCGATGCTCGCCTCTACCGCGGAAATGGTGCCAGCGCGCGCAACGACTCCGATCAGTCTTTGACGTTCCGGTGACAATGCCAGTACGATTTCGGTTGCTGCTTTGCGCGTTTGGTCGAAGGCTGCGCGAGAATTCCGACAGTCTCCGTTTTCGGCTTTTCTCCGCGCGTTTTCCCGACACCTGCATTGCGGGGGGAGGGGTGGTTGCATCATCGGTGGCGTTTTACTTGAGCAAACTTCAATAAATCTACCATAATATTATGGACCTATATTTGTTACATTTTGTGTCCACAAAGTATTCGAACCCTTTCACTTGACGAATGCCGGAAAGCTCCTAAATATCCGCCGACTGGTCGCGCCGTTGACAGGAAGCCAGAGTGGCTTTCGCGAGGCGCGCACCACCGGAGCGCCACGAGACCCAATGAGTCTCCAGCTTTTGCGGGGGCACGATCTGAAGCCTCCGTCGCGGGCCGTCCGCAAGACGCCGGACGCACGACCCGCCTCTTTCCTCACAGACGCGAGCGACATCCCGGCCATCGGCGCCACGCGCCGTCCGCCTGCGCTTCGCTTTCCCGTCAATCCCGAAACCCGCGCTTTCTACCGCCATTTCTATCCGGGGACGACCTCCGCGGACTGGAACGACTGGCATTGGCAATTCCGCAATCGCATCCGCACTGCCGAAGGACTGGCGCGGGTCTTCCGTCTCTCGGACGACGAGTGGGATGCCGTGTCGCGCCACCAGGGTTCGCTGCCGGTGTCGATTACGCCCTATTACGCCAGCCTGATGGGGCTCGCCGATCCCGCCGAGCCGCTGCGGCGCACACACATCATGACCGGCGACGAATATGTCCGCTTGCCGGGCGAGGCCGACGATCCGCTCGGCGAGGACCACGACACCGTCGTGCCCGGCCTCGTGCACCGTTATCCCGACCGGGTGCTGTTCCTGACCACCGGCACCTGCTCGACCTATTGCCGCTATTGCACGCGGGCGCGGGCGGTGGGCAATCCGGGCGGCGAATACCAGTTCTCGACGCGCAACTGGGAACTGGCGCTCGCTTATCTCGAAGAGCATACCGAGGTGCGCGACGTGCTGCTCTCCGGTGGCGATCCGCTCACCATCGGCGACGACAAGCTGGACTGGCTGCTAAGCCGGCTGTGCGCCATTCCGCATATCGAGTTCCTGCGCATCGGCACCAAGATTCCGGTCGTGCTGCCCCAGCGCATCACCAAGGACCTGGTGAGGATGCTGAAGAAGCATCATCCGCTGTGGATGAGCATCCATGTCACCCATCCGGCGGAGTTGACGCCCGAAGTGAGCGAGGCCACCGCGCGCTTGGCCGATGCCGGCATTCCGTTGGGTTCCCAGACCGTGCTGCTCAAGGGCATCAACGACGACATCGAGGTGATGAAGCCGCTGATGCAGGGGCTCTTGAAGCGCCGGGTGAAGCCCTATTACCTCTATCAATGCGATCCCATCCGCGGTTCTGGCCATTTCCGCACCAGCGTGGATCAGGGACTGGCGATCATCGAAGGCTTGCGCGGCCACACCACCGGCTATGCCTGCCCGCAATTCGTGATCGATGCGCCCGGCGGCGGCGGCAAGATCCTGATGGCGCCCAATCCGGTGGTCGGCCGTGACGGCGACGATCTGTTGCTGCGCAATTTCGAGGGCAAGACCTATCGCTACCCGGATCCGGACGGCACGCTCTGCCGCGATCCCGCGCACATGGCGGCGGAGTAGTGCCATGCGCATCGGCGTGACGTACGATCTCAGGGCCGATTATCTGGCGCTCGGTTACGGCGAAGAGGAAACCGCCGAGTTCGACGCCGAAATCACCATCGCCTCCATCTGCGAGGCGCTGGCGAGCCTCGGCCATGAGCCGGTGCGCATCGGCCATGTCCGCGCGCTGGCGGAAAAGCTGGCGGCCGGCGAGCGCTGGGATGCTGTGTTCAACATCTGCGAGGGGCTGAAGGGCGTGGCGCGCGAGGCTCAGGTGCCGGCGCTGCTGGAAGCCTACGATGTTCCCTACGTCTTCTCCGATCCGCTGACGCTCTCGCTCTCGCTCGACAAGGCGCTAGCCAAGCGGGTGGTGAAAAGTTTCGGCGTACCCACCGCGGATTTCGCGCTGATCGAACGCCGCGAGGATGCGGATAGGGTCGAGCTGCCGTTCCCGCTGTTCCTCAAGCCGGTGGCCGAAGGCTCCGGCAAGGGCGTCGGCGCCAAGTCGAAGGTGACGAACCGCCGGGAATTGAAGCGCGTGGCGGGCGAGTTGCTGGCGCAGTTCCGCCAGCCGGTGCTGGTCGAAACTTTTCTCTCCGGCCGCGAATTCACTGTCGGCATTCTCGGCACCGGCGACGACGCCAGCGTCCTCGGCGTTTCGGAGATCGTGCCCAAGGCGGCCTATGTCGGCGCGGGCTACGGCTACGAGAACAAGGAAACCGGCTGGGAGGAGAAGGTCGATATCCGGCCCGCGCAGCCGGCCGAGGCCGAAGCCGCCGGCGAAGTGGCGCTGGCGGCGTGGCAGGCATTGCGTTGCCGCGACGGTGGGCGGGTGGACATCCGTTGCGATGCCGCCGGCCAGCCGCATTTCATCGAGGTCAATCCCTTGGCCGGCATTCGGCCCGGCTATTCCGATCTTTGCTTCATCGCCGAACGGGCGGGGCTGTCCTATCGTGCGCTGATCGGCAGGTTCCTGGAATCGTTCCTGGCGCGCCATCCCGAACTGAAGGCGCAGCGCGAAGCGGCGTAGGCCATGCAGGTTCTAGTCCTCCATTCGGACGTTGCGCCGGACGCGCCGCCGGACGAACTCGATACGCTGGTCACGGCCGATGCCGTAGCGCACGCCCTGCAGCTGAGTGGCCATCGCGTGGCGCGCGCCGCATTCAAACCCGATCCCAAGGCGTTGAAAGCCGTCGCAGCGGATGCCGACGCGGTGTTCAACCTGGTGGAGAGCGTGGGCGGAAACGGTCTTGCCGCCGCTGTCGCGCCCGCGATGCTGGAGCAGTTGGGCCTGCGTTATACCGGCGGCACGGCGGCAGCCATCGCGCAGACCGGCGACAAGCCGGCCACCAAGCGCATCCTGCGCGCGGCCGGGTTGCCGACGCCGGACTGGGCCGAGCCGCCGCGCTGGGATGGCGTCGGCGCCACGCGGATGATCGTGAAGTCCGCCACCGAGGACGCCTCCATTGGTCTCGATGACGATGCAGTGGTCGCTGGCCGCGCGGCCGTCCGCGCGCGCGCCGCCGATTCCGCTGCGCGCTTCGGCGGGCGGTGGTTCGCGGAGTCCTATGTCGAAGGCCGCGAATTCAATGTTGCGATCCTCGAAGAGGCCGGTGGTCCGCGCGTGCTGCCCATCGCCGAGATGCGCTTCGTCGATTGGGCGACTGAGCGCCCGAAGATTGTAGGCTACGCCGCCAAATGGGACGAGGCTTCGCCCGACGCCACCGGGACCGTGCGCGCCTTCGGCCTCGAGACGCGCGAGCCTGCGCTGGCGGCGGCTTTGCGCGAGCTGTCGCTGAAGAGCTGGGCGCTGTTCGGCCTCAGGGGCTATGCGCGCGTCGATTTCCGCGTCGATGAAGCCGGCGCGCCCGCCATCCTCGAAATCAATCCCAACCCCTGCCTCGAACCGCTGGCCGGCTTTGCCGCCGCCGCGGCCGAAGCAGGCTTGAGCTACTACGCGCTGATCGAGCAGATCCTACATGAGGCCACAAACGATTGAGTTCCGTTCGGACTTGCGTGAAAGCGACGCCGAGGCGGTCGCCCGCATCGTCACGCGGACCGGCGTGTTCAGCGCCGCCGAAATCGAAATTGCCAGAAGCCTGGTGGTGGAAACCCGCGCGGGTCTGCCCGGCGCCGATTACCGCTTCCTGTTGGTGGACGGCGCGGCCGGCCTGGATGCCTATACCTGCTTCGGCCCGATCCCAGGCACGCAAAACCGCTATGAGCTGTACTGGATCGCGGTCGATCCTTCGGCGCGTCGTCGCGGCCTCGGTCAGGCGCTGATCGCGGAAACCGAGCAGGCCGTGCGCGCGCTGCATGGCACGCATCTGTTCGCCCACACCTCCACGCGCGACGATTACCGCCCGGCGCGCGCTTTCTATGTCGCGCACGGCTATATCCAGCAGGCCAACATTCCCGACTACTATTCCGACGGCGACGGCATGGCGATCTATGGCAAACGGCTATAGCGCCGGTCCGGTGCGGATCGCGATGACGCGATTGAGCTGCCGTTCGCGCCAGACGATGAACAACCCGGCCGCGATCACGATTCCGGCCCCGAGCATCACCAGCGGCTCGGGAATTTCCGCGAAGATCAGATAGCCCAGCGCGACCGCCCAGATCATCGCGACGTAATCGAAGGGCGCGAGCAGCGACGGTTCCGCATAGCGGTAGCTGAAGGTCATGCAGATCTGGCCGACGCCACCCAAAAGGCCGCACAGCACCAGCCAGGTCGCAGCTTCGGGCGAGAGCGGAACGCGGTACCAGATCATGGTGAGCGCGCTGACGACGGCGCTGGTGCTCATGAAATAGAAGACGATGGTTTCCCCGCGCTCGGTTTCGTGCATGCGTCGGATGAGGGTGACAACCACCGCAGAGAGCAATGCGCCGCCGAGCGCCATCCCGGCGCCAGTGGAGAACCCGTGCATGATGATGGCTTCAAGCCCACCATGGGGCGAGAGCATCACCAGCACGCCGATGAAGCCTGCGATCACCGCACCCCAGCGGTAGCGTCCGACACGCTCGCGCAGGAAGAGTGCCGCCAGAACTACCGCGAAGATCGGCATCACGAAGCCGAAGGCGGTGATGTCCGCAAGCGGCATCATCATCAGCGCCGTGAAGTTGAGGAACATCGAACTGACGCCGGCCAGTGCCCGCGCCATATGCATGAAGGGGCGTTTTGTTCTTGCGATATTCAGCGGCCCTACCGTGCGCAGCGAGAGCGCAAAGAGCGGGATCAGCGCGAAGAAGGTGCGGAAGAAAACGACCTCGCCCACCGGCACCTGTCCGGCCAGCTTGATCACCGCATACATCAGGGAGAAGGCGAGGGTCGCGCCCAGCTTCAGCGCAATGCCCAGGGAGGGATGTCTCATCGCACGGTCGACCCCGTCATGTGCCATGCGCGGTGAGGCAATGCGCAAGGGCACCTGCCATCCGTTCCATCAGGGCGGGATAGAGGTCTGGTCCGGGCGAGAGGTCCGCACCCAGGGGATCGAGCACGCCGACGCGCGCCCTGGTGCCGGCCGCCAGCGCCCTGATGAGTGCGGGCGAGAATTGCGGCTCGCGGAAGATGCAGACGGCTTTTCCCGATTTCAGCGCATTACGCAGTTGTTCCACCCGGCGGGGGCCGACCGGCCGGTCCGGCTCGACCGTCACTGCGCCGATGGCATCGAGACCGTAGCGGGACTGGAAATAGGGATAGGCATCGTGGAACACGATGAAGGGCCGGGTGCGCACCGGTGCCAGTATGCGCGCCAACCGGTCGTCGAGAGCCCTCAGGCGGGCGATCTGGCTTTTGGCGTTGGCGGCGTAGCGCACGGCGTGGGCCGGATCGGCAGCGGACAAGGCCACGGCGATGGCGCGGGTCATGGCAATGGCGTTTTGCGGGTCGAGCCACACATGCGGATTGATGGGGCCGGAAGCGGGCGGTTTTCCCTCCCACAGCCCGCCCGGCCGTGCCGCGAGGCGGCGCAGGCCTGGCGCATCTTCCAGTGCCACCACCTTGGCAACCCCGGCCAGATTGGCCAGCGGGCCGCTCAGGGTCGTCTCTAGATCGGGGCCGATCCAGAACACGACCTTGGCGCGAGCGATCTTGGCGGCATCGGACGGCTTCAACGCATAGCTGTGTTCCGAAAGCCCGCCGCCGATCAGCAACTCGGGCGCGCCCACGCCCTCCATCACCCCGGCCACCAGCGAATGGACCGGCTTGATGGTGGCCAGCACAGCCGGCGCCGCCCGCGCCATCGCAGGAGGGATCAGGACGGCAAGAAGCAGAAGGAGAAGCAGCCGCGTGCGCATGCTAAAGCTCTAACCCAGATCAGACGGGGAGGTAAGCGAGGCATGAGCACATCCGGTATTCCGGTTCATGCGGACGTCGAAGCGGCAGCGGTGCGGATCTCGCCCTATGCCGTCGAAACGCCGCTGATCGAGAGCCGCGCCCTCAATGCGCGCGTGGGCGCCCGTGTGCTGTTGAAACTCGAGACCTTTCAGCGAACGGGCTCTTTCAAGTTCCGCGGGGCGCTCAATCGTATCCTGCAGATCCCTGAGGCCGAGCGCGGCCATGGCGTGGTGGCGTTCTCGTCCGGCAATCACGCGCAGGGCGTGGCCGCTGCGGCATCGCTTCTGGGCATCCCTGCGGCCATCGTCATGCCCGCCGACGCGCCTGGGGCCAAGCTGGAGGGCACGCGTGCGCTTGGCGCGGAGATTGTCTTCTACGACCGCCAGCGGGACGACCGCGAGGCAATGGCCGCCGAGCTTTGCGCCAAGCGCGGCGCCACTCTGGTCCGGCCTTTCGACGACGCGGCTGTGGTGGCCGGGCAGGGGACTATTGGCCTCGAACTCGCCCACCAGGCGGCGGCGATGGGGGCGAGCCTGGGGCAAGTCCTCGTGCCATGCAGTGGCGGCGGTCTCGCCAGTGGGATCGCCTTGGCCTTGTCGGAAGCAACTCCCGGCGCAGCGGTCCATAGCGTCGAGCCGGAGGGCTTCGACGGCATGCGGCGCTCTTTGATCGCCGGCTGTCGCACTGCAGCACCTGGCGGAGCCGCCAGCCTGGCTGACGCTTTGATGGCGCCCGTGCCTGGACACATTCCCTTCGCGCTAGCCGGCGCTCATCTACGTGAAGGGCTCAGCGTTAACGACGAAGATCTTGCGCGCGCGGTGAGTTATGCCTTCCGCGTTCTGAAATTGGTGGTCGAGCCGGGCGGTGCGGCGGGGCTGGCTGCGCTTCTGGCCGCGCGCATCGATGCTGGCGGTGGCGACGTCGCAGTCGTTCTTTCCGGCGGCAATTGCGATCCCGCAGTGCTGGCGCGTTGTTGCACTCGCGTCGCTAACCCTTGATGCCGCCGATAAGAATTTGTCGCAATCCTTGGTTACCAACAATGTCGGGGCGCCTTTCCAATGCCCCTTCAATTCGTTAGTGTATTTAAAATTCGTTAAGAAAATGCATTGGGTAGTGGGGGCATTCGATGAATGAGATTAGCCTGGGCGGCACGCGCCGCTATGCACGCGTCGTTGCCAGCCTGGCGGTCGCATTGGTGCTGGTGGGATGCGGAGGCTTGGGCCTGTTGCCCTACGAGAGCGATATCAAGAACACCAGTTTCCAGAATTATAAGGCGGTGGTGACCGCCTATCAGGAGATCGCGCCGGGCGTGACGCGGGCGTCGGATCTGCGGGGACTGGGTTTTGATGCGTCACGCACGCCGAACGTGGAGGTCCTTTCTTATCTCGGAGTGATCGAACGCTTCATGCCCCGCGACTCGATCCATTTCGACACCTTGGCGCCGGCAGTGCAAAATTGCATCGACGCCCGCGACCGCTGCACTGCCTATGTATTCCGCCTGTCGCGCTTGCATCAGGAACGCGAGGGCAATGTCCTGCTGGATATCCTGGGGTTCCACCGTACCACCTACAACCACGGCTGGTCGGCGGAGGTGATCCTGCTCGTGCAGGACGGGCGCGTGGCCTACAAGGTGATCTCCGGCCAGCCCAACATCCAGGATTATCACGACCGGGTGCAGCCGCTCGGACCACTGCAGGATATCGGCGGCGCAGTGGTGCGTACGGCACAGCGGTACTGGTAAGCCGCCTTACCGCGGCGCCAGCACCATCATCATCTGCCGGCCTTCCATCTTGGGATATTGCTCGAGCTTGGCGAAAGTCTCGGTGTCCTTCTGCACGCGGGTGAGAAGTTCCATGCCGAGATTCTGGTGCGCCATCTCGCGGCCGCGGAAGCGCAGCGTGACCTTGACCTTGTCGCCTTCTTCGAAGAAGCGGCGCATGGCCTTCATCTTCACGTCGTAATCGTGCTCGTCGATGGTCGGGCGCATCTTGATCTCTTTGATCTCGATGACCTTCTGCCGCTTGCGCGCCTCGGCGGCCTTCTTCTGCTGTTCGTACTTGAATTTGCCGTAATCCATCAGCTTGACGACCGGCGGCGTGGCCTCGGGCGAGACCTCCACGAGGTCGAAGCCGCGCTCTTCCGCGATGGCGCGGGCGTCGTCCAAACCGATTTCGCCGTATTTGTGTCCGTCGTCGCCGATGAGCAGGATGGTGCGCGCGAAGATTTCTTCGTTGACACGCGGACCGCCCTTGGCCGGAGCCGGGGCCTGTCCTTGAAAACGTCTGGGAACTATGACTCTCTCCCTTCAAGGGCCGCGCACGCGTTCCGCAGGAGCCAGCCTTGCCCACGAAACGTCGATCGGTTCATTGGCGTGGCCTGAAATCTCCTCGAACACGGGCGAGCGGCGTATTGGAACGCAGATCGCAATGCCCGGCCGCCGGAGGCGCCCGAGTCCGCCGCAGCATAGGAATACGCGCGGGTTTCGCAAGGGTTAATCGGCCACATCCCGGCGAGATTCGGCCTCGGCCTTGATCCGGGCGACGAAGGCCTCCAGCGGCATGGCTCCCAGGTCCTTGCCTGAACGCAGCCGCACCGCGACCTTGCCCTCCGCCGCCTCGCGCTCGCCAACCACAAGCATATAGGGGATTTTCTTGAGCTGGGCATCGCGGATCTTCTTTTGCATTCGCTCGCTGGCCAGATCGATATCGACTCGCAAGCCGCCCGTGCCGTTGACCACCGGCTCCCGGAACAGCCGGTCTTTCACCTGGAGGGCATAATCGGCCACCTTTTCGGTGATCGGGATCACCCGAACCTGGACCGGCGCCAGCCAGACCGGAAAGGCGCCGGCATAATGCTCGATCAGGAAGGCCGTGAAGCGCTCATGCGTGCCCAGCGGCGCCCGGTGGATGACATAGACCGGATGATCCGAGCCGTCCTCGCCGATATAGGAAAGCTCGAAGGTCTGGGTGGCCAGGAAGTCGAGCTGGTTGGTCGAGATGGTGTATTCGGTGCCGATGGCCGATTTGATCATGAAGTCGATCTTGGGCCCGTAGAATGCCGCCTCGCCCTTGCCCTCGACATAGGGGTAGCCGGATTCCTTCATCGCCTGCTTGATGATGTCGAGCGCGGTGAGCCATTTCTCCGGCTGATCGACGTATTTGTCGAGCTTGTCTAAATCGGGCAGCGACAGGCGCATGTAATAGTCTTTGATGTCCATCAGGTCGTAATAGCGCGCATGCAGGCGCATCACGCGGATGAACTCGTCTTTGGCCTGGTCGTAGCGGCAGTAGATGTGGGCATCGTTCATGCAGAAGCCGCGCACGCGCATCAGGCCCGAAAGCCCGCCGGAAGCTTCGTAGCGATAATCCTGCCCGTATTCGGCAATGCGCAGCGGCAGCTCGCGATAGGAATGCCGCGTCGCGTTGTAGATCAGGTGATGATGCGGGCAGTTCATCGGCCGCAGGTAATAGTTCTCCCCGTCGATATCGAGCGGCGAATACATCGAATCCGCATAGTAGGGCAGGTGGCGCGAGCGGTAGTAGAGCGCCTCCTTGGTGATATGGGGCGTGGCGACGCGGAAATAGCCGTCCTTGCGCTCCTCCTGCAGGGCCAGGAATTCCAGTTCCTGGCGGATCACCATGCCGTTGGGCATCCAGAGCGGCAGGCCGGCGCCGACATCAGGCGAGAAGGTGAAAAGCTCCAGTTCTTTGCCGAGTTTCCTGTGGTCGCGCTTTTCGGCTTCCTCGAGGCGGAAGAGGTATTCGTCCAGCTCTTTCTTGTCGCGCCAAGCGGTGCCGTAGATGCGCTGGAGCTGGGCATTCTTGGCGTCGCCGCGCCAATAGGCGCCGGCGATCTTGGTCAGCTTGAAGGCGTCGCCAATGGGCGCCGTGGTGGCGAAGTGCGGCCCGCGGCAGAGGTCGTGCCAGTCGCCGTGGAAATAGATCGAGACGTCCTCGCCTTCCGGAATGGCGCGGATGAGTTCGGCCTTGTAGGCCTCGCCCAGGCCTTCGAAATGGGCGATGGCTTGATCGCGGAGCCAGACCTCGCGCCGGGTGGGCAGGGCCGCCTTCACGATCTCATGCATCTTGGCTTCGATCTTGGGCAGGTCTTCGGGCGTGAAGGGTTCGTTGCGGGCGAAGTCGTAATAAAAGCCGTCCTCGATCGCCGGGCCGATGGTGACCTGGGTCCCGGGATAGAGCGCCTGCACCGCCATCGCCAGCACATGGGCTGCGTCGTGGCGGATCAGTTCCAGCGCCTCGGGGTCCTTGCGGGTGAGGATACGGAGGCGCGTATCCCGCTCGATGGGGCGGGAAAGGTCCCATTGTTGCCCGTCCACCTCCACCGCCAGCGCCGCCTTGGCCAGGCCCGGCCCGATGGCAGCGGCAACATCCGCGCCGGTAACGCCGCGCGCAAACGTCATCGCTTTGCCGTCGGGCAGGGTGATGGTGACGTTGACGGGCGCAGAAGATGGCGCAGACACGGGCAAATCCTCCAGAAAGGCGAAAAAGGGACCATCCTCAAGCGTGGGGGTGAAGTCAATGCGGGGCCTTGCCCAGGGTACGGAATGCGCCCGACCGGGTCCGGCTTACTATTTCCGGTTACCTGAGTTTGGGCCACAATAGCTGGGGGCGTGCAAAGGAGTTGGTCATGAAGACAGCCATCGCCGCCGCGGCGTTCGCGGCCTTGGGGCTAGCCGCATTTGTCGGGCCCGTCGGCGCGGAAGAGGCCGCCGGGAAGCCAATCTGCATCCACAGCAGAGATATCGATCATACCGAGGTGCCCGATTCCCGCACTATCCTCTTCTACATGCGAGGCGGAAAAATCTGGAAGAACACGCTGATGAGCGACTGCGCCGGCCTC
>Ga0307375_10005048_pt1 | contig 12481 bp, 11 predicted proteins | sample TR1MG_FD_202531 | JGI IMG/M metagenome (GOLD analysis project Ga0307375, IMG submission 202531) | Soil microbial communities from Risofladan, Vaasa, Finland - TR-1 | ecosystem: Environmental > Terrestrial > Soil > Coastal area > Acid sulfate soil | place: Finland: Risofladan, Vaasa | collected... | reverse complement strand
GGATACACGGCTTCGCTGCGGATGGGCGGTGTGGCCGGCGGCGCGGCAGCCGGCGCGCCGGTGCCGGCACTCTGCCCCGTACACCCGGCGGCGCCGGCCACGCACAGCAGCGTGGCCAGCAGGGAGATGGATTTGCGAGGCATGACGGCTCCTGGACGGATCGAGTGGCCGCGGCGGGCGCCGCGCGATCGCGGCGCTCGCGGCGACGGGCCGTGCTACATGCTGAGCACGGCGTAGCCCTGATTCTGGAGGATCACCAGAGTCGAGAGCGCCGACAAGGCCACCGAGACGTCGGGATTCACGTCCGCGGGCGTGAACTGGTGTTCACCCAGCGCGTTGCCGCACACCTTCACGTCCACGCCGGCCTTCTTCAGGGCCTCGATCAGCGCGAGATCGGGATTGACGTGGCCGAACTTGGCCTGGTACTTGTCGCCGGCGAGCACGATCGGCGTGGCGGGTCCGTGGATGATGACCACGAACTTGAGATGGGTGAGCGGCGTGCCGACACTGGCGAACGCGTTGATCGTGCGCGCCACCTTCGCGAGGCCCGGGCTCCCCTCGCCCGGCTTGGCAGCCTGCGTGACGTCGAACACCGCCTTGTAGGTGGTGTTGGCGTCGGGGCGGACGCCCGACTCCGGCCAGACGTGCACCGGGCCGATGCCCGGGATGGCGGGATAGGTCCAGAATCCGGCCGGCTGCTGCGCCGCGGCCGTGGTCGAGATGGCCACCGTGGCCACGAGCGCGAGCGCCAAGAAGCGGATGTGCATCACGGACCTCCTCAGGAACGGTATCGGATGGCAAGTAAACAACTATCTGCGCATGCAGTCAAGTAATACCGAAGGTACATCATTCCGTTCCCGGCGGCAGCCACGATTCCGTAACGACTCAGGCACCGGGCGGGCGCCGCCCCGGCGCCCAGTCGCACGCGATGCGGTAGTCGCGGACCCCCTGCCAGCACCGGCGACCCGCATGGACGCCGCGCAGCCGGATCCACAGATCCTCCCCCTGCACGGCCACCGAATCCACGGCCAGCGTGGCGGACCAGCGAGCCATGAGGAACGCGCGCACGCCCGCCGCCGTGCGCGGCGCGATGGTGCCGTCGCCGTTGATCGCGCCGCTCCACGTGATCATCAGCCCGTCGATCGCCCGGCGCATGATGCGATCTTCGGCGGCGGCGTCGGGCACGGGTGCCGGCGGGCTGGCCACGCGGCGCGCGTCGAAGTCCACGCGCAGCCCACGAAAGCGCCAGATTCCCACGGGTCGCGTGGCAGCGTCCGACTGGTCGATGCGTCCGCCCACGACCGCGACCGTGCCCGCCGCCGAGCCGCGTGGCCCAGCGGCGAAGCGCACCGAGTCGTCGAAGCTGCCCACCACGTAATCGCGCCAGCGCGTGCCCTCCCATACCCGGAGCGCGCCGGCCACGGACCCGCGCGCCTGCGACGCCCCGGTGGCCAGCAGTTGGAGCCCGTAATGCCCGGGCCTGGGAGGAATGCTGTCGCCGTAACGGAGCGCCATCTCCATGGAATCGGGGCCCGGGAAGCGCAGGCGCACGGTCCACTTGCGGCGGAAGTCGAAGGTGTCGGTCTCCACGGCATACGTGGCACTGCCTGCGACTGCCTGGCGCGGCAAGGCATCGACCATGCCGGTGTCGCGCGCCGCGTTCCCGATGCGCACGCCGCGCGCGGCGCCGAGCGGCGCGCGGGGCGACTGCGCCGCCAGCGACAGGGGAACGCACAGCAGAACGACGAACGCGCGACGCATCATGCACGCTCCTTACGGATGTGGCGGCCGCAGGTCGCGAACCGCCCGCAGACGCAACACTGGATGGTGGGGGTGCCGGGCAATCCTGTCAACGGTCTTCCTGGTCCGGCCGGGTGCGCACCGCCGGCCGGTCGCCCGTGCGACGCGCGGCGATGCCGGACTATACCATTTGTTATATCCCTCGGCAATCCGGCGCGCCTCCGGCTGCCGCGCGATGGGACCGGCCGGCCCTTGACGCCGGCCGGGGGCTCCCCCTACCCTTCGTGCACAACCGATTCCGTGGTGATTTGCCGCGTATTGCAGCCACGTTAAACAATTCGCTAAAAAGCACTGGCCCGCGGTGCATCCGTGGGCCTCGTGTTTTTTGGGAGGTCTCCATGACCGCCGTCCGTCCCAAGACCACGACGCACACGCTCGCCCGCCTCCGCGCGCGGGGCGAAAAAGCGGTGTTCGTCACCGCCTACGACTACCCCACCGCCGTGTTCGCCGACCGCGCCGGCGTGGACCTGCTGCTCGTGGGCGATTCGGCGGCCATGACGATGATGGGCCTGCCCTCCACCATCGGCATCACCATGGACGAGATGGCGGTGTTCGTGAAGTGCGTGTGCCGCGCCACCCCGCGCGCGTTCGTCGTGGGCGACCTGCCCTTCCTGTCGTACCAGATCAGCGACGAGGACGCGGTGCGCAACGCCGGCCGGTTCATCGCCCTGGGCTGCGACGCGGTGAAGTGCGAGGGCGGCGCCCGTATGCGTGGCCGCGTGCGGGCCATGGTGGATGCCGGCATCTGCGTGATGGGGCATCTGGGACTCACGCCGCAGAACCTGGCGCAGTTGGGGGGCTACCGCGTGCAGGGCAAGTCGCGCGCCGCCGTCGGCCGCCTCATGGACGACGCGCTGGCGCTGCAGGAGGCCGGGGCGTTCGCCATCCTGCTCGAGGCGCTGCCTCCCGAGGCGGCCGCCGAGGTGCGCGACCGGCTGGACGTGCCGGTGTACGGCATCGGGGCCGGGCCCCACGTGGACGGCCAGCTCGTCATCTCGCACGACATGCTGGGCAACTTCGTAGGCGACATCGCGCCGCGGTTCGTGAAGCGGTACGCCACCGTGGGCACGCAGATCGAGCAGGCGTTCGCCGCCTACGCACGCGAGGTGCGCACCGGCGCGTTTCCCGCGCCGGAACACTGCTACCGCACCGACGGGTAGATCTCGTCGCCATTCCAGTGGCGGCCGACGAACGACACCGTACTTTGCCAGGCACCGTCACCCAGGCCGCTTCCGGTTAGACTTCACATGGATACCCGCACCGGGAGATGGCATGAGCGACAGGACGACCACGGGGCCAGCGGCGGCCGCCGGCCAGTTCGATATCGGGGGCAACCTCACGGTCAATCGCCTGGGCTTCGGCGCCATGCGGATCACGGGCAAGGGTGTCTGGGGCGACCCCCTCGATCCCGCGGCGGCGCGCGAGACCCTGGCCATGCTTCCCGACCTCGGAGTGAACCTCATCGACACGGCCGACAGTTACGGGCCGTTCGTGAGCGAGGATCTGATCCGCGAGGTGCTCCATCCCTACCACGGACTGGTCATCGCCACCAAGGGCGGCTTCGTCCGCACGGGGCCGGGCAAGTGGGCGCAGTTGGGCCGCCCCGAGTATCTGCGCCAGTGCGTGCTGATGAGCATGCGCCGGCTGGGCGTCGACCGCCTCGACCTCTGGCAGCTGCACCGCATCGATCCCAAGGTGCCGCGCGACGAGCAGTTCGGCGTGATCAGCGACATGCGCAACGAGGGGCTGATCCTGAACGTCGGGCTGAGCGAGGTGACGGTGGCGGAGGTCCAGGCCGCGCAGAAGGTCTTTCCCGTGGCCACGGTGCAGAACGAGTACAACCTGGTGACGCGCAAGAGCGAGGCGGTGCTGGACTACTGCGACAAGCACGGCATTGGCTTCATCCCGTGGTACCCCCTCGCCGCGGGCAAGCTCACGGCGCCGGGCTCGGCGCTCTCACGCATCGCCAACCGCCTGGGCGCGACCACGGGCCAGGTGGCGCTCGCGTGGACGCTCCGGCGTTCCAAGGTGATGCTGCCCATTCCCGGCACCAGCAATCCCGACCACCTGCGCGAGAACGTCGCCGCCGCCGCGGTGCAGTTGAGCGACGACGACTTCGCGCGGCTCGACCGGGGCGGGCGCGGGGCGCCGTGAGCGAATCGCCGCCGCTGACCGGCATTCGCGGCTTCTGGGCCACGCACCGGCGGCTGTTCTGGATGCTGCACTCCACGTGGGCGCTGGCCACCGGCATCGCCGTGGTGGTGCTCGCCCGGGAGCACTACCGTCTGGTGCTCTGGGTGGTGGTGTTCCTGGTGCTCACGTGGGCGTCCACGCTGTACTTCGGCGGCATCTCGGCGCCGCTCCCGGCGCTGGCGCGGGGGGCCGGCCGGAAGCCGAAGGAGCGCCCGCCCAAATTGGCCCATGAGGTCACGTCGTACATCACGCGCGTGATGTACCAGGAGACGCTGTTCTTTCTCCTGCCCTTCTACGCCTACTCCACGGTGGTCCACTCCCCGAACGTCGTGTTCCTGGGGCTGCTGGCCGGGCTCGCCGTGTTCTCGTGCATCGATCTGGTGTTCGACCACTGGCTGCGCACCAAGCCGCTGTTCGGCCTGCTGTTCTTTGCCATCATCGCGTTCGCGGCGCTGAACCTGCTGCTGCCGCTGCTGTTCGGCATGCGGCTGCGGTTCGCCACGCCGGCGGCGGCGCTGGTGGCCATCGCCGCCGCGGCCCCGCTGGCGCTGCGCACGTCGCCGAGAACGGGCAACCGCGGCATCGCCCCGCGGTTCGTGCTGGCCGCCATCGTGCTCGTGGCCGTCGCCGTCCGCTTTCCGGCGCTCGTGCCGCCGGTGCCCATCCGGATGCAGACGGCCACGTTCGCGCCGAGCGTCGACCGCGCGACGCTCGCCATCCGCGACACGCTGCGCAGCCCCGCGTCGAGCGCGGCGGTGGGCGGGTCGCTCGCCGTGGTGGTGCAGGTCTTCGCGCCGCTCGCCCTGCCGGCGCTCGTGCAACTCGAGTGGACGCGCGACGGCACGACCATTCGCGAGTCGCGCGACATCGAGATCGTGGCCCACGAAACCGGCTTTCGCGTGTGGGACGCCTGGCACCCCACCGACGGCGTCGTGCCGCCGGGCGCCTACCAGGTGGTGCTGCGCACCCGCGGCGACCGCGTGTTCGGCGTGGCCAGACTGCAGATCGAGAATCCGTGAGGCCTCATGCTCCCCTCTGACGCGCCGGGCGCCCCCGGCATCGCGCCCACCTGGACGAGCAGCGCCAAGGACGTCGTGGGCTGCGCGCTCGGCACGGCGCGCCTGTGGTACACCACCGGCTTCGGCATCATTAACGAAGTCTACTACCCGCGCGTGGACATCCCGCAGATCCGCGACCTCGGGTTCCTGGTCGGTGACGGCCGGGGGTTCTGGGTGGAGGTCAAGCGGATGCAGCGCTACGAGGTGCGCCAGCCGGCGCCCGGCATTCCGGTGGTGGAGTTCGCGCACCAGCACGACCGGTTCACGCTGTCGCTGCGCGTCGTGCCCGACCCGGCCCGCGACGTGCTCGTGCTCGCGGTGACGCTCACCGGCGACGCCGCGCTGCGCCCCTACGTGCTGCTCGCCCCCCACCTGGGCGGCACGGGCCTCGACAACGTGGCCGAGGCCAACCGCCATCGCGGCGCCAACGTGCTGTGGGCCGAGCGGGAGCCGTTCGGGCTGGCGCTCATGGCCCGCGACGATGACGGGCACGATGCGCTGTCGCGCGTCAGCGCCGGGTACGTGGGCACGAGCGACGGCTGGCAGGACTTCGACCAGCACGGCGCCATGACGTGGAGCTATCGCCGGGCCGGCCCCGGCAACGTGGCCCTCACCGGCGAGCTGCCGCGCAGCGCCGTGCTCGCGCTCGGTTTCGGCACCAGCAAGCAATCGGCGGCCACGCTCGCGGCGTCGGCGCTGCAGCAGGACTTCGACACACTGCGCGACACGGAGATCGCCCGCTGGCAGGCGTGGCACGCGCACACCGACGCCGGGCGCGACCTCGGCCTGCCCGCGCACGACGGGGAACCGCTCCGCGACGCGCTGCGCGCGTCGGCCACGGTGCTGCGCGTGCATCGCGACATGACCTTTCGCGGCGCCATGGTGGCCAGTCTCAGCATCCCGTGGGGCAACAGCAAGGGCGACCTCGGCGGCTACCACCTGGTGTGGCCGCGCGATCTCGTGGAGAGCGCCGGCGCGCTCCTGGCGCTGGGCGCCGACGACGAGGCGCGCGACGTGATGCGCTATCTGGTGGCCACGCAGAACGACGACGGCCACTGGTTCCAGAACCAGTGGCTGGGCGGCAAGCCGTACTGGACCGGCGTGCAACTGGACGAGGCGGCGTTTCCCGTGCTGCTCGCCGGCACGCTCGCCGAGCGCGGAGCGCTGGACGGCATCCACGTGACCGACATGGTGCGGCGGGCGGTGCGCTTCATCGCGCTCACCGGCCCGTCCAGCGACCAGGACCGGTGGGAGGAGGACAGCGGCGTGAATCCGTTCACGCTGGCGGTCTGCGTGGCGGCGCTGGTGTGCGGCGCCGCATTCCTGGAGGGCGACGATCGCGAGTTCGCGCTGCGCGTGGCCGACTTCTGGAACAGCCGCGTGGAAGACTGGACCACGGTGGGCGACACGGCGCTCGGCCACCGGCTGGGCGTGGACCGGTACTACGTGCGCGTGGCGCCCCAACGCGTGGTGTCGTCGGCCAACGCGCTGCACGACGTGCTGGCGATCAAGAACCTGACCGAGGATCCCGGGTTGCCGGCGGACGACCAGGTGGGAACGGAGTTCCTCCAACTGGTGCGCTGTGGGCTGCGCCGCGCCGACGATCCCGTGATCCGCGACAGCGTGAAGTTGGTGGACGCGCTGCTCAAGGTGGAGACGCCCAACGGGCCGGCGTGGCACCGCTACAACGGCGACGGCTACGGCGAACACGACGATGGCTCCCCGTTCGACGGCACGGGCCGCGGGCGCGCCTGGCCGTTGCTCACCGGCGAACGCGGACACTATGCGCTGGTCGCGGGCGAGGATCCCCTGCCCTACCTGCAGACCATGGCGCGGATGACGGGCCCCGGGGGCCTGATGCCCGAGCAGGTGTGGGACGCCGCCGCGATCCCGGAACGCGGCCTCCGCCCGGGGCAGCCGAGCGGTTCGGCCATGCCGCTCGTGTGGGCCCACGCCGAGTACGTGAAGCTGGCGGCGAGCATGCAGCTGGGACGCCCGTTCGATCGCGTGGAAGCGGTGTGGGCGCGCTACGGCGGCGCCGCGCCTGCCCCTGCCTGGTGGTGCTGGAGCGCCGCGGCGCCCATCGGTCGCGTGCCGTCGGGCGTCGGCCTGGTGCTGTATCTGCCGGACGAGGCGATCGTGCACTGGAGCGTGGACGATTGGGCCACCGTGCGCGACGACGCCACGCAGCCACTCGGCGTGGGCGTTCATCAGTTGGTGATCGCGCGCGACGCGCTCGCCGCATCGGACCGGGGCGCGCTGGTGTTCACGTACCGATGGAAGGCCACCGGCGAGTGGGTGGGTCGGGATCATGCGATCGCGATCGGCGGCGGCGCGGGTCCGGCGTCCCGCATTGACGCCCCGCCGCCATGACCCGATGTTCTTCGACATGACGGTCGAGCCATCCACGCAGGACCACCGGCGCCGGATCTTCCTGATGGCGCTCGCCATCGGCGTCACGCTGCTCTTCCTGGCGATGATCCGGCCGTTCGCGCTGTCGGTGCTGATCGCGGCCATCCTCTCGGCGCTCGTGCGGCCCCTGTACGCGGTGATGCTGCGGTGGTTCCGGGGCCGCGCGACATGGGCGTCCATGTCCACGGTGTTCATTCTGGTGCTTGTGGTGGGGCTGCCGCTGCTGGCATTCTTCGGGGTGGTGGCCACGCAGGCGGTGGAGGTGAGCCAGGCCGCCGGCCCATGGATCGAACAGCAGATCACGCACGGCGGCCCGATCGACCAGCGTCTGCGGGAGTTGCCGCTCATCAACCACGTGCCGGCGCTGCAGCGGTTGGTGCCGACCAGCGAACAGTTGGCGACCAAGGCGGGCGAGGCGGCGTCGGGAATGGCGAGCTTCCTGGTGCGCAGCCTGGCGCAGGTGGGCCTGGGCACGCTCAGCTTCTTTCTCCAGCTGTTCGTGATGCTGTACGCCCTGTTCCACTTTCTGGCGGACGGACCGGCCATCCTGGCCCGCATACTGTATTTCGTGCCGCTCACGCCGGGGGATCAGGACCAGCTGCTCGAGCGGTTCGTGTCGGTGGGGCGCGCCACGCTCAAGGGCTCGCTGCTCATTGCCGTCATCCAGGGCGCGCTGGCGGGCGTGGCGTTCGGGGCGGTGGGGGTGCCGGCCGCGGCGTTCTGGGGCACGGTGACGGTGGTGGCGTCCGTCGTGCCGGCGGTCGGGGCCGCCATCGTGTGGGTGCCGATGGTGATCTACCTGCTGATCGCCGGGCATGGCGGCGCGGCGACGGCGCTGTTCCTGTGGGGCGCCCTGGTGGTGAGCACGGCCGACAACTTCCTGCGGCCGCGCCTGGTGGGGCGCGACGCGCGCATGTCCGACCTCATGGTGCTGCTGAGCACCCTGGGCGGGCTGGTGCTGTTCGGCGCCGCGGGGTTCATCGTGGGTCCCATCGTGGCGGCGCTGTTCGTCACCGCCTGGCACCTGTACGGCCAGGCCTTCGCGGCCTGGCTCCCGGCACAGGCTCCGGAGCAAGCCGAGCCGCCTCCCGACTGAGGCCCCCGGGCGCCGTTCGCACCGAAATTGGTGCAAATCGGGTTTCCGGGGTATGATTGGCCACGCCGTCTGCCGACGGTCTTCCCGCAAGGAGCACCCCCTGATCAAGCACATCACGAGCATCCGCACGTCGGGCACCATCATGCCGAGTTCCCGCTATCTGGTGAACCGGCTGCTGGCGGGGATCGACTTCACGCGCGCCGTGGACATCGTGGAACTGGGCATCGGCACCGGGTGCGTCACGCGCGCCATCCTCAAACGCATGCGGCCCGACGCGCGGCTCATCTCGCTGGAGATCAACCCGGCGTTCGTCGAGGTCGGACATCGCATCGGCGACCCGCGGCTCACCGTGCGGCACGCCTGCGCCAGCGCGCTGCCCATGGTGCTGGCCGAGGAAGGCATCGAGCAGGTGGACGCCGTGGTGTCGAGCCTGCCGCTCAAGATCATGGACCAGACCGTCGTGGATCGCATTCTCGACGTGAGCCGCGAGTGCCTGCGGCCCGACGGGCGGTTCCATCAGTATCAGTACAGTCTGAGCCACTACCCCAAGCTGGCCGACCGCTACGCCGACGTGGGCGTGCGATTCACCATGCGCAATACGCCGCCGGCGTTCGTGTACGAGTGCACGGGCACCCACGGCCACGCGCCGGTGCCGGTGCGGCTCCGTCCGTCGGTGGCCGCGGTGTACGCCAGCGCGCTGTCGGCGGCGGCGATGATGATCCGGGTGGTGCAGGAGATCTGAGCCCGGGAGTAGACCAATCGAGCGATGGCCGTGGCGGGCCGGGGCGGATACTCATTGAGTATCGCTCACCCCAGAGTAGCCATGACCGACCCCAACGTCGCGAACGATGAAGCCCGCCAAGCCGCCCAACGGGAGGCGGTGAAGTCAACCATCCAGAGTCACGTGAACCGCGAGATCACCCACCAGGCCGCCGACACCGCGGCCGGCGACAAGGCGAAGGTGGATGCGGTCGCCACGCAGTTCCGCGACAAGGCCATCGACGAGACCGTGCGGACCGACCGCGCCCTGGGACACGCGCGCACGGCGGCCCGGTCGTCGCAGTTCCTCGATTACGCCTTCTACGTGCTCTATTCGCTGCTCGCCATCCGTCTGGTGCTCGCGCTCATCGCGGCGCGATCGTCCAACGGCTTCGTGCAGTTCATCGGGGCGATCACCGGCCCGTTCTACGCGCCGTTCCGGGGCATCGTGGGCAGCCCCAGCGCCGGCGGGTCCACGCTCGTGGTGCCGATCGTGATCGCCCTCGTGGTGTATGTGCTGCTGCACGCGGGCATCAATGGCGCGCTGCGCATGGTCGCCCACCGCAAGACCGAGATCTAGCGCGCTCAGTTGCTCCGGTACGACGTCCCCACGAAGGTCCCGTTCTTGTACGTGTACAGCATGGAGGCGTCGGGGTAGTTCACCACCTCGAAACTTCCGTGCCGCCCGCCCGTGGGCTTGGAGATGTACAGCCCCACGGCATCGGCGTCGTACACCGGATACCGCGCCACCTGGATGGCCTTGGGCGTCTTGCCGTTCATGATGGCGATCACCTGCAGGGCCGAGTCGCCCGGCACGGCGCCCTCCATGACCACGTCCTGGGTGCCGTCGCCATCGAAGTCGCCGATGGTGGCGAACATCGCCTGCAGGCTGCCGCTGGACAGCGCCGACGCCTGGCTGATGTCGGATCGGAACGAATCGGTGCGCACCGTCTGGAAGCCGGGCGCGATGGCGTCGAGCGCCGCCTGCATGGCCGGGGGCAGCTGCAGCACGAACCCGACGGTGGCGAACTGGAGGTCGGGGTCAGGCGGCTTGCTGGAACAGGCGGCGAGTGAGAACGCGAGCGCGAGTACGGCAACGGCCTTCTTCATCGTACCTCCGGGAGAGTGACGCGGACGGTGGAGCGGCTTGTCCCGGGGGGCGGGGCCCACCCGGACAACTTACCGCACCGCGGGCTGCTGCGCGATCATCGGGACGGGGGTCTTTCCCCCATGCCGCCGCGCCGCTATGGTCCTTGCGCGCCGTCGCCGACGCGCGCCACGGTCGGCGGCGATCGCGCACGCTGTGAACCCGAGTGTCGAAAGGCCCACCCCCAGGAGCCGGACATGCGAGAGTTCCTTCGCCGGGCAGCGCTCACCTGTGCGTGCACCACGGTATTCTGCGCCGCACCGATGCGCCACGCCGACGCCCAGCGTCCGGCCGCCGACACGTCGGCAGCGCGCGCCGGGTGGCCCGCCGAGCCCAATCCCACACAGCTTCTGTTCGCCCCCACCGGGCGGATGCTGGACCCGGGCGCGACCTCGTTCGGCGACACGTATCTGCTGTTCGTGCACGCGGATCACGGCATCACCGGCGCGTTCAGCCTCGGCGGCGGCATGTCCATGGTGCCCACCACGCACTTCACCGATAACGTCTTCTATCTGACGCCCAAGATCGGCCTCGTGCGGAGCGCGAACTTCAACCTCGCGGCGGGCGCCCTGGTGGGCTTTGCCGGCCACGCCCGCGGATCCGCCGGCGCGTTGTACGCGGTGGCCACCAGCGGCGGTCCCGACGCGAGCCTCACCTACGGAGTGGGCTGGTTCTACTCCGAGAACCGGGTATCGTCTCAACCAGGGCTGATCGTGGGCGGTCTCAAGCGCCTGGGGCGGAACGTGGCGTTCATCAGTGAGAACTACGTGACCGCGGGGCACGACAACGGCGCGCTGGTGTCGTACGGCGTGCGTCTGTTCGGCGACCGTCTGTCGGTGGATCTCGCGTTCTGGAACGCCGTGGCGCGCAATGCGGATCGGTATTTCCCGGGCATTCCGTACCTGGCGTTCGCCATGAAGTTCTAGCGCGCGGCGCGCCGGGGGCGGGCTTTCGTCGGCGGACGCGACCGGCGATCTTGCGGCGATGGAAATCGAGCCCAGGCCGCATCCGGCGCTGTTCGACGCGCTCAGACTCCGCGCCATCCGCTGGCTGCTGGCGCTGTACGTGGTGACCGCCGTGGCGGTCGCCCTCCAGCGCACGATGTTCCCGCCGCCCGAGAACGACATCCTGATCTTCCGCGCGGCGTTCCATCATTTGTTGGCCGGACAGGATCTGTACGCGGCGTATCCGGCGGCCTATACGGACTTCTTCAAGTACAGTCCCACCTTCGCGCTGCTGTTCGCGCCCTTCGCGCTGCTGCCGCTCGTGCCGGGCTACGTCTTGTGGGCGCTGGTGTGTTCCACCGCCGTGTTCGCCGGCATGACGCGCGTGCTGCCGCCGCGGCAGGCGGCGCTGGCCCTCGCCATCGCCTGGCTGGCCGTGCTCGGCGACATGCAGCGCGCCCAGACCAACGCGCTCTGCGCCGGACTCATGATGCTCGGCTGGGCGGCCATGGAGCGGGAACGCCAGTGGACGTCGGCCACCGCCATCGTGGCCGGCGGATTCATCAAGCTGTTCCCGGTCGCCGCCCTGGCGGGCGCGATCTTCCACCCACGCAAGGCGCGGTTCGCGCTCGTGGTACTGGCCGCGCTGATCGTGGGCGCCGCCCTGCCGCTGCTGGTCGTGCACTGGAGTTCGCTGAGCGCGCAGTATCACTCGTGGCGCGCCATCGAGACGCGCGACGCGGTGCCGCTCGCGCGCTACGGCACGAGCGGCGCCGGCCTGTACGCGGGCATCATGGGGCAGTTCCGCGTCTGGTTCGACGCGCGGTGGCCGTTCTGGCCCACGCAGCTGGTGGGCGTCGCCCTGCTGACGGCGCCGCTGCTGCGCGGCCGCCGCGCCTGGACACCCGCGTTCCGGCTGAATTTCCTGGCGTCCATCCTCGTGTTCTGCGTGCTGTTCAACCACCAGGCGGAGTCGCCGTCGTACTCCATCGCGATGATCGGCGCGGCCATGTGGTACGCGGCGTCGGACCGGGTCTGGTGGCGCACGACGCTCATCGCGGCGTGCTTCCTG
>Ga0307375_10005046_pt1 | contig 12484 bp, 12 predicted proteins | sample TR1MG_FD_202531 | JGI IMG/M metagenome (GOLD analysis project Ga0307375, IMG submission 202531) | Soil microbial communities from Risofladan, Vaasa, Finland - TR-1 | ecosystem: Environmental > Terrestrial > Soil > Coastal area > Acid sulfate soil | place: Finland: Risofladan, Vaasa | collected... | reverse complement strand
TTACTAACGTGCTCTATCGATTCATAGGTGAGCTATTGGCAGATGAGGAGCCCAGGAGGCGCTATTACGGCATTCCCCTGCCCGATCCTAGTGAGGAACTACACCTGCTGCGTGCATGCAAGGCAGGCGATTTGAGTGAAGTTCAGCGTCTGATTGAAGAGGATCCTTCTCGTCTTTCCGAAATGGATGGTGAGCGCATGTCTCCTCTCTTCGTGGCGCTCATTTTTGGGCGTTCGGACGTTGCTCGTTGGTTAATTGAACATCACTTGGATATTTCGCATCGTGATGTGCACAAGAACACCGCAATCCATTACACAGTGTATCTTCGATCGATTGAGTTGACCAAATTGCTACTTAGCTTGCATCCGGACATGATCTCATTGGCCGATGCCGGTTCGCATCGAAATCGCTGCTTGCACCTCGCAGTGATGACTGGTTCCGTCGATATGGTGGAAATTCTGTTGAAACAGCCTAGCGTAGTGTTAAATTGCTCAGTGCAGTATGGACCCAATCCACTTTGGAGCGCGGCGTTGTTGGATCGTTTGGACATGTTTCAATTCCTCCTCTCTCGTGAGCCTTCCTTCATAGATGCGATCGACGACGATGGATTTGGTATCTTTCATCACTCTGCTTGGAATGGTGCGACGAATATCGTGCGTTGGCTGATATCGAAGGGCCTGGGCAATCCGAGAACGTCTCCGAGCGATTCGTGGCCTAACATCCTCTCTATGGCTGCGCATACGGGCTCCGTAGAACTATTGAAGTGGGTATTGGAGAACTTTACGAATATGGTGCAGGCGACGGCAGAGGGACTGACGCCACTGCTCACCGCGGCGTCGCAGGGAAGACTCGCCTCTCTCAAGATTCTGGAGCATCACGACAGCCTAACTCGTACAAGTAACGACGGTTCGAACGCCATGATGTATGCGTGCGGCGGTGGACATCTGGCTGTGGTACAGTACCTGGCAACGAGGGGACTCTCGGTAGGCAAGTGCGAGACAAATTCCTGGCACCCGATTCATCGCGCCGCTGGCAACGGTCGTTTGGAGGTCGTCAAGTGGCTTTTGGAACAGGGCGTGCCCATCGAGTCGCTGGATCGCATGGCGTACACACCACTCCACGTAGCGTGCGATCATGGGAGAATTGAGGTAGCCAAGGAGCTCGTCGCTCGCGGCGCCAATCTCTACGCCAGAACCACCGCACAAAGCTCCACACACACTGCCATCGGCACGCCCTTCCTCGTCGCTGCGAATGGAAAGCAATTAGAGATCATGAAGTGGCTCTACACACTGGCACCGGGAGAAATCGAAACCGCAAAGACGGGCGCGAACAAGAGCGCGTACGACGTTTGCGCCAGGTCTGGACTCCTGGACGGCCTGGAATGGCTAGAATCTGTAGGCTTGCCGTTCGATCCGAGGGAACTAGAGCCAAGCGTGAGCGTCATCGCAGAGTTTGGCGCGCTTGAAGTTCTCAAGTGGCTCCACGCGCGCAACGTGAGCATGAACGTCAACTCTCAAAATGGATGCAGCCCAACTCTAGGAGCGATTTTAGGCGGAAAACTCGATACGCTCAAGTGGTTGTGCAGCATTGGATCAGAAATCAGACCGCTCGTCAGAAGCAGCGCCTCCGTCTCTCCAGCCGTGTTTGCCGCTCGCGCCAACCACATAGATGTACTCCGATTCCTCGTAGAAGAACATAGCATGAATCTCAACGAAATCGATCTCGCAGATCCACTGGCATACGAGGCGCTCAAGGGAGAGGCCTCCATCGCAACGCTCAGCTACCTCTACTACTCGGGCGGCGTACCACTCATTTCTCGCGCCCGACCAAACGGCATGCTGCCGACTTACAACGCTTTGCACAAGGCCTGCTCTGGGGGTCACCTAAATGTCGTCAAATGGCTCTTCAAACACGGCGTTTCCCTCTCTCCACCCGGATGGCGCTCCAACCTCACCATGGAAATCGCTTGCGTCTCTGGAAAATTAGACTTAGTCAAATGGCTCCTCAACCACGGATACAAGGAAGGCATCACAGAAGGTCTGGCGCTACAAGCAGCAAGGAAGAGTGGAAACCAAGAACTCATCTCATTTCTAGAAGCATTCGACCTCTCCCATCCACCGCAGTAACGGAGGCTGGTTGGAAATCGATCGCGCATTGTATTTGTCTATGTCTATGTACCTGTCATACTACTACTACTACTACTACTACTACTACTACTACTACTACTACTACTACTACTACTGTACTACTGTTACTGAGAGTAGTGCCCTCTTTCTTCGATCCGTAGGGTGACCAGACTTCATGGGGTATGGATCAACAGGTTACATTATGTGCATTGTATACAACAATCAGATCAGCGGACCAAGAGATCGAGGAAAAAGCTCAATCAGAAGAGTCCCGTTGTGTGATTCGGAGACCAACGCTGCAGTCCCACTTTCAAGCATTCTATGACCATTCTATGCCCTACACGAACTCTGCGTCGAGTATGTCTTCTCCGAAAACGTCAGGATAGATGGGTTCTGGACCGAATCCTGGCTGCAGTGTGTCGGCGTTTTGAACCTGTTCCTTCTCCAATCGCAGGATTGCCCACATTGTCTTTCGGATGATCTCTACGGTTGCGATGAGAAGCATGAATACGTCTGCGTTTAGCCAGCTGGAGACGATGTCAGGAGAGAGGGTGAGAGCGAAGAGGAGTCTTCCGAGAGGGGTGATGGCGATGGCGGTGTAGTACCAGCGTGCAGGCAACAGCACTGTTTGTCTGAGTCCGGGGTACTTGACTTGCTGTTCCCCGAGCATCCAGTCGTGTACAATGTCCCAGTGAGAGTTGATGGCTGTGACGGCGATGACACCAATGACCCAAAGCGCGACCCAGAAGTTGCCGAGGTTTGCGAAAATTCTCGCCAGGAAGGCCAGGATGGTGACAACACAGCCTAGTGCGTGCTTGCCTGCGTTAACCATGTGGGTGGGCTCTTGTGTGTCGACCCACAGGCGAAGGCATTGGAGTGTGCGCCAAGAGGATGGAAGCAGAGCGACGAGAGCGTTCACGTACTTGTGAGAGTACTGACAGGAGTCTGAGGCACGAAAGGAGTCAACGAGGAAGTAGCAGAGCGAGAATTGGAAATCGAAGAGTAGAATGCAGCTCGAGAGGAGCATTTCAGAAGTGTAGTAGTCCTGGAAGGTGACGGGGAAGAAGGGTGAGGCGATCACTCTGCCAAGCGAGAAGAAGCCCCACCAACGTTGTTTGGCTTGCATGATGATCAAGACTACCAAGAAGAACAAGAAGACGGCAAGAGGAAGAGCAGCAAGAGGGATGAGTTTGAGGCCAGAGAGGAGCGGAATCTCAAAGTCCTTCTGGAACTGTTGAATGCCTCCAGCCACGAAGACTAGCATCGCCGTTGTGAGGATGAAGGTAACGAAGGCCGCCACTTCAAAGACTTGTTGGTAAAGAGGTTTTTCAGTAAACTCGAAGATGTGGGTGTAGTTGATGCGATACCGAGTGCAGGCGACCATCGTCAAGCCCCAGGACCACATTAGGAACGTTATCAGAGCCATGCACCGGAATATGAGCAAACCAGGCCGCAACTTGATCATATAGGCAGAATCCGTAATCACTGATACGAAGGCCACTAGGAAACCCATCACAATCGAAACACCAAGGAAGAAGCCGAAGCGGAAAGTTGCCATCCCAACCTCTGGAGCCTCGTTTGACACTCTCAATGCACTCATGGCTGCTGTTCTATGTCCGCCAGTAAACGCCTGTGCAAATACGTGCTCGGTCTCACGAATGACGAGCTTCAAATGCTCTCTTCGAAGGAAGGCGAACTTGGATCCCTCCAGTTGCAAGAAGCGGTGCTTTGCGCCTCCAGAGATGTTCTTGTCGTGCTTGTTGAGGATCTTCGTAATTCCTTCGACGTTGAGAAGAGCAAACTGCTTCAGAAGATGAAGATCGCGGTAGAACTCACCCCACTCGCGGCGCAGTTGGGATGCCAGAGACTCCACGGAGCTCTTGTCCACAGATGGATCGCCTGCTGATGAGCCTGGGCCACCACTGTCGCCACCGCCGCCGCCGGGAGCGTTGGGACCATTGAGGGAGGAACCTGGAATGATGCCGATAGAGGACGAGGGAAGACCATTGGGGATGACGCCGAGGGAAGGGGTTGGAGCGCCGCTGGAGAAAACGGAGGTCTTGCCTGAGGAGATGATGGGTGTGGTCACCATGGGCGTCGAGCTGGACGAACGGATATGAGAGTCGCGCAAGAAACCGTTTCTGGAAATGGGAGCATGATCGCCAACAGTTCGAGGGGAGAGGGGAGAGGAGCCACTGCCCGGAGGAGCGGCCATGAGGGTCGAGCCGTTCATTCCACCGTAGGGCTCGTCGATTCTCACTGGAATGACAAGGTCTTCTTCACGGTCATCGTCCATATCGTCAAAGAACGTATCCATTCGATTGAGTTGTTGTGCTATGGGAGGGTGCAGAAAGGGGCTGGGAGAGTGCTCCTGCTGTGTGTAGGAGGTGGAACTCGACGCAAGTTGTAAGTGTTGTTGTTGTTGTTGCTGCTGTTGCTGTTGTTGTTGTTGCTGCTGCTGCAGCAGCAGCAGCTGCTGTTGTTGTAGTTGAAGTGCAGATGGTGCAAGGATCGGTGTCTGATTAGCGACTCGGGGCTGTGCTCGTGAGAGTGGGTGTGTGTCGGCAAATGGTGGGGATGGAAAGGCGGAGGGCGCCACCTCAGAGTTGGAAGGAGAGATGGAGAATGAGGAAGAGACGGCGGATGCGTTTCTGGAGCGACGGCCTGCGACTCTCCTCCCATTGGAACTCCCCGTGGCTCCTCCTCTGATCGATGCATGATCTACGGACTCGGAATATGGTGTGTTGCCTCTGGAATAGGGCTCATCGGAACCATAACCGCTCTCAGGGCTTTGGAAGGGGATGTACTGTTGGTGTCTGAGGTCCTCGTGTGACGAGGGCAGTGTGTTCATGATGTTGTTGTAGTTGAGGTTAATGCCGTTAATGCCGCTGTTGTAACTGGATCCCGCAGAAGAAGATGGTCTGGCTAAAGCAGGTGATGTTAGTGGCATGGAAAGGGAGGGGTGCGTGGCGTAGGAGCCGGAGGAGGAGGCCATGTGCAGATCGTCGTCCGACGCCGGTTCATCCCAGTTCGGCGGCGGTAGGTCAGGCATGTCTTCCTCTGCCTTCTTGTTTTTGAGTGCTGTCATCGCTTCCGTATCGTACAGAAGTTGCGTAATGGGCACATCATCTTCGCTGTCGAAGTCGTTGGTGGTTGAAAGCGTGTGAAGACGAGATTCCTTGTATCCAGAGATAGAGCGGGAGATGATCTCATTTAGGTCCGATGATCGTGTCATAGCCACCAAACACTTCGATGCAGGGGGGTAGTTGGCAGGAAGGCGGTCATTCTTCCACGGAACGGCCGATGTCAATCCAAGGCGCTCCATTTCGCGATCTAATTGCGTTGTAAGGGCACGCTCAATCGGGATGTACTTCGCAAGCAAACCACACTGCAGAGAACGATGCGTCAACTCATGAAAGCGAGCCAAGTGGTGCTCCATAGTCTCGTTGTACCAGCTTTCCACCTTGAGCAGGTTGTCCTCCATCAATTGCCAGAACCTTTGCTCGGGCTCCAACGAGCTCACTGCAATCGTATACCGGGTTGCCTTCTGTGTATTCTCTAAACAGCATCATATAGAACCGAATTCACACATTAAACAATCAGCTACCGCTCATCTAAGGTCGGAAAACGCAAAGGAACAGCGGACTGACAAAACACACGCACCATTCAGATTGGCAAAGGCACTACCCAGTGTATATGCAGCATGACGAACCAAACGGATCTGATCTACCAGAATTTTGTAGTCAAGATAGTGTTGCTTCATCTCGGGGACCATTTTGGCCAAAAACCGCTTGTCGAACTTCATCGCTGATAATACGGCGCCACCACAGGCCTAGAGGAACCAGAAGCTCAGAATTGAACGATGATGATGATTGCTTACGATATTGACCGGGGGCGCCTTTGGAAGGAACTGATGGAGACGAAGAAAAGCGCTCGAGTACTTTCAAAAATGTCTGCCGGCTGAATTGGAGACAAATGGGGAAAAGTGCCCTGGCACGCGATCGAGCAGTTGCCTCAGTACGCTCCCTAGCAGTCCCTGTTGTCATTCATCATCTCGTCTTCGCCTAGAACCTCATCAATAGAGTTGGTTTCAACATGAGAAAGGTCAATGGAATCTGTCTGATCGCCCTGTTTGTGCTTCTTTTGGCGTCGGAACTTCAGTCATGTTTGGCAGCTCCTCGAAGGAAAAACTACTACGAAATCCTCGAAGTTGGTAAAGATGCATCTGCAAAGGACATCAAGAGATCATATTTCAAGCTGTCGATGAAGGTATGAGGCTCCAATTCCGTTGCTTCGTCAAACACTCACATTCTGACTCAGCTCTATGTTTGACGCAATTATAGTACCATCCAGACAAAAACCCTGATGTAAAGGATAAGACAATGCTAGAGGAACACTTCAGCGATCTGTCTCATGGTACGTGTCGTCTCCTTCGCTCCTTGCATTGCCCCCCTCTTCCCTCCCTCTCTTGTGTCTTGTCTTCTCTTTGAATTCGCATTCTGGCTGTCATTTCCACTAGCTTATCAAGTTTTGTCCAATACCAAGACGAGAGAGGTGCGAAACTGTCCCTTCTTGGTGTGACCCATTTCCACAGTCCTCTGCGCTAACCAATCGTCCTCTACAGAGATATGATGCTTTGCTCAAGCAAGGAGTGAAGGTGTATACTACGTCTGATATCCAATATGACGAAAGGCGAAGTGAGCAAGAAGAGATGATGAGCGAGTTCCGTGATTCGTATGATGTGTTCGCAGAGGCGGAGAAGTTGAGTACTGAGGAGGAGCATCAACAGATGATTGAAAAACTGACGTTGTTGACGATGGGCGTGGGTATCGTCGGTATTGGTGTTTGGTTCGCCTTGCGATCTCGAAAGCTTCAGAAGGCTATCGGCGTTGCCCCCGCTGCCTCGTCCGGCAACGTGAACACTTCCAAGCACTTGCAAGCTGCGATTGGACAAGACCGTGAGAGGCAGTTGGTAGAGTTGGAGAAGCTGCGTTTGAAAGAGGAGAAGGAGCGTGCGCATGCGGAGAGGATCCTAGAGTCGGTGCAGAGGCGAAGAGTGGCGCTTGCCGAGGAGGAGTTGGCACGCGAAGAGGCAGAGCGAGAGGAGCGAGAGGCGCAAAGAGAGCATGCGAGGCTGAGAAGAGAGCAACAACTGTCTAATCTGGCTGCTGGTAACGGCGACGGCGTCGACATCGAGAAGCGCTACGATCCCCTGGCATCTGATGAAACTGGTCAACCTCCCCATCTTCTTCGTGTTGCGGATTCTCGTCCCAATAATTCGGTTGGTGATGGTTTAAGCAATGCATTTGGCTCTGATACACTGGACGAGAATGGTGATGTGTATGGCAGCGACGACGCCGTTCCAAAACGGTCGAAACCGACCGGCGTGTTCAACTGCAAGCCATGCAAGAAGACGTTCAAGAGCGAGGAGCAGTTGGAAAACCACTTCGCAAGTAAGAAGCACAAACAGGTCTTGAAGGAGATGGAGAAGGCGACAGCGAGAGGCGAGTGACAGGCACGAGAGATGTCTCCGAGCCCTGCTGCTTTGTGGGGTTGGTTGGTTGGTTGGTTGGTTGGTTCTGTGTGCGTTGGTCGTGTCAAAACGCAGAGAGTTGCCACTGAGGCGGTCTTCATGCCACTGCTGGTCGAATTGGGAATACTTTGTAGCTGACTGGACAGCCGCCCTGGAAGTCAAAGAGACACATCACCGACAACGCGTTGCTCGACACGCCTGCTTCCGATCTGGCGAACTTCGTTGGATGCGATTCGACTGCCCCTCCCTCTCTCCCACCATGCCTGCCCTCATCATGGCCGAATTGCAATCTGATTTGTTCCCTTCTCGCGCGAAGTATATCGAACTCGACCACGGCGGTGTTGCAGCCCCATCGTGGCGCTCCGTGTTGCGTTTAGGCCCCACGCTAATTGCCAACCCCGCTCACTCCGCATCATTTGCGCAACTCCGGCGTCCCTCGTTGCAGGCACATTGTGGGCACCACGGTATATTGAGAATGTACAAACGAAATGTGGCCATATCTGACGAGCAGGAAACGGGTCGAAGAGTCTCATGGGGAGAACCAGATCCCAGGGAGACGCGTCTCCTTTGAGAATGGTTTCAGGCAATGTGCAGAACAGATATAGGAGGCGTTCTGTTGACGAATTCCCACTTCATCATCTTGTAGAGGAAGTATATAGAAGCGGACTTGCACGAACGTAGGAGCAGGACGACATCGCACCTTGTCGGGCGCTTACTGGAAGAGGCGGAAGTTCCATCCTCTTGTCACTTCGCACCAGTGGCCTCTCTTGCGGACGCATTAGCGCAACCTTCGATGCTTCGAAAAGACGGTTCTCCACGTGAATTGGGACCATAATGCCAAGAATGGGAGCAGCCCAAAGCGTTTCTGAATAGATCACTAATTCACATGCTCTCATCTTCCAAATCTCTCCTGATGGCTATCTTTGACCAAAGCCTCCAGATTGCGATTCCTTAAAGTGTATTCCAGGAGTTTTGCCTCAGAATCCTGGAGAGCAGTGTTGGAAACGGCCCAACGACCTCGCCAATGCTTCACTTCCGCCTCCAGCTGTTGTATGGTGCGCGTTCGCAGACAAATGATAGCCACGTGGAAGATGACTAAGAAACCAATCAGGAATACGATAAGAGGCAGGAGCATTCCTGAGGCAGACGGAAATCTCTGTACCTCTCAGGCACGGAGGGAGCAATGACGGAGATGCCAGCCCTGCTGTGTGCGGCGCTCTTGCGTCGCCCTGCCCACAGGAGCTCTTGCTTTCCGTCAATCACACACCGTCCACCACACGGTTGGTGCTGACTTTCTGGCTATTGAATGATAGTCCCTCCAGGTTCTGCTGGCCATGGCTCATGTTTGAAGGGGAGCGACCGACATGACGGATGCTGCTTGAGCGTGAGAGCTCTACGTGTGCAAAAGAGGCGCGGCCAGCCCAGCCCGGCTGTCTGCTATCGACCAAGGTCTGACCACATTCTCCACCTATTTTCACTTGTTGACCACAATAGATGTGGTTGAGGGGAGAGGGGCAGGGATCAGGACCTCGTAGAACCAGTAAACCGATCGAAATTGAGATCTGGCTGGCCCAAACGGCGAGCAACACTTCCCAGTCGCTGCTGAGCTCTCACTCCTTCAACACCTCCATCTATTCTTGAACATCATGCCCCCTGCCAAGAAAGCGAAACTTACAGGTGGAGTGGTCGGTACCAAGGCCTTGGAAGGTCTCACGTTCGCGATCAGCGGTACTCTCTCGCAAGCACTGGGAAGACTTGGTTGCTGCCAATGGCGGTCGCATGGCTGGCTCAGTTACCGGCGCAGTAAGTTCTTGCCTCTGTTTTCTCTCTTTTTCTTCAGAAGTTGCCCCTCTATCCTGTGTTTGTGGTCCAGCTGAGCAACTTTCCGGTCTGCGTCCCTCTCGCCCGTTTGCTTGCAACAAGGGGCCCGTTCTGACTCTCCTGCGCCCTCTTGCTGTTGTCTCCGTGTAGGCGAACTATTTGCTCACGACCGAAGGTGAAATTCTAGTCGATACGGTCAAAGTCCAAACGGCAAGAGTGAAAGGAGTGCCCATGGTGTCTGAGGAAGTCATCACCGATGCGATTGCGACTGTTGCCTTCCCTGACGATTTGTCGGACTACGTTTTGAAAGGTTCTCACCCAAGTGCGAAGAAAGATCAGCGAGGCGGTTGAGACGCTCTTCAAGGAGCTCGGCGCCGACAACTTGCGCATTGGTATCACTGCACATGGCGACTACTGCGATGCTGGACGCACGTATGTGACTAAACACTTGCCCATGACCAACAACATCAAGACGATCGTCAACTTCGTGAAGACTGTGGTGGCGACCAACGGCGGTGATGCACCCGAGTGCTACGAACTCGTTCTTCACGAGGCACTCGGCTTCAAGTGGACTCCTGGTTGGAATCACGTATTGGTCCTCATTGGAGACGATTTGCCACACAAAGCCAACGCAAACCCCAACAAACTCGATTGGAAAACCGAGTGCGGCAAGCTCAAGGACGCAGGCGTTGTGGTTCACGGTGTTCAAGCGCTCAACAGGAAACATGCATCCAAGTTCTACGCCGCCATTGCCAACCTCACCGATGGCGTGCACCTGCCGCTGGACCAATTCAACGCCATCACCGATCTCGTCATGGCCGTCTGCTACCGCGAAGCCAAACCTGCTGCCCTCGAAAGATTCGAAAAGGAAGTCCAAGCTGGTGGAAGATACAACAGATCCATCCAACTCATGTTCGATCGCATGCTTGGTTGCACACCGAAGGCAGGCGCCGCTCCCGGCGACATGAACGCCGTCGCTCCTGGACGCTTCCAAGTACTCGACGTAGATCACGATTGCTCCATCAAAGACTTTTTACACTCTCAAGGTGTCACCTTCAAGGCTGGTCGCGGATTCTATGAGTTCAACAAGCCCGGAGTGATTCAGGACTACAAGGAGATCATTCTCATGGACCCCAAAACTGGAGACATTTTCGAAGGTGACTATGCTCGTACACTCATCAGCGCACCCAAGGGAGCCCACAAGGGCGTCAGAATCGCACCTGGAGAGATCGACTACACCCCCTTCATCCAGTCTACCTCCCACAATCGCAAACTCATTGGTGGCACTCGCTTCTTGTACGAGGTTGGAGACACGTAAGTTCAGCACTTGCATTCGATATTCATCGTTGCCTCCCCCCCCCCAAAGTGCCCTTCATTGCTACCTTCCGATATCGGTGTCAGTCCCTCCCTATTCTCGCTATCAGTATATAGTTGCGACTGAATACATCATTCGCCAGTTTGGTATGGAATCGAGGCAAATAAGTCAAGAAGACACGCACCTAATGAGAATTGAACGGGAGTGATCTATTTACATGAAATGACGCTTGTAGAGCTTGAGATTGCAGTAATTTGGATGTGTGTGTGTGTGTGTGTGAAGATTCCAGCTCGAATAAGGATTTGGGGGGGGTGAATAGATGATACAAAGTTGCTCTGAGGAGTCTACTCTCACGCCACTCGTCAACGCTCGACGTGGTTGGTTCTGCGCCCAGTCTGCTCCCTATCCAGGATTAGTGATGTTCACGAAGAGAGTTGGTGGAGTGCAGAAGATGGGGGAGTTGGGGGAGTTGAAGGAAAGGCGAGCCGGAGGGGATGGGAGGTCATGTTCGCTTGATGATGTTGTGTCTTTCTACTATGCTGCCATTGCGTTGACGACATGTTGGCATGAGGTTGGTTCTTGATGTTATTGGTCTATTCGACGCTGAAGACAACAACCGTGGTGTGATCCATCTTTCCGGGTAGCTCAGCCGGTTCCTCCTTGCCGGTGTTGTTCTCCATGAAGAGGCGCTTGTTCTCAGTCACCTTTCGAACCCATTTGAGCATGTTGACTGCAATTTCAGAAGGCGATCGTGTGTTGTCGATGTGTTGCGCGACAAGGTCAGCGCGGTAGATGTCCTTGGCGCGTGTCCTCTCGTCGAGCGGAACGTCCAGCCATGCTCCGTAGTCAAGACCAACAGCCTGTGGCTCAATATTGAGAGTTTCGGGATCTAGGTTATCGTGAACACCATCACTGACGAGAACGAACATGTCACCATGAGAGCAAGGAGTGATGTGGATGGTGAAGTTGCCGAGATCAGGGAGCAGTAGTGTCTCGTTGGGCCCGCTCTTTGGTCCCAAGTGGCCTCCAGTCAACTTTGCGTCACTACTCGCGCGGTTTCCGGTTGTGATATCGGAGACGTTCCATCTGAGTCTTGGTGCAATTTGGTCCGATCGGCTTGAATCTGATGAGATGCCTCCAGAGCTCGAGTGTAGCGGTGGGGAAGATGAAGCAACTGTAGGAGGAGGAGTTGGAGAAGAGGCTGCTGAAGAGGAGGCAATGGCGGAGGCGCCGGAGCTGGAGGCTCGTGGTATGGTGAGTTGGTCCTTGGAGCCGCCTCCTGGACGCTTGGTTTCGCCCCCAGAGGTACGTTGAGTGCAGTAGTAGGCCTTGCAATCTCCAATATTGACGGAAAGGAAAGCGTAGGGAGCACCAAACTCCTGGACTTGATCTTCGGCCACTTGGAAGAGAACGCCACCGCACAAGGTCGTCGTACCCACTTCCCATGCGCGCTTTGCACCCTCCACGATCTTATCGTGTGCTTCTTGAACCGCTCGCATGAGGAGAAGAGCAGCCTGTTGGAAATCGGCGACGCTGGGAAGATATCTCTCCACGTAATCGGCGAACGTCTGATTGGCAGTGCGACTGGCGTTTTGAGAACGTGCACCCCATCCACAACCATCAGTGACACAAGCAACGACGCCACCAGTGAAGAGCGAGCAAGTGAAGAAGTCGCAGTTTGGTGAACCA
>Ga0307375_10005045_pt1 | contig 12484 bp, 4 predicted proteins | sample TR1MG_FD_202531 | JGI IMG/M metagenome (GOLD analysis project Ga0307375, IMG submission 202531) | Soil microbial communities from Risofladan, Vaasa, Finland - TR-1 | ecosystem: Environmental > Terrestrial > Soil > Coastal area > Acid sulfate soil | place: Finland: Risofladan, Vaasa | collected... | reverse complement strand
CGCAAGTTTCAGGATCCTACGCAGACATCGTTGAACAGAATCAAGTTCTTGGCAGAGTACACTGGTGCGTTCTTTGTGCGCTGTCGCTTTCCACCTCCAAAGCTTGTCCTCTAACGCCCCTTCTTGTTCCTCAATTCCCTCCCCTCAGAGCGTGCGACTGATTTCCACGAGATTGACGCTACATTCAAGGCACATCACTTCGAAATCGTGAGTTTGAGCCATGATTGCTTCATCACGGTCGAGTTGGCCTCCAAGAAAGGTGCGTTTACAAACACACTTCCGCTCTTTCCAGCCTCCATTCCCTTCCAATTAGCAGTCTCCGCCCCAAATACCGATATACCACACTTACTTACCATGTTTGCTTCTGTTGTCCCGCTCGCAACACAGGTAAGACGAATGAGGCGTCGATCTCACATCTGCTCACCGTTCTAAAGCGAATCATGACACATCTACAAGCGCAAGTTGCTCAACGCGGCGGTGCTCGTACCTTCGGTACGTGAATCTATGCAATATCAGTATCTGATTGCAAATTGCATTCGATTGACGGTCAGCAGCGAGGACAAGGTCTTTCGTCCGTCTCCTCCTCTCTCTCACGAATCTCTCCTCTCTGCTCCGAATCTCTCTTCTCTCTCTGCGCTCCTCTTCCTTCTCGATCCTCTTCGCCCCTCGCCGTTGTAACTTACTGTTGGTCCTCTTTTTGCTTTGATCTTGATCGTATGTGTTCGGTGGTGTGTCTTTCATGGTGATCGTTCTCTGTTGTAGTGCGCATGTTCGAGGCTATGTTGGCGCCGACTCAGAAACATTCGCTGCGTACAGCGGCGTTGGAGATCCTTCTTCTGTTCTATGAGGCTCTTGGTGATCCCGAGAAGGAGTTTGTGGCTCTGTTGCCGAGTGCTTTGGATCTGACACCCTTCTTGCCCGACTTCCCGGCCGATACCAAGTTCCGTCACCGTCAATTGGTTTGCGATACAGTTCTCGTTGCACGTGATCCTAAAGTCCCCTATTCCAAAGAAGAGTCGCTCGATCTCATCAACTTGTACTTGAATTTCATGTCTGAGCCTCAACGTCTGGACAAGTTCCAACAGTGGTTTGGTTTCCTCAAGACTCTGGTACTTCCGTCTCTCTTCCCCACCATTTGCCGACAATTGGGTCTGTTGGACGCCGCAGACGATACAGGCTTCACGCAGCATTGCCCCTATGAAATCCAGGCGAGTATCATCGACTTCTTGCACACATGGACGCAAAGGGAGGACATCAACGCGTACCTCTGGAATGGCGAGCAAGCCGCGCTCATGCTCGAAATCTACCGCCAGGCTTGCCTCATGCCCGCCTCTCGCCACGAGAACATCAAGAAGGCGTTTTTGGTCTTCAAGGACTGCCTCTTCATGAACGTACCAAAGACCATCCCCGAGGGAAGACTCGTCTCCTTCAGAAAATGGTACTGGGAGCAACTCACCTTCATCGTACCGGACTCCACTCTCAACCAAGACCACTACAAACTCATCGCTGAATCACTCAACCTCTACGACTCAGTCGTCGCGTCCCTTTGGACCACACTCTCGCCCGCCGTTCAGGAGATCATCCTCATCACCTCATTGGAACTCGCTACTCGCGCACTCAAGAGACCTGATGTCGGTGGCGTAGACAGAAACTTATGCCCGGTATTAGTAGAGGGACTGCTTTTATTGTGGATCAATGCAAGAGTGACAGACCCAAATCTGTGGCGCGCGCTGCAGGAACGCTTGCGCACCTTCTTCCATCGCAAGGACGCCATCGCACAGTGCAAATTCAAGCTCATCCAACTTACACTCGTTCTAGAGAACTTCATGTTCTCCTTCGACGCACACAACAAGTACGAGGCGAAGAAGAGCAAGCAGCAAACCAAGCGCTCCGAATCGCAGTTCCCGGACCCGGTCATGACCTTCGATGTTCGTCCAGATCCAGTGATCAAGGAAAAGGATTGGGATTGGAACTCGGCACAACTGGTGTGGTTCAACATCCTCGAGATCTTCCGCTACACCAACGGCCTGGAGGACCCTGGCGCCTACTTGGAATCCATTGATGCATTGACTACTGCTGCGGAGATGATTCTCAGCGCATACGAGAGATCAGACTTCGAAGAGCCGGAGATTCCGCTCGACACGCCTCCGGGCTCGCCACTGCCTCCCTCCCCCTCGTCTCGTCCCTCGCTCTCGCTCATCTCCATCTTTGGCCCTTGGCTCTTCGAAGCTGCGAAGAGACCGATCGTCTACGCCGAGGGAAAGGCACTCGCGAATCGCACTTTGTGTCGTCTCGTCGTTCGTCAGTCTCACATCAACTTGCCACTTCCCCTGCTTTCCCACTTCTACGATTGTGTACAAGTCTCTCTCTTGGAGTTCTCGCTCTCGAAAGCTGCGTGGGCGATCCTGGAACACTCGACGGCGATCTTCAGCATGGGCCTCCCAGGCGCAAACTTGCTCATTCCGTACTACTTGACCGAAATTTCGAAGATCTTCACGAAAGTGGACCACATCGCCGAAAAGGTGCGCGAAGCGGCCCTCACCATCATCGCTTCACTCGTCGTCTTCCCCTCGCATTTCAATGGTCTTCAGATCCCCTACGATACAGAATCAGCGAAACTGCACAAATTGGCGGAACCGGTGGCGGTGCCGGGCGTGACGACGCCGACGATTCCTGCCACGCAAGTCTCGCCCCTCAGCGGCTTGTCCTTTGCCGATCTCAAGTATCGCATTGTAAACTTGCTCATCTTGGTGGTGAGTAGAGAACCGAAGGCGCAACTGGTATGCATGGCCCTCAACGCGATCAACACCTACATCTGGAACGAGATCAACCATCCGGAGCCCAACTCAGCTGAGATCGTCCTCGCACTCATTCGCGCAGTGATCACTTGCACGCTGAAGGAGACGCGCATCTCGCACTCTGCGCTCACGTGCCTAGGTGGACTCGCATCCGTCCACTACAAACTCCACTCTCTCGACTCCTCCATCGTATCCAAGATCTGCTACCAATTGGTACTCAACATCAGCACTCGCCAACTCACCCCTGGTTTGGAAATCACCATGGTCAGTCACTACGATGCGCTCCTCGAATGGATGCTAGCCGTGCCACCGTCCTACTACGAGGACTCCAAGCTCATCAAGAAGATCTTCATGGCAATCGACACTGCGCTTAGAAACTTGGAGGTCGTGACGGCAGCGTCGCCACTCTCGCCGACCGGACCCGCGCCTGGTGGCGCCGCTTCTGCAAATGCATCCTCTCCCTCTTCTCCTGCTTCTGCTACGACTGCCACTACTACTGCTACGACTGCCGCTGCTTCCGCTACGACTGCTACTGCTGGTGGTGTGGAGTCTTTGGGCGGAAACAAGTTGAGACTTCGTCGAGCAGTGGAGCAACTGCTGATCAACATGTCGAATTTCTCTAACAACTGGCCCGTGGATCGCCACTATGACGTCATTCAATCTCAGATGCTCGATTATGTAGAGGAATTGGCCGAGAAAACTGGCGCTTCTGCCGCTAGCAATACTCCTAGTAATGCGGCCGGCGGCTCGACTAATACCGGAAACGCTGGCACTTCGCCTCTGCAGGCTTCAGATGACTTGCCCCCTCCTCCTCCGGCCGAGCCTGCGGTGAGTGTTTGCAGCATGGCCCCCTTCGTGCGCGATACGCTCTGGTATACGATGAACGAGAAGCACTTGTTGAGTGTGATCGATTTCCCGTCTCACAAGCCCGAAATTCTGGACTCGAACGAACATCAAGCGTTGGCCTTCTGCCTGGCGTCTACGCACTACATCTACTTCTTCCGTGCCTTTTTGCGTCAACACGGTCTTGCGGATGCGATTTCGCTGTACTACGAGGACCAGCAGTACTTGGCGTCGGGTGTCGATCGAAGAGACGTTCACGCCCGCGCGCTCGCCCTCGTGCGCCTCGCACAAGCCTCTCCCATGCTCTCCACTGCACAAGGATCGCCTGCGGAACGTCTAATGGAGCTCACGTCCAAGAGCACGCAGCCGGCGGACGTGCAACTGTGGTACCTGCTCTACGTCTCCTTCCAGTGCTTCAAGACCTCCCCGTACTGGAGCAACTCGCAAGAACACTTGGTGCGCCTCAATACGCGCGATTCCACGGGCAAATTCACGTGGGACTGGACGCCGGTCGGAGAATGGGAAGCCGGAGAACTCGTCCTTCGCAAGGCCGTCAAGGACGCTCGCTCGACTGCCACGCTCTTTGATGGCAATTTCGATATCCTAGGTGGACAAACGTGGCGCATGGACGATATCAACGAGAGCGCAGAACCGCTGCAGAACGAAATTTCTGATTTTGAGGCGTTGCTCACGACCTTCAAGGAGAACCCTTTCAAGGACATCTCGTTCAAAGCTACCTCTACCACTTCTTCTCTGAATACCTCTAGTTTGAGTCAAGTTGGAACTCAAAATGCGAGTCCGTCGCCCTCCTCCTCCCAACAGTCTTCTACGCTCAGCAGTCACATGCAACCCTTGAAAACCATCTCCCCAGACTTCTTTGCGCCAAAACAATTGATAGATGAGGCGCATGCGCTGATGTTGGAGTACGCAGAGGCGATGGCGATGCAGCAGAACTTTGTGGAGGCGAAGCTTGTGGAGAATCGTCAGGAACAGGAGCGTCAGTTGCAAAATGCTACTACTACGTCGTCAGCGATCGCGTGCGAGCCACCACAGCCTGCTACGTTGTTGTCTAGAGCGCATTTGACGCGAAGTCTGTTGAAGAACTTGGGCTTCCTGTCGCCTTCTCGTTACTCGAACTTCACTCTCTTGGATACCGAAAATGCTCGCTTTAAGCGCTTGATTAAGCAGTTCGATACCTCGACTTATGGACATGAAGTGACCAAGATCGGTTTGGTTTATGTGAAAGACGGCCAAGAAAACGAGCGCAGCATGCTTCGTAACGAAGAATCCGACTCCTCTTCGCTCTATCAGGAGTTTGTGAAGGGTGTGTCTCCCATCGTTTCAATTGCAAGGCATTGTGGATACGTTGGAGGTCTGGACAGGTCAGGAACTGTTGGAACTACCTTGCCCTACTGGAGAAACGCAATGACTGAGCTCGTGATTCACGAGGTGACGAGAATGCCAACGGTGCACAAGGATCCACAACAGATTCTGAAGAAGAGACACGTAGGAAACGATATCATCCACGTCATTTGGTCGGAACACTGTAGGGACTACAAACCGCAGACCATCGTCTCGCAATTCAACGACGCACACGTCATGATCTTCCCACTCTCAAACGGACTGTTCAGAATCAAAGTGGCGCAGAAGAGAGAAGTAGCGCCATTCGGACCACTCATCCACAACATGGCCGTCACAAAGGAACTACTCGCGATCCTAGCAAGACAAACCGCACTCGTGGCAAACTCAGTCGTACGCTTCTCGCACGAACACTACATGGGTCAATACTCCGCAAGAAGAAACGCACTCAACGAGATCGTCACCAAGAACTCAAAGCCTGTCTATCATGAATACGTGGCCGCATGCTTCCCATCGCCTGAACCATTCTGAAACAGATGAAGGAGGAGGAACAGGAGATGAGAAGGCCAAACGAATCCAGCGCAAAACGAGAACGTGAAACTCCCAACAACTGCGCTCCACCAACCTCTTCCCTTCACTCTCCCCTCCCTCTGATCTCGTTCAAATTGAACAGATTACATGGTAAACTCAATGAAAACACTCTTTACTCAGCAATGATGCACAGGAAGGGACTTCTATACCTACAAAGCAAGGGATGAAACAGTTGGAGTCTCTTTGAGAGTGATGATGAACTCGCAATGAGCTTCATTGTCCAACAGATGGTGCCATGAGACCAATGGGCTCATAGAAGAGACTCTTATTGGGATGAAAACGAATAGTGACCATATGACAGACATTAGAGAGAGGAGAGATTGAGGTACGATGATCACTGCCCATACAGCCTTGTCATTCAGATTTACATCCTTGGAAGCTTTACATTTTGTACATAAACACACAGATGTACCAATCTCTCGTCTCCTTAGTACATAGTGAGCTCAGTTTCAGTCCTTAGGAGGCTTACCACGAGCGAGATGATTGGCTTCGTCGCCACATCGAAGGTCGGGTCCGCGACCTTTGCGAGTAGTAGTTTATCGATCTCCTCTCTCAACTTCGACAGAAGCACGCCCTCTCGCCCAGTGGTGTGGAACGGAACCCAGCCGTCGATTTCGATGATCTGTTCCTCCGGGAAGACCTGGATGTTTCCTCCAAATAAGAGTGCGGCGTAAGTGGAGATGGCAGTGACATCTCGAAGGAAGATGCGTGTGGTCTTGACGCGGTCGTGGAACACCAGAAAGTTCGCGGGAAACTTCTTCGTCTTGGCGAGTACAGAGGACGGATGGACCCACACGTGCTCCCCATCCTTCGTCACAATGTTCGTAGAGGTAATGGCACCAGAAGGATCGTAGTTGGGACGCAAATGGGCGATGTTGGGGTACAAACCAGCACAAAGAACCGCCTTGATGACTTTCACCTCCTCGCTGTTCGCATCATCATCTCCAGTGGTCGGCAAAGCATTCGCATTCGTCTTACTAGACCTCTCTTCTGCGGTAAGACCGATACCAGCAGCATCAGAAGGTGCAGAAGATGACGAAGGTGCAGAGGACGAAGTTTGGTCAATTTTCGAGTGTGCCGCTTGAAATTTCGCAGAACTTGGAGAATCTCCAGTAGCAACGTTTCTCGCCTTCGAGGAGTCTGTCATTGGACCCTTCTTCTGGCGATGATGCGTGAATCCAGAATCCTTGAGTATTTGCCGGAATTGCTTGCGTAGATCGCGCATGTTGAGGAGTGTGGGTTTGGAGAGGAAGTTCTCCTTGCAGAATGTGTTGTCGTTGCCCTTACCTGCCTTGTTGTTGTTGTTGCACACTTCTTCCCATGAGTCGTAGGCCCTTACGATGGTGAGGTGGTCGGAGTACTCGTCGTCCTTGTCCCAAGAGAGTTTGCAGTCCTCTGCGTCGTCTCTGTTCTCGAATGATGATACGAATGGTGCTCGATCTGACAATGCTGCGCAGATGGTTAATATGGGCGATAGACACTGGAAGATGGCGCCGTAGATGAGCATCTTGCCGATCTTTGGCGAGACCGGTAGCTTGCCCAGATGGAATCCTAGTGGTGTGAGATGTTCGCTGACTTGGTCGATGGCGTTGAGATCTTGTAGTTCCTTGATGGCAGTGTTGATGGAGAGCTCAGTGGGCGGGTCTAGCGCGAGTTTGAGGAAACGTCTCGGATTACCGAGTCGCAACACGCGTATTTGCAGTATCAATGAGTCCAATGGAACACGTAGCATTTCGGGATCTTGGAATTCAGGCAAGTAGACGTGACGAGAGGTGGAGACGAGAGACCAACAGAAACCAGCTTGAACTCTTCCCGCGCGTCCCATGCGCTGCCGAATCGATGCCTTGGACGTCCAATCCTCCACTAACGATTCTACATGGCCATCGTAACGCGTTTCCTTAACGCGACAGGAATCAATCACATACACGACGTCGTCGACAGTCACTGAAGTCTCCGCAATGTTCGTCGATACCACCACTTTCCTCGTGCCCTGTGCCGGCTTTTTGAATATACGTTGTTGCTGTTCGGTGCTGAGTGTCGAATGAAGGGGCAAAATGGTCATGCGGCGCGCATACGAGCTCGATTGAAGGTGGTCGATCATTGTCGCGATCTCCACCATTCCTGGCAAGAAGATCAGGATACCACCGCCCTCGCTTTTCGATGAAGAACCATGGGTAGAAGATGTGTTTTTGCCAGAATCGAAACGTGTGAAGATGTATTCGACCAAGAGTGTAATCAGTTCGTAGTTTATCTTCTTGCGGTTCAAGAGAGACATGACATTCGACACATTGACAGAATAACCTTCATATAACTTGAATTTGCGGCCGCCAGTCGAGTAGGGCGAGCGGGCATCGAGACGGTAACCGGTCGCTTCAATGGCGTCCTCCAAGAAGTACTGTTTGACCGGAAACGTGCGTCCAGGGATTTCTAAGGATGGACAATTGCCAAAGTAACGAGAGAAGGACTCTGCATTCAATGTAGCACTCATCAGGACGAGTTTCAAGTTCTTCCGTTTTTCCAGCAGTTGCTTCAACACGATCAGTAGGAAGTCCGAATTCAAGTCGCGTTCATGTACTTCATCGACAATCACATGGGAAACGCGAGAAAGAAGGGCATCAGACTGCAAACGACGCAAGAGAATGCCGGTCGTGACGAAAAGCGCCTGTGTCTCCTCACTACGTTGTTGTTCCAGGCGGATAGAGTATCCAATAGACTGTCCAATCGACTCGCAACGCTCTTCGGCCACACGCTCGGCAACAGAGACGGCAGAAAGACGACGAGGCTGCGTACAAATGATGTTGCACTCTCCACCGATTCCTCGTTCGATCATATCGTCCAGAATGATTTGCGCAACTTGGGTCGTCTTACCACAACCAGTAGCACCAGAGATCAGAACAACATTACCAGAAGCACCATGCAAGAGCTCCAACACCTTCAAACGGTTTTGATACGCCGGCAACGCACTTCTCGCAGTCAACATCTGTCGAAACTTGTCATTACCAGATTCTCGAACTTCGCGATACTTCAAAAGCAGGGATTTGCTCTTCTCACGGATGCGAGAAAGCTCAGAATCAGAGAGCACTTTTTCCACTGCCATTTCCTCCCTCACTTCCAGATTCAACAGCCTAAGCGCCTCAGAAAGCTTCGTCTCGTCCTCAATAGATTCAATCACGGGTAGAAGATCCGGAGTAGAGGATGAAGTAGCCTCACGAATGTCCTTTTTCACTTGCTTCAGCGCCTGCTTCTCCATTTCATCTTCTCGAAGCGTCTTGAAGTACTTACCATGCGCCTCTTTACACTTATCGGGGCTTTCGAAGGTAGTTGAGAGAGAGGAGAGGGTACGAGGGGCGGTAGAGTGGATCCACATGATGAGCGGGTATATCAGTTGCTGTCCCGCGTATTGGTTCGCCTCAACAACCAATTGTCTAGTAAACGCATATAACACTTCGTCTTTCAGATCGTCGCAAATGAGTCCCATCAACGGCAGCTCGTGGGGGTATTGGTTCTCCGGAGGGTAGTGGATCTCGCACTTCAGAGTAATCTTCTTCGTAACGTTATTGGAGAACCTCAAGGTGATGGGGAGGGTTGCCTTGAGGAGGGAGTCGGAAATGCGCATCACTTCGCCGTCATCGCCCAAGATGCTCTGCAGCATGCCAAACTCCTCTTCTCTGAGCATCTTCAACTCTTTCATTCTCTCTTCGGTCATGGCATGTGTTTTGCGGACTTGGCGCATGATAGAAACGGCATCTCGAGTGAGGAAGGACTCCAAAAGATTGTATAGCGCCCTCGTCTCATCACCATCCGCAGCATCCAATTCTCTCGTACATTGCGATTCCAAAAATCCATAAGAAGTCAGTTTGCGGACGGCACGGCGACGGAGATGGGATTGAGAGGAGATATCCATGAGTTCCACTTTTGCGCTAGCTGAGGCACTACGGAAGCCAAGTGGGAGATGGTCGTTGTTAACGTGAATAACAAGCCATTCGAGAGCGATACCGTAGTGATTCTTGGCATATTGAAGGGCTTGCAAGACCTCAAAGCGACGGAAACCTAGCTCGTTCGTTAAATGAGCGATATTGTCCTCCAATGGCGGATCCACACTAGTAGGCAAGGAAGACACGTTGCTCCAGGGACTAGCTTTCAGAAGAGAGAGAAGACGATCTTGATACACACCACTCAAGCCAACAACCGTGCGACGATTTGGAGCCGGACGGGACGATGCCTTTTTCACGCGTGGCGCTCTTCCATGAGCCTGTTGTCTAGAATTTCCACGCAACACCTCAACAGACACGTCCTCGCCATACAATTCATAACTGTTGCTTTGCTTCTTAGATGAAGAACTCAAGGGAGACTCAAATGAAGGTTTATGCGCCTTCTTACCGCCTGTGTGAGGTTTACTACCGCCAGGATGGGGATGATGAGGCTTAGACTGAGGCTTAGAAGAAGAGGACTTGGGACGGGAGGAAGAGGAAGACTTACCAGAGCTAGAAGAGGAAGAAGAAGCGCCACTCGATTTCGCACCACCTTTCGAAGCAGAAGACGATTTGCCAGGGTCCTTAGTGCCAGTTTTGGCGGCACCGGCCTTAGCGCCGCCCTTTTCGCCAGGTTTGGGGCCAGATCCACCCTTACCAGACATGAGAGTGAGAGCGCAACTGACGGGTTGTGTCGTTACAGTAAACGCAGCAGAAGACAACCGACAATGAGCCCAAATAACTGGCTGATTCGTTTCAACTATCGATTTTAAAACGAGTTTGTTCCAGAACACCCTGAATAAGTGAATGTATTGAAGAGATAGCTCCCGATTCTGGAACGGCTCTGTCAATCCATCCCTGCTTGGCTTGCACATTCATAGGGTGGTCAATGAAGACCAGTGTTTGAATCAACGGTAATATTACATTCTCTTTCACATTCTTAAAGGGAGAAGCGAGGCCTTGCCGCCTCAGAGAACAAGAGTTGTCAGAGAAACGAGGAACAGAAGGAAAGGCCGATCCATGTGGTCCTCCAACTCCCACAGAGTACCATTGTATGTGAAGCAAAAGCAATGCTTATGCGGGCGGCTCTTTGTTTTCGCGTTTGTTGGCTCGAGAACCTGCCGAGAGAAGGTAAAACGCACCCGCGACTGCCAGTTTCAGTCGCTGCGGCACTTCTCATCTTTCCATTGGCCACCCAAGCGTCCAACCGAATACCATGAACGGATAGTATGTGAATATAAGAGCAGTGACTGCAATCGATCTGACTCGCCACACTCAAGCCTGGATGGATGCGTCTCAGTCTTCGGTTGAATCGCCGCGCAGAGATCACTGTTCAGGGGGTATATAGTGCAAATACGATATGGATTGGGTGCCCAAGTGCGATATCAGCGGAGGAAGCAGAGAATTTCGAGCTTCGAGGAGCGTGGCGATCTCGAAGATGGAAAACGCATCCATCTCCAGCATCTCGGTTGGCGTCAGAGGATGAACCGGAACTTCGGGGGATATATGATTGTAGATGAGCCGGACAGAAGGCATCAGAGCTCGATAGGACAATCTCGTTAGTTGTGAGGGAGCAATCGAAGAGAAGACGAGCGAGTCCCATCCCAAGATTGTGAGCATCAACTTTGGCTCTCTCGCCCGAAAATCTCTTAACACGATCTTGAAACAGCCTGTGATGCTAATAAGCGCCAAAATGTCGGCACTGACCTTCGTTTCGAGACGATGAAGCGAGAAGACGTTGTCTAGCGCAGTCAGGCGATGCTTGTCGAGCTTCACGTTTCGGAATAGTATGCTATTGATTTGTTCCAATCGTTCAACTTCTGAATGTTGGTGAGTTGAGTGGTGCTCAAGGGCAGTAGAGGGGGGTGAGGTGTTCTCGCTCATCTTCCGTCCTCCAGACGATGGGAAATGATCATGTTGGGTCTGAGACTCATTGATAAGATCGACGTTTGGCATTTCTGCCTGTCCAAGTTGAGAACCACATCGAATACACCACACAAATTTCCAGTTACGATGAAACGAGACCGTGTGCGGTTCCTCGGGATCGATACTTAGTAAATTCACGTCTAAGTCATCAGCATGGAGTTGGATATACGACATGGCGAATTGTAGGGTAGAGGGAAGGGCACGAACAACGGTGGAGCGGGGAAGTCGCTCGCGAAGCAAACCAGTCGTACAGGCGCATGTCCACATATCACGCATATCATTCCAGTACTCAGTAGGTAGAGAAACAGATCTAATACGCATGTCAGTGGTTGAATTCTGATTGAGGCTGAAACAGGGAAACAGAAACGCACCTTTCGATTTTGCAAGGTTGTTTCAACACAGGTTGATGGCAAACACGACAAGCAAGGGATTGAATGGCCTCAGAGTGGATGTTGTTGTAGTGTGAATGAATAGAGCTCCACATGTACGAAGAACGATCGTCGACAAAGTCCAATTTGAAAGTGCACGTCACAATGCCTTCCTTCGTGACCACTTGGGACGACTCAAGGTTTAGTTGCAGTACTTCGGGAATGTCTATCTCAATCATCGCGAAGGGCGAGTCTCCATCTCGAAAGAGGACCAATACGAGCTTGTCTTTGTCTGCGCTGAGTTTGCATCCAATCCTGATCCTATCTTGGTCCAAGCGCCAAATGAATACTCGAAAGAGTTTCAACTTAGAGATTACTTCAACATGATACTTGAGGTGTGTCGATGTGTCATGGTCAGACATGCGAGAAGGACTGATCGTCTTTGCATCAGTGTGGCAAGCATCACTGTTGCACGCTGCCCTCTCTTCTCTCCTAAATCGATTTCGTATGTATACAGGGTCAAAACTTGTACTCTTTGCAGAATGGAACCGTGTGGAGGGCAACGTTGTCCTGAGACTGAACTCTTTTGCTCGTATTGCTCTTATTCAGCTGAGGCTGTATTCTACAT
>Ga0307375_10005043_pt1 | contig 12485 bp, 13 predicted proteins | sample TR1MG_FD_202531 | JGI IMG/M metagenome (GOLD analysis project Ga0307375, IMG submission 202531) | Soil microbial communities from Risofladan, Vaasa, Finland - TR-1 | ecosystem: Environmental > Terrestrial > Soil > Coastal area > Acid sulfate soil | place: Finland: Risofladan, Vaasa | collected... | reverse complement strand
CGCTGGTATTCACCAACGGATGTTTCGACGTGCTGCATCGCGGCCACGTGACTTATCTCGCGCAGGCCCGGGCACTGGGTGCGTCGCTGGTCATCGGCGTGAACAGCGATGCTTCGGTGAAGCGGCAAGGCAAGGGCGATGACCGGCCGATCAACCCTGAACAGGATCGCATGATGGTGCTGGCCGCGCTGGAATCGGTCAGCATGGTGGTAAGATTCGACGGGGACACACCTCTTGATCTGATCCTCGCCTGCAAACCCGACGTGTTGGTGAAAGGCGGCGACTGGCCCATTCAAAACATTGTCGGCGCCAGCGAAACGCAAAGCCGGGGCGGCACGGTGCACAGCATCCCTTTTTTACATGAACGTTCCACTACCGCGCTATTGAAGAAAATCCGTTCCTTATAAATCATGACAGAACAACCTACCGAAATCACCCTGCACCAGCAATCCCGCGAGTTGGAGATCGCCTTCTCGGACGGTTTGCACAGCAGGCTGTCTTTTGAGTTTCTGCGCGTGAATTCACCGTCCGCGGAAGTGCGCGGCCACGGCATTGGCCAGGAAGTGCTGCAGGTCGGGAAACGCAATGTAAATGTGCTGAACATCGAACCGGTGGGCAGCTATGCGATCAAGATCGACTTTGACGACGGGCATGACACCGGGCTGTACAGCTGGGAATATTTGCGCCATCTGGGTAAACATCAGGATCAAATCTGGCAGGGATACCTGCAGCGCATGAAAGAGGCGGGCGCCTCGCGCGACCCGCATTAGCTTATTCATACCCTCCCCCACAAGTGAGGGAGCACACCAGTTCAGGAGCGAAAAAAATGGCGAATACCCATTTCGGTTTCGAGACCGTTGCAGAAGAAGAGAAGGCCAGGAAAGTTGCCGGCGTGTTTACGTCCGTCGCGGGCAAATACGATGTCATGAACGACCTGATGTCGGTCGGCCTGCATCGCCTGTGGAAGCGCTACGCGGTCAGCATCAGCGGCGTGCGCGCCGGGCAGCGCGTGCTGGATGTGGCGGGCGGTTCGGCGGATCTGTCGCGGCTGTTCCTCAAGGAAGTCGGCGGCACCGGACAGGTTGTGCTCACCGACATCAACAACGCGATGCTGCGCGTGGGGCGCAACCGCCTGCTTGACGAAGGGATCGCCACGCCGGTCACACAATGCGATGCCGAACACCTGCCCTTTCCCGACAACCACTTCGATTGTGTCAGCATCGCATTCGGCCTGCGCAACGTCACCCACAAGGACGCCGCGCTGCGCGAGATGCAGCGCGTGCTAAAACCGGGCGGGCGCGTCATCGTGCTGGAATTCTCCAAGGTCGCCAAGCCGCTGGAAAAAGCCTACGATCTGTACTCCTTCAAGCTGCTGCCCAGGATCGGAAAACTGATCGCGGGCGACGCGGACAGTTACCGTTACCTCGCCGAATCGATCCGCATGCATCCGGGCCAGGAAGAGTTGAAGCAGATGATGATCGACGCCGGGTTGGAGCGTGTCGAATACTTCAACCTGACGGGCGGCGTGGTGGCGGTGCATCGCGGATACAAGCTTTAACCTGCCGTTTTTTTTGCCATGATACCGACTGGCGCAAATTTGAAGATGAAACCTGTTCATGAGTAATTTCCCCAAATGCCCGAATTGCGACTCCGGGTACACCTACGAGGACGGCAGCATGTATGTCTGCCCCGAATGCGCGCATGAATGGAGCAAAGATGCCGTACAGGAAAGCATGGACGAAAAGCGCGTGGTGCGCGATTCCTCCGGCAATGCGCTCACTGACGGCGATAGCGTCACGGTGATCAAGGATCTGAAGGTCAAGGGTTCTTCAGCGGTGGTCAAGGTGGGCACCAAAGTGAAGAACATCCGTCTTGTCGAGGGTGACCATGACATAGACTGCAAGATCGACGGTATCGGGGCGATGTCGCTGAAATCCGAATTCGTCAAAAAAGCCTAGTATTTTATCGGTTGTACAAAAATCATTTCGTTTGGTTATTCCGCGGTGCTGGCGACATCCCGCGTCTATCACAGCGCAGCATGACCAAATCCGCTGCTCGGCCATGCCTATCATGCGGCCCCTTGCATCCCCCACTCACATCAGCGATGATATGCCCACATTTATTGTGCAACTCAGGTGTTCCATAAATCCGCAATCGTGTCCGCGCTGAGCAGGATACAGCGCGTAACTTGCGCCACCTGATTGCCCTGTAACTTTCAAAGCATCCAAGCTCCTGGAAAAATTTACGGTACCCCTAACGATCCGATATGCAACAACGCGTAGAAAAACTTGCGGTCCTGTTTGCCGATATTTGCGGCAGCACTTCGCTCTATGAAAATCTTGGGGACAATCTGGCGCGAAAATTGATTTTTCAATGTATCAACACCATGAGCGACATGATTTTTGCCGGCCAGGGTACGCTGGTAAAAACCATAGGCGACGAGGTCATGGCCACTTTCCCGAGCGCCGAAGCCGCCTTTCATGCCGCCTGCTCTATCAGGAACGCGGTGGAAAATATCAAACCTTTGGATGGCGTAGCGCTGCATATTCGCATCGGCTTTAACTTTGGCCCGGTAATCAGGGAATCCCATGATGTATTCGGCAACACCGTTAACGTCGCCTCGCGTGTCACCGCGATAACGCGGGCGGGCCAGATAATGACGACCCAGGCTGTATTTGATAACCTGCCTGTTGATTTGCAAAATAGAATGCGTCAAATTCTGCGTGCCGAGCTTAAAGGCAAGCAGGACCGATTAGACCTTTACCAGGTGATCCTTGAGCAGGAAGACGTGCAAAGCACACGCATCGGTATGCCTGCATTCCGCAAGTCGGCGGACAATATCGATGAAATGATTTTGCGTTATCGCGGGCGCGCTATCAAGGTAAACAAAGAGTGCAGAAGTGTGGTACTGGGGCGTGACGATACATGCGATCTGGTTGTGCAGAATGAGCTTGCATCCCGTTTGCATATTCATGTCGAATTGCGTTTCGGCAGATTCATCATCGTTGACCAGAGCACCAATGGAACCTACGTTCGTTTCAGCGACGGCAATGTGGCCCACATCACCCGCGATGAAATTTACCTGCAGGGAAACGGCTCGATCAGTCTTGGGCAGTCATTTGCCGAAAACCATGATGATGTTGTCGATTTTTCGATTTCGTCAGCCCATATCAAACATCAGTATGTACGATAACGCTGGCTTTTTCCTCCGCAAAGCCGGCCGTGGCCAGAATGCACCAGAAACAATGAATGCCAGTCTGGCCTGGGCGATGTGCACGCCAATTGACTGCATACAATAGTGACCCAGATAACTTACAACCCACCGCCCGACTGCGGCCTCGACCTCGTCTATTGTGACGAATCGCTATTGGTGGCAAACAAACCCGCCGGACTGCTTTCTGTGCCGGGACGCGGTTTGGAGAAATCGGACAGCCTGACGGCTCGTGTGCAAAAGGAATTTCCCGATGCCCTCAGCGTGCACCGCCTGGACATGGGCACCTCGGGCTTGCTGGTGTTTGCCCGGGGTGCTGATATGCACCAGCGGCTTTCATGTTTGTTCCGTGAGCGCGCTGTAAAAAAATCCTATATAGCGATCGTGTCGGGTCGGATAGTGAGCACCGCTGGCGAGGTTGACCTGCCGCTGGCAGCCGACTGGCCGAATCGGCCGCGCCAAAAGGTTGATTTCGCCATCGGCAAACCCTCGCTGACACGCTATTTCCTGCCCGATTATTTTAAATATCCCGCTCATGTTTGCACGCATCACGGCGACAGTAACTTGCCTGCCTGCCGCGTCGAGCTGGAACCCGTAACCGGCCGCACCCACCAGTTGCGGGTGCATATGGCGGCCATCGGTCATCCGATACTCGGCGATGTACTGTATGGGGGAAGCTTTGGCAATAGTTCGGGACGACTGCAGCTTCACGCACGGGAATTGACTTTCATTCATCCATTACGCGAAGAGTTGCTGACCCTGACCAGCGAAGCTCCGTTTTGAAATATCACGAATGGCATGTGATTCGGCTGCAGCCGCAGGTTTAAACTACCGGTGTTATACTTCATTCCGCCTGGCTTTATCCACACGATGAGATACACATGAATCAATTTTTGATGTCGCTGACGATGCTGGCCCATCCTTCCTTTTTGCCTTAATTCATTGTGTTCACCCGTCCTTCCGTCATGATGCTGAATCACCTGCTTGCCCGGAACAGCTGGGCACTGCAGCGGCTTGCCAGCTTTCAGGGCAAGACAGCGCGGTTTGACATCGCCCCGTTTTCATTTTCCTGCGTAATATTGGCAGACGGTTCGCTGCAGGACTTTGATTCCGCAACCAGCGCTGATGCGCGGTGTGTAATCCCGCTTTCACTATTGCCGCGCCTGGCTGTGCATGATGAAAAGGCGCATAGCGAAATCCGCACCGAAGGCGATACGGAGCTGCTGTCTGAAATCTTTTTTCTGTCGCGCAATTTGCGCTGGGATGCCGCGGAGGATTTGAGCAGCTTCACCGGCGACATCGCCGCAGAACGTTTGGTGCAAACCGCCCATGGCGCGCGGCAACAGATGCGCGATGCTGCAGTCAATCTGTCCCAGGCTGCAGCAGAATACCTGACCGAGGAACGCCCGCTACTCGCCAAACCGCAACAGATATCTGCCTTCATGCAACAGGTCGACACGTTGCGCGACGATCTGGCGCGACTGGAACAGCGCATCGACCGCTTGTTTGTTGCCAAAAAGTCCTGAACATGCGCATTTTTCGTCTGATAAAAATCTTTGTCGTGGTGCTGCGTTTCGGACTGGATGAGTTTCTGCTGGCGCATGAACGGGTACGCTGGATGCGCGTTCCGCTGAACATGCTGCTGTTCCTGCGCAACACTTCCGAGCCGCGTGCGGTGCGATTGCGTCTGGCGCTGGAAAAACTCGGTCCGATCTTCGTCAAATTCGGGCAGATGCTATCCACGCGACGCGACCTGATGCCGGCCGACATCGCCGACGAACTTGCCAAGCTGCAGGACCAGGTACCGCCATTCCCTTCCGTGCAGGCCGTCGCGCTGCTGGAATCCGCCTACGGCAAGCCTTTGCGCGAGGTATTCCAATGTTTCGAGGATATTCCCGTCGCCAGCGCATCGGTGGCACAGGTTCATTTTGCAATACTGCCGGATGGCCGTGATGTCGCAGTCAAGATTCTGCGCCCGGGCATCACCGACATCATTGCCCACGATGTTGCGCTGATGAAAGTCGCGGCTGATCTGATCGAATGGCTGTGGGCCGACGGCCGCCGCCTCAAACCGCGCCGGGTGATTAGCGAATTTGAAAAACACCTGGAAGACGAGCTTGACCTGATGCGCGAGGCATCCAATGCCAGCCAGCTCAGGCGCAATTTTGCCAATTCGCCGCTGCTCCTGGTTCCGGAGATGTATTGGGATTATTGCAGCACCGGTGTAATGGTGATGGAGCGTATGTACGGCATTTCTGTCAGTCAGGTGGACGAGTTGCGCCGGGCAGGCGTGGACATTCCCAGGCTGGCCAGAAACGGGGTGGAAATATTCTATACGCAGGTTTTCCGCGATGGATTTTTTCACGCCGACATGCATCCCGGCAATGTCCAGGTCGCTGCCACGGGACAAAACGCCGGTCAATACATCGCACTGGATTTCGGCATCATGGGCACGCTGACCGACATAGACAAGCATTATCTGGCGCAGAATTTTATCGCTTTTTTTCGCCGCGATTACAAACGCGTTGCCGAGGTGCACATCGAATCGGGTTGGGCGCCCATCGCTACCCGCGTGGATGAACTGGAAGCGGCTATACGCGCGGTGTGCGAGCCCATCTTCGACAAGCCGCTGCGCGAGGTTTCATTCGGGCGCGTGCTGCTGCGCCTGTTCCAGACTTCGCGCCGTTTCGGCATCGAAGTGCAACCGCAATTGGTTTTGTTGCAAAAGACGCTGCTCAATATAGAAGGGCTGGGGTTGCAACTCGACCCCGAACTGGATTTGTGGAAAACCGCCAAGCCGTGGCTGGAACGCTGGATGAGTGAGCAGGTGGGCTGGCGCGGCCTGCTCAAATCATTGCGTGTGGAAGCGCCAAACTACGCCACCGTGCTGCCACAGTTACCGCGCCTGCTGCATCGCTATCTGGACAACGATAGCAACGTCCGCAACGATGAGATGCTGCAAAAGATACTCGAGCAGCAACATCGCTACAACATTCTGCTGACTTTGATCAGCCTGGTGTTGCTGTGCCTTGTTGGCTGGATAATCTTTCATTTCTACCCTGCCTGAAGCACCTGCCCAGAAAACTTCCTAATGCAGAATACCAATCGGGTCATTCGTCAGTGACCGGGTGGTATACAGCGCTTGCTCAGCAGGCTCAGCCAGATTTAAGCTGCCACCGCCCGCATTGGCCTGCTTTACTAGTCGCAAAGATATTTTGGTGCTTACCGACAATCTACATCATAGATATAACTTATCAATAACATATATAGAACCAATTTGATAAATGGGTACTCAGACCCTACGCTGATCGTGTAATTCAACCAAGCGAAGGAGTTAACCATGACAACCGAAGCGAAGTGCCCGTTCAACCACGTCGCCGGCGTCGGCAGGACCAACCAGGACTGGTGGCCAAACCGGTTGCGGCTGGAGCTGCTGCACCAGCATTCCCCGAAGTCCGACCCGATGGGCGGGGAGTTCGACTACACGAAGGAATTCAAGAGCCTCGATTACAAGGCGCTGAAGAAGGACTTGGTCAAGCTGATGACTGACTCGCAGGACTGGTGGCCGGCGGACTTCGGCCACTATGGGCCGTTTTTCATCCGCATGGCCTGGCACGCCGCCGGAACCTACCGCATCGATGACGGCCGGGGAGGCGCCGGCCGCGGCCAGCAGCGCTTCGCCCCGCTCAACAGCTGGCCCGACAACGTCAACCTCGACAAGGCGCGCCGCCTGCTGTGGCCGATCAAGCAGAAGTACGGCGCGGCCATCTCCTGGGCCGACCTGATCATTCTCGCCGGCAACGCCGCGCTGGAGTCTATGGGTTTCAGGACTTTCGGCTTCGGCGCCGGACGTGCGGACGTCTGGGAGCCGGACGATGACGTGAACTGGGGTGACGAGCTCGCCTGGCTGAAAGACGACATGCGCTTCAGCGGAAACCGCGATCTGCAGCCACCGTTCGGCGCGACCCACATGGGTCTTATCTACGTCAACCCGGAAGGCCCCAACGCCAGCGGCGACTACATGGCCGCCGCCAAGGATATCCGTGCCACCTTCGGCCGCATGGCGATGAACGACGAGGAGACCGTCGCGCTGATCGCAGGCGGCCATACCTTCGGCAAGTGCCATGGCGCCGTCCCGGAATCGCACAAAGGACCCGAGCCGGAAGCCGCGCCGGTGGAAGCGCAGGGCCTGGGCTGGATCAGCGACTACGGCACGGGGCACGGCGGGGACACGATCTCCAGCGGCCTTGAAGTGACCTGGACCAAGACACCGGCGCAGTGGAGCAACAACTTCCTCGAGAACCTGTTCAATTACGAATGGGAGCTGACCAAGTCGCCCGCCGGCGCCAAGCAATGGGTGGCCAGGAACGCGCCGGCGATCGTTCCCGACGCGCACGACCCGAACAAAAAACACAAGCCGACCATGCTGACCACCGACCTGACGCTGCGCTTCGACCCGGAATACGGCAAGATCTCGCGCCGCTTCCTCGACGACCCGCAGGCCTTTGCCGATGCCTTCGCGCGCGCCTGGTTCAAGCTCACTCACCGCGACATGGGCCCGCGCGTCCGCTACCTGGGACCGGAAGTGCCGAAGGAAGAGCTGATCTGGCAGGACCCCATTCCGGCGGTAGACCATAAATTGATTGCCGCGAAGGACGTTGCCGATCTCAAGGCGAAGATTCTGGCATCAGGACTGTCGGTATCGCAACTGGTTTCGACCGCCTGGGCGTCTGCGTCCACCTTCCGTGGTTCCGACAAGCGCGGCGGCGCGAACGGCGCACGCATCCGCCTCGCGCCGCAGAAGGACTGGGTAGTCAACCAGCCGGCGGAACTGTCAAAAGTATTGAGGAAGCTCGAGGGCATCCAGGCCGACTTCAACAAGAAGGCCAAAGGCGGCAAGAAGGTCTCGCTCGCGGACCTGATCGTGCTGGCCGGCTGCGCAGCCGTCGAGTCAGCGGCGAAGAAGGCCGGCGTCAATGTGAAGGTTCCGTTTTCGCCGGGACGCATGGATGCGTCCAAGGAGCAGACCGATGCGGAGGCGTTCGCGGTACTGGAGCCGATCGCGGACGGCTTCCGCAACTACGCCCGCAAGGGATGCGAGGGATCGGAGGCCGAACTGCTGATCGACAAAGCGCAGTTGCTGACGCTGACCGCTCCCGAGATGACGGTGCTGGTCGGCGGCATGCGGGCCCTGAATGCGAACGTCGGCAAGTCCAGGCACGGTGTTTTCACCAAGAACCCAGAAGCATTGACCAATGATTTCTTCGTGAATCTGCTCGACATGAACACCAAGTGGCAGAAATCCGCCACGTCCGAAGGCGTGCTGGAGGGGAGCGACCGGAAAACGGGCAAGCTCAAGTGGACCGGCACCATCGCTGATCTGGTGTTCGGTTCGAACTCGCAGCTGCGGGCGATCGCGGAAGTCTATGCATGCAAGGATGCGCAGCAGAAGTTCGTACATGACTTTGTGGCGGCATGGAACAAGGTGATGAACCTGGACCGCTTCGACCTTGCATGATGTCAGACGGCAGGCATTAGAAGTCCTGTACCGCGCAGCCCCTGCCTGCTCCGGGTTATCCCGCTTCGGGCCGTGGCTGCGCATTTCGTACTTGGAGCCTGAAACCACCCGGAAATCCAAGTTGAAAATCCGGCTACAATTACTCACTGATTCCACCGCCGAAGCAAATTTCGGAAGCACAAACTGGAAATTCCGAACACGCCGCGGCAGCGCCTGCATCTTCACAAAGGTGTATTGGTGACAAGGCAGAATCAAAAAAACGAAGACCGGCATTGTTCAATCTGGCGCAAATCCAGATGCCGGCGGGTGCGCTGACTTCCATTACCCATCGTGTGCGGATACTGCACCACCCAATGCCCTTCATCGCGGTGGAATCCGGATAAATTTGTCGGCCCGGCTGGCCTGTTGCAGGCATATCGTTTTATTATTGACAGCCGGGATCAGGCCAGCCGGGAACGACTGGATGATTTGAACGATCCTTACCGATTGTTCCGATGCCGCTCGATCATGAACTGTACCGAGGTTTGCCCCAAAGATCTGGCTCCGTCCCGTGCGATCGAGAAGATCAGGCTGATGATGGTCAAGGATTCGCTGTGATCGCCCCCGATGGCATGCAAAATCGCAAGACGCGCGTGGAAACCGGATGCGTTTAATCGAAGTGGAACAGAATTGCCGCCCACTCCTGCCATGACCCATTTGTCATGGATATCGTACAGCAATGCGACCGCAGTGAAACGCGGCTGAGAATCGGAGGAAGCAATCATGCAGTATCCTGATTTTTTTGACGCCGTTCCACATCTGATATTGCGCGACCCGCTGGCCAAATTTCTGGGCGCCTTCGAAGACGGCGTGATCGAATATGGCTATGTCGATGCCGTCAAACTTGCCGGCCACTCGTGTCCGACAGTGGCATCCGCCTACGGGATGACGCGCCTGGCGCTCGGTGCCATCTATGGTTCGCAGCTGCCCGAACGTGGCGCGATCCGCGTCGAGTTTCGCCAGGACATCCTGACCGGAGTCACCGGAGTCATCGCGAACGTCGTCTCGATGCTCACCGGCGCCACACAAGACACCGGTTTCAAGGGGCTTGCGGGCCGCTTTGATCGGCGCCATCTCATGTCCTTCAACGCCAATGTACCGCTTGAAATCCGTTTCACGCGGACGGATACGGACGACAAAGTCGATGTCGCCGTTAATTTGCAGCTGGTGGCCGGCGATCCCGATACGGCATCTCTCATGCGGCGCTGCCTGGGCAACGGATGCTGCGCGGAAGATATGCGCCATTTTGGCGCGCTATGGCGGGATCGGGTACGCCACATCCTGCTCGGTCACGCCAATGATCCGAGCGTATTTGTTGTCAACCGCGCCAGCTGACACCGTGACATTTTGCGTGTCAAAGGCAACTTTATGCGGACAAGGATTGTAACGGTAATACCCCCGGCATTTGTCGAGAGAACCTATGGCACACAAACTGGCAAAGGATTTATCGAAATACATCATACAAAACCGATCTTAAAATATGTGGGCGAGGAAATTGAAATTACCCGGTAAGAGCAATTTTCAACTTGGCCCCAATTGCCACAGAATGATCCACCGTAATTGGAATTATCCAATTGGGATACACGCCCTGGTTGGCCAAACAAAGGCAAATGGGAAATTCAGGGAGTCAGGTATATAATTTTCCAAAATAGCCAAAGGAAGAAATATGACCCCATTAAAACTCATATCTTCACGCGACGAGGCCGGTAACGTCCGGACATATATTTTTGAGACGAATGGCCTTACCTGGATAGCCGGGCAGAATCAGGGTTATACATTGCCGAAGGCGGGAGCGACGGAAGCTGAAAATCAGCGCTGGTTTACCATTACTTCCGCACCGAGCGAGGGCGTAATCCAGCTTACAACGAGGATATCAGAAAGCAAGTTCAAGCAAGCTCTCAACGCCATGAAGCCGGGTGAAGAAATCATGGCGTACGAACTTGGCGGAGACTTTACCTGGGAACAGGAATCAGACGAGCCAGTCGTGATGGTTGCCGGTGGAATCGGCATAACTCCGTTTCGCAGTATTCTGGTTGAGCGGCACAATGCAGGAAAACCGCTTAATGCCACTCTTTTATATTTTAACCGCACCGCAGAAGTTTCTTTTCAATCCGAATTGCAAAGACTTTCCAAGCAGCATCCGGAATTCACTTTGCGTATTGTTATTGGCGAACCTATTACGGCAGATAAAATTCTTGAGCTTGTTCCGCAAGCGAGAAAGCAAATACTCTATCTGTCCGGGCCCGAGCCGATGGTCGAGAGTATTGGCTCAAAGTTGCATGAACGTGGCATTACTGTCAAACAGGATTGGTTTCCGGGCTATGACGACAAGAATTATTAGACGCACACATGAGCATTGCCATCAAAAGAATTTACGAAGAGCCGGCGCCAGGTGACGGCGCGAGAATTCTGGTTGATCGCTTGTGGCCGCGCGGGGTGTCAAAAGAAAGAGCGAAGCTTGATCTATGGCTCAAAGACATAGCACCGAGCACCGAGTTGCGCGAGTGGTTCGGCCACGACCCGAAGAAATGGATTGAATTTCAAAAGAAATACAAAATCGAGCTTGCCAACAACGAGGAACCTGTTGCCGAGCTTAAGAAGATCATAAGGCAGAACAATACGGCCACTCTGCTGTACGCCGCCAAAGATGAGGAACACAACGAGGCTGCTGTTCTCAAGAATTTGCTTTCCAGAAAGTAAATGCGATACAACGAAAATCTATCATAGACATTGAACCCAATGCCTACAAAGCCATGCCCGGAATGGAGCAATATTTCACAGCTTCGGGCGCTGCTTCGGGAAATGATAAAAACACGGGCCGCGCAAACAGATGGCTGCGCTTATTGCATGGATATGCATACGCAGTAAGCACTGAAGATTGAGAAGCCCAACGGAGAATATTTACGTTGTCCGCATGGAAACAATCACAGTTATTTTCTGCGTTAATTTGTAGTAGTTCAGACTTAATCTGACAGTATTTCGCACTGCAGACAGGTTGCATTATTCGACGGTCACAGACTTTGCCAGATTTCTGGGCTTGTCCACATCGGTGCCCTTTTGCAGCGCGACATAATAGGCCAGCAACTGCAACGGAATAGTGTGCAAAATCGGGCTCAAATATCCCGCGTGTTCGGGCATCTGCATGATATGAATCCCGTCCGCCTCGCTGATATGGGTATGCGCATCGGCGAACACGTAGAGCTCACCCCCCCGCGCGCGCACTTCCTGCAGATTGGATTTGAGTTTTTCCAGCAGCGCATCGTTCGGCGCAACCGAGATCACCGGCATGTCCTTGTCCACCAGCGCCAGCGGACCGTGCTTCAATTCGCCGGCCGGGTAGGCTTCGGCGTGGATATAGGAAATCTCCTTGAGCTTGAGCGCGCCTTCCAGCGCAATCGGATAGTGCAGACCGCGTCCCAGAAACAACGCGTGATGTTTGTTGGCAAACCGCTCGGCAAGCTTGGCGATTTGCGGTTCCAGATCCAGAACTTTTTGCACTGCTGCGGGCAAGTGACGCAACTCGTGCAGATGTTTTTGTTCCTGGTCTGTGCTCAATCGTCCGCGCTGCTTGGCGAGCACCAGCGTCAACATGAACAGCCCGGCAAGCTGCGTGGTAAAGGCCTTGGTTGAAGCCACGCCGATCTCCGGCCCGGCGCGCGTCAAGAATCGCAGCTTGCACAGTCTGACCAGTGCGCTTTCTGCCACGTTGCAGATCGC
>Ga0307375_10005042_pt1 | contig 12486 bp, 9 predicted proteins | sample TR1MG_FD_202531 | JGI IMG/M metagenome (GOLD analysis project Ga0307375, IMG submission 202531) | Soil microbial communities from Risofladan, Vaasa, Finland - TR-1 | ecosystem: Environmental > Terrestrial > Soil > Coastal area > Acid sulfate soil | place: Finland: Risofladan, Vaasa | collected... | reverse complement strand
TGCACCGTCGTACTTCGTACCGAGAACTGAGGGGTTCTGTGTAAGCTGAAATAGCACGGATGGGCGTAACGACAGTGGAGCGACGTAATGCTTGGTGAGACGGATACTCAACTCACTTTCGAAAACAGATGCGAGTAACAAGGACGATGGAGAGTATGAAAACGACGGCATGGTTACGCTTCCGGAGATCAACTGCAGATGGCACGTGGCTGCTGAGCATGTGGAGCAGATGTATCGGGTCTCAAACCACGCACAATCTAATCTGTAAAGAACAACGGAAGTCCGCGAGTCAAAATGGGAGGGGCGTGGCGCAAACGACTGGGGAGTGAAACTGCTGCGACAACTGATGCGACACAAGGAAATGGACTCACATGTTCAAGAACACCACGTCCTGACATAAAGATGCAGTCGACGGAATTACGTCGAAAAACACCAGGTGAGAGGCGAAGGACGTGACAACAGAGGCGAGGCGCAAGGGAAGACTCGGCAGGCGCGTGGTGGGCATCTGGATGAGTCATATCAAGTGCCAACAACTTGAAAGTACGGCAACCATCTTATGCAAAGCATGTTAGGGGTTAAATGATACAAAGGTTGTAGTATAAGCTCGAGAGTACCACACTCACAGGCGCAGCGCTCTTGCCTACCACTTTGGGGCGAACCAGTGCAGAGAGGGTGAGTGAAGATGGCACTTTGGTCCAGAAGTTGACCGTCAGGTTTGATGAGATCGTCGATGATGCCTAGAGCTCCAAGTTGACGGCCTAGTTTAGATTGGTCAGTCGATGGAATGGGTTGTATGCGAGACAGAGAAGAGTTGGTAGCCAGAGAATCATGGAATAGGTACTCGTACGGATGACTTAATGATGGGTGCGATGAAGCGAGACCTGAGGAGGGAGAGGGGCGTCAATGGCAGGTGGGCTGGCATCCATCGCTCCACGATTGCTCTCTCGCGCTCCATGTCTTTCTCATTTCGTTCATCGGCATAACGGTATTGAGCAGGTCATCCAAATTAGCAAGTTCGGCGTTAGCGCCCTTCAACTGAGGCGGCGGCTCGTTCTCGTCGTATTTCATCCACGTCTGCTTCGCTCCATCAATGTGCTGCACGATTCTTCCACTTTGACATCATTTCCAATGCTTATGTGGAGTACATTGAGAATTCAACGCAATCTGGAGGCTGCAATGGCGAATCCTTAAAGCTCTCAGATTCCTCGGGCCCAACGAGTTCCAGTGATGCCAGATCTAGCGAATTCTGCCCGAAATCAACCGAATCATTGCGAGAGAGTTCATATAGAGGTCGGAATAGAGGGACGATGGTCCATGGGCAGAAGAGGCAGAGGTTGAAGATGGCGAATGAATCGGCTTGCTTTTCCCAGTGGCGAATCGCCGTCTTGGAGGCACCATAGCGCATTATGGAAAGGGGAATTATAAAACTCCATCATTAGCTTCGTGTGCACAGCACATCACTAAGGAAGACAAGAAACGAGAGTGATGGATGGTTCCGGATGTAGTGCAACTCCCAGCCTGCAACCCGACTCAATCGCTTTGACGTACATATCAACATCTGAAATAGACCATAAATTGCGGCGAATTCAACGTGAGATGGATGGAAGATCGTCTTGAAGCCAAAAAGAGAGTGATATGCATCGTCAGACTTGGTTCGATGAAGACAGCCCCCGTATGGGCCCACATAGCAGGTTTTCACTACAATTACGACTGCACGTACATCTACTCACTTGAAGCAAAGATTGGGAATGATAGTGGGAGGCGGATGGAACAGAATGGCAGAGATGAGGAGAAGAGTCCCACTCCCCTTGCTTCATTCTCTCCCCGGGGCAGCCATGGCCAATTTGACACTAAAGAACTAGATCATCCTTCAATTCGATTTCCCGAAGGGCGCAAGCAGAAGCGACTGTTGTGATGAGAAAGATGGCAATCAGATCTTCCACTCGTGCCTTGCCCAACAATCCCAGTTTGCAGACATTAGAGTTTTGGTGTTTGTGAGATTCTTGTCTTCATTAAGTACCACTGATACTGTCTAATCGAGACCAGGTTCGACGGTGAGCGTATCGGTGAGTGTTGGTGGATTGGTGTGCCTGAGCTTTCGGTTGATCTGCAACTGCTGCAGTGATGACATGACGAGGGCAGCTTGCTGAGCTTGTTGGCATTTGGGCCCAGACGCGACGCGGGTGTTCTCGTAAGCGGCCGAAGACGCTTCAACCGCCCTCGCAAGCCACAAGTCGATCTCGGTCTCTGATGCAGTTTCTGGATGTCGCAACAGTGAGAATACCTTCTGTTGTGCAATAGACGCCAATTTAGAGTATTCAGCACCCATATCGTGGCTGTACTTGGGGAAGCAGTGGACGAGAATTGCGACTGCTTTGGATTCCATTTCGTATGCCTTCGATTGGTCCAATATGCGCGAAGCAGTGAGCGCGGCATCGTCGTACATCTTTGCAGTCTCCAGCATCAGATCTCGGTATGCAGGAATGGGTCCAGACGGCAGGTTCTGCTTATCATCGAATCCGACACCTTTGGCGATCTCCTTCACCTCCTTGAATTTAGACATTCTAGTTGCAATGGCTGCCAATATCGCTTCCAAGAAGTCCTCGTCATCCACGTCCCTGAACATCGTGTACTGCTGCAAACGCTGACGGTTCTCGGTGTCCAACCTCATCAACTTCTCCAGCCTCTCTGCCTCCGCCAGATTCGGTGACTCTCCGCCTCTCAGTGTTTTGATGTGTCGTATGATGCGTTGGTTGACGTCGTGCTCGGTTTTGAAGGGGATAGTGGTGGTGGGGTGGCTCAGTTCGTGGCGATCGCGACTACATGCGGTGCAGTGGCACTCAAAGTAGTATCTCTTCAATAACTTTCTCTGACGTTCTGAAAAGACCATTTCGTAGTAGGCTGGGCCATAGCAGTGGAAAATCTGTTGACCGACGGGAATCGTCTCGATAGCTCTAACAATGAGTCTGTTGCTGCTGTTGTCGTACGAATTGACAGTATTTGGATTACAAGAGTGATTGAGAAGGGAAGGAAGGGCGTAGAGGGCAAATCCGGAAGATTCGACGAGGATGGAAACGATGTCAGAATTTGGCTCGGGTTCCATGTCCGTATTCTGCACCACTTCGAATGCGTTTGCATTGCAACGGAGTATATCATCCAAGAGGAGTCGTTTGTCCACTTTCAAGCGAGAGGGATCGATGGCGCCGGTGAGGAGAACAGCATCCAAACAGTGGTGCTTGAAAACAGCATCAAACGGTATCAATGACTCGTGAGTGTAGAGACTTCTGATGATTTGAATGTCGGGTGCGTAGATGGAAGAGAGGGGTCTGGAATCGAAGGGGCCACGAGGTTCGGCGATGCGCAAGATGGTGCCTGGCTTGGCCACATTAGAGTCACGAGCAGCACTGGAATACAAGTAGAGGCCCATACGAGGCATAATGGGAAGGATGCGAACCCAATCGAGACCACATTCCACAGCATGATGAACCGCGTCGTTGCGGCATCGTTCCGAGCAATACGCGTCCACACAGGCATTGCATGCGATCAAAGGGAGTTCACTCAACAACGAAAAGCACGTAGAGCAACGTTGGCCACGCTTATTCTCATCCAAAGCGGCAATATAGGGCGATACAGGAGCACCAAACACAGAAGTAGATGGAGAGAGCGTGTACTTCGCATATAGACCTCGACCTGCCTCAGCTGCATCCTTCACTATGGCCATAGGGTACTCCGGATCTTGAGAAGGATCAAGACCTATAAGGAGCTCTGGAACCGCGTTGATGGACGTGTGGAGCCGGCCTTTTTCCAAGCGACCATTCAACTTCGTCCGTTTCACGTCCGGCATCTCCTGTTCATGCTCCAAACAGTACTCATCGAGAGCTACGCTAATAGTAAAGCGTTCTTGGCTATAGAAGCAAGCAGATTTGTTCGAGATACCAGTAAAACGGGTCGAATTCTTTGTGGCGCAGCAAATCATCTTTTCCGGTAGCCAGGTTTGATGGTTAGGAATATGATGGACATAAAAGGGTGCGAAACAGGGTTGAGACATACTTGATTGTAGCATCGAATGGCTGCGGAGAACTCTCTCTTCTGATAGTGACGATTACCGCGTTCCTTCCAAGCCAACGCAAGTTCCTCGGATTTCGAGTTCACACCGCGATCGAAGAGCATCTCATACGAACTGGACGAAGATAAGTCTCGTGGCGTAAGTTTTGGGAAGGCGAAAGAGCGAATGTCATTGATGAGAGACTGGACGCCAGGATGAGATTCGAGAGCACGGAACATGGCCTCGCACGACACATCCTCGTCGTAGAGTAAGCAGCATTCGCGACCAACAGCTGCAGGCACCGTTTTTGGCCATTCTTTGAGCTTCGACATGAGGAGGGAGGGAAGAGAGAGGGACACAGGGCAGCTTGAGTGCGTGTATGGAGGCGGTGGTTGGGGTGCGTGTGGCCCATTTCTCTCTTCTCTCTCGCCCTCACAATCCTTCGGCTCGCCCACAAGTGCGTACAGTATCCTCGTTCCACTTGGCCTTTCGCAGCCGTAGTACCCGCACGTGACTTGCGTTGCATTGGCATATCATTCTCCCTGTTAGAGACCCCTGTTGGACGGAATTGCCGATGAGAACGACTGTTGTGTTGCTCTGCACAACCCCCTCTTTTCTTGCCCCAATTTGCCTCTAACGTACGAATTTTGACTGGAATTCAATCACCTCGTATGTGTTGCATGGATTTCTTGGACTGAAAATCCTGATTACGGACGTGAGACCGCTACAGGTAGACAACAATGACTCTTCTTCAAGATCTCGCAATCGACGTCCTCAACCACATCACTTCGTACCTTCATGGCCCTTCTATCGTTAGACTCTTGGCGTGCGGCTCTACTCCACTCAAACTGAAGCTGTGCGAGGGCGGAGGAGTTCACCATCTGCGCTTCGTCGTTCGCTCTTCAAAGCCCGTACGTTGGTCCTCTGTGATAAACTGGATGCCCTCCCTTGTCGATTTTTCTTACATACGCGAGAAGTGCAACTCAGATGACGCCCCTTTGCGATTCGAAAAGCTCTCCCGCACCCTTCAATCCATCGATTGCTCCGATCTCAATTCTGCGCGCGATTTCTTCACTGCTTTGAACAACCACCCCGATCTCTTCCCCGCTCTTCAATCTCTACAATTACGGTCATGTAAATTGAGTGAATACGTGGCTGTGAAAAGCTGGCCAAGCAGGTTAACACACTTGAACGTCTCCCTCGGTAGAGGAGTCCTCGATCCGTCTCTCCTTCCCCCTTCCTTGACCAATGCTCGCATCATATGCTCTTCGGTTGCTTCATCTGCGTTTCCACATTCGCTCACCTCATTAGCAATCAAAGCGAACGAAGTAGACGGCGATCATGTCTTTGCTCTGGATCTCCTTCCCAGGGAACTTGGCGAGCTTACACTTGACGCCACGATCTCGTGGATCGATACTCATCAGTGGGAATGGGAAGGGATTCCACCTCAACTGACCAAGCTCAACATCAGGAGTCGAAACGTCTCCGAGTCTCTACTCCACGCTCTTCCTCCATGCCTCACGCATCTGTCCCTTGGCTATAGCGGCTGTAACCCTCTACATGGTGATCTCCTTCACCTATTGCCGTCCGGTCTGAAGGTTCTGGAAGGCCTCTCCGCCCAGTTTGTCGACGCTCCCCGTGCTGCCGCTCTTCCACGCTCCCTCATTCGTCTTGGACCCTCGAAATGGAAGGCCAATTCCCACAGATTCTTGCACACCTCTCTACCGCATGTTCCGCCCAATTTGGAAGTCATCAATGCCGATACCGAGTGGAACCTCCGCCCGGAACAATTGGAGTGTCATGAGCTCCCCATCGCCCCTTCCACCATGATATTACATCAACCTTCTTTGGACTTCATTGAGATCCTACCTACGACTTCGTTAACCGCATTGATAATCACTCAACCTGTATCCATCGACATCATTGATCGTCTGCCCAAGAGCACTTTGCAACACCTTCACATCTGTACTTCCCAACCCTTACGCTTCTCTCGATTTCCTTCCAGCTTAACTGATCTTCATTGGCATTGCCACGAGATTAACATTGAATTGACGTCCACAATAGGGCTTTCGCCGAACCTGAGAGTGCTTACCGTGGGAGACGCCACCTCCTGCGTGTCCATCTCCTCTGCTGATTGGTTCACACATCTTCCTGCTACAATCACGAAAATGAAGCTGTTTTTGTATGTTATTCCGGATGAGGAGACTTGGGACGATGTCTACTTGCCACCGCACCTCAGGAAGTTCTCCATCGCCGTCTCGTCTCCGAGTGCCATCCAGACCTGGGAACCTGTCATCAAGCGTATCCCTGCATCCATTACCTGTCTTGAGCTGCGTTCTGAACCTACTACAGCGAGCCTGATCACACTCTCGAAGGCACAACTGAAGTTGCTTTCCAACACTCAACTCACCCACTTCAAACTCGAACCACTGCAACTCTTCCTGAGCGACGTCATGAGCGTGATTCCCTCGTTGCGATACTACATGGGTGCGAGCACTTCCCTGCTGGAAGATGAGTTGTAATGAAGAACCGCATGCAAGTGCAATTAGAACCCGTTACCACTTCCCAGAATACCTCCTTCGCTCACCTCAGAAGCGCCTGTGCTCTCCTGACCATTCGATCTCCTGGTATGTACCCCCTTTGCCGGTACTCTAGGGGACTGTTGAAGTGTTAACTTGCACCTCGTTCACAATCAGACCTGGAATGCCCGGTTACTTCTCGGCTGTCGCTTCACCTCTTCCCATTTGGCATCAATGAGTGTGCTGACCCATTTTTTGATCTTCAACTCACTCTATAGGCAGCTTCTCAAGGAATTCACTGGCTTGGACTGGGAAGTTATATCGTCTGTCATGCATCTGCCGGATTTGCCCCTGGAGCTCTTAGGTGAGATCGTTTCTCTTCTCGATGGCGATTTGGTCCTCAAACTTTGGCTTATTGGATGTACATCGTTGCATAGTAAGCTCTCATTGCCTAGGTCGGCTCGTCACCTTGACTTTATGCTCTGGACACGATCTGCATGCAGCGACCAACCGTTCTTGCCGTCGTATGTCACTTGTCTCTCTGGTCTGGAATCGATATATATTGAAACGAGGCGCAATGACCTCTATGCTGGTCGTGCCTCGCCATTGAAGGATGCATCAGAGGCTAGAATGCTTGGAGGAGGTTTGAAAGAGATTCATTTGGTTGATCTGTCTGCGCTGCCTCCTTCGCTGACTTGTGTTCGAAGTAAAGTTCATTTCGATTACCATCATTGGTGTACTGCTATGTATCAGGGCCAAACGCGATTTCGAAACGTCACGACACTGGCTCTGGGTGGTTTCTGCTCCAGTAGGAAAGCTTCCATTTGGGTCTCTCAAATCTCTCGTTCGTTCCCGATACTCTCACTTCCATCAACATTCGCATGAGCGCTCGTGGTTCGCACGAACACAGAGAAGCTTTGGACAAGTTTGATCCTGGCACATGAAGAGACTCACGAAACTGAACTTCTCCGGGTTCTACGGTCCTTTCGTCGACCGATTAGCTTCTACCTTGCTAGAGTTGAGAAGAAGCGATACATTCTGGACCAAAGAGATGATTTCACGAATTCCACAGACTGTAACCATTCATGCTCCGTAGCCACCTGATTTGCGAGCCATTGTCTGCCCTGCTCTCCAAGCTTCCTCCCCGTCTCACTCGTCTCTCGATGGCACTTCCTAGCACCCGTTTGGCGAGAGATCACATCATATGTGAATCCGCCACCTTTCCATCCACTCTGCGCTCGCTAGACCTCATCTTCGTCTCCATCACTTGCCCGGATTGGTTTTCCTCCCTTCCCTCTAGATTGGACTCTCACCCTCTACATGGCACATGTGGCCTCCATTTCACTACGTCTATCCAACTCACTCAAAATGCCACCGAAACTGCTCAGTCTGAAGGTGAAGCTCCAGTTCACCAGCAGCACCCTGCAAAGCCTTTCTCTACTCCCTCCCACCATCCCTCACGAAACTGCACATGATGCCCAATTCGGGACCTGATGTATCGCTGAAGGAAGACCCTGAATCTGCTGCCATAAAAAGGTGGGTGCGCATCAACGATCCATGGCTTCTTACCTACAACGACCTTCGCCGTCTGCCACCCTCATTGGAGAAGTTCAAGAAAAATCTTCGCCACAATATCAAGCACGAGCATTCCTCCTTGCTACCTTCACGCTGTCACATGGAGGTTCCGCAGGATTGATCTTCATTCCCCGCTTCTCCCTCCTTGGTGATGTAGGATGGCGTACCATACCCATAGTGAGATTTAGACGAAGAATGTAAACACTATTGATGATGAGATCCAAACCATATCCTTAAGGGTGCCCTGTCCGGAGAGATGCAAACCGCTCCTGGTCCGGCAGAGGGTGCTTTTCCGGGAAATGGCTCCGAGTCGCAGCCGTGCGCCAAGGAAGCTTGGGCTCCTCTGCCTCAGGCAGTCCTCCTTGCAGGGTCAACCTCGTGCTCCCTCCTTGAAAGATGTCTCTCGCAGTACGTAGTTTCAACTTCTTTCTTGATATGTTGCCGTTGCGACCGATTCAAGGATGGAAACCACCTCAAGATGCTGACCGTTCGTTACTGACCTTTTCCTCGTCCCAGGGCACCGCGTCCAGCGATACTTCGGAGTTCGTATCCAAGAATCCTGCATTGATCAAGCAAGGTGCGTGTCGATGTTGCTTTTGCAATTTCGCTTTATGCTCCTGTGACCCGTTTCGCGGCGGTCAGTCTTTGCTCCATGTTGCCATCCCTCTAACCTTGTTCATTCTGCGCCTTTCGCTCTCTCTCCCTCATTTCAGAATGGAAAAACATGACTACTGCGCTGAGCTCTCATCGAGGTGGCGCGGAATTGCTTTCGCACTTGTCAACGGACGAGGCGATCACGAAACACATCGAATCTCTTGCTCAAGCTCTTGCTCAGTACAATCTCTTTCCGGATATCGAAGAATTCGTAGATACTCTCGTGTTGAGTGTTCGTTTGGAGAAGGAGATGGAGAAGAAGCCCGAACCGGTGAAGGAAACGCCGCTGGACTCTCTTTGGCTGATTCCGACGTTCGTTGAGGACACATGTATGGCACATCGCAAGCCTTCGCTGTTGGCTTTTAAGAAGAAGGTCGAAGGCGCATTCTCGATGATGGGTCGCCCCTTGCCACAGGAAATTGAGACGCGTACTTCCGCCAAGCTTGGTATGCCTTCTACTGTCTTGTACACTGGTGGTTACAGTGCGTTCTCTTCATCTACGGTAACAGATCGTGCGACGAAACTGGCTGAGGCTAGAAAGGCGATGTTTGAACAGAAGGCGGGCGTTGCGGCAAGTGCTCCCGCTGGCATCACTTCCTTCACTCCCTACGAGTCAATTATGGTTCATGGTATGAACTTCTCGTCATCCGAGCAACAAATTCAACAGCAGATTCAAAATCAGCAGATGATGTTGATGCTGACGACACCTTCAGCAATGGGCTCCGCCTCTTTCTCGTCGATGGATGTGCCTGTCGCTTCAACCACTGGTGGCAATGAACGTATTGTTGTTCCTACTGGTTCATCTGCGCACTTCCAGCGCTATATGGAAAAGAAGGCAGCGAGGAAGTCGCCGAAGGAAGTCGCCGCTAAGGAGCTCAAGAAGACCCACGATTCCGATGACGAAGATGGCTCAAGCGATGAGGAGGAAAGCAGACCTAAGAAGAAGGTGCCCGCCATGAAGTTTGATGCCGTTGGGAAGACGATGAAGAAGATCTCCAAGTGTGTAGCCGAATCTGACGATGACGATGATGAGCCGAAGAAGTCTGCGAAGAAGATGCCCGCGAAGAAGTCTGCCGATGATGACGATGGTGGAGAAGATTCTGACGAGCCAAGGAAGAAGAGGAAGGTGTTGGCTGTCAAGGAGATGAAGAAGGATGTGCCAACGAAGAAGGGGGCCAAGAAGCTCCCCCACATGCGCGACGACGAGGATGGAGAGTCGATCATGGACCGTTTGCAACGTATGGCTGCTGGCTCCTCTTCTGCCTCTTCTTCGACCACTGCCACGAAGAAACCATCCCCAAAGAGTGCTCCTGCGAGAAAGGGTGGCATTGACAAGGGCGCTGTGGCTCGCCAGATGGTGCCGCAGAAAGCCGAACCTTCCGCGTTCGATGAGCCTCTCCCGGACCCCAACTCCTTCTACCCCACTCTCATCGTGAAGACATTGACTGGAAAAACGCTCACCTTCGCCAACACCCTCAAGCCTTCGAGTACCGTCCAAGAGTTCAAGCAACAGATCAGTGCTCAGATCGGCGTTCCTCCCCACGCGCAGCGTCTCATTCATCTCAAAAAGGAGATTCAGGACGGTAAGACTCTCTCGGATTACCGCGTCAACAGTAGCCTCAATCTGTTCTATTTGTTGCTCCGTTTGTCTGGTCGGTCTCCTCCTTCGTCCTCGCCGGACACAAGCTCCAGCAACAGCTCCAGTTCATCTTCTAATATCGACGCCGCCTCATCTTCTAGTAGCGGACTCTTCTCTGGCGCTGTAAAGGGCGAGCCGGCTGCAAATCTGAGCATAGGTTGGTCGAAGATGGGAAGCGTTTATGTGCGTGGTTTGAACTACAACCTCCCTGGCGCTGCGAAGGTGGCTGCCTTCGATATGGACCAAACTTTGATTCGAGTGAAGAGTGGTGCCAAGTTCCCGAAGAATGAGCATGACTGGGAGTGGCTGTGCGCCGATGTGGTGCCCAAGATCGAAAAGCTGATTGCCTCTGGTTTTCGCATCGCGATCCTCACGAACCAAAATGGCATCGAAAAAGGCCTTCAGCGTGCAAATGACATCATGAACAAGATCGATGCGATAGCGAAGAAGCTTGGTGAGACTCCAGATACTCCGATTTTCGCTTTGGTCGCGACTGGCAAGGACAAGTACCGCAAACCTTCGCCTATGCTTTGGAACATGTTCATCGAGGTGGTCAACAAGGACGTCATTCCGGGACCCGATTCGTTCTTCGTCGGAGATGCTGCTGGGCGCAAGAAGGACCACTCCTGCGCCGATCGTTCGTTCGCTCTCAACGCTGGTCTTCGCTTCGTGACTGAGGATGTCTTCTTCTTGGATCAACCCGAAACGCCCTTGGCTCCGATTCACGAACATGAGGCGGTGAAGGCATTGAAGGCAGCTGCTAAGGAGGGCCGTGTGGAGAAGTACGGCATTGAACCGCTGAATGTGCCCGTGGAGATCGTTCTCATGTGTGGCATGCCTGGAAGTGGAAAGTCTACCATCTATAAAAGCATATTCCAACCAAGAGGCTACGAACACGTTAATCTGGACACGGAACATTCTGCATCAAAGTGCCTCTCCATCGCTTCGTCCTTCCTCTCTGCCCACAAATCCATCGTCGTCGACCAAACCTTCCCCTCCAAGAAGTCAAGGGAGCCATACCTGCAACTGGCGAAGAAGTTCAAGGTGCCAGTGAGAATCGTCGTCTTGAAAGTGCCCATCCCCGTCGCCAAACACCTGAACACCATCCGCAACTGGCTCTTCGACGTGCCTCACGTACCGGATGTCGGCTACCACATGTTCCACAAGCACTTCGAAGAGCCCACTGCTTCAGAGGGATTCAAAGAGGTCACGAAGCTCGCTTTCAGACTCTCTGTGGACGATCCCAAAGTGCTGGCTGCCATTCAGTGGGTCACCGACTAACTCAAGCCACAAGGCCAACCTGTACCCGTATACCTTCCTCCTTGCGCTCAAATTCACTAAACAGCATCACTCCTAACTTCTAAGCTGAATCTCTCCTATCATCGCATCCCCACAATTGAGACTTGAGAAGCGGGGTGGCTGGACAAGTTTCGATCGATTACCAGCCTCATGGCTCTTTTCATGGCTCGATATCATCTGCGGTTGGCCTGTCGGGTGTATCAATTGCAAATGTCCCACCGAGTATATGGCACTGGAGGAACCCAGAAGTGGCCAATGGAGGGTGAGACCAGAGACCCAGTTTGAGACGTACGAAGATCGGGCTGCTGAGGCCTCTTCGTTCAACAGCCGCTGCCTCGGAGCTCTCGTCTGCTCTTTCTCACTTCTGTGTACCGTCTACGTCCGTGAATATCGCTGAAATCTCATGAACACTGATGTGAGTATGTTGAAATACCACTTAGGGACCGATTGGATGTGACCAGAGGACGATATTGGGTGTCGTTGTGTCAAACCGACTCAGACCTCAATTGCTGGATTGATTGTCGATGCGTGGCAACTGGCTCCCGTATTTCACTTGGCACTACAACTTTGAATCATTTTTCCTGCTTGCCGAGTCTGACAATCGTTTGAGTTTGAGTTTGAGTTTGAGTTTGCCCGCGTTCGCGTTCATCTTCCAGGTGTCCATCCATGCGGTTGCTTGATTGAGTTGGTATTGTGCAGTTTCGACGTCTGGCGCGATCATGGCGATGTCGTCCGCGAACTTCGCAGCGACGATG
>Ga0307375_10005041_pt1 | contig 12487 bp, 12 predicted proteins | sample TR1MG_FD_202531 | JGI IMG/M metagenome (GOLD analysis project Ga0307375, IMG submission 202531) | Soil microbial communities from Risofladan, Vaasa, Finland - TR-1 | ecosystem: Environmental > Terrestrial > Soil > Coastal area > Acid sulfate soil | place: Finland: Risofladan, Vaasa | collected... | reverse complement strand
GCATACCCGACTGGCGCGCCCGCAAGCTTCTCTACTGCCTCTGCAGGGCGGGGCTTCTGGCGGAGAGCGGCAAGGAGGGGCGGCGCAAGCTCTACGTGGCGGTTCCGGCCGCGAGGAAGCGCAGGGCGAAGGCCGGGAGCAAGGCGCCGTGAGCGCGGACGAAGCCTTCTCGCGGAGCGAGCTTCTCCTGGGGCCCGAGGCCCTGGCCAGGCTCGGGGCGGCGAGCGTGGCCGTGGTCGGCATCGGCGGGGTGGGCTCCTTCGCCGCCGAGGCCCTCGCCCGCGCGGGCGTCGGGCGGCTCGTCCTCGTGGACTACGACCGCGTCGAGCTCTCCAACCTGAACCGCCAGATCCTCGCCCTGCGCTCCACGATCGGGCGCCTCAAGGTCGAGGTCATGAAGGAGCGCATCCTCGACATCAACCCCGGCTGCGACGTCCGGGCCTTCGCCGAGCGCTTCGACTCGTCGAGCGCCGACCGCATCCTCGCTCCGCCCCTCTCGTACGTCGTCGACGCGATCGACATGGTCTCCTCGAAGATCGAGCTCGTCGTCCGCTGCCGCGAGCTGCGCATCCCGATCCTCAGCTCGATGGGCGCCGGGAACAAGCTCGACCCCGGGCGGCTCGAGCTCGCCGACCTCTTCTCCACGAGCGCCTGCCCCCTCGCGCGCGTTATGCGAAAGGAGCTCCGCGCCCGCGGGGTCGAGTCGCTCAAGGTGGTCTACTCGCGCGAGGAGCCGAAAGGGGAGGGCGCGGGATCGGGAGCGCGCGAGCCGCACGCTCCGGGCCGGAAGGTACTCCGGGGCAGCTCGCCCTTCGTGCCCGCCTCGGCCGGGCTCCTCATAGCCTCGGCGGTGGTGAGGGACATCCTGGGCCCGGCTATACCGCGATGAGACGCTCGCCGGGGGCCTAGGCGCCGGCTTCCGGTATCTCGAACACGCCCTCGAGCACGTGGCGCGGCGCGTAGGCGAAGCGGCCCAGCTCCTCGGGCCGCGTCACGCCCGAGAGGACGAGCACCGTCTCGATGTCGGCCTCGATGCCCGCGACGATGTCGGTGTCCATGCGGTCGCCGATGATGACCGTCTCCTCGCGCGTGGCGCCCAGGCGTCTCAGGGCGTGGCGCATCATGAGGGGATTGGGCTTGCCGACGAAGTAGGCCTTGCGCCCCGTGGCCAGCTCGACCGGCGCGACGAGGGCGCCGCAGGCGGGCACGATGCCCGATTCGTCGGGGCCGTTGAGGTCGGGGTTCGTGCCGATGAGCTTGGCTCCCTGGTGCACGAGGCTCACCGCCTTCTCGATCGCTTCGAGACTGTAGCCCCGGCCCTCGCCGACCACGACGTAGTCGGGGTTGACGTTGTTCATCGTGTAGCCCGCGTCGTAGAGGGCGTTGATGAGCCCCGGCTCGCCGATGACGAAGGCCGAGCCGCCGGGCTTCTGCGCGGCGAGGAAGCCCGCCGTGGCGAGGGCGCTCGTGTAGAAATGCTCCGCCTTCACGTCGATGCCGAGGCGCTCCAGCTTCTGCGATAGCTCGATCGGGGATCGCTCGCTCGAATTGGTCAGAAAGAGGAAGCGCTTGCCCTCGCGCCTGAGCCAGGCCACGAGCTCGGCCGCCCCCTTGAGGAGGCGGTTGCCGTGGTAGACCACCCCGTCCATGTCGATGATGAAGGCTGTACGTGACCTGATGCGCGCAAGATCGGCGTTCATGGGGGCTCCTTACAGAGGGCTGAGTATAGCCCGAACCGGCCTTTCCTTCCCAGACACCGGCGTGGCGGCCGAAGGGCCGTGCTTGATGAGATTGCCGCGCGACGGCGGCTGAGGTATGCTCCTTCGCATCCTCTCTGGGATATCCGTCCTTTATAGATGATGGCGGAACAGCGAAGCATTATGGAGAAAGACATGAATAAGGGCATGCTGTCACAGTTCGGCCGCGGCTATCTTCGTCCGGCAATAATGTTCGTTCTCGCAGCTTCGGCGGCGGGCATCGTCGCGGCGCAGGGTATACCCGGATGGTCATTCTCAGCCTCGTCGGGCCTCGAGATTCTATACGGCACGGGCTACGAATACGTGCTCGATCCTTACACCGGGGGAAAGGTGAGCGAGCTCGACTGGGGCATCGACCCGATCGTGGCGCTGTCCTCCAGCGCCAGCGCTCGCTGGAGAGACACCGAGTTCAGCCTCTCCTGCGCAGCCGGCATTCCCGGAAACAGCGGGATCATCACCGACTCCGACTGGCTCAACGAGGGGACCGGCTATACCAACTGGAAGACCAACTATTCGGAGAGTTCGGCCGTGTCGGAGCGGCTGATCGATCTGTCGCTGACCTTGGGCCAGGTCTTCGAACCGTCTTACGGCTCGAGTCTCAAGCTCTTCGCCGGCTACCGCTACTTCGACATAGCCTGGTCGGCCCACGGCGGCTGGCTGCAGTACGCGGACAATATCACCAACGCCAACCCTCCCTACGATCCTTACACGACCGGACCAAAAACGACTCTGTACGGCCTTTTGTCCACCTACGAGCAGCAGTACACCGCGGTCATCGTCGGCCTATCCGGCAATTTCAAATTATCTTCCCGCTTCGCTATCGAAGGGAGCGTGCAGTTCTCGCCCGCCGTCTACTGCACCGCGGTCGACAACCACATCCTGCGGAGCGTAACCTTCACGGACACGATGAGCGGCGGCCTCCTCTTCGAGCCCGAGCTCGCCTTCGACTGGACTCCGACCCGCGTCTTCGGGCTGAGCCTCAGCGTCAAGTACACAAGCATCAGCGGGCTCAAGGGCGACGACGTCGAGACTGGCAATACAGGTGTGACGGGGGAAGCAGTGGGCGAAGGTCAATCAATAACCTATCCCAACAGCGCAGGCGCCGCCCTCAACGCCCTCGGTGTCGGCCTCAGCGCCATGCTGTACATTTAACAAACCACGCATAAGGAGGCACCGTCATGCGCTACGCACTCATCCTCGCCGGAGGCTCCGGCACCAGGCTCTGGCCCCTCTCCCGCGACGTCCTGCCCAAGCAGCTCATCCCGGCGGTCGGGGGGCGCAGCCTCCTCGAGGAGGCCTTCGTCAGGCTGGAGGGGCTCGTGCCGGTCGAGCGGCGCCTCGTCTGCGCCGCCGAGCGGCATAGGGCGGCGGTGCTGAAGGTCCTGCCGGAGCTCGCGCGCGGCGCGGGGGCCGGGCGCCTGGACCGCTACATCGGCGAGCCGGAGGGGCGCGACACCCTGGCCGCCCTCGCCCTCTCCTCGGCCCTGATCGCGGCCGAGGATCCCGAGGCGATAGTCGGCGTCTTCACCTCCGACCACGTCATCACCCCGCACGAGACGTTCCGCGCCACGATGGAGAAGGCCTATTCCCTCGTCGAGTCCTCGCCCGAGCTCCTCGTGACCTTCGGCGTCGAGCCCGACCGGCCCTCGACGGGCTTCGGCTACCTCGAGCTGGCCGAGCCGATCGGCGCGGCCGGCGGCGGAGCGAGGAAGGTGTCGCGCTTCCGCGAGAAGCCCGACCTCGCCACGGCCGAATCCTTCGTCGCGGCGGGTCCGGAGCGCTACCTCTGGAACTCGGGCATGTTCGTCTGGCGCGCCGCGCGCTTCCTGGAGCTCGTGCGCCGCTACGAGCCGGAACTCGCGGCCGCGATCGACGGTATCGCGCAACGCGCAGGCGAGCCCGGCTTCGCCGCCGCCCTCGCCGCCGCCTACCCCGGCTTCAAGAAGCTGAGCGTGGACTTCGGCGTCATGGAGAGGGCCTCCAAGGACCCCGAGGCGGGCATCGCGGCGATCAAGCTCGACGCCCGATGGCTCGACATCGGCTCCTGGCCGGCCTACGGCAGCCTCCTGAGCGAGGATGCGTCGGGCAACGCGACTTCCGGGGCGACGGCGCTCGCCGAGTGCTCCGGCACGATCGCCGTGTCGGCCGAGCAGGGGCACCTGGTGGCCTGCCTCGGCTGCGAGGACCTCGTGGTGGTGCACACCGCCGACGCGACCCTGGTCTGCCCGCGCTCGCGCGCCGACGAGCTCAAGAAGCTCTACGGCATCGTCTCCGGCATGGAGGGCGGGCGCTACCGCTAGGCCTCCCGCATGGCAGACCGGGAAGAATGGTGGGGGGCGTCCCGACTCTAGGCGCAGGATCGAGATCCCCGCGAGTCGATTGGACTAGGCCTGCCTGTCGCCTCCTGCCTTCCTGACGGGAACTTGAAGGAGTCCCAAGTCGACATCATGCTCCATTGTGTAGAATGTCGTGTCGAGAATGCATACGTCGACTACGGTTCCGGCGAGTTGCCACCCCTTGTCGCCGATCCATGCGAGCAATTGTCGCAAAGGGGCCTCGTCGTAAGGCATTCCGTACTTGTACATGCAGGCGTGGGGCCCTGACTTGAGTTCGAGCACATGCCAGCTGTCGAGCTTTATTTCTGGCATGAAGGATATCGATCCCGCGTCGCGAAACGGGGTGTCGGCCTCGATGCTCTCCTTCATGATGACGGTTCCGAAACCCAATGCAGGGAGAATATGGTGGTCCGTGAGGAAGCGCCGGGTCTTCATCAGCGTCAGGTGGAGCTGGTTTCGGTTGAGGGGCTCGCCGTAGGGAAAGAAGACTGCCTTCCTCGGCTGCAGGTCCTGAATGAATGGCTGGTTGAGTTTCGAGAGGATTTCCGGGACCTGCTCGAAGCTCGACAGCCGCTGCGCGACCGAGTCTCTCGCCAACGCGAGCGCCTCGATCTTCTCGTCGAGGAGTGTTTTCTGGCGGTTGAGCAGATTGATGGTGGTTTCCACATTCCGGTGTTCGATGTGCTCGCGAATCTCATCCAGCGAGACGCCGAGGCTGCGGAGAAGACATATCTCCCGGAGTTTGGGGATCTGGAGAGTGCTGTAGTAGCGGTAGCCTTTCTCGTCGACATGGTGAGGGGTGAAGAGTCCCTCCTTGTCATAGAAGATGAGGGTCTGGCGGCTGATCTCGTGTAGCCTGGCCATTTCCGATATCTTCAGGATGCGCTCATTGCCCGTTTCACCTTCCTCGCTCATCTCCGAGTCCCCCGATCCAGTCTTCCAGTTCGCGGAGCAGTTTCTCCGCGAGACGGACGACAAATTCAACATCCGTCTCCGTCGCATTGTCAACATGGATGCCGCAGGTGACGGAGCAGACGCCGCCGGTCAGGGCGGCGAGGCGCCGTGCGAAAAGTGCCCCGATTTCGTCGTCCTTGTGGCCGGTGACATTCAGGGTCGAGACGGTCGCGCTGCGTGTGCCGTCGTTGCGGAGGCTCCCGCGCGGGATGCCCATGCAGACGCAGCCGACATGGGCGCCGTCGTCCGGCGAGACTTCCGGACCGCCGGTGATGATGACGGAGAGGTCCAAGCCGACGGGCAGGGCGAAAGCGGTGAGAACGATTCCCTTGCCCGAACGGACAATACTGATCGGCCTTCCCATGGCAGAGCTACCCCCCCCACCGGATAAGGTCGGCGGGTTCGGGGACGAAGGGCTCGATTATCCTTGCGGCTAGCTGCCGCACACAGTCATCGAGCGTCTGGGGATGGTGATAGAACGCCATCACCGGCGGAACGATGCGTACGCCCATCCTGGAGAGCGAGAGCAAGTTGCGTAGGTGGATCGTCCCGAGCGGGGCCTCCCGCGGGACGAGGACAAGTGGCCGGCCTTCCTTGAGCGTGACGTCGGCGGCGCGGCCTATCAGCGAAGAGGCGAGGCCGGCGTTGATCGCTGCGAGCGTCTTCATGCTGCAGGGCACGATCACCATGCCCGCAGTCCGGAAGGAGCCGCTGGCGATCGGGGCTCCGATATCCGAATCTTCGTGTACGACATCGGCAAAGCCACGCAGGGCTTCCACGCCGCGCTCGCCGAGTTCCTCCGAGGCCACTCGCAGGCCGCCGGCCGATATGACGAGGTGCAGCTCGTGGGTTCCGGCCGCTTTGAGCTGCCGAAGCGCTTCGAGGGCGATCGGCGCTCCGCTCGCTCCCGTGACGCCGACGACCAGCCGCGTCGGGTGGAACTCCGTCTTCCCGTTCATGGACGGAACCCGTCGACATAGTCCGCGGGATCGAGCTCCATGAAGGAAGCGCGCTTGAAGCGCTCCTTGAGACGGAAGGGAACCGTACAATCGAAAATCGTCTTGCACGAAGTGCCCTCGGCTCGCAAGCGGTTGCTGTACTCGGGGCTCTGAGTAGGATCGAGGGGATGGCAACGCAGGCCCGGCAGGAAGATGGTGTCGATGTCGCCTTGATAGCGGGTGTTGAGGGCCCAGAGAACGTCGTTCGTGTCGAAGAGATCGACGTCTTCATCCACGAGTATGACATGCTTGAGTTCGGGGAAGGCGCTGAAGGCGAGCAGCGCCGCTTGCCGCTGCCTTCCCTCGTCGCTCTCCACACGCTTGCGGATCTGGAGGATCGCGAGGTACTTCCCGCCCCCGGAGGGATGGGCGTACACATTGACCAGCCGACCGGGCATGGCGCGCTCGACGAGGTCTATGATGCTTGCCTCGGTCGGAATGCCGACCAGGTTCACGTGCTCCTCGCTCGGGCCGATGACGGTTTGCATTATCGGATGCCGCCGGTGCGTGACCGCCTTCACCTTGATCACGGAACAGTCGGGAGAGGCTTCGCCGAGATACCCGGGGAACTCGGGCATGGCGTAGCCGGTGCCGGTGGATGCATCCTCCGCGACGGTCACGCCCGGCTGAATTTCGCCCTCGATGACGTACTCGGCATGCGCGATGGCGCGTTCTGCGATCGTGATGCAGGGTGTCAGCTCGACGGCCCGGCCGCGGAGGGCCCCGGCGATGCCCAGTTCGTCGAAACCTTGGGGTGTGGTGGGCGGCTCGAAACAGGAGGCGAGCGGGATGGCGGGATCGACGCCGATGCTGATGGAGATCGGAAGGGGCTGGCCGAGTTCGGAAGCACGCTCGGCCATCGCGCCGATGTGGCGCGAGCCCGGGGTGAAGAAGATCGACAGGCTGTCCTGCCCCTGCACGCAGAGGCGGTGGATGGTGACGTCGGAGGCGCCGGTGTCGGGGTGTGTCGCGTAGCACAGGCCCATGGTGATGTAGGGGCCGCCGTCCAGTGCGGTGTTCGTGGGAGCGGGGACGAGGGTCCTGAGATCGAACCCAGGCTCGTCGGCGCGGTGCACCACTTCGTGGCAGGGAGCCTCATCCGACGGAACTTCCGCGGGCGGGATGGGCGCGTTGACGCACTCGCGCAGCCTGAAGCCCAGCCGGGAAGGATCGATCCCGAGCAGCTCGCCTACGCGACGGCGGTCACCGAAGAGGCCGATGGCGATCCTGGCATCAGGGAAGCCCTTGATGTTAGAGAAAAGCATGGCAGGCCCGCGGCGGGTCGGCCGCGGCACAGTGCCTGCCGCTCCTATATAACGGTAGACCCCCGCCAGCTCCGCGTGGGGATCCACCTCACGAGAGCATTCCAGCAGGGAGTTGTCGCTTCGTGATAGGAAGTTCAGAGCGCTACGCAAGTCGGTGATATCTGCCATTTGTACCTCCCGAATTACTTTAGGGTGTATAGTTACTATATGGTCAAGCGCTTTGAAATGATAAAAAATTGCTTGACTGTATTGTTGCTATACCCCCTAGTCTCAGCTTCACCTGACTTCTATCCGGAGGTTGTACATGAAACGAAGACTGATGCGAGTGATTATGGGCATTATGGTTCTGGCTAGCCTCGCTGGAACTAGCGCCTGGGCAGGTGATAGAGGCAAGCTGATCGCTGTGTGCCTGCCGTCGATGGACAATCCGCTCATGCTCGGGATAGGCGAGCGGATGAAAAGGACCTTCCCAGACTGCAATGTGCAGGTCGCGAGCGCCAATAGCGATGCGAATGTGCAGGTGGCGCAGATCCAGAACTTCACCACGATGAAGGCTTCCCTTCTCGTCGTTATGCCCGTCGAGGCGAGTAGCATCGAAGACTCGCTCATCAAGGCCCGCCAGGCAGGCATCAAGGTTTTCGTCACAGGTACCAAACTCGACGATAGGGCCTACGACGCGATGGCCACCGTGAACCAGTTTCTGGTCGGCGCCTATTGCGCCTACATGACCGAAGTCTGGGTGGACAAGAACTATCCCAACGCCACTCCCGGTTCCATCCCCGCGGCGATATTGACCACGTCGCTCAACAACGACGGTGTCGCGAAGTCGAACGGACTGCGCTCGATCGCCGAGCCGTACCTCAAGAACCAGGACGGGAAGTACGTGAACGCGAAGAACCAGGTGGTGAGCGCGGCGAATCGCCTGCCCAATCCTGCCTACTGCCCCCAGCTCAAGATCGTGAAAGTGGTCGACGCCGAGATGTTCCAGGCGGCGCAGAACGCGATGCAGAACATCCTCACCACCAACCCCGACGTAAAGGTTGTGCTGTGCTGTACTTCGGATGGAGCCGGTGGCGTAAGCCAGACCTATATGGACTCCGGCATGAGCGCGGCCGAGCTCAGGAAGATCGGCGTGTTCGGCTGCGGCTTCATCGGTCCCGAGGCGGACCTCCTCATGTCGTCGGCCGCCGGCAAGGGTGTCTTTAGGGGCGCCATCTCCTTCGGTGGCGGCGACCTGCCCGGCGATATGGCCAGGATCGCGAAAGAGGTCTTCGATGGCTCGGGCTACAAGAAGGACCAATGGGATCCCATCGGCCTCGTGCAGATCAAGGATGGGAAGGTCGTCAAGACGGCCGTGAACAACACGGGCGTAGTCACCGCTGTCGACTGAGCCTCGGGACGAGCGCATGCTGCCCACGAGCTCGGAAGAAAGGTCAGAAATGGAACCGAACGCGACGCTCTCGCTTCGCAACATCACCAAGGTCTATCCCGGTGTGGTCGCTCTCGACGACGTCTCGATCGATTTTCGCCAAGGGGAAATTCACGCTCTTCTCGGCGAGAATGGCGCGGGCAAATCCACGCTGGTCAAGGTGATCTCTGGCGCGATCGCCCCGGACTCCGGCACGATCACCGTCGACGGCCGGCAATACCGCCATATGACCCCTATCCTCTCGCGGCAGCATGGCATCGAGGTCATGTACCAGGAATTCAATCTTGTCGAGCCCCTGTCTGTCGCCGAGAATATTTTCCTCGGTGAACGGACGGACAGGCTCTACGATCGACGCGGAATTGAGCGCAGGGCAAAGGAACTCATCGAAAGGCTTAACATCCCTCTCGACCCTCATGCGATCGTGGAGAGATTGTCGCCCGGTAGAAAGCAGCTCGTGGAGATCTGCAAGAGCGTGTCGCACGATGTTCGCATCCTGGTTCTCGACGAGCCGACAGCCCCCCTCTCCGCGGCGGAGGTCGAGACGCTCTTCTCTATCATCTCGGATCTCCAGAAGAATGGCATCACAATCATCTACATCTCTCACCGCATGGAGGAGCTGTTCCGCCTCGCCGATCGGGTTTCGGTCTTCCGGGACGGTCGCTTTATCGCCACGCTCGAAACCAAGAAGACCGATCGGCAGGAACTCGTGAGCTTGATGGTCGGTCGGGAGCTCACCGAGAGCTACCCGTGCCGCCTGACCCCGCCAGGCGAGGTTCTCCTCGAGCTCGTCAACCTCGGGGGAAATGGCGACAGGGGTATCTCATTCTCGGTTCGGCGCGGCGAGATCTACGGCCTCGCGGGCCTCGTCGGCTCGGGGCGCACCGAGCTGATGGAAGTTGTATTCGGCGTGGCGCGAAGAGAAAGCGGGGAGGTCCGCGTCGCCGGCAAACCTGTCGATATCCGCAGCCCAGTCGACGCGATCCGAGCGGGTCTGGGGCTGATACCCGAGGATCGCAAATTCCTCGGCTGCCATCAGGAACACAGTATCCTCTTCAATGTTTCTCTCGCGGCCATCCGTTCGCTGAGCCGCCTTGGCATGGTGGATGCCGCAAAAGAGCGCCGTCTGGTAGACCGCTTCGTCTCCTCGCTCCGGATCAAGAGCACCTCCTCCTCGCAGCAAGTTCGGACGCTCTCGGGAGGGAACCAGCAGAAGGTCGTCCTCGCCAAGGCGCTCGCGGCCGAGCCCGACATCCTGGTCTTCGACGAACCGACCCGCGGCATCGATGTCGGGGCGAAACAGGAGGTCTATCAACTCATGAACCAGCTCGCGGCCCAGGGAAAGGCCGTTGTCATGATCTCCTCCGACCAAGAGGAGCTACTAGGTATGTCCGACAAGATCGGAGTGCTCTACGAGGGACGCTTCGCCGGCGAGCTTGAGCGTCGGGAATTTGACCCGGAACTGATCGTGGGATTGGCGTCCGGTATGCGAAAGGAAGATTTTCTATGCCGAACATGAATCTACATGCCCTCGGGAAGGCAGCCGTCAAGAACTCGGTCCTGATTGTCATGTTGTTGCTGATCGCCATGTTCTCGGTGACGGGAACGGATTTCCTCACCGTCAGGAACTTGGTGAATCTGGTCAACCAGAACACCTATTTCATCATTGCCTCGGTCGGCCTGGCGTTCGTCATGCTCGGCGGAGGAATCGATCTCTCCGTGGGCTACCAGATGTCGCTGGTCGGTGTCGTCGTGGCGATGCTGATGACACTGAGTCATATCCCCGTGCCCCTCGCTATCGCCGCCGGCATCGTCATCGGGGCCTTGCTCGGCCTAGTGAGCGGCTTGATCGTCACCAAGCTCAACGTGTTTCCGCTCATCGCGACCCTCGGCCTCAGCACGGTCTATCAGGGGATCTCCTATCAGCTCACGCAGGCGCGCACCTTCCGGCAGTTTCCCGACTCGTTCCGAATGATCAGCACCGGCCGCTTCCTCGGCGTCCATCTCGACGTGTACCTCGCGATCATCGTTGTGCTCGTCGCGGCTTTCATCCTACGCAAGACCTACCTGGGACGCCACATTTTCGCGGTCGGCGGCAATGCCGATGCCTCGCGCCTCTCGGGTATCCGCGTCGACTTCATCAAAGTGTTGGTGTACGTGGTCTGTGGCATGCTTTTCGCCGTCGCCACGATCGATATGATCTCCAAGTCCAATACCACGAGTTCCTCTTTCGGCCCCGGCACCGAATTCACCTGCATGACCGCCGCGATCATAGGCGGCATCAGCTTCAAGGGCGGGAAGGGCGGCATGGTAGGCCTTGTCATCGGCGTTTTCGTTCTCCAGATCCTCGGCAATGGCATGCAGCTTTCCAACTGGGGAACCTATTCGCAATACATCGTAAAGGGCCTAATCCTCGTGCTGGCGATCTCGCTCGATGGGCTTGAACTCAAGCCGGAAACCATCCGCCCCACGGCGTATAAGCCGAGTTCTTCGCCTGCTTCCGCGGCAGGAGAAAAAGCAAAGGAGCAAAAATGAACCAGCATGATCGCCAGAAAGGACCTGAGGGTCTTCCGCCGCGAGGGCCGGGACCTGGTGGCCCGGGAGGAAATCGAATAGCCGACATCTCCGGAATCAAGAGGAAGGAGCTCGATATACCATACGCCCGTGTGTCGCGGGCACAGATGCTCGACCTCTACTTGCCTGAAAGGCCTGCCAAAGATGCCCGCGGATACCCGGTGCTGCTGCATATCCACGGCGGCGGCTTCATGATCTGCGACAAGCGCGATGACCAGGTCAATGACTGGCTGCATTTTCTTGACGAAGGTTATGCGGTAGCCAGCGCGAACTATCGGCTCAGCGGAGAGGCTGTCTTCCCCTCCGCGGTGCAGGACGTGAAGTGCGCGGTGCGATGGCTGCGGGCAAATGCGGCGCGCCTGGGCCTCGATGCCGATCGTATTGCGGCTGTGGGCGGTTCCGCAGGGGGGAACCTCTCGGCGATGCTCGCGACGAGCTCGAACCATCCCGATCTGCTCGACGATTCGCTAGGCTTCGCGGGCGTATCCTGCGCGGTCCGGGCCTGCGTCGCCTGGTTCGGCCCAACCGACTTCCTCGCGATGGATCGCCAGCTGGCTTCCGTCGGGCTCGGTCCCTGTGACCACGATGAGGCCGACTCGCCCGAATCGCGGTACCTCGGAACGCAGATCACGAAGCTCGATCCGGCGCTGGTCGCCCGAGCGAATCCCATGACCTATATAGACGACAGCCTGCCGCCGATATTGCTCGAGCACGGCGACCGTGATCACCTGGTTCCGTATTTGCAGTCGGCCATGTTCGCCGAGGAGATAACGAAACGACTCGGCCCCGGTCGCGTGCAGTTCGAGATTCTCGCGGGCGCCGATCATGGCGATCCGATGTTCGGGGCGCCGACCAACATGGCGAAGGTGAGGGCATTTTTGGAGCGGCACCTCGCCTAGCATCGTAGGTGCCTTAGCCCTGGAGCGGCTCGGCCGCTTAGGAGCCGGCCTGAATGGCGGTCCTTCGATTTGCGCGCGTTTTGCAGCGTTTCTTGCGGAGCGCAAGAAAGGTGCGCCGAGGAAACGTGTTCGTTTCCTCGGCGAAGAAACCGCTAGAGGCTTTTCAAAGCTAAGCGAGTTTTGAATGGCCTCAGGGTCTTTTCCTTTTCTGGAGCGAGCCGATGCTCGCTTAGGACAATGGCAGACAACGAGAATGCGATGAAAATGCTTTTGTTCGG
>Ga0307375_10005040_pt1 | contig 12489 bp, 16 predicted proteins | sample TR1MG_FD_202531 | JGI IMG/M metagenome (GOLD analysis project Ga0307375, IMG submission 202531) | Soil microbial communities from Risofladan, Vaasa, Finland - TR-1 | ecosystem: Environmental > Terrestrial > Soil > Coastal area > Acid sulfate soil | place: Finland: Risofladan, Vaasa | collected... | reverse complement strand
TGCGAATCGATGCGATATACGATGGATCGCAGTGACCAATAAAGATAACATGGGGCTCTTTATCTCGGATGTTGGCGGCACGCTTTTAAGCATTAGTGCATGGCCCTATACGCTGGAAGATCTCGAGAAAGCGAAGCATGTTCATGAATTATCCGAACGTGATACTATCACATTAAATATTGATTATAAGCAACGCGGCGTAGGTACCGACTTCTTATTTGCCAGTCCTTTGAAAGAATATAGGTTTAAATCGAGACAACATTACGCCTATAAATTCCGAATTAGACCCTATACACAAGATATGGGTAATTTCGATTCTCTCTGGCGTGTAAATTTTATGTGATGAAATAGATTTAATTTATGATAGCAATGGTTTTAAATGATCTTCTTCCTTTTTTGTTTCAATTCCTTGAAAAAAAAATCGACATTCTAACTCAACTTACATCTCCAAACCCAACTATTCAGTACTATTTCAAAGAAAATATCCGTTATTGGAATAAATTAAAATATATTATCCAAAAGTCATTTATAGCCTCTAAATATGATGAAAACATCGAAAAGGATGAAGTACATCACCATTTCTGTACAATTTTTTTTCAAACCGCAATTACCTAGTTTTAAATAAGACGCACGACTTTATATATTAAGACGGGAAGTATAATCCATGAAAGATCTTAAGGTACGCTATCATCCAATTATTTCTGAACATCGCATTAAAGCTTTACTTGAGGAATATGATTCAGAAAAAGATGAGTGCCCATTTTATCTGAAAGGCGAACAGCACTTTTGCCTTCTTGATTATAATTCCGTTCATATTGAAAATTGCCATGGCTTTTGCTTTCATAAAGGTTTCTGCTGCGAAATTATTAATTATTTCGTATTTCAACAATCAAACCTGCATCCAGAAGATGCAATATCCTCAAAATAAAAAACTTAAGGTTTAGTTGTTTTTTTAAATGAAGAATTCTATAATTTTTTTCTGTTAATTAAAACGTATTAGATGATTTAAATGCCTGAGCAAATGCCCGAAAACGAATTAAAAGCGGAGATCCTTGAATTTTTAACAAAAAGAAAGGAATTAGTTTTATGTACTTGTAATAATAACATTCCGCGTGCAACTCCTATGGATTTTTATCGATTAAAAGATAGTTTTGAGTTATATGTAGGGCTTTCTCCGGGGCGCAAGATAAAAAATATTGAAGAAAATCCGATTGTTAGCATTGGAATTTATACTCCAATGAAAGAGGGAAAAGTTCAAGGGATGCAAATATCGGTATCTGGAAAAGATCATCTTATTTTATTGCATGAAGGCGATCCCGAGTTTGAGCATGCTCAAAAGATTGTTAGAGGCAAACGGAAACTCATTTTAAAAATTATTCCTGAAAAAATTGAACTCCTTGACTATGATTTTGCAAAGAAAGGTTATGCAATATTCCAATCGTTACAATTATAATTGGTAATCTCCTATGCTCTCAGAGTCAGCGCTTCGGGAAATCGTGAAAGCCAAGATTGCACAAGATGAACAACTCGGTCAGCAGGTGGGTGGCAGTGGTCATTTGGGATTTGTAAGCTATGAAATTAAAAGGATAAGTAAACCAAAGAAGATTAAAACTGATGAATTCGAAGGGTGGGAAATTACCTACGATTACACAACAATTGTAGAAACCGAATTTACGATGTATCCCGATAATCCCCCAGATAAGTACAAGTATAGAAAAAGAATCATTCTTAATGATAACGGAATTATTATCCGCGAGTTTGAGCGGAAATCTACTAAATAAAATGAATTCATCAATAATTATGCGGATCGGGTAAGTTTGGACAAAGTTGGATTCCTAAGGTTTGAATTAAATCTATTCAATACTTTAATTGAAATAGCTGCCGAAAAGAATTTTACGAAATTGCAAATTATAGATGCTATTTTAGATATTACTAAATATATTAACCAATTACTTAAATTACCCGAAAATTCTGAAACGTATGAAATACATATTATCGAATATAAGGAATTTGAAGCCTTATATAGAAGTATCCATGATGAGATCCCTTTGCATAAATTACCGATATACTTAGTTGCAGGATTTGTAAATTTAAAAGATAAAGAAATTCCTGGATATGTCTCGTTTTCTCTCCCAAGAACTTATGTCGAACACCAAAATCGCGATTATAATCTGAAGGAACTCCTAGTAAATGCAGCCCATGAGCGATTTGAGCGGTTTCTATTGAAAGAAACCATTCTCGCTAAGATATATGATAAAGCAAGAGAAGATTACCATGAAGAATATACGTTGAATAAAGAAAAAAATATCGAAGCAATTATGCTATATTCATTAAATAAGGATCTTATCCCCCTCCAAGAAACAATTACATACGCAATGAACCATCTGGTAAATGAATTCATTGAAAATCACTATGAACCTTTCAATACCCTATTACTCCCGTTGATAAATCGAGAATTTACTGAAGAAGATGAATCTGCCACAGATAATTTTGCTCTTAGGCAATTTAAAAATGCACAGATCCATTATGTCGGAAAAGAATTGGCATATAAACGATTACTTACAGGCTTAAATATCCTTGAACTTATTACAATAAAATTTCCAGAGTTATGTACCGATTTCGCGAACTTGTATCCTACAATCAAATCACAATCCAATGAACGCAATTATAGTATCTCTCAGGTAATTGAAAATACTATTCAGATTGTTAGGGAAAATCATCGATTATCCGATATTTTAACGCTCTTCGATCAGGAACTAGCTACTTTATAACATCTTCTCTACTTTAAAGAAAGGAAATACTGGCTTAATAAGATTGATAGCAGTTTTATACTGAACAGTATTACGTACCTTCTCTTTTAGCTCGGTCGAAAACTGCTCCTCAAACATTTTTGTATACCGCTTAAGTGCCTCAATAAGAAAATATGAGATCTTATCTGAGATCACAATACTAATTATTTCCTTACCGGGGTCCATCATAATATGGATTTTTTCACTTGAGATACTCCGGATGGTAGCTATTTTAAAAATCTCTTCAAAGACGTTATTCATAGCCGAAAGCAAACCAGAGAGCAGATCCCCCTCAATATCTATTTGCGATCGTGTCTTTAGCTTCACAGTATGGAGGGGTATGCCTGCTTTAGTAACGACCATCAACAGAAACACATCAAAAGGATTTCTATAAAGGTAATCGATATCCGACAGGTAAATGCTAGTAAAAATAAAGAGCCCTATTGCTTGTAAAGGCATTGTTAATTCGGCGAGATTTTCAAGCACTCCGACGGAAATTTGCATGAAATCTAAAATATCATTAAAGAAAGAAAAAATAAACCCTATCCCTATTAATCCTAATGCCACCGCAATAACTACTGGTTTGATTTCACGTGTATATTTATAGGTTTTTAAATAAACTGGAACACTAAGCCCCAAATACACCAGTATCCCTGCTAAAGTGTAACCCATATCCGCTAAAAACCAAAGAACTTGATGCGTATCTCCGATATTATTAAAACAAATTCTCAACCAGAGGCTAAATGTTTGTAAGAAGAGGAAACTAACCATGATTACAAGAAGCCCAGAATGAATTTCTTTTGACCGAAGCCTCTCTATGAAAACATAAAAGAAGAAGAATTGAAATCCAAATGCATTGAGTTGGAGTGCTTGGAATATGTTCTCTTGAAGAGATGTTAATGGAATTACAATTCCACTACTGAAGATCGCAAAAATACACGCAAGAAATCCAACAGAGAGACTTATCACTAATATTGTTGCGGAACGACGGTGCCTTACCGTCTGCCACACAAATAAACCTAAAAGTATTCCAAAGAGCACCGTGATTACCAGAAAAGCAACTTCCTGAAGCTCTATCGCCACTATCTCTTCCTCGCTTGTAGATGCAGCTTAAATCTAATTTTCATTTTAAGTTTTCTTGTACGAATATTCTTGTAATTTGATCTCTCTTACTTTTTAACCAATTTCATAATTTATTTAAAGCATATAAACAAATTTCTTTTTATTCAAAATTTTATTTTTGGAATCCCGAGGTGTCTCAAAAGTGTTTGAGCTAGACGAAAAAACACGAATTATGAAATTACATAGCAGAATTTTTGTTGGTAATCTGCTTATAAAAATGTATTATCCTAATGTTATTGCATTTCTTTCCAAAAAAGTTGGATTCGAGGAGGCAAAAGGAAGAGTTTTTAGGATTGGACAAGAATCCGCTAGGGACATGCTGAAAGTTACAGCTCCTAAAATTAAAAATATTAAAACTATGGTCGAATATTGGTTTAAACTAATGTGGCATGCAAAACCGAGTAAAATTAAAGTAAAAAAGGAAAAAGATAAGACTATTTATGAAATAATTGATAAAAAATGTGGTGTCTGTGATCCTGAAACAGAATTAGAAGGAGTAAAAATGCCCTGCATATCTATATCAGGGTATCTCGATGCTTGTATGGAGTATATATCAAAAATTTCCGATATTGGTTCTTATAAAGTGCAAACCGTAAAGTCTGTCGCAATGGGCGATTCATATTGCGAACATCATATTGAAATCACGAGGTGAAATTATGCCAGGTGTCAATAAACTCAGTTGGTTAAGAAAAATGCTTATCGGTCTAGGTAAAAAGATTTACTACCGAAAAACCGAAAAAGTAAATGTATTAGGGGTCAATTTGATGCTACGAGCCGTTATCCGTCAATATGAAGAGCTCATTGGTAATTTACAGGATGCCCTTAATGAATTCCAAAGTCAAGTCATGATCACAGCAGATGAGGTGATAACAAATCTCATTCACGAACCGTTAATGATGGGTGTCTCTATGAGTTATGCTTTATCTCGAGATATTAAAGATGGACCCTTCACCATTCAAGCCCTCATCTATGGTATGATTGGTAAAGATTATAAGAAGACCTTTGAATACCCTGAGCTGGTATTGAATGAGGATCAGACCGGCAAATTTGTTATTCGCACTAAAGGGGCATCTTGTATTCTATGTAGCGGTGTTAAAGATATACAGGCTAAAGATCTAGGGAATAGTAACTATGGGAATATTTTAGCGACCTTATTTGGAACAATAATCCGCCAATCTTGGAATTATCTAGAAACTCCCTACGAATTAGTTGAAGCAAAGGAGACTAAATGCCTACTTCGCGGGGATCCCTATGGCGAAATCACCATCTCCTTTAAACCGAAGGCGACTTAAAAATAAAAGGAGCTCGAAAAGTAAGTCAATAATTAGATTAGAGATAGTTTAAACATAATTTTCATACAAATGGCCTCATATCCTATCTGCCCAAAAACATATTCCGCGTAATTGAAGAAATCGAATCGCCCGTAATTGTTTGCAATAAAAGTTACGTAAAACCAGGTTCCATTAGTCGCCCGGAGCGCATGAGCCATCGCTAAAACGCCTATATCGGAACCGCCTTTGTAAGAAACCAGTCCCCAATTCATGCCAATCCACGCTAAGCCCCAATTCATTTGAGTAGATGAATATCCTATCGTTAATTTCTGAATATCATAGATTTCAGTAACATTAAAGAACCACTCAATTTGCTTCCGGGCATCGATATTGTGTGTCCAATCGGTATAGGGATCAATATCATTGACATCAAGGTTCGCTATCGTGTTATCCAAATATGTGCGTTTGTCAGTCTCATTCATTAGAAGATAGTTACCTAAATTAGTATCGCTTATTAAATATTTTAATTTAAAAACCTCCGCTGTGGTCAGCAAAGGTAATTGATATCCTGAAGGTAGATAGCCCTCTACAAATGTGCGTCCTAAAAAGTTAATCACATGATCAGTAGCAGAATTATCGCTGATATTTATCATAAAATCCGCGTAAGTTTTCAAATCCAGTAAGGTTCCATTTGCTACATTTGTTATTCCCCCGAGAAATAGGGATTTATACTTATCCTGAACCGGATATGTTGTTTCCCATGTAATACCGGGGTCGATATTTATTTTCTCGACCAAAGCATGAAGTACGAATAATTTAAAGGTCGATGCAACCGCCATCCGCTCATCTGCATTGTAAGTGTGAAGAATTGTATTTCCTCTTGCAACCAGGAGCGCGCCGGTACTTGGTAAAGCCTCAAATTCCGTATACATGGACTCTAAACTGAGACTTTCGATATAAGTGGAAGAATAAACAAACCACCCTATAATAAGATAGTTTATTTTCCGCGACCAGCGACTGATTGTCGCCTCTCCTGAGACCGTTGACCATACAGTGTTCTCTTCTGATCCAAAATTTGCACTATATTCATAATACCCATCACCATTAGGTACAGCTGAAACAGAAACATTAACGAAATTACCATAATAAACTCTGGACTCGTTAATGAAATGGAACACGTAACTCCTCGGAAAATCTCCAGTTAAGCATTTTCCAACTGCTGTTTCACTATCAGCTGAGAAATATGCTTCCAATTGCCCTTTTAGGATTCTGGACTGATCTGCTGATAACCAGATCCCTAAAAATGTACCCGTACCCGTCGCGCCTACAATAATTGCTATAATTATTATAGCTTTTAAACGAGCCATATTACTTCACCTGTGTAAAACAACTAAAATCTGAAAATAAAACGATTACTATATCTAATTGCTAATCCTTTCAAGAGAGTTCTGTTAAAGGAACTTTACAATTTCTGGCTATGAAATAAAAGAAGCCCAAATTAGGGATGAATTGGAAAACTAATGTTCGAAAAAATAGGGAATTTTTAAATGAATAAAAGAATTAACAAAAAAATTAAGGATTTTTGAGATATTTATTCACCATTATAACGCCAATAATAAAACAAGGGATTCCAATAATTAGTAACCACGTATAAAAATGATTCCAAGGTTCCATTGCTAATCTCCAGATAATAAAATAAACTACTCCGCCTACGCAAATAAGCCCGATTAGAAAAATGATAACACTCACAATTCGTAAAACTTTCTCTTTTTCCATCTCTGATCTACCGAAGCTGGTTTTTTCAATCTTAAAAGATATAAACTAAGTTAGTATGCTCTTTTTATAATAATATTTCGACAAAGATTTAGGAATGTTTAAAAGAATCCCCCTTCCTTTTTTCAGTAGTAAAGGTTCAAGGATAATTGGAGGTTTCCAAACGACCAACGAAGAAAAACGTTCAGGAATCGATGAATTGACAGATAATTTAGTCCAAGATATAAGATTGGAACACTTTGATGATGCGTTGAACCAAATTCTCGCCCTCATGAATGTGACAGAGAAAGAAAAAGTTAAAAGAGTGCAGGTATTGCTCGCACTGGAACGTAAAATCATTAGGTGTCTCCAACAAGGACGAGATGAGGAAGCAATCGAAGAACTCCGCGATATAATTGATGAATATAAACGTTTAAACCTACTTGAAAGATCCCAAGCTCTTGAACTCACCTTAAATCAATTCCTTTTAGAATTTAATAGAAAAATAACTGAAACCGATGAACCTTCTATAATAGATGAAGTTGATACCACCCAAAATACGCTTGAAGTCCTAGAATACCGTTCGAAACGGGCAATCCGCCGATTCCTTCAAGGGAAAACGGACGATGCGGTTCAGAATTTAATCGAAATCATCGACGGCTTTCGCCAGTTACAAATGATAGATCGCGCCCAAGCACTTGAAAATTGGATGCATCAATTTCTTGAGATGAAAGTTGATGAAGATATTAAAAACAAATCCCTCACGGAACTCTTGAATGAAGACCCCGAACTACAAAATCAGTTACTCAGTTTTCGTACTCAACAAATCATAAAACGATTTCACGAAGGTAATCCCCGAAGAGCGGTTTTGGAATATAATGAAATTGTGAATGATTATAAGCATCAAGGCCGGTTAGATATTGTTGAAACGCTTGAAATTTGGTTCAACTTATTTATAACCAAGAATTATCTCATGCCTACACAAAAACAACAGATTCAAGCAGTTCCTTCCGCTAAGGTAGTAGCTCAACCTTCTTCGCCAACTCCAACTCCGCCAACTCCGCCAATTTCCCCTAAGAAGATAGTTCCCGAATCTTTACCAATAAATGATAAATTTAAAGAAAAAATTTCAAAAATTAAAGATCTTCTAAAGCAATTTGAAGAGAGCCTGTAATTTTATTTTAATCTAACTGAATTTCCGTAGGTTATCGATGTCGGCTTTTAAAAAGAGACTGATTCCTGCAAGCAAACATCCGCTTCCCACTAAAATAAAAATTCCACCCATATAAGGAATAAAATCAATTAAAAGCTTCATTTCAGGTGGGGGATATATTGTTAAAATCCAATAAAGATTCACAAATATGATCCAGTAAAGTAGTTCTAAAATAATACCCACACAAAGATAAATTAATCCACCAAGAATGAATATTTTATAAATTTTTGACATGTTCTATACCAATTTTCTTCAAGAATTCAATTTTATATGAGCTTAGAAAATAATTTAATCTACTTTTGTCAAAATATACACATCGAGAAATTAAGCATCCTAATCATTTTCTTAGAAGAGGTGTTTTAAGAATGCAGGACTTTGCTCCTCTACAAATAATCAGTATTGTTGAATTATTTATCGCAACTTTAATTTCGCTTATTTTAATGGGATATATCTATAAAAAATATAAAGAAAAACCCAGTAATAGCAGTTTATTTTTCGTATTTAATTTCACTCTAGTTGGTTTAGCCTTAGTATGCGTCGCAATTGATCGAATCCTCCTGACAATATTAGTTGATAAAACCCCAGGTCTTATTTTTCACAATATTGCAATATTATTAAGTTTAGGCGTGATATTCCTATTAGATATGTTTGCATTTGAAATGACTTATCCTAAACAAATTAGAAAACTGGCAGTTCTTTTTGCAATTCTTATAATCGCAGCTGGTATCGTTTTATTATTAAATCAACCTTCCATCGGTGCCCAAGAAGAACTTATTTATGCCGATCAATTGCTATTTATAATTCTACCATTATTAGCAATCCCTATTTTAATGCCTACACTTGTTTTCTTCTATTTCGCTATCAAAGTTCATGAAGAATCCGTTCCCCAGTCAAACAGATCTTTAGTAATGGGTATTGCGGCTATCGTTGTATCTGTCGGATATATCTTTGAGGTTATGGGAATTACAGGTGTTCTAGTGATTATTGTCCGGTTAAGCTTTGTTGTCTATACCCTTCTTATGTATATTGCCTTCACAATGCCAAAATGGTTTCAAAAGTTCATTGGTTGGAAAGAAGCGATTTAATCTCTTTATTTCTCTTTTTATGTAATTAGTTCAACTAATTCTATTAGGGCAGTTAGATTCATTTTAGCAATACGGATATCAGAGTCTGAAATCATTCCTAAAATCCAAGGATAATCTTTGGTTATGTCGCTCGTATAATAACTTACGTAAAGCTCCTCATCAATTCTTACCACTCCTGCATAAGATGTATCGCCTGCACTCGGTAAATCTGTTAGATGAGTGAGTCCCGTTGTTTCATTTACCAGAAAGATTGAAGTACGTTTACGACTGAACACACCACCTAATTCAGTAAAATAAGTTCTTGGCCCAACTTGGTTTCTTCCCACGGCGAATGTCCTATTTTCATAAGAAAAAAGCACGGGTCCATCCAATCGCGTCACGCGCGATTTGATATATGAAGACCAATTATCGAATGGATATGAAGAAGTTGCAATCAAAGTGGAGGCATTCGAACTACCAAAAATTGTGTCTTCTTTTCCCTCTAATCTGGCTGTGCAAATCATTCGGCCATCAGGTAAGAATTCGATCGCGGTTTCATCATTCCCTTCACCGATATAAATGGGTGCAATGATGTTCCAATTGATCCCGTCTGTGGAATTCAAAAGAATGGATTGCCCGTGCTTATGCCAGTAGGCAGGAACATACCAGGTAATATTATCATTTGTTTTTGGACGCCAGAAGAGCCAGCCCATCTGAGCAATATCTTGGAATGGCTGCCAGTTAATACCATCCTCCGTATATGTATAAACGGTCTGATAGGGCGTCGCCATTACGCCAAGATTTTTTAAGGCATATAGAAAGAGGCGATTATCTATTATCGCAAATTTGGGATCTCGTATATCATTTCCTGGCACCTGAAACTCTATAACTTTAGTCCAAGTATACGCATCCGTTGAATTCCATATAATTAACTTCGCCTCAGTACTTCCTAAATGAAATGGGCGCTGATCATGAATTAAATAAATGGTCCCATTCCATGCAATCATATCCGTATTCGAATTATGGCGCCCGGTTACAGCCACCCATGAATCGATCACAATCTTTTCATTTACATTAATCGTATTCGGTCTTAGATACCAAAATAGTAGAACTGAGCCCAGAAACACCCCGAAAATCCACAAAACTGCTATGAATCCTTTTAAAATACGCCTTAATATTCTCTTCTTGGGGTGTTTAATATGGGTCGTCCAATAACTGACTTGAATCATTACCGCAATAAAGATAGGAACTCCGAGCGCTAACATAAGGATCGGAATAGCGGAATACGCAAGCCCTAAAAAATAGGCCAGAAGCACCCATCCTGTTAGAATAAATGTAAATAATAGGATATACTTTCGCCTTAGCGTGTTCCGTTTTTTTAATAGAATATATGTCCCAATAATAAATGGCAACAAATGAATATAATCCCAAAAGAGGTAATAGAACGCAAATTCCAAACCAATGATTACGCCGAGTGGAATGAGTGAATACATCAGAAGACTATTGAGATAAGGATTCTCACGAAATATGAACCAAATAACCGAGAAAGCGAAAAACCAAATATCTAATGAGGCAATTAATACGCCCGTCCCATTCTTCACCCCAAAGACGTTCCCAACGACCGCGTTAAACGGTTGCCACGATAAAGGAACTAAAAATTGAACAATTAACGCAATTATAACTGCAATTCCAAGTTGGATCAGCGTGAATTTTCTAAGATCCATCTCTTTCAACGACAATTTACTCACTCTAGTGAACTTTTAGGAAATTGAATGTTAAACACGCTGAAATTCTTTTGAATCAAATCCACACACACGGTTCCTAATAAAATAATTCCCGTGATAATTAACGGTCCAAATCCTCCTGGCCAGACCAAATGAAATGAATAGGCGAATTCAGATCCCGTTAATGGATAAAATAGGTTGATCCCCATTCCTTGCCAAGGATTCATAATCATATCAGTTACGAGATGTCCCATTCCTCCAATGAACAGAGGTAGAAAAATATATTTACAATCTGGCTCATGTGGAAAAAATGCGGTGATAAATAGGCTGATTAATAATACTCCCAAGATCGAGTGGGAGATTAGTGTGAAATTAGAGGCAATATTTATGAAGGTTACATTCCCCAGTTCTTGCGCAACAATCTTAAAGATCCGCTCGATATCCGGAGCGACCATCCCGATAACGAAAATCCAGAAGTATTTTCGTAGCGAATCTTTATATTTCGGCATTTTGCTAATTCCCCATATGACGATATAGGCGATCCCCATATGAGTCAACCAATCAGGCATTTTTCTCATCCTCCGCTGATTTTCTTGAGAAACTAAAGTCCTTAATCTGAAATTTAAATCCCCAAAAGAGGATAAGTAAGATCAAAATCGCCCCTGGAATTGATAGATATATTGAATAGGAGATTGCAATATGAAATTCTATAGCTACAAAATATTGTTTTTCGGGATCGTCATAAAAAGAATATCCCCTCAGCTCAAGTGTCATCCCGGGCTCGATGCTACTTATATTTAACCCTGTGCAATTTACTTTAAAATAGCCGTCATTTATCCCATCGAGAAAAAGATATTCATCCACATCTGATTTATTAAATACATCTCCCGTTATAATGAGTTCCATAGGTGCTTTATAGGTCTCATTATGCTCAAGGAGTGTTTCTATCGAAACTGGCTGCGGGATGTTCGGATTCAAGGGCGGATGCCAGACATTCATTTCATAATATGCTAGTCCAACTATGATGAGGGGACTCAATAGGAATAAGATGCGAAGAATTTTTTTCATTAACTAACCACTAAAACTTTACTTGAAAACTTTTGTGCTTCTTCCAATGCCATAAGACAGAATATTTTCGGGAGTAACGGATTCCGTGGGTGGGGTTTCGTGTGTTATATCTAAATAGACCCCTTGGAGCGTCTCTTCGACTGAATATCCTAAATCTTCTGCAAAAATTCTCCTTCCATCCGGATACTTCCACGTGAATTCGCTTTCCTCATAGATTCTTTTATTCAGAAGATCCGGTAATTCACATTTAATTGTTTGGATTGGGTATTGGACCCCTTCTTTCTCTAAACGTTGCTTCATAGTGATTTCATATATTTCAGGAATATCTTGTTTCATCCAATTTATCCAATAATCCCCGATCCCTTGGAGGTAAAGATAGTCCTCACAAAAAAGCCCCGCCAACCGCATCGTAAATGCGGCTCTTCCCAAATTTAGAAACGTGGGAATTAATGGTGGCCAGGGTACCAGCGAAACATAATTATCAAA
>Ga0307375_10005039_pt1 | contig 12491 bp, 9 predicted proteins | sample TR1MG_FD_202531 | JGI IMG/M metagenome (GOLD analysis project Ga0307375, IMG submission 202531) | Soil microbial communities from Risofladan, Vaasa, Finland - TR-1 | ecosystem: Environmental > Terrestrial > Soil > Coastal area > Acid sulfate soil | place: Finland: Risofladan, Vaasa | collected... | reverse complement strand
ACAACACATGCTGTTTAGTGCGTTCTAATGTACAATCCAGACTTGGGGGTACCCTCTTTTGTAGATTCTTGCCGTACAACCCTATCGGACGGGCTCAATGACTCACGTGATCGACATCCCGCTGTCCGCAATCTTGTACATCCTAGAGTCTAGTACATCCCCATGTACTACCCCGCGTCCATAGGTCCTATTATTGCTCGAGCTGCGGGCAAATGGCGCGAATGGTGGGTGTCTCCGAGCCGATCTTCGCTCTTCTTCCTCCACACCCCCACCCCACCTCGTCCGGCTCCAGCACCAGCGCAAGTACAAACTCTTCTATAGATACCAAGCTGACAATCAGGAAGCTCAACACCCCTCATAGAGAAGTTGACCAACTTCTTGCAACTTCTTAGTGTTGCCCAACCGATGACTGGTCCATCTGTAAGTGAAAAAGCACCAATGAGATGATATTACACCGAATTCGGCCATAAATGCTTCGTGGCAGACGCGGACCCATCAAGCAAACCAAGCTTGAACAAGCTTCCAGTCGTTACTCTGCCCTCATTGGTGTCACTTGCCCGTCAAACCTTGTTTTCGTTCTGGCGTTGTTCAGCACACGATAAACAATGGGTGCGATTCCAAGGTGGATCCACAGAAGACCGGTTGCTCGGACGCTGTTAGCGAGTCTGTTCCTCTTGGTTTTGTGCGCTTCAGGTGTCTCTGCTCTCGAATCTATGTCAATTCGTACTGTTGGTACGAATAAGTTTGCCTCATCTGCTTTAATCCATTCGAACCCTCTGTGGTTGTGGCGCAAACGACTTCCTGTTTTTCCTCCACCGTTTCCCCCTGTTTTCTTCGTCTGCTCTTCTGAGTAGAGGGTTGATTTGATGCTGACTGCTCTGTTTCCAATGTTCTCTCCTCGTTTCTGTGATATCTCTGCACTCCACTGCTGTTGACTCTTGAAACACGCAATGACGCGCCTCTTCCGCCTGCGTCCCCCGTACCGTCGGTCAACCAGCTCTTTTCTCCTCTTCGGCCCTTGCTCCAGTGACTGTGACGCCTGTTGCACCTCCTGCAGCAACTACACCCATCTTTGCGCCTCCTGAGGCCCCTGTTCAGGCGCCGATTTCCGCTCCCGCGCCAGAGGCTCCATTCGCCCATCCATTCGCTTCCCCCATTGTTGATTCGCCGATTTCCTCGCCCTTTGCTGTGCCTGCTGCGCCTTCGACCCCACCTCACGCACCGGTCCCAACTGGACTTCCACCGGGCCTCCCTCCCGTTCTATCAAACACCGGGCCTCCTCCTCCCGTGTCCATTGGCTCCGGACTGGACCTCAGCACCCTCGTCGTGATTCTGTTCATTTCCATCATCTTGGTTTTCCTCTTCGCCATCATCGGTTGGTGGGCGTCCAGATTCGTCACTCACCGAGCGTCACTCAAGAGGTTCATCACTGCTCGACCTGCCATGGGTCCAGGTGCTTTCGATTCTCACACTCTACCCACGAGCAAGGCACCTGAGAAGACCCAATCTCTCGACTCCATCTCCTGAAAGCTGTGAGCCATCCCCCATTCTGAAAAAGCGGTGGGGTTCGATCTCACCGTCACCAACTCCTTCAACTTTGGTGTGGTGAGACCGCTTGCAAATTTTGTGTACATAGACAACCCAATGGACCTAGCCTATCTATCCTCCATGACATACGCAACACATTAGGTCGCAACGACCGCCCGGTTCAGTCTTCTCATGAGGTAGTTTTATGGTAACAGTTGGCATGGGTGATGGGGGTGGGGAGTGAGAATACACAAATACGTTTTGGGACGTGGCATGGGTGATTCAGGGCACATAGGGGGAGAAGGAGTGCATGAATACGAAGGATGGAGTACGGAGGAGATACGACCGAGCCCAAAAGTGTTCTGTCAATCGTGGTCCAGAAGCAGGTCTGTCATTCGCCTTTAAGAGCTGCCAACGTAGCCATGTTCAGGGGAGCTTCCAAATTGAGAGAAGATAGTGTGGTACTTGGAGCCGCCGGGAGCGACGGTGAGTGTGTAACCCTTGGCGGTGAGGAGCTCGGGGAGTGTGTTGAACTCCTCTCCTTCAGTGATGTAGTAAGTGCCTCCTGCGGCGTGCTTGACGCGTTGGTGCTTGATGGAGCCGTTTTCTTGCATTTGGGACAGGGTGAACCAGGATTGTTCGGGAACGGAGGAGAAACGGACGAGGAAGGTACCGGCGGGCTTGGAGAAGAGTCTCTCCTGCGATTCGTTGGTGGAGAGGTTTCCATAGAACCACGGTTGGCTCAAGTACTCGATTATGTTGGTGATAAAGTTGCTCTTGTCTGTATAAACGTCGGCGAAGTAACCCAGAACGCGACCGAAGGTGGGGAGTTGCACGCTGAGTTCGGGGTTGGGGATGGCGCCCTTCTCTGCCAACAACGCCTTGAGGCACTTGAAGCCAATGATGACTTGATCGTCGGAAGGATGATCCAAGAGAGAGAGGTCAAAAGGAGGAATGCCGAGATCTGACATGAGAGCCTTGGCGAAGTTGCTCCAAGTCGTCTCCAACAGCGACGGCCAATGCGAGATCCAGAACTCACGCGCCCACGGGATCTTCACTGCCACATACACCAAAATCTTATCCAACTCTTTGTTGATTGTGTCAAACGAAGGTCGCTCGGCAGGAACAGGAACCCAGCAGCGACGAATCAGATCAGCCAACGCCGGCTCCAAGGAATCTGGAATCACTGGACGTTCGTGATACTTGCACACCGCAGTGCGGAACTCTTCAAACTTTTGATGATGACGGAAAGGCTCCTGACGCGTAGCAATCTCCCACAGCACAATACCAAAGCTGTACACATCACACTTCTCGTTAAACTCCTTAAACTGCATCACTTCGGGGGCCATCCACAAGGGCTATTCACATATTGCACGGAAATTCGGACACAGCGTTGGAGATACACAATGAGAGAACGAAACGGAACAGTCGTCAGCAACCAATCTCTCCACTCTCTCCACCTTCAACCCTCCGAAGGTGACAAACACACCGAGAACGGGATCTCTGCTTCCACTCAATGAGGCGTGCTGTCAATAGTATAGAACACTTCGCTGTCACGTACCGTTCCCTTTGCACTATCGAGATCCTTCAGATACTCTCCTTGTTGCTTGATCTGAGACAATCCGAAATCGCACACCTTGACGCGCCCATTCTCGTCCACCAACAAGTTCGAGCTCTTCAAATCGCGGTGGATGAATTGAGGATGAGAGCAGTGAAGCCAATTCATACCGAGCGCAGCGTCCTTGGCCATGCGCATGCGAGCAAACATCGTCAATTCAACGTCCTTGTTGCGAAGCAGCTTTTCGAGGTCTCCGTTGGGCAGGTACTCCGACACGATGAACGATTGTCCAGGAATGGCGCAAGCACCCAAGAACAACACAATGTTGGGATGATAGATCTTGCTGTAGCATGTCATAGGCGAGAGGGGGACCAAAGTCGGTTAGTCGATGCCGAGACAACTCACGTGGCCAATGTAGGTTTTCAAAGAGTAACCCGAGCCGTTTCAATTTGGGAATTAGACACCAGAGATTTCTGCGTCCAATAACGCCACTAAACAGGAAGGTAGCAGGACATTCAAGGACCACAAGAGGTCGTGTTCGGATCTGAGCCAAGTTGCCGATCGCTTCCTCGATTCCACCACTCTTCACGGATCCAGGTCAAGAAGAAAACGGCGTGACGTACCTCATGATCGCAACTTCCTTCTGGAACGCATCGCGTGTCTTTTGATCAGAGAACGTAACAGGCTTGTGAAGGATCTTGATGGCAACCTCCTTGCCACGGCACTTTCCACGCACTACTTTACCAAACGAGCCACTTCCAATCACTTCAAGACAGTGAATCTCATCGGGAGCGATCTCCGGAGGTCCTTCAGGTACATACTGCAAACGAAATCGGTGAGAACGATGCGCACAGAAACGCACTTCCGTTCCACAGTCAAAGAGGGTTACGTACGGTTTGAGAAACGTCCATCACGGGCACATTAACACAAGTGTTCAATCGTTCAGGGAGTTTGGCTATGATCCGCAAAGAAGATGGCGGAAACGGCGAATGGGATCTTCGGCCAGGGACTTTTCAGACTTGCACTCTCTCTCCAGGCAAGCGTACTCAGAGAGAAACGACGATTCTCTTCTTCTGCGCCTTTCCCCTTTCAAACGTTCTCTACCTCATGAAACGAGGGATCTTCAGCTGGAACTACTATGGTACGAGCCATTCTTGAGGTGCCAGTCGAGTCAATTGGTCAAGGAATTGCGTATTTCGGTTCGCGATCGGCGCAGCGGCTTGGGCACCAGTTGGTGCGACCCGCAGTCCCTCCTGTCAGCTCCCCTTGGCAACACTCCCCTGGTTCATATCTCTGTGGTTTGGTATACTCAAATTGGATGTCTAACAAGTCAGAGAAGGGTAAGGAGTCCTTCAATTCTCCACAGAAGGGCAAAACGCTGGAAAGGTCGTCTTCTCGCCCATCTGTGGATCGTACGAATGGAACGAATGTGCCAAAGGATAGAAACTACTTCCTTAAGTATCCACAATCTGTTTGGTATGAGCAAGGCGCCGAACTGCCTGCACTAGACTCGACTGAACCGCTCAAGGACGAATCCAAAATTCTCAAGCTCAAGGAGGAAGCAAAGCAGCTGTATGAGAAGTTCTCCTCGGAATTCGAAGATCGTACGTATCTGTCTATCTGATGATACCCTATAGCGCATGAAGAACGTCGTTCCATGGCAGTATTGAGCGATTCAATGTTCCCCGTCTTTGAAATTACCCCTTACAATTCCTTTGTGAATTCTCCTTTCATATTTGCATGAAAGACTAACGACATTGTTGTACCATTGTAGATCGGTCTAAGAGAGATCGTTCCGATGAAGCGTGGATGAGCACGATCATGAAGTCAGGTGCGCCTCCTCTCTCTGCGAATTTCCCGCTCTGCCTCCTCTCTTCTGCCCCTCCATTGCCTGTTTCAGATTCTGATGAGTCATGCTGACACATTTATGCGTGGGTCTTGCTGCTTTAGGTACCTTGACGGACAAACTGGCCGCGATGATGATGTTGGTCCAATCCGCTCCGTTGTATCGCGTGAACACCTTGTACTCGTTGTTGAATATGGCGTCTAAGCACGGTAGAAGGGAGAGTTTGATGGCTATTGATACGCTGAAGGATCTGTTCATGACAAATCTGTTGCCCGACAAGCGCAAGTTGGTTGCATTCCACGTCCGCCCTTTGTCCGCTACGAACATCACCGACATGCACAAGGTATATTGGTACTTTGAGGACATCTTGAAGTCCATCTACGCCGAGTTTGTGTCCACTCTGAGCAAGTCTTCTCATGATGCCGTGATGCACACCAAGCGCAAGGTCCAACACGTCTGTTTCGAACTGCTTACAGAAAAGCCCGAGTTGGAGCAGCAGTTGTTGTCTCTTTTGGTGAACAAACTTGGAGATCCAGAGCGCAAAGTGGCTTCGAATTCCGCTCATCTTCTGAACACTCTCTTGCAACGCCACAGGGGCATGAAGCTCGTTGTAGTGCGCGAAGTGGAGACCTTCTTGCACCGCAGTTCGGTATCGCCTCGAGCACAGTATTATGGCATCATCTTCCTCAACCAAATCATGCTCAGCGAGGAGGAGGCGGAAGTCTCCAAGAAGCTGCTCTCCATCTACTTCTCCATGTTCAAAAGACTCACCGACGTGAAGGAAGATACATCCAGCAAGATGCTGAGCGCACTTCTCACAGGAGTCAACAGAGCGTTCCCATTCACGCCAACCGATAGCGAAGACTTCAGCGCCCAATTCGACATCCTCTTCAAGATCGTCCACGTAGCTTCATTCAACAAGGCCGCACAAGCATTGCAACTCATCTACCAAGTCATGCACGCGCATCAAAACCTCAACGACCGATTCTACCGCGCGCTCTACCAGAAAATCGCCTCCCCTGAGCTATACCAATCTTCAAGACAAGCCCTATTCCTCAACGTGCTCTACAAAGCCATGAAGAACGATACTCAGCTCATCAGAGTCTCCTCTTTCATCAAACGACTGCTTCAAGTCTGTCACCATCAAAGCCCGGCTTTCGTCTGTGGTTCTCTCTTCCTCGTCTCCGAAATCGTCAAGAGCAAGCAGGAGCTCACAAGTCAATTCGAAAATGCAGTCAAGGTATCCGATGCGATTCGTGCGAACTCGGCTGAAGTTGTCAAGAGGATCGAAACTGAAATGGAGCAAATTATCGCGCCATTGGCCTCTGTTGCCGCCGCCATCCCTGGAGCAGAGCTTGGTACTGGTAAGCAATCTGGAAAGATCATCTTCGGTGGCAAGGAACGCATTTCGATCAACTCAAAGAAGGGCGCACACGCCAACGGTGCTACTCCTGCATCCTCCATCACTGGCACCACCTCATCAGGCTCAAACAAGTCTTCATCTACCATCGTATCTTCAGAAGAAGGAGAGAGCGCACAGTCTGCCATGAAGATCGGAGAAATCCGTCTGGAAACTTATGACCCCAACGCTCGAGATCCGCTGTATTCTCACGCTGAGACCTCTGGTTGGTGGGAATTGGTCAGCTTGTCGAAACACTTCCATCCTTCTGTTAGCAAGTGGGCGCATGCCGTGCTCGCGAACGAATCCATCGAATACTCTGGTGACCCTCTCGTGGACTTTGGCCTGCAGGCGTTCCTAGATCGCATCATTTACAAGAATCCCAAGCAAATTCAAGTTGGAAACTCCAAGAACTCGCATGCCAAGAAGTCGTTGATACCCGGAGCGCGAACCGTGCCCATCAACTCCGCCTCGTTCGTTGAGCGCCCTGAGGCCTCTGTGCCGGAAGACCAGATGTTCTTCTACAAGTATTTCCAGCAACGCGTCGCTTCCAAGCCCAAGAAGGACAAGAAGGACAAGGAGGTTGGCTCAGACGAGGAAGACTTTGGGTCCGATGACGATGATGGAGGCGATTTTGGCTTTGGTGATGATGGCGATGATGACCTTGGCAGCGGTGTGGACGATGATGGTTCTGGAGATGACGGAGAGACGATGGATGTTGATGGAGGTGATGGCGAGTTCGAAGACGACTTGGATGAGCACGAGGTGGAAGAGGCTCTCCTCAAGGGTTTCGAGAAGGTCGAAGGAAGGAAGCTCTATGACCGAAAGGCGATGGCAGCTGATGAAGGCAAGACATACTCGTACGACGACTTGAAGGAAGAGGACTTTGACGATGAAGAGGAGGCGGGCGAGGCGATGGACTCCTTCCTCTCCACTCTTGCGACCGCCGACTCTGATTCTGAGGGCGAGACTGCGAAATCAAGCAAAAAGTCACCGAAGGACAACACCGACTTCATGTCAGACAACCCTGCGACGAAGAGGAAGGCAATCAAGGCGCTCAAGGCCCGCGGTACCTTCGCTGATGTGGACGAGTTCCAGCACCTCCTTGAAACGTCTGGAGTCAACGAGAACGAGAACAAGTGGGAGAAGTCAAGATCGAAGAAAGGGTTCTCATCTGGAGGCTCCAAGAACTCGAAGAAACGAAAGGCACCGAGCATGGGAGGAAGACCCACCCAGAGGCCCACCAAGAAGCCGAGACGATGAGCTGTTGTACATATCCAATACAAACGAGCTTTGTGACGAAGCAGATCAGTAATACCAGTGTACTGGAGGAGCAGAAGAGAGGAAGAGTCCGATTGGCCACATCTCAGGTTCCAACTCCCAGAGCCCATCAGTAACCCAAGCACGTGTCACAGACTCTCTTTTGGGTGAACAACGATATTCAAACATGGCTACGGTTCGTTTCCCGCACCCTTCGACGTATTGAGGAAACGGTTGTTGATGCTGTGGCCAGAGATCGTCTCCCAGCATTTGAGAATCCGTCGAGATTAGTGGGCAGTGCACTTGGTATGTTCACAGATCCTACTTTTCCCCTTTACGATCATCATTTGCTTCACTCTCATTGCATGTCTCAGGGATATGCGCTTGCTGTGAGCCAGTTTCTGCCCTTTGAATTCTGGCTCCTTGGAAACAGTCGCTGACTTCCTTCTTCCTTCTTCAGAACCTTCGTTGTATCGATGACGTCAAAGCTCTCTCTTACTACTCGAAAGAACATCAAGGATGTGGAGCCTAAGTTGCAGGCACATCTTGCAAAGATCACCGTACGTCAACTCGTGTGTCGGTGCGTGGTCCTGCGCGAGCGGTTGTCTCACCGTTTCCGTGTCCCTCTTTGAAGAAAGCTACTGGTGTGACGTTCGAGGTAGAGATCGACTGGTTGGTGTGGGTCGATGCTGTCGAAGCCAAGGGCTACAAGGACCGTGCAGGCGAGATTTTCTATGACTGGTACGCGCGTCCCCTTCCCTTTTTCCCCTGTTTGCCTTATCTGATATCTGTTCTCTCGTTGTTCGTGTTGTCGTTCGTGTTGTAGGTACATTGGAGGCCTTGCTGGCAACGTTGAGAGTTACGTGAAGGATCCCATCCAAAAGGAGTCCTTTGTGGAGACGTTTGGCTCACGACATGTGATTACGTTTGAAATGCACGATGGCGAGGAGCGTGTGGAGGGCCACACTTCTGACTACCAGTGGGTGACCAACAAGGATGGGCAGTTGAACATCAACATCTACAAGGATCGTTTGTGCTCCAACGCCTCGAACACTGGTACTGATTTGGCTAAGGCTTGCTCTGGCGATGGACCTCTCTCTGTTTTGACTCGTAAGAACATCAAGGATAAGGAGGTGAACCGTGCGAAGCACTTGAAGACCATCAAGACTGCTGTTGGCATCGACTTCGAGACTGAGGTTGATTGGGTTCCTTTCGCTGCTGCAGCCGTCACGAAGGGCTATACTGATCGTGTTGGAGAGATCATGTATGATTGGTACTTGGGTGGATTGGCTGGTAGCATCACCGAGTTTGCGAAGCACGCCATCCAAAAGGAGGCATTCATTGAGTCCTTTGGTGAGCGCAAGACCATCTCCTTCGTTCTTCACGATCCCGCTCCCGAGGACCGTCAGTCTGAATATGTGTGGACGTCCAACAACTCTGGTGTGCTGACCATCAACACCACCGTGTCTCGCTTCTGCTCCAACACTTCCAACACCGGTTCTGATCTCTCTAAGGCTTGCTCTGGCGATGGACCTATGACTGTGGCGACGAGAAAGAACATCTCTGATCAAGATAAGAAGCGCGCGGCGCACTTGAAGACGATCATGACCGCATCAGGAATCCAGTTCGAGGTCGAGGTCGATTGGGTTGTTGCTGCCGAGACTGCGAAGACAAAGGGATACACTGATCGCGTTGGAGAGATCATCTATGATTGGTACTTGGGAGGTTTGGCTGGTTCCGTCACTTCCTACTGCAAGGACGCCATTCAGAAGGAATCCTTCGTCGAGTCATTCGGCGAGAGGAAGCAGATTGTGTTCGTCATCGATGCCACTCCGGTCGAGGGTCACGAGAAGGACTATCAGTTCACTGCGAACAATGGAGGCGTCTTGGAGATCCACATTCCGACCGAGAGGATGTGCTCCAACTGTTCAAACACCGGCTCAGATTTGGCCAAGAGCTGCTCAGGCGATGGACCCTTGACTGTCTTGACGCGCAAGAACATCAAGGACAAGGAGGTGAGTATGATCAAGCACTTGAAGACGATCGAGAAGGACTCTGGAATCAAGTTCGAAGTTGAGGTGGATTGGGTGTCCGTCGTGCCTGCCTTCAACGCCAAGGGCTACAGTGATCGCGCTGGCGAGATCGTCTACGATTGGTACTTGGCCGGACTCGCTGGCAGTATCACTTCCTACTGCAAGGACGCGATTCAGAAGGAGTCTCTCGTCGAGAGCTTCGCAGAGCGCCACACGATCTCCTTCCACATCCACGACCCCGCTCCTGAGGGACACGCTACTGATTACGTCTGGGTGACGAACGAGAGCGGCGTGTTGACCATCAACATCTCCAAGGATCGCGCTTGCTCCAACACTTCCAACACCGGAAGCGATCTCGCCAAGGCCTGCTCTGGAGATGGACCTTTGACAGTGACGACTCGCAAGAACATCAAGGACAAGGAAACTGAGCGCAAGAAGCATCTGACGCGCATTCAGAAGGCCACTGGAATCGAATTCGAAGTCGAAGTCGACTGGGTGGAGTTCGCCGCCGCAGCCGCAGCCAAGGGCAACACCGACCGCGTTGGAGAGATCGTCTACGGCTGGTACCTCGACGGTCTCGCTGGCAACCTCGAGAAGCTCTGCAAGGACGAGATGGCCAAGGAGGCGGTCGGAGAGGTGTGTGGAAAGAAGACCATCCAGTTCAGACTCGTACCCCAGGAGGAGCTCGGAACCAACTACCAGACCGTAACCTTCTCTGACGACGGCGCCATGATCATCAGCACCAGCAAGGATCGCATCTGCTCCAACACGTCCAACACTGGATCTGATATTGAATCTCGCCTCTAACAGCAACTCGCACCCCGTTGTGTAGCTCATGTTGATGAATGTACTCTCTGCTCACCTCACCTGTGCTGTTCTGCGCCCACACCACGTGCTCCAGTTCTCTCACTGTACTTCCATCTGCTTACCGAGAGATTCGGTATCCATTTCAACTTAGATGATGGCAATGCGCAAGACCAACAATTGGCTTGCAGGATCCGAAATTTCCTGTTGTCGCTGAGCCGCTGCTCTGAGCGTTACTGAAGAGGCCCACTCCGTCTTCCACCTCCGCCTCTGTCGCATCACTCGTTGCCTATTTGGATGGTTCTATCATTACAACGAACGTGATGTCGGCTGGAAGTGTCAAAACTACTCCTAGACTAGTAGAGGCGCGAATCGGACGTCCCTCCAACCCCACACCTGTTTTGCAAGCCCGCCCCGCCCCTCCATCTGAAGGCAAGTGGCTCCTGTATGATCTCCCCGGTTGGATTCACGACGACAATGTGAAAGCGTGCCTATCTTGCAACACAAAGTTCACGCTGTGGAACAGAAGAGTACGAACACCGTTTCCCTGCTTCTTCGATATGCTTTCGACCCCCCCTGCTAGCCTGTTTTCCCTGTCTAACCCATGTTCTTGTCGCCCATCACGTCGTTCGTCATATGTTCTCTCATGAAGCACCATTGTCGTGCATGTGGTGGTATGTCGAAGCCTGTTTAACCTTAGATGTACACGTACACACTCGCGAAGCGTTATTTGCCTCGACACTGACCTCTTTTGCCATTTGATGTGCAGGAATCTATTGCTCAGAATGTGCCAAAGAGTCTTGGTTGTTGCCACAGTTCAACGTGCACACGCCGGAGCGATTGTGCAACTTCTGCGTCAAGACGCAGTCTGTGATCTTCGATTTGCATGCCAAGCTTACTACGACTCGAAATGGCCTCGACGCGCACAATTCTCGCTATTCTCGGTTGTTGCAATGCGCTCAGACGCTGCAAGTTGGTGCAATGTTCAATGTGTTCATAGATGGTTCTATGCGACCCCGAAAGCTGGCTTTGAGTGACGACCTACTGATGATCGCCCTGATCAACACTCGAACGAATAAGGTGACGAATGCTTACGAAGTGATCCAGATTTCGGTGAGCGCTGGTGCACACGAGGATGCGAAATCGGTGATTGGAAGTTCGAACCTCTGTTTCACAATGGCGTGTCACGATAACATATTCACCCTGCAGGCCCTGAATCCCGATTTATATCAGTATTGGATGGATGGCATTCACTTGGCACAGGAAATGGTGATGCACAAGGAACGTGTGGTCGAGTTTGAACAGTCGGTCACGGAGACCGGTGCCAAGCTTCGCGCTGCCATTCAATCGCAAATCCATTACGCATTTCCTAAAGTTTTTCCTGAATCCGCTGAATCTTCTGCATTGACGTTGATTGAGGACATGGAGGGCGCAGACGGTTTGAAACGAGTTTCGGCTGTAGATGAGTCCGATTCTGATGAAGAGGCGAGGTCCAAGTCTCGGCAGATTCTTGGGCAGCAGAAGAGTGGCGAAAATGGCGAGAATGTGGATCCGAATGGTGGTGGAGCACAGAGTGACGTCGCGAACATGGGAACGTCGGCGCCTCCGCCCGCGGCACTGAAAATGGGTCGTTCGGTGCCTCGCCAACCTGGCTACATGAGTCCCACTGACATGGATGGCTCCCGTTCGCCTATCCTCGCCATTTCGCCTCCAAATCTGGCCGTATCGCCATCTTCAACACTCAACCGACCGCTGTCTCCCGCCAGCAGCATCCTAAGCGATTCCTCTCGCTCTCCGTCTCCCTCTCACGGTCTGGCACACCAACTTGAGGCGCACCTGAACTCCTCTCGCGCAAGCACACTCAGCATCCACTCAGAAAGCAGCAGCAGCAATGTCAGCGAGCCATCATCATCATCACAACACAACCACAGCATCAACGACACGGCAAACACCCAGAGAAAGTCGACCGCCACTTCCTCCTCCACCACCTCCTCCAACCCCGCCACACCCCCTCCTCCTATCAACGCCTATGCTGCTTCTTCTTCGACGGAACAAAACTCGTCC
>Ga0307375_10005036_pt1 | contig 12492 bp, 14 predicted proteins | sample TR1MG_FD_202531 | JGI IMG/M metagenome (GOLD analysis project Ga0307375, IMG submission 202531) | Soil microbial communities from Risofladan, Vaasa, Finland - TR-1 | ecosystem: Environmental > Terrestrial > Soil > Coastal area > Acid sulfate soil | place: Finland: Risofladan, Vaasa | collected... | reverse complement strand
AATGCAAATTCACCCTGCTTACTACCATTCAGCAGCAAACCCTGTTTGTCCTCATTTCGCCTCATAGTGCTTGCAGGCATATCCATAAGGCGCACAATATTGAATTGTTTGTCAAAGACAAACTGAACAAAACAGTCACCGTATTTGAGAGTCTGCCTAGCAAACGAGTAGGCTTTATCTGCCCACCTAGTGCGTGCCAGCATTTGCTCTATGTTATTCACTAGAGCTTCAGGCACGCCGACATAGTGAAGGATGAAAGATTGACCAGCACCTTGCTCCGAGTTAACAGCATTGTCAGCCAGAATATCAAGTGCTGAAGTTACCTCGTCAACGGTTTCATCCATTTCCTCAGTATCTATGTACACATTCACGCGCTTGGTCGAGATATTGAAGAAAAGATTCGAGAGCATATCCAGGTTGTCTTCTACAACGCCGATAGCGGAAGTCGGCTGAGTCTCAGGTACAAGTGGTGTACTAAGCATTGTACGAATCTTTGCAAGAACCCGACCAATAAAACCTGACCTTTTAGGTGTATCTGTCATGTTACTTTCTCCATAATCGCCTCTGCATTGTCAACACAATATAGAATTAGCTCGCAGATTTTGTCTACATCCTGCTGCCCCACTGACATGCCGGTTGGTAGGACAAAAACCCTGTCCGAGACGACATCAGTTATTGGTAGAAAATGCGCCTCCTGGTTGTATGGAACCATCTTGTGACATGGCGGTGAAAAATAGCGTCTCGCTAGAACATTCTCAGCACGCAACACTTTAGTTAAAACGTCTGCCGACAGTGCCCCTTTCAACAGTTCAATAACCACATATTGATAGTTCCCACCTTCATGTGGATAGACACACAGATTTGGATGTTGTAGACCGTGCATATATCCAGCATAGTTCACAAAATTGCGGGTAACAAACGACCCAATCTCCACCAAGTTTATCACACCCACAGCAGCATGGAGTTCACTCATTTTGGCATTAATACCAATATCGGATGCCTCGTGCGTACCGTCTCCAACAAACCCAAAGTTCCGCAATTCTCTAAACCTTTGAGCTAATCTAGCATCATTGGTGGTAATTGCACCACCCTCAACTGTGTTGAAAAACTTCGTGGCGTGAAATGAGAATACTTCACAACAACCAAAACTTCCAGAACTTCTACCATCGTACATACTACTACAACTAAACGCATGAGCAGAGTCAAAAAAGAGCTTCAAGCCGTGCTTTTTCGCTATTACAGTTAACGCATCTACAGCACATGGAGTACCCCAAGTGTGTACACCGAGAATGCCAATAGTACGGTCAGTGATTTTCGCTTCCACATCATTGGGATCAAGAACATGAGTGCTCATATTGATGTCTGCAAAAACAGGCTTATATCCCTGCCACGCCAATGCGTGTGGGGTCGCAGCGAATGTGAACGAAGGTACAATGACCTCACCGCATTCAGGCATAAGGGCTTTAGCTGCTATCTCCAATCCTAGCGTTCCGTTTGCCACAGCTATGCAATGTTTTACGTTCAAGTATTGCCCTATTTCACCTTCAAGTGAACGAACCCAACAACCGTCGTTCGTGAGCCATTTGCTATCAAGTATCTTCTCAAAGGCAGAAAGAAGTTTTGTAGACGCAGCAAGGTTGGGCCTACCAACGTGCAACGGAGTGCTAAATGCTGGCTTTGCCCCAAATATCGCAAGTTTCACGTCGCCGCTCCTTCGTCTGCACGCAACTTTGCTTCTAGTGCAAGTATCATCATACTAGATCGCCCTCTGAGTTTTCGTACAGGACATCCAGCGTAAATGCTCCAAGATTCTAAGGTCGTATCTTGCAATACTAGAGACATCGCTCCAACCACTGTACCATCAGGAATAACCACGCCTGGCAGAACAACAGTGTTGGCACCCACCATACAATGCTTTCCAATCTGTACGTGCGAACGGATTGCTTTTCGATACGGCGCTGGAATTGCTGCGCCTAGCAAACTGTCCCCGTTAACGTTTTCTGTCCCAGTAAATATGCGAACACCACTGGATAGCGTACTGTAGTCTCCTATGTTAAAACTCCCACCTCCAGTGATGGAGGTGAACGAAGCTATGTGAACATAGCTGCCAATCTCAGATGGCAGTTTAGCCACGATGAAAACGAAATCGTCTATGATGACGTGGTGCCCAAGCGTGACGTTTTCAGGATACACCAGTTTTGCCAACTCATAGATAGTGACATTCTTACCTGCGTGCATTTATCTCTTCCTCGAAGCGTGTTATCCACTCAGGAGCCAATACTGAATAATCATGTGCACACTCGCCTGCACGAGCTAGTGCTTGCATTTCTTGTAAGCGAGGACTGGTAAGTGCCACTATTGCCTTTTGTGCAAAAACTGTCTGCCAATCACCCTCATGCTTAACAGCATAACCAGTCTCTCCCTCGATGACACGCTCAGGAAGAGCCGCTATGTCACCAACTATCAAAACATTACCTGCTGCCGCACACTCCATAGCAGCCATACAACACATTTCTGGAGAGAGCTCTTTCCCTGGAAGTAGCAACACCTGACTCTGCAATTGTGCCTCAATTAGCTTCTCACGAGAAATAACCCCCAAATAAGTCACACCCTCTAACGCTAACATCTGACGAAGGACAGGCTGTTTTTGTAGTGGTATATCTAAGCCCCACAAAGAATAACCTCCAGTAATATGCAACGTTGCCCAAGGAACTTCCCTACGAATCTTTGGCCATATTGATACCAAGTGTTCCAAACCACGATCTGCTACACTACAGTAGATACATCTTCCTGGCACCTTAGAGATGTTCTTACCAACATAGTCTGCGTAAACCACACCTGCATTACTAACGAGATATAGCTTCTCATCTATTGGGTGTTGCGACTGAAACAGGCGCTTCTGGTACTCACTGATGACGATGACCAGATTTATGTCTCCGCGTGCAACCCAACGTTGCAACTCTGGTATTTCTGGGTCTGTGCAAAACAACGCACCAAGTTCAGCCTCAGCAGCAAAGGCAACAGGAAATCGCACAGAAATAACCACGTCAAAAGTCTGGTCATAGCATATACCACCAACAAAGTCGTGCCACTCAACACCAGCGTGTCGCTGTGCTTTGGCCCCTGAAGTGTAAATCGTTACCTCATGGCCAAGACCAACAAATTCCTGTGCAAACCGAATCATGCTTCCTTCAGAACCACCAAAGTCCTGCAAGTCAAAAGTTTGATCTGCCCAACTTCCTGGTCGCCCCTTGGTGTACACGAATGCTATTTTCATCGTTTCCTCATCAGCACAAATGCTACTTGCACGTTTACGCCTTTCCTAAAGACAGAGGGCGCTTGGTTTTCGATTGGCCAGTCATTCCAATCATTGCGGTCAAAGTCGGCAGGCTCACACAACATAGCCACATCTCGGAACGGATCAATAAGACGTGTATAAACGGCTGCCTTATTGTAGATGCGCCGTCCTGTAGCCTCACTAGGATACTCTGCATATTCTTGTCCAAAATCGAATGACAATGCCAATAGTCCGCGAGGTTTTAACACCCTCAACATCTCAGATACTGCTAATGTATCATTGGTGATGTGTTTTATGCAAGCAGTGCAAAGAACATGATCGAAACTGGCATCCTCAAACTGCAACGCCGTTGCATCTGCCTGTGTGATCTCAACGTTAGGGTGCAACGCTATTTGCTTTACGTTCAAATCCGTAGCCACAACGTAAGCACCCCTGTCCGCAAGATAAGCTGGAATAATACTTTCTCTTGTCCCTACATCTAAGATGCGCCGACCGACTAATACGCCCAAGCAGACAACCGCCCTTGTATGTTCCCACCATCGTGCTACTGGCATATGAATGTCGCCTGCTTGCTTAAGTGAAGCAACTACCTCAGCAAACGAGGTAACATCAAAATCTTTTCTATGATAGCTTCCTGAGATACATTCGAGATCAACCCACGGACGCAACGTTTCCATCCAATTCACCTTATCTATGTGACAGCGATCTTGAGCACCTCCGAGATGAAAGTCTGCAAATTGTACCATAATATAATGATGACCCAATCGCCATGCTGCTGCCAATCTATGCCAACCATCCAACACAACAAAGGAATCCTTACAAATAACAATTGGAGCTTCGGGAAGTTCTCCACTCATATACTGTCCTACACCAAACCAATCGGTACATGGATGACACCTAAATGTAATCCACTCGATAGGCCAGCGTCTAGGTTCAGAGACTTCTATTTGTACACCATCATAGGTGAACTTGGCCACAATTCTTTTCCTTAAATGTATCATAGGGCTTCCACTGGTCAGGAACTTCCTCACCATGCTTACGAAAGATATACGGCAAGGATACCTTAAAGAGTTCCAGCGTTTTGATGTCTCTCGGATGCCACTGATGATAGCCTATGATGCACTCACAAGTCAGTAGATGATAACCCGCATCAGTTAAACACCAACCAAAGTCGCAATCATTTGCATTTGCGCCAGGAATGTGCTCGTCCCAACCGCCAATGTCATACCATGCTTGCACCGGCATGATTACGTTGGCTCCTAGAATGGGCCTGCAAGAGTCGAGAAGTTGATGTTGGAACCAGTTTGGTACACGACTTCCTGTTCGATGATCCACACGTCGCACTATATGAGCAGCATCAACATCCCTACGCGGGAATCTGCAATCTACAAACCCTTGAAAGTCCCGTTCCAAATCTTGTGGTGAAAAGATCATGGGTGGCATCCAATCATACCGACCAGTTATGACTCTATTAGGATGCAGCGCAATGTGTTCGTAGGCCACCTGCATAGCTTTACTATTGAAGATGATGTCGCCATCTGTGTACCAAAGATGTGTCGTTTCTAAAGGCACTGCTTTTGTACCTACATTCAGCGCCACTGGAACAGTGCGAGGCACAGAGCCTCCAGTAGAGACATAAAATACATTTAGTGCACCCATGTATTCTTTAACTAACCCACACATGTCCTCGGTGCTTGCATCATCTGCAACAACTACAGAAAAGCCCTTGCGTGTTTGCAATGCCCATGAATGGAGAGCACAGTGCACACTGTCTATACGATTGTGTACTGCCATCACGACGCAAATACTTGTCATGGTAACTTTTCCCCTGCACGTGCTATGCCCATAACGTTCCCAACATGCCACATGTACAGGCCCACATCTTCCAGGTTGTGTTTCTTTGCTATGTATTGGACATTCCTGTTACATGCCGTCTGATTGGCAACCTGATCCCTGTCGTGATACATATGAAACCCATGCACCAGCCCTGAAAAAATCACGTGATAATCTGCCTGTTGTGCACGAATACTCAACTCACAGTCCTGACCACCATGCCCAACCATTTGCTCATCAAAACCACCCAATGCAGTGTACTGTGCTCTGGGAAACATTAGAACGCCAGCAAAAAGTATCGCGGCAAACTGTGTATGTAATCTATCTCCATCAAACAGATGTGGGTCGCTTATGTGCCGTGGATCGACGCCGATAAAACCTTTTGGATTACCACCAAACTGCGCTGGAGGAAGTGTTCCGTCAACTATTTTGTCCCAATTGTAGTAAATGTCATATGGACGTATTTTCATTGGTAGCATCCAATCATAGCGACCAGCAACGATAATTCCTGGATTTGCTCGAATGATGTTGGCAAGATGTGCAAGTGATTCCGGTGTTAGAAGGATGTCAGCGTCCGTGATTAGAAAGTTGTGACCACGTGCAATTGCACATCCGCGATTGATCGCCAAAGCCTCTTGAAAGCCGTTGTGTGGTTGCCAACGATATTGCAGTGCAAATTTATCTTGAAACTCAAACATGACTTCGAGAGGATTATCTGTAGAACCATCGTCTACGACAACTATTTCAACAGGCTGTTGGTAGTGCAATAGCGTCTTGTCCAACGCACAGAGAGTGAGATATAGGCTCTCTCGTCGGTTATAAACAGCAATTACAACGGAAAACTCAAACATCTTTCCCCCTGCGTAAACAAATGCTCATCACTGCCCAAGTTCCCCCAAACACGCATAAGACGATCCCTATTTTGCATACTATGTTTCAAGACAACATCATCACCTGAACCATGCTCATAATGTAGAAGTGTAGCTTTTGGTTGATACACGATTTTCCAACCGTTCTTTCGTGCTTTCCAGCAAAAGTCGATGTCTTCAAATTGTCCTATGATGTAGCCTTTATCGAGACCACCTAATTCGTCCCATAACGTGCGACGGATTAGCACACACGCAAAAGTTACAGCATTCAGTTCTCGGCGCACATTAGCCGCTGGAAAGTCCACAGGCTGTCCACCAAATATGTGATATGGGAGCCCGTCGCTATTGCGTGCGACACCTGCGTGCTGAATGCTACCACCGAGACTCCAACCCTTCTGCGGTGGATACATCAATTTAGCACCAACTATACCAACATCCCCATTGTTGTCAAGTTCTTCTAGCATAAACGTCAACCACTGATAACCAGGCTCAGTATCAGAATTGAGGAGACAAATGTACCTGGTATCTGTTTTGGATACAGCCCAATTGTTGATGCCGGCAAAACCACGGCGCACATGTGACTTTATAATGCTGTACCTACTTTTAAGTCCACGTAAATAAGCACGAAACGCAGGGTTCGAGCTCCTGTCATCAGCAATCAGCAGTTTATAAGGCGCGGCAGTATTCCGACTAATAGCCGACAAACAACGCTCCAAGTGCTCCTTACCATTAAAGGTCGGAATAATTATCGTGGTAGCAACAGAATCTTGTGTCATTTCCCAGTACGCTCCATAAGCTGCTCATATACTCTCACAATCCACGACTCGAACTCTCCCAACGTCATTGTGCGCTTTGCACGGTTACACTTGATACAGCAAGGAACTACATTGTCAATCATGTAACCCTTATCGTTGTCAATGCGGTCAAGTCCGTTGTAAACATACACCCCATTACATTTGGCAGGATGTGACACTTGTGATGGTTCTGCACCACAGTAATAACATTGTTGTTTGGTCAGGTAGGCCACCTGTTCATCCGTTAGATTCCATTCAAGTTGGCGTGCCTTAGCACCATGCTGTATATTGCTGACCATTGAATTAAAAGCAGCTACACCCTCCGGTAAAGCGAGAGCCTCCCAGCGTCGCTCCTCTTGCAGACAACCACAGCTTTTCGTATGTCCACCGCGCAGACAGGTGCTACGAACAATAGTTTCGTTTCCACAGTCACAACGACAATGCCAGTATGCGCTGTCCTTTCCATGTACCCTTTCGGCACGCTTCAATACTGTTAATCTCCCATAATGATTCCCCGTCTCATCAACAAACTTTGGCATCGTCCTCGCTTACCTTTTCGGCGAAAAGCTCATCATCGAGAGACATTTCGAGATCACAGTACGCTACCATTAAGGCTTTGGCAAAAGTCTCTAGGTGCTGAACAGTGGAATGATAGCTCCACTGTTTGAAACGGATGCACAACATTACTACATACACAAGCGCGTCTGCAATCTCCTCTTCAAACATATCAGCAAGTTTGGCAATTGGTAGCAATTCAAACACCTGCTGATTGCCATGTGAGTATTGCTCATCGCCTGGGCCAAGAACACGCTCTTCGCAAAGCTGCAAAAGACCTTCCGGCATAACAAAATGTGCACAGAAATTCCTAACAGCAGTTGCCAACTCCTCACTTGTCATTGCTTTCCCCTTTTAGTTTGGATCACATTATCCCCTTTCACCAGAACATTATGGGTACAAACGCTGGCTCTGGTAGTGGTGGGAGTTTCTGTAGCGCACGTCGTGCGTTCTCCTCTTCTATCGCTTTTGCTTCATGCTCGGCGTAAGGATCACTAGAGCCAATCGGTCTATAACCATGTGGTACGGATGTTCTTCCAAAGTCGTGGGCTTCTGATTGCATTATCTCAGAACTCATAATAGGTTCCCACTTCTGTGCTATAGTACGACAACCCTCCAAAGCATCTGGGCCGTCATCGTAAGCACCAACCGGGAACTCGGTTAACTGTTGCTTCAACAAATCCTGTCCACCTTCGAGCAGGAGCAAGTAACCATTCTCCAAATCGGGTTGTAGCGATTGTATGCGAAGCTCTTTATTGCTTTGCTGGTTGACCTGCATGAATGGAATATTAGTACCGGCTTCCATACTCACACGTGCAGACTCGGACGCGAAGAAAGCCTGAAACTGTGTGCTCTCAATTCCCCAACGCGAGAAAGTATAATCCAGTGTGTATGCGTTTTGATCCGCCATTATTTGCGTCGGTGGACGCCTCTTCAGATCGGCTTCCAAGACAAACATCTGTCTGCTAGGCGCTTTGGCGATAATAACAATTGCAGAATAGTCAGCGGATGACGTTTTACCCAACGAAGGATCAGTGAATGCGAATATCTTACAATCAATCAGGCGCACTGAAGCACCTTCTTTGTTTGGGATTAACCAAAGCTCTGGTACATCATCTTTGTTGGGTCGAAACTCTTTTCTATACGTGTACCAACGGCTGAAGATACATCTCGATGGGTCTCGTGGATCGTTCTGTAGCTCGGTAAAGAACGACACATCGCCTTCGGAAACCTTTATGACCATGAGATCATAGTAGGAGTAACCTGCTGACCAGGCACTTTCAGCACCTTTAAGCATCTCATCTTTGTTTAGCTCAAAGAACATGCGTGCTGTCTCGTTCTTACGCTCATCACTGAGGTCGGTTATGAGGCCGCGCCATGTATCCCAGAGGGCTTGGTTCTCAGCCCATGAGACTACGGCCTGAAAAACCATGTGCCTAAACATTGGATTAGCTACAACACGCTTCAGTAGGCAATCGAAGTGGAGGAAGTTACCAACGATGAAGATTTTTGTGTCATCCCAACCAGCACGAATGACCTCTTGTGTTAACCACGAGTAGGTTGTCTCACGTTGTAGTTTGGACTGCACACTCTTCAAGTTCTCAATGTCGTCAAGAATAATGAGGTCGGGTCTGAATTGCAGATATTTGCGCCCACGAATCTTCATGCCGGTTCCAAGGGACTCTATACGAACACGATTGGAAAGTTCAATCTCGGAACGCTGCCACACACGACCCTGTACGTTGCCGAAGTCCTCACGAATACGTTCGTTGTTTTCTAGTTCACTTTGTAGGTTAGCAAGCTGTTGCTTTGCCTGATCGTGAGAATCGGAGACGATTAAGATGTAACGTCGCTTGCGTAGTAATGCACACCAAAGGGGCAATGCAAGCGTAACAGTCGTAGTCTTGGCAAAACCACGTGGCCATACGACTGCACTATAGATTTTCCCCTTCGTGCGAATGATGTACTCAATCTCTTCAGTAATTTCACGGTGCATCCTTGCAGACGGTAGAAAGAAGTGATGCTCAAGGTAGAACATCTTGAAGAACTCAAAATCGACCTCTGCCAACGCAAGGCGAATTGTGCGACTGTCAATCGGTTCGTTAATTAATCCCGATTTATCCAGTTGCTCGATTGTGAAGTTGCGCATTAGCGCAGCGCGTATGAGTAAAAGGTCTTTAGTGGTTAATTGCACGTTACTCTAACACCCTTGCATCGGCATTGATTGGTTCTTGACTACGTGATGGCTTCTCGGAGATTATTCTTAATTCCAACAAATGCCTAATGGATGGTATCTCACCTGGTGGCATATTAGCTGGTAGTACATTCTGTAGGCCAGCGTTACTTACAGTGTCCACAGCAAAGAAACCAAGCCCCTTCTGAATTGCGAGGTACTCTTTGAGTAAAGCCCAATATTCATGCAATTGCTGATCGACGATAGAATGTAGGGGGTGTGTAATGCTTTCAAGGAAGAGGGCCATGTCCAAACGTTCCGCTTTCAGTTTCAATAAACGTGCAAGCTCACCGATTGCATCAACTTCTATGTCTAGCTCTTTAAACTTGCTTTGAAGAAAAGAAATAGGGAGAAAGGCGTCTTTATCTAAGCTATCGCGGTACTGTTGAATAGCTGCTGTCGGAATATCGACTTGCACTGTTTGCAACAGGTAAGCATGGATTCTTCCCGCACTCCAATTGTTTGCAAGACAATTGAAGATAGCCTGCTTGTGCTCACTATTTTCGATAACAGCAATCGGTGCAACTGGAGCAACTGGTTGCTGTGAAGCCCTAATGCGAAGGGCATCCAGAAACTCCTGGTACTTTTCCAGGGGGAAGTCCTTTGCTGGGCTAGGGAGTTTGACTGAAGACATTTTTCCCCTTACTCCGTTGCAGACGATATATTTCCCCTTCTTTCTATCACACCATTATAGCACGAACATTTTCTGCCGTCAATATCATACGTTGATGTGTACGCTGACATAAAAGTAATATGAACACACCACTTTTTGGTGGAGGGTATTTTAGTATCGCAAAAGTGTATGGAGAGTGGCCCCCCACTTTCGTTGGGATACGTCTTCATGTTGTGGCCACAAGGGGATCACATACTAGCTGGCCAGGGTGTGCTCACACACGCGCCTTGCCCTATACGTCTGAAACTGCCACTTGACAAGTGGTGCGAGTTGTGCTATACTGGAATCACGGCAAGGCCAACAAGTAAAGTGTGGCGCAGAATTGCCGATAACATATGTGCCACACACACACACACAAGAGGAGATGCTACAATGTCGGCAATAGAGGAACTGCAAACGGCAGTCAACTCACTGGATACACTGCTAACATTATCGGCAGTGTTTGACGCACCGGACGCACCGCAAACCATGAACAGGTTGGCACGCAATGCACGCAACAGCATCCTGCGAGCACTTGACGATCTCGATACTGTACCAGCGGAGGTCTGCTTTGACAATGACGCTATTGAGCGCATGATCGAAGCTGCCGGTGTAGAGTACCGGAGGGGGATATTCATGTAGTGAACCGACTAGTCGATGGTCAATCGCACACATTCACAACAAGGAGTATGTACAGTGGCAACAAAAGCTGATCGGTTCGTGAATAGCAAAAAGGGCAAGGGATTGTTGAAGGGATCGGGCGCAGTTGCCCTCTTGAAACCGGATTGGGCCAGGGAACAGGGCATCCGGTGTGGTAAGCTGAAGGACGGGGCACTTGTTTACTCCGTGTTGGACATTCTCAAGTATGTCGAGCGTGTCGCGCAGGAGCACCAGGACAGTGCCCTTGAAAACGACGCCGTCAGAATGTGGCGGACGGTAGTCGATCAAGCCTCCGATGACAACAACACCGTTGCCGAGACATGGGCGAATGCCCACTTGCTCACGGCAATAACGGCAAGCGCAACTGACATTCTGGACGTGGGCGCAGTCACACTGGAGTAGCTAGGCCAACAACTGAATAGTCTCGCGCAGAAGCTCCGCAACATAAGTTGCGGGGCTTTGCGCTTGTCAGGAGTAAAGAGCATGGTTGATACAGTCAAAATGCGAGCTTTGCGCCTAGCATTGCAAACGGCCAGGCGCGAGTATGACGGGAAGGTGTATCCCCTGGCTGCGCTTGCGAGCGTGATAGCATATCTGACGGCGAGGATACAGTCTCGCAAGCCGATCAAATCGGGATACAGTCAGTTGCCCATGTTCGCCGTGGTTGGTTTGTCAAACGGCAAGTATCACTGCCAAGCCTGCGGTGAGGACTTTGGTGAAAATGTGGTATCACGTCTCCAAAGTCGGCGAGCATACCTGACGCTACATTGCCCACATTGCTTAACCTGTTGGTACAGCGACAATTCACAATAGCCATACACACGAGGAGGACTGACATGGAGACCTATGAGCGTAAGTGCGAGCAATGCGGTCACACGATGATCGTGACGCCGACGAAGCACCAGATATGCTTGGCATGTTGCAAGCGCAATCATCGCAAGGTGACGCGCCGGTAGCCACAACAAACCGCAAGCACAAAAAGCCTACTCACAAGAGTAGGCTTTTTTGATACAAAGCAAAGGCCAGCACCAGAATTATGGGCAACACCACACACGACGGCAAGAAACCGCGAGCACAAAAAATAGGGGCTAATCCGTCAGCCCCTATAAGTGGTTTTTATGTCGAAAACCCTTTTGAGGTCACAAATTGTTTCAGGGCAAAGTGAAAGCCTATAAGTAAAGGTATTAGTATTAGTATTAGTATTAGTATTATATATTATATATCTCTTTTGCAGGCTGTGTGTTGCTGTGTACCATAAAATGGTACATTCATTATCAAAGTTTGTAAAGAACAGTACATTTTCTTGTGTAATACAGAGCCTCACCCTGCAACAGAGAAATATAATATCTAAGAGCGAGCATACAACGCGAATTCGTGATTACGCAATAAGTAATCACAACTTTTGTGTAAGTGAGCGTAGACCACCATAGACGAGAGCAAGCCACGGTAAGCATGTGATACCCGAATTCTAGTATACGTACGAGTAAAACGAAAGCATATACGTACCATCTATTAGAGAACGAAACGAAAGGCGACAACGCAAAGTGTATAAGCAGCCAGCAACACGCTTATGCACCTGTTTGCTTGTACACTTGTTT
>Ga0307375_10005035_pt1 | contig 12493 bp, 11 predicted proteins | sample TR1MG_FD_202531 | JGI IMG/M metagenome (GOLD analysis project Ga0307375, IMG submission 202531) | Soil microbial communities from Risofladan, Vaasa, Finland - TR-1 | ecosystem: Environmental > Terrestrial > Soil > Coastal area > Acid sulfate soil | place: Finland: Risofladan, Vaasa | collected... | reverse complement strand
GCATCCGATTTTGCCGCCACCTGGGGCATCAAACGCCTCGTGCTCTTTCATCATGAGCCGACCTACTCGGACCGGAAGATCGACCTCCTCTTCAAAAACGCCACCTCCTATCTCGATTACCTCGAGGCCCGTGGCATAGAAGCCATTCTCGCCCGCGAGGGGCTCGAACTGGACATCAGCCGATGAACCCCTTCCGTATCGAGCTCGATCTCGAGGCGGCCATCGATCTCCATCACCTCCTCGGAGAGGACGATGGCCGTTTGCCCGGGCTGAGGAAGGCCCTCAGGGACTATTTTTACGAACACCTCACCATCGCCCAGCTCGAGGAAATCGCCGGAGGGCAAGGCCGCAGCGAAGGCCTCGGCGATCGCGATTATCCAAGGAAACAAGGTACTTCATGAAAAGGTTTCTCGTTAGTTCGCTCATCGTTCTCGCCCTCATAGCTGCCCTGGGAGCGGGGCTTCTCGCCCTTCTCTCGGCGCCGGGAAGCCTTGCGGAGGGAGGACAACTCTTCGAGGTCCGAAAAGGCGAATCCACCACGGCTCTCGCGAAGCGACTCCAGGACGAGGGCATCTTGCGCTCGGCGGAGGCCTTCTCCCTCCTCGCGCGTATCGAAGGCAAAGCAGCCAGGATTCGCTCGGGAACCTACCGGATCGAACCGAAAATGGGCGCCTTGGCCGTCCTCGACCTCGTCGTGGAAGGGCGACAAGCCCTGCAGAAGGTGACCATCCCCGAGGGACTGAGCCTCAGGGAGACGGCCCTTCTCTTCGAAAAAGCCGCGGTCACTTGGAATCGGATTTCATGAAAGCGGCAATGGATCCCGCCCTCCTCGCCAGGCTCGGCATCCCGGGAAAATCGGCGGAAGGTTACCTCTTCCCCGACACCTATTTCATGCCAAAGGACTACGGGGCCGATCAGGCCATCGGCGAACTCGTGGCCACCTTCAAGGCACGACTCGCGGCCATACCCGAGGCGGCCGGTCTCGATGGATCGGCGCTTAGGGACAAGGTCATCCTCGCCTCGATCATCCAGAAAGAGTACCGAATTCCCGATGAGGCCCCGATCATCGCCTCCGTCTTCGACAATCGCTTGAAAATCGGCATGGGCCTGCAGTCTTGCGCGACGGTGGTCTATATAATCACGGAAAGGCTCGGCAAAGCCCATCCCGATGTCGTCTATGACAAGGATCTCCGAATCAAGGACCCCTTCAACACCTATTTATATCGAGGACTCCCCCCGGCCCCGATCGCGAGCCCCGGCCTCATCGCGCTCCGGGCCGCCTTCGAGCCCGCCTCCACCAAGTGGCTCTATTTCCGCCTTGTCGATCCGGTAGCGGGAACCCATCACTTCTCCTCGACCTTCGACGAGCATCTGCACGCGGCTCAGCTCGTCCTCAAAAGGACTCCCGGTCAATGACGAGGATTCCCGATGCCGTCGTCGAGTCGATCAAGGACAAGACCGACATCGTCGCCGTCATCGGCGAACACGTGAGGCTTGCGAGGTCTGGCAAGGAATATCGCGGTCTCTGCCCCTTCCATAGCGAAAAGACTCCCTCCTTCTATGTGGTGCCGGACAAGGGCATCTTCTACTGCTTCGGCTGCGGCAAGGGAGGGGACGCCGCCAAATTCCTCATGGAATTCGACAGGCTCTCGTGGCCTGAGGCCATGCGCGATCTCGGCAAGAGGGTAGGCATCGAGATCGAGGAGGGGGAGGGACAGGTCGCTCCTGAGGCGGAACTCGAACGCCAATCCCTCTTCGAGCTCTACGACAGGTTGTCGAAGACCTTTGCCTGGCTCCTCGAGAGCCATCCTTCGGCAGGCCCCGCCCGAGAGCTCCTCGACCGACGTGGCGTTCCCCAGGCTACCCGGGAGGAATTTCGACTCGGCTATGCCCCTTCGGACCGAAGCTGGCTCGGTCGATTCCTCTCCTCGAAGGGCTATTCATCGAGTTTCCTCGCGAAGAGCGGCCTTTTTTCGGCCAATCACCCCGATTGGCCCCTTTTCGCGGACCGCCTGATATTTCCGATAATGGATGCCAAGGGACGCTGCGTCTCCCTCGGCGGTCGCCTTCTCTCGGGTGATGGCCCCAAATACCTCAATGGACCTGAAACGCTCATCTATCGCAAGCAAGACAGCCTCTATGCCCTCGATCGTGCTCGAGATGCCATAAGGGCCGCCAACCATGCGATCATCTGCGAAGGCTACATGGACGCTATTTCCTTTCACGCGGACGGGATCAAGGAAGCTGTGGCACCCCTGGGTACGGCTTTTACCGAAAACCAGGCCAAGGCGATACGCCGACTGGCGGAAAAAGCCCTTTTCGTCTTCGACGCGGACGAGGCGGGACAGAACGCCATCGTCCGGGCCCTGCCCATCGCCGTGAGGGCTGGCCTCCAGACCGAGGCCGCCATCATCCCCGGAGGAAAGGACCCTTCGGAAATTCTGGAAAAAGAGGGGGTCGGGTCGTTGCATAAAATGCAAGATTTCACTATAAGTGGTGGGGATTTTCTCATTAAGCGGGCACGGAAGCTATTCGATAGTGGAACAATGGAGGGCAAGGCCAAGGCGGTGGAATTTCTCCATCCCTTCATCTTGGCCCTCGATTCAGAGGTGCGGCGGGACGCCTTTTTCGATATTGTGTCGCGCCACTTCCGCGTCGACCCGGAATCGATGAAGCGCGATTTCGATCGACGGACGAAGGGACGGGACGAAGACGCCGGTAATTCGCAGCCACGCGGCGCTGCGGCCATCGGCGGTCGAAACCCCGAATTGTCCCTCATGCTGGCGGTCACGATCCACGCATCGCTGTTTTCGCGTATTCGGTCTTCTATCGAGATTGACGACTTGGACGATCCACGGGCGCGGGAACTCTATCTGGCCCTCGAGGAGAGCTATCGGGCCGGAACGATGGATCTATCCTCCATCGTCGACCGGATCGGTCCGGAAGACCTGGGAAAATCCGTTATTGAAGCCGCAGCGTCGGGGGAATTTGATGAGCAATCGGATCGACTCATCGATGATGGGATTCGGAACGTCCGGAAAAAAAGTCTTGGGAAAAAGCTGGAATCCATCCTCGAGCGCCTTCAGGACAGCTCGGGTCGGGAGACCCAGGAATTGCTTGCAGAAAAAATGCATCTCGATGCCGAACTCGCCAGTTTGAAGGATATGCGCGATGAGCGATCTTGAACTCGATCCCGCTATAGCCAAGCTCCTCGAATACGCCAAGTCGAAGAAGACTATAAGCTTCGATGAGCTTTCCGATTTCCTGCCCGAGCACGTCCTCAATTCCGACAAGATTGACGGCATTCTCGCCCTTCTCGAAAGCAACAATATCCAGCTTGAGGAAGAGGAAGTCCAGCTCGAGGACGAGACTCCCGTCAAGGAGTCGCCCGATAAGAAACGCCTTGTCTACAGCGACAAGGAAAGTTCTGTCGACGACCCCATCCGTCTCTATCTCCGCGAGATCGGCAAGGAGAACCTTCTCAATGCCGAGCAGGAGGTCGAGCTCTCGAAACAGATGGAGGACGGCGAGAACATCATCAAGGGGATAATCCGGAAATCCGGCGTCCTTATCCCCGAATTCCACACCATCGTCATCAAGGCGACCCGGAGGGAAGCCAAGGATTCCTCGGGCCAACGCAAGGAAAACACCGAGAAGATCGCCGAGCGCCGTCGCCTCAACCAGTTCTATCGGGACGTCATCAAGGATGCCTCGACTGAACTCCGCGAGTACGTGGAACTCAAGCGCCGCATAATCACCAAGGGCGGCGACATGGCGGAGGATGAGGATCTAAACGCGAGGAGGGTCGCCCTTCTCGAGATTCTCAAGCTCGCCGAGATCCATCCCGAAGAGATCAATTCCTTCTCCGAGCGCTTCATCGGCGCCGCCAAGAAGATCAGGAAATATCGCAAGGAGCAGGAGCGGCTCGAACGAGTGCTCCAGATCTCCAACATGAGGGAATTGCGGGTCTTGGGCCGCAATCTCACCATCCGCGACCGTCGCGAGGAGGCCGAGGCCAATCTCGGCATGGGCTCGGACGAGATCAAGGAACGGATCCGCCAGATCCAGGTCACCGAGAAGAAACTTCGGGAACTCGAGATCACCTTCGAGTCCGACGCGGACTCGATCATCACGATGGCCAAGGAGATCAATCGCGGGCGGATCATGATGAAGAACGCGAAGGATCGCCTCATAAAGGCCAATCTTCGCCTCGTCGTGTCCATCGCCAAGAAGTACACGAATCGCGGCCTCCACTTCTTTGACCTCGTCCAGGAAGGCAATATAGGTCTGATCAAGGCCGTCGAGAAATTCGAGTACCGCAAGGGCTACAAGTTCTCGACCTACGCGACATGGTGGATCCGCCAGGCAATCACTCGCTCGATCTCGGACCAGGCGAGGACGATTCGCGTCCCCGTGCACATGATCGAGCAGATCAACAAGGTCGTCCGGGAGTCCCGACAGCTTATGCAGAAGCTGGGCCGGGAGCCGACGGACGACGAGATCGCCGAGCAGCTCGGCTGGCCCGTCACGAGGGTCAAGAGCGTCAAGAACGTGGCCCGCGAGCCGATATCCCTCGAAACGCCCATCGGCGAGGACGAGGACTCCCTTCTCGGCGATTTCATCGAAGACAAGGAAGTCGAGAACCCCTCGGTCCAAACCGACTATAAGCTCCTTCAGGAGCAGATCCGCTCCGTCCTCTCGACCCTCCCGCCCCGAGAGCAGGAAGTGCTCCGAATGCGCTTCGGCCTCGACGACGGCTATTCCCTCACCCTCGAGGAAGTGGGTCTCTATTTCAACGTCACCAGGGAGCGTATCCGGCAGATCGAGGCCAAGGCTCTCAAGAAACTCAGGCACTTCAAGCGGAGCCAGAAGCTCCGCGATTACATGGATCACTGACAATACGGTCGAGCGAGGTTGCCCATGCTGATGGAAGAAGTCTTTGAAAGACTCCGGGAATTTCAGGAAATCCTGACCAAGCGCGTCGAAATCGAGCGCGACGTCGAGGATATTCCAAAGTCCCTCGCGGCGCAGGAGGAGGTCCTCTCGCGCATCAAGAAGACCTATGTCGAGCGGAACGCGGAATTCGAAGCGGCCGAGGGCAAGGTGAAGGAGCTTCGCGGTCAGCTCGCGGAGACCGAGGCGGCGAGGGAAGGTGCCGAGAAGCAGATGGATCTCATCTCGACGCAGCGCGAGTATGAGGCCCTCAACAAGGAGATCAGGGACTCCACCGAGAAGGAGCACAACCTCCGCAAGGATCTCCAGAAGGAAGAGCGCGGTCTCGCCGAGATCGAGGAGTCGCTTCGCAAGGACGAGGCGATGATCAAGCTCCAGGAAACGGAGATCTCCGAAAAGAGCACCAAGGTCGGCACCGAGCGCGATTCCAAGCTCAAGGAAATCGAGGAGCTCAAGGATCGCGAGCAAAAGGCCTCCGGTGGCATCGAGAAGGAAGTAATCTTCAAGTTCGAGCGCATCATCCGCTCGAAACAGGGTCTCGGTATCGTCCCCGTCCGGGGAGCGGTATGCACGGGCTGTTACATGATTTTGCCCGCCCAGTTCGTCAACGAAGTTCGATCGGGCAACCGCATCATCTTTTGCCCCTACTGTTCGCGCGTCCTGTACTATGAGGAATCCGAGGGCGATTCGAACGATCAGCTCTTCGTCGACATCGAATCGGGTTCTCTTTCTGACCTCGAGGATTACGCCGAAGAGGGCGAGGAAGAGGGCTACGACGATGGCGATGACGGCGACAAGGACGGCATGGACGATTCGGACAATTGAGACCTAGCCCCGCTGGGGCTTGGCCTCGTTTCCATCAGGTTTACCAGGAGGCGGATCGCGTCATCGCCGTCAAAGAGCTTTAAGCCCTTTGACGGAGGAAAGTCCGGGCTCGACAGGGAACGGCGCCGGGTAACTCCCGGGCTCTCGTGAAGGCGCCGAAAGGCGCATTCACGGGGGACAGACAGCGCAACAGAAAGCAAACTGCCATCGTTTGGGTGCGTCGAAGAAACTGCGGGATGCGCAAGCATACTGCACGTCAAGGGCGCCTCGCGCCTTCGGGTGCGAGAAGCCCCGACGAGGGTGAGGGTGAAAGGGTGGGGTAAGAGCCCACCGCGTTGCCGGCAACGGCAACGGCACGGCAAGCCTCGCCGCGAGCAAGGCCAAGCAGCAAAGGGTTCCCGCCCTCGCCTGAAGCCGGCATGCCGGTTTCGGGCCTAATTTGCGGGTTGGTCGCTAGAGCGCATGGGCGATCATGCGCGTAGATGGATGATGACGGCTTCGTCGACGTCGTTTGGCATGACGGTTTTGCCCTCGTGGCGAAATCGGAGGCCATCCTCGCCGGCGGGGTACAGGACCCGGCTTACAGATCCGCCTCCTTTTTATTTGTTCAATGTTCTTTTCATTTCCCCATCGTAGATTGACGCTGGCTGTCATACCATGGTACATATCGCCACGGCGGATAGCTTACTGACGCGGCCATTAGTCATCGGATCGAGTCTGCGAAATCCGAGTCGGTAAATCCCCCCATTAGGTCATGGAATTGCCCGTCAAACGATGGAAAACACCCCGCCCGAAGCGTCGTCAGGCCCGGGGACGCCAGTCTCTCTGGCGTCGCCTTCTTTTGTCCGTGCTGGTTTTGGCGACTATTTCGGCCCTGGTTTTCACTATTTCCAAGGGCCTGACTTCCTCTTCTGACCCATCGATATCTCGACAAGCCGTACTGGAACTCTGGAAGAAGTCCGACTGGAAGGGAATTCGCGATGCCAGCGACAAGGCCCTTCAGAAGCAGGCCCTCGATGTGTTTTACCTCGGCATGAAAGGCGTCGCGAGTTTTTATGACGCCATGAGTCTCCCCGAAGGTGGAGACCGCGATGCCCTCATCGCCGATGCCATTGTATCGATCAGAAAGTCCCTCTCGGTCGGGTCGGGCGACTATCGAAGCATCCCGAAGGCCCAACTGGAATACGTTCTGGCGAAGGCCTACTACCATTCCGGCGGCAGCGACATGGATCTCGCCGCCACCTATCTGAAAGACGCCGAAGCGCTGGGCTACCAAGCGACCGATACCCATGAGTACCTCGGCATGATCGAATCCTCCCTCGGCAATGACTCGGAGGCCATAGCCGAATTCGACAAGGCCCTCGTGACCGACTCAAGCCCCATGCTCCGGATCGCCGCCGCCAGCGTAAATCTCCGGGCGGGAAACGCCTCCAAGGCGGAGAGTCTCCTCAAGGAGGCCATTGCGGCCACCCAGGATGCCGTGGCAACCGAAAAGGCGAGGCTCCTCCTGGCCAAGATCTATTTCGACCAGGTGCGCTATGATGACTGCCGATCCCAGCTCGATGCCCTGATCGCCGAGAATCCCGATTCGGCGGAAGCCCATTTCCAGCTCGGCTTGCTCTACCAAGCCCGGGGCGATTCCATCCATGCGCGCGCCGAATGGCGAAAAGCGGTGTCGATCGATCCTATGCATGCAGGTGCCCGCCAGAAACTGGCGGAGCGCTCCTGATTCCACGGAGGTACGCGATGGCCCTTTCTTCCTTTTTCGATTCCCTTTCGCTCGATATAGGCATAGACCTCGGTACCTGCAACACCCTGATCTATGTCAGGGGGAAGGGAATCGTGGTTAACGAGCCTTCGGTCGTAGCCGTGGAGCGCGGCACCAACAGGGTCGTGGCCGTCGGGGCCGAAGCCAAGCGCATGCTTTCGCGAACCCCCGGTGACATCATCGCCAAGCGGCCCCTCCGGGACGGTGTCATCGCCGACCCCGATATGACCGAGAAAATGATCAAGTACTTCGTCCAGAAGGTCATACCGCGAAGGTTTTTCGTGAAGCCCCGTATGGTTATCGGGGTCCCTTCCTGCATCACCAAGGTCGAGGAGAACGCCGTCATGGACTCCGGCTACAAGGCCGGGGCCCGTTACGTAAAAGTAATAACCGAGTCCCTCGCCGCCGCGATCGGTGCCGATATCCCGATATCCGAGCCGGCGGGCCATATGATCTGCGACATCGGCGGTGGAACTTCGGAAATCTCGGTTATCTCGCTGAAGGGCATGGTCGTCACCAACGCCATCAGGATCGGCGGCGACGAATTCGACGAGGCGATCATCAAGCACATCCGCAATGTCCACAATCTCATCATCGGCGAGCAGACCGCCGAGCGCCTCAAGATAGAGATCGGCAACGCCTCCCCCGACAAGGTCATCGAGAAGGTCGAGATCAAGGGCACCGATGCCATCACGGGTCTCCCGCGCCGCCTCGAGATCGATTCGGTCGAGGTTCGCGAGGCCCTCCAGGAGCCGGTCACCCAGATCGTCGAAGAGATCAAGAAGACCCTCGGTCAGACTCCTCCCGAGCTCGCCGCCGACATCGTCGAGCGAGGCATCGTCATGGCGGGCGGCGGTTCCCTTCTCAAGGGTCTGCCCAAGCTCGTCGCCAAGGAGACCGGCGTACCGGTCATCCTCGCGGAACGCCCCCTCGAGTGCGTCGCCATCGGCGCCGGAAAATACTTCGAGACGATGCGCATCCAGGATGGATCGCAGAGCGTCTACGACAGCCTGAACTTCTAGTCATGGCTGCCAGGCAGGGGAGGGGGCCCGACGGGCCGCAGCGCTTCCTCCCCCTCTTCCTCGTGGCCGCGAGCCTCCTTTCGCTGGTAATCTCGACCCGTAGCCTCCTCGGCATGCCCGAAAGAATTGGCCTGACGGTCATCGGCGTCTTCGAGCGCGGTTTCTCGGCGGTCGGCAACTTCGTGGGGGATACGGCCCTCTCGATACGTTCCCTTCAGCGCTTGCGTGGGGATTATGAGGCCCTTCTCGAGAAGACAAAGGACATGGAAAAGCTCCAGCGCGACTTCGCCGGCCTCGAAGCGGAAAACGACAGGCTCCGCGGCCAGCTCGGCTTCGCCCAGACCCTCGTGCTGCCCGAGGTGGCAGCGCGGGTCATCGGCAAGGATCCGGGGAATCTCTATTCGACGATCACTATCGACAAGGGCATAGAATCGGGCATCAGGAAGAACATGCCGGTTATCGCCTGGCAGGACGGCGTCAGGGGCCTGGTTGGCCGCGTTATCGAATCGGGTCAGGGCACGAGCGTCATCGTCCCTCTCTTCAATTCCTCGTCCTTTGTCGCCGCCCGCCTCGCCAAATCGCGCTTCGAGGGCCTTTTGTCCGGCAAGGGATCGGAAGACGAGGTCCTCGACATGGCCTATGTCTCGAAGAGGGCCCTCGACGATACGCAGCCTGGCGACCTTGTCATTAGCTCCGGCCTCGATTCTCTCTATCCGCCCGACCTCGCTCTTGGCCGAGTCAAACGGATAGACCAACCCGAATATCAGACCTCCCTGGATATCGAGGTCGAGCCAATTCTCGATTTTTCGCGGATCGAATACGTTTTTGTGCTAGAGACGGGTGACTCGACGCAGGCGGCCGCCTCCGCGGCCACGAGCCTGTCAGCGGCAGGAGCCGCCGCGGGAGGGACACCATGATGCTTCGCCTCGTCGTTTCAGTCGTGATCCTCGTCGGACTTTCGCTGATCCAGGCCACCTGGCTACCTTCCATCGCCATACTCGGCGCGAGACCCGACCTTGGGCTTCTCGCCGTCGTCTGGCTGGCCTATCGCAACGGCCCCGTCGAAGGCAGCGCCGCCGGCTTCATCTCGGGTCTTGTCGATGACGCCATGTCGGCGGCTCCCTTCGGCTTCAACGCCGCGGTAAAGACCCTGAGCGCATGGCTCGCCTCATTCCTCCATGGATCCATACAGCTCGACAGAGTCATTATGCCCGTCCTCCTGGGTGCGGCCACCACCCTGTTCAAGGCGGTCTGGTCCACCTTCCTCGCCCTCCTCTTCGGCAATCAACTCGCGTCCTACGACTTCGGCGGCCGGATACTCTGGGTCGAAACCGCTTATAACGCCGTCCTGGCCCCCATTCTCTTCGCCATACTCGGCGGCATCTTCTCCATCGTCGATTCGAAGCGACGCAACGCGTCATGACCGAATTCAAGGAGGGTGGTGCCTCCCGGATCGGCCACCGCGTCGCCGCGCTCAGACGATTTTCCCTCGTCCTCTTCCTCTTGTTTTCGACCTATCTCTTTTCGCTCCAGGTCCTTCGCGGCAGCGAATACCGCAACAGGGCCACCGACATCGCGCGCCAGTCGACCATCATCCCCGCCCAGCGCGGCGAGATCTACGCGAGGGATTTTTCGCTGCCCCTCGTCCTCAACACCGATTCCTTCGCCGTCTCTATTGTCCCGGCCCGCCTCCCCGCCGATCGCAGGGAGGCCGTCTTCGCGAAACTCGCCGATACCCTGGGCATCGCCGTCGGAGACATCAGGAAGAAGATAATTCCCGCCTACTATCATCTTTTCCAACCCATCGAGGTCCTATCGCCGGTGCCCTATTCGACCATAACGAAGATAGCCGAGCGAATCGACGATTATCCTGGCGTGACCTGGCAGTCAAAACCCGTAAGAAACTATGTCGAGACGGGTTCCCTTTCCCATGTTCTCGGTTACGTGGGAGATATAACCCGCGATGAGCTCAAGATCCTCTACAACAAGGGCTACAAGTCCGGCGACATTGTGGGAAAGGCCGGGATCGAGAAGCAGTACGACCAAAGTCTTCGCGGCGTCGATGGCCACGAATTCAGGATGGTCGACGTCCTCGGAAAGGGCGTCAAGTCGGAGAAGGTGAAGATAAGCCCCCCCGAGATGGGAGCCAATCTCGTGCTCACCATCGATTCCAGGATGCAGAAGATCGCCGAGAAGGCCCTAGGCGATCGCATGGGATCCGTCGTCATCCTGAGGCCATCCACCGGAGAGGTTCTCTCTCTCGTCTCCTATCCCTGGTACAATCCGAACGAGATGTCGGGACCGGCCTCCGGCAATGCCTACGCAGCGATGCTCGAGGATCCCAAGACCCCCCTGATAGACCGGGCCATCCAGTCGAGCTACCCGCCCGCCTCGACCTTCAAGACCGTGATGACGGCGGGAATCATCGAGGAGAAGGCCTTTCCCCAGGACAAGAAGGTCCTCTGTCCCGGCGAGATATCCTACGGCGACCGCGTCTTCAAGTGCTGGATCAAGAAGCCGGGCCATGGCTGGCTCGACCTCGCCGGAGCCCTCGAACAGTCCTGCGACATCTATTATTGGACCGTCGGCCGCGATTATCTCGGTATCGAACGCATCGTCGAGTACGCCAAGGAATTCGGCTTCGGCAAGGCGACTGGCATCGATCTACCCGGCGAGCTCGACGGCTTCGTCCCGACTCCCCAGTGGAAGGACAGGCGCTTCCACGAGAAATGGGTAGGCGGCGATACGATGAACCTGTCGATCGGCCAGGGCTACCTCCTCGTCACCCCCCTGCAGCTGGCTGACATGATGGCGATGGTCGTCAACTCGGGCATCGTTTATCGCCCGCATGTGCTCAAGGAACTGCGGGATCCGAACTCGGGAGCCATCCTCAAGGAAGAGCGGCCCGAGCCCATCATCACCTCGCGCATCTCCGCGGATACCTTCGCCACGCTGAGGACGGATCTCAGACGCGTCGTCACCGACGGCACGGTAAAATTCCCCCTCAACACCAAGGCGGTGGAGGTGGCGGGAAAGACGGGTACGGCCGAGGTAGGCCTCGTCGACCACTGGCATTCGTGGTTCGTCTCCTACGGCCCCTATGACAAACCCGTATCGGAACAAATAGTCGTCGTCGTCATGGTAGAGGCCTCCAATCCCTGGGAATGGTGGGCACCCTACGCCTCGGACATCATCTACCAGGCCATCTTCGCCAACCAGGACTACGACCAGGCCGTCGACGCCTTGGGACTCCGCTATCTGGTCCCAAAAATGGGAAGGCAGGAATGAACCGATACCGCCAGATATTCTCGTCCATGGACTTCCCGACCCTGGGCGCCGTCCTCCTCCTGACCATAATCGGCGTGATGTCCATCTTTTCCTCCAACGTCAACGCGGAACACGCGATCGTCTCCACGGACTACCTCAAGCAGATACTATGGGCGGTCGTCGGCCTGGTCCTCATGCTGACCCTCGTCACCGTCGACTATCGTCAGCTCAAGGACTTCTCGGTCCTCCTCTATATCTTCTTCATCGCCCTCCTCGTGTACACGAGGATCTTCGGCAAGGTCGTCAACGGGGCGCGATCCTGGATCGGCATCGGGGAACTTGGCATCCAGCCTTCGGAATTCATGAAGATCGCGACGATCCTGTTTCTCGCACGCTATCTCGATAATTCCGGCCACGAGGGAGATGCCAAGCGGATCGCGAAGAGTCTCGCGATCATCCTCCTCCCCGTCGGCCTCATCCTCATCTCGCCGGACCTCGGCACCTCCCTCGTGTTCTTTCCAATCCTCTTTTTTATGCTTGTGGTCGCGGGGATAGAGAGGAGTCTTCTCGTCTTCATCATCGCGGCCGCGAGTTCCATGGTCGGCTTCACGATACTCCCCCTCTGGGAGAAATACATACTCGCCCATCCGACGCGCTT
>Ga0307375_10005034_pt1 | contig 12493 bp, 11 predicted proteins | sample TR1MG_FD_202531 | JGI IMG/M metagenome (GOLD analysis project Ga0307375, IMG submission 202531) | Soil microbial communities from Risofladan, Vaasa, Finland - TR-1 | ecosystem: Environmental > Terrestrial > Soil > Coastal area > Acid sulfate soil | place: Finland: Risofladan, Vaasa | collected... | reverse complement strand
CGTGGCCGTGAACAACCTGTTCGACCGGCGGTACGTCAGCTCCGTGGTGATCAACGCCGCCCGGGGCCGCTATTACGAGCCGGCTCCGGGCCGGACCCTCTCCCTCGGCTTGTCGCTGACGTTCGGCTCCTAGCGCCCTTCCCGGGCCCGCTAGATTTCGCGCCGTTCGTCGCCCCGGATCACTCGCATATCGGCGTCGCGTTCCCGGCCCAAGGTTGCGCACCGTGCGCTTGCACTCTGAGAACCCTCGATGATCGGTGACCTGGCCGGGGAGCATCCCCGCGCGCAGCGGGCGCGCCTCGTACTGGCGTTCGCCGCCGTGTATCTGCTCTGGGGCTCCACGTTCCTGGCGATGCGGTTCGGCATCCAGACCATCCCCCCGCTGTTCATGGCGTCCATGCGGCATCTGACGGCCGGCTCGCTGCTGATCGCCTGGTCGGCGCGCCGCACGCGGCACTGGCCCACGCGCCGCGAGTGGCGCGACGCGGCGATCGTGGGCGTGCTGCTGCTGGGCGCCAATGGCACCGTGGCCTGGTCGGAGCAGCGGGTGCCCACGGGGACGGCGGCCCTGCTCGTGGCCAGCGTACCGCTGTGGATGGTGCTCATGGACTGGTGGCGCCCGCGCGGCCGCCACCCGGGGCGCGGCGTGCTGGTCGGGGTCTCGCTCGGACTGGTGGGGCTCGTGACCCTGGTCGGGCCGGGGGCGCTCACCGGGCACGGCGCGGTGGATGCCGTCGGCGCCACGGCGCTCGTGCTCGGCTCCATGAGCTGGGCCACGGGATCGATCGTGATGCAGCGCCTGCGCCGGCCCAGCGTGCCGCTGCTCGCCGTGGGCATGCAGATGGTGGCCGGCGGATCGGCGCTGTTCGTGGCGTCAACCGTCTCCGGCGAGACGGCGCGGTTCTCGCTCGCCCACGTGTCGCTCGCCTCGGCGCTCGGCTGGGGCTACCTCGTGGTGTTCGGTTCGCTGGTCGGATTCACGGCGTACGCGTATCTGCTGCGGTCCACCACGGCGGCCAAGGTGTCCACGTACGCGTATGTGAACCCCGTGATCGCGGTATTCCTCGGCTGGGCGTTCGTGGGCGAGGCGGTCACGGCGCGCACGCTGGTGGCGGCGGCGGTGATCGTGACCGGCGTGGCGATCATCACGATCACGCGCGGAAGTTCGGCGGCGCCGCGGGTGCCCGAAGAGGTGGTCGGCGACTGAGGGCGGCGGGAAACCGGCGCGGATTACGCACCGCGCCACGCGTGTGCATATTGCGCCAGGAGTGTCCCACCACGCCGGAGCGTCTCTTGGGCATCGGTCGCATCGTCACGCCCCCCCGCCCCCTGTTCCTGTCCGCCGTCGCCGTCTGCGCCGCGCTCGCGCTGTCGGCGGCGCGCGCCGCCGCGCAGGTCGACACCCGCTGGCCGCAGCATTCCATGGACCGCCCGCAACCGCCGGGGGTGGACCCGGGTCCGTACGTGCGCAACGACGCGCGTCCCGCCGACGCGATCGTGCTGTTCGACGGCCGCGATCTGTCCGAGTGGCGCGATGACAACGGCGGCCCCGCCCCATGGATCGTCAAGGACGGCTACTTCGAAGTGAAGCCCAGATCGGGAATGATCCACACGGCCCAGGCGTTCGGCGATGTGCAGTTGCACATCGAGTGGAGCGCGCCCACGCCGCCCACCGGGGAGGGACAGGAGCGCGGCAACAGCGGCGTGTTCCTGCAGGGGATGTACGAGGTGCAGATCCTCGACTCCTACCACAACGTCACCTACGCCGACGGCCACGCGGGCGCCGTGTTCGGGCAGTATCCCCCGCGCGTGAACCCGACGCGCCCGCCCGGGCAGTGGAACGTGTACGACATCGTGTTCCGCCATCCGCGGTTCGACGCCAACGGAAAAGTGACGGCACCGGCCCGCATCACGGTCTTCTTCAACGGCGTGCTGGTGCAGGACGACGTGCCCCTGACGGGTCCGACGGCCTATCGCCAGCGGCCGCCGTACACCGTGACGCCGGACGCGCTGCCGCTGGCGCTGCAGGACCACAGCTACCCCGTTCGTTTCCGCAACATCTGGATTCGCCAACTCTCGTCGCAGGAGCGTTGATCATGCAGGTGAAGAAGCCGCGCACGCCGTACGACGTGTGCATCGTGGGCTCGGGCGCCGGCGGCGGCATGGCCGCGTACATGCTGGCCAAGTCGGGCGCCAAGGTCGTGGTGCTCGAAGCGGGCCAGATGTGGACGCCGGCCACCGACGGCGCCATGCTCAAATGGCCGTACGATTCGCCGCGCCGCGGCGCGTCCACCAAGGACAAGCCGTTCGGCGAATTCGACGGCTGCATCGGCGGCTGGGAGATCGACGGCGAGCCGTACACGCGCGCGCCGGGCACCGAGTTCTCGTGGTGGCGGGCCCGCATGCTCGGTGGCCGCACCAACCACTGGGGGCGCATCTCGCTTCGCTTCGGCCCCGACGATTTTCGCGGCAAGAGCATTGACGGATTGGGCGACGACTGGCCCATCTCGTACGACGACGTCAAGCCGTACTACGACGAGGTGGACAAGCTGATCGGCGTATTCGGCAGCCACGAGGGGCTGCGCAACGCCCCCGACGGCATCTTCATGCCGGCACCCAAGATGCGCTGCAACGAAGTGCTGGTGAAGCAGGCGGCCGACCGCCTCAACATCACCTGCGTTCCGTCGCGGCTGTCGATCATCACCAAGCCGCTCAACAACCGCCCGCCCTGCCACTACTGCGGCCAGTGCAATCGCGGCTGCTCCACGGCGTCCAACTTCTCGTCCAGCAACGTGCTCTTTCCGCCGGCCATGGCCACCGGCAATCTGACGGTGATTCCGTACGCGATGGCGCGCGAGGTCACGGTGGACGCGCGGGGGCTGGCCACCGGCGTGTCGTACATCGACAAGCAGACCCGCACCGACAAGCACGTGAGCGCCCGCATCGTCGTGCTGGCCGCCAGCGCCCTCGAGTCGGCGCGGCTGCTGCTCAATTCCCGGTCCACGCGCTTCCCCAACGGGCTGGCCAACGGCAGCGGCCAGGTGGGCAAGTACATCACCGACACCACCGGCACCGACGTGGGCGGGTTCATCCCGCGCATGGTGGACCAGGTGCCGCACAACCACGACGGCGTGGGCGGCGCCCACATCTACATGCCGTGGTGGCTGGACAACAAGAAGCTCGACTTCCCGCGCGGCTACCACATCGAGGTGTGGGGCGGACTGCACATGCCGTCGTACGGCTTCATGGGCGGCATCCAGCACTATCCGCCGGGCGGCGGCTACGGCAAGTCGCTCAAGGAGGATTACCGCCGCTACTACGGCGCCACGGTCGGCTTCTCCGGGCGCGGCGAGATGATCCCCAACGACGACACCTACTGCGAGATCGATCCCACGGTCGTGGATCAGTGGGGCATCCCGGTGCTGCGGTTCCACTGGAAGTGGTCGGACCACGAGTACAACCAGTCGCGGCACATGCAGGAGACGTTCCGATCGCTCATCCACGAGATGGGCGGCGAGGTGCGCGATCCGATGCCGACGCGCGCGCAGGGGTTCGGACTCGCCACCGGCGGCACGATCATCCACGAACTGGGCGGCGTGCGCATGGGCAGCGACCCCGCCACCTCGGTCCTCAACGGCCGCTGCCAGGCCCACGAGGTGAAGAATCTGTTCGTGGCCGACGGCGGCCCGTTCGTCTCGCAGGCCGACAAGAATCCCACGTGGACGATTCTCGCGCTCGCCATGCGGACGAGCACCTACATCGCCGAGCAGCGCAAGCAGGGGGCCCTATGAGCGACCACGACCGCAATTCCCACGGCGCCCCGCCCGACGGCGCCGACATGAACGCCGCCGAGTCCGTGCCGGCGCACACGATCTCGCGGCGCGAAGCCGTGGGGCTGCTGGCCGCGCTGCCCCTGGCGGGCGCCCTCGAACTCACGCCTCCCGCGCTCGAACGGGCCCTCCGCGCGGCCGACGACGCCCGCGCCGCGCGCGAAGCGGGCGGCGCCGCGCCGGCGCCCAAGTTCTTCACCGCGCACGAGTGGCGCACGGTGCGCCTGCTCGTGGACGACGTGATCCCGCGCGACGCCACGTCGGGCGGCGCCACCGACGCCGGCGTGCCCGAATTCATGGATTTCATCATGGGCGACAAGCCCAACAACCAGATCTGGATGCGCGGCGGCCTCGCCTGGCTGGACCTCGAGTGCCAGCGCCGGCACGGCACGACGTTCGTGGCCAGCACGCCGGCCCATCGCACCGAGGTGCTCGACGCCATCGCGTTCCCCGACAAGGCCGCGCCCGAGATGCGGGCCGGCGTCGCGTTCTTCAACCGCTTCCGCGACATGACGGCTTCGGGGTTCTATACCACGAAGATCGGGATCGCCGACGTGCAATATATGGGAAACAAGATGCGCACCGGATGGGATGGGTGTCCGGATGCGGCGTTGACCAAGCTTGGGGTGAGCTATAAAGACGTCTATTGACTGACGAAACGGCGCTGGCAAGTACGGCGCCGGCAGAAACAGCGCCGACAAGTACAGCGCCGGCAAGAACAGCGCAGGGCCGATACGACGGGGAATTCGGATGGGCGCGCTGACGCGCGCCTTCAAACAGCGGGGTGAACCGGCGTTCAGTCTTTCAGTCCTACCGTCCTACCGTCCTACAGCCCTTCAGTCCTCCCATCTATGCATAGAAAACCCCTCGGCATCGGCTTCATCGGCAGCGGATTCAACGCGCGCTTCCACATGCAGGCGTTCACCGCCGTGCGCGACGCGGAAGTGCGCGGCGTGTGGAGCCCCGACGCCAAGCGCGCCGGAAGCGCTGCTGCGTACGCCCGCGCCCTCGACCTCGGCGACACCGCGGCGTACAAGTCCGTCGGGGCGATGGTCGCCGACCCCGACATCGACGCCATCTGGCTGTGCGGGCCCAATCAGGCCCGCATCGAGAACGTCGAGGAGATCGTGGGCACCATCGAGCGCGGCCGCGGGGAACTGCGCGGTCTCGCCTGCGAGAAGCCCCTCGCCCGCAACGTCGCCGAAGCCAAGCAGGTGCACGCGCTCGCCAAGCGCGTGCGCCTCAACACCGGCTACCTCGAGAACCAGCTGTTCGCGCCGCAGGTGGAGCACGGCCGCAGCCTCATGTGGGCGCGCGGCGCCGCCCTCACCGGACGCCCCTACCTCGCCCGCGCCGCCGAGGAACACAGCGGTCCCCACATGCCCTGGTTCTGGCAGGGAACGCTGCAGGGCGGCGGCGTGCTCAACGACATGATGTGCCACTCCGTGGAAGTCGTGCGGCACCTGCTCACGCGCCCCGGCGAGCCGCGCAACTCGCTTCGCCCGGTGCGCGTCACCGGCCACATCGCCAGCCTCAAGTGGTCGCGCCCCGAATACGTGAAGCGCCTCAAGAAGATGATGGGCAACGCCGTGGACTACGGCCGCCACCCGGCCGAGGACTTCGCCAGTGTCGTCATCGAGTTCCGCACCAAGGAAGGCTTCACCGTGATCGGCGAAGCCACCACGTCGTGGAGCTTCGTCGGCGCCGGCCTGCGGCTGTCCGCCGAACTGCTCGGCCCCGAATACTCGATGTCGTGGAACACCCTCGACAGCGGCCTCAAGCTGTTCTTCAGCCGTGAGGTGAAGGGCACCGTCGGCGAGGACCTGGTGGAGAAACAGAACGCCGAGATCGGACTCATGCCGGTGGTGGCCAACGAACCGGCGGCCTATGGCTACGAGGCCGAGGACCGCCACATGGTCCAGTGCTTCCGCCATGGCAAGAAGCCATCGCTCACGTTTGCCGACGGCGTCGAGACGGTGAAGATGCTCATGACCGCGTATCAGAGCGCCGAGCAGGGGCGCACCCTGCCCTTCCCCGCCCGCGGACTCGACAAGTTCGTGCCCAAGGTGGCCAAGGGGACATGGAAGCCGTAACGGCGGGAACTGCAACTGCAAGCCGAGAGCGGTGAGCTGGCAGCTGTGAGTCGTCAGTGGAAACGGCGTCACTGACACCTGACGGCTCATCACTCACGGCTCACGGCTTTGCAGTGGCAGTTACCGCGGTTTCCCGGTGCCGATCCACCCACGCCCCCCACGGCACGAACAGCCACAGGCCAAGGGCGGCGTATCCGATCGCCTGTGGATTGGCAGGCGGCGGGCCCGCAAACCCGCTCAGCAGCACCAGGACCAGCACCGCCAGCATCGCCCACAGCCCCCAGCTCCCGATCCGGTCGCGGGCGCGCGTCGTTCGCGCGTACACCACGATGCCGACGATGAAGATCCCGAACTCGACCGCGAGCGTGCCCACGATCGAATTCCAGAGGCCGAGGCCCAGATGCATCGGCGAGCCGGGCCAGAGCGGAAGATCGGGCCCGTGTACGACGAGGTCGAGCACCCAGTGGCTCACCACCAGCGCGGCCACGATCCCGGCGCCGCGCGCATCCCGCCGCCAGCCGTAATAGATCCCGCCGAACAGCGCCCCCCATACGACCAGCATCAACAGGCTGTGCGAATACGGGTAGGACACGAAATCGAGCGGATTCGCCGCCATGCGGCCCGGCTCGACCGCGACATGCTCCACGCCGGCGATGAGCAGCACCGGCCAGAGGAGGTCCGCCCATTGCGCCGCGAAGATCAGCGTGCCCAGTGAGGTCCGTTTGGAAACGCGCTTCGCGGCGAGCGCGACGCCGTAGTGTCCGAGTATCATCAGCCGATCCCCAACAACGCCGCCGCATTCCCTCCCATGATCGCCGCGCGTTCGGCGTCGGAAACGGAAAGGGCGCGCAGGCTCTCGATCATCTTCGGAATGCTCCCGATCTGGTGCGGGTAGTCGCTGCCCGCGAGCAGACGACCGGGGCCGGCGAATGCGAGGGCCAGCTTCATCGCGTCGGCGTTGAAATTCACGGTGTCGTAGTAGAACCGCCGCAGGTATTCGCTGGGCGGACGATCGATGTGCACCCTGCAGTCTGGAAAGGCGAAGTACCCGCGGTCAAGGCGCTCCGCCAGATACGGGATCGCGCCGCCCATGTGCGTCAGCACCCAGCGGATGTTCGGGAATCGCTCCACCACACCGCTGAACACCAGTTTGGCCGCCGCCAGGGTGGTGTCGAACGGGAACCCGATCAGCGGCATCAGCCAATAATCGGTCATCGCCTCCACCCCCACCGGATCGGTGGGATGGATGTACAGCACGGCGCGGCGCCGGTCGGCTTCCTCGTACAACGGCCAGAACCGCTCGTCGGACAACGCCGTGCCATTCACGTTGCTGAACAGCATCGCGCCCGGCAGGTGCAGCTCCGTCATCGCGCGGCGCAGTTCGACCACCGACGCCGCCGGATCGTTGAGCGGCAGCGTGGCCAGCGCCGTGAAGTGCGATCCCCGCTCCGCCACGACGCGCGCGAACGCGTCGTTGACCAACCGCGCGAACTTTGCCGCGGTGGCCGGCGTCTCCACGTGCGTGCCCGGCGTGGTGAGCGTGATGACCTGCTTGCTCACTCCCTCGGCATCGAGCACCTGCTGGCGGTACGCGATGTCGCGGTGCCCGCGCACCGCCACGTTGTAGTCGCCCGGATAGTGGATGCACGGGTTGCCCTCGGCGTCGTCGGTCACGCGCACCGCGCTGTCGCCCGTGCGCAGCGCGTCGAGGTATTCGGGCGGATAGAAGTGGTTGTGGAAGTCGATGATCATGGGTGTGAGATACCGGTGGGGGCGGTGCGAGCGCGCCGCCCGCGGGTCAGGTGGCCGCCTGGGCCGGCGGCGCCACGCGCGGCCGGAAGACGATGGCGAAGATGATGCCGATGGCGAGCGCCCCCGCCGACGGCACCAGCCAGATGGCGTGCCAGTTGTGCACCGTCGCCGCCCCCGGGCTGGCGGTGGCGAACCGGTTGACCACCGAGCCCGAGATGAACGCGCCGATGAAGTACCCCAGGCCGTTGGTCACGAAGTTGATGAAGCCCTGCGCCGCCGCGCGCACCTTGGGCCCTGCCTTCTCGTCGGTGTAGATCTGGCCGGCCACGAAGAAGAAGTCGTAGCACACCCCGTGGATCACGATGCCCAGATAGATGAGCCACATCCCCGTGCCGGCATTCCCGTTGGCGAACGCAAAGTAGCGCAGCGCCCAGGCGAGCATGCCGCCCACCATGATGGCCTTGATGCCGAACTTGCGCAGCGCGAACGGCAGCATCAGCAGAAACACGACCTCGAACATCTGCCCGAACGTCTGGATGAACGCCGGCTCGGGCGCCCCGATCTCGTTCAGGAAGGGATTAGCAAACGTATAATAGAACTGCAGCGGAATGCAGAGCAGGAACGACCCGATCACGAACACCAGGAAATCCCGGTCCTTGAGCAGTTCCAATGCATCCAGTCCCAACGCGTCCCGCACGCTGAACGGCGCGCCCGCCGCCTTGGGCGGCGTGTGCGGCAGCAGCAGCGAGAACACCGCCATCACCAGCGACGCCCCCGCCGCCACCTGCATGGGCAGCGCCAGCGCGTCGGCCCGCAGCTCCCGCCCGATCAGCCACCCGGCCGCGATCCACCCCACCGTCCCCAGCACCCGGATCAATGGGAAATCGTGCGCCGGGTCCTTCACATGGTGGAACGAGATGGAATTGGTGAGCGACAGCGTGGGCATGAAACACAGCGCATACCCGATGAGCAACGGGTAGAACGTCGCGAAGCTGGTCTGTTTGGACACCATCCACATCAGCCCCGCCCCGACGAAGTGCAGCAGGGCCAACAGCTTCTCCGTCGCGAAGAACCGGTCGGCCACCATGCCGACGAAGAACGGGCTCACGATCGCCGCGATCGCCGTGGCCCCGTAGGCCAGGCCGATTTGCGAATCGGTGAACTTGAGCGTCGTACCCAGGTACGTGCCCATCGTGACGAACCAGGCACCCCAGATGAAGTACTGGAGGAACATCATCACCGAGAGCTTCGTGCGGGCGGCGTTCACGGGGTGGTACCCCTCCGGGCGGAACAGGACGGTAGGCGGATCCCGGGCCGGATGGACGCGCGCGGGATCGAGCGGGCGGGCCGGGCTAAATTAAGGCGTGGTCAAAGTTTTGCTACCCATGCCTTGCGTTCCCGCTCAACACAGGAAACTGTTAGGGTCGTGTCCGTAACCCCTATTTCGAACCCCACCATCGCCACCGGCGTCATCGTGGAAGCGTGCGTGGACTCCGTGGAGTCCGCCCGCGCCGCGGAGGCCGGAGGCGCGGGCCGTATCGAGCTCAGCGCCAACCTGTACGAGGGGGGAACCTCCCCGAGTCCGGGCCTCATGGCGCTCACCCGTGAACGGGTCAAGATCCCCATCCACGTGCTCGTCCGCCCGCGCGGCGGCGACTTCATGTACGACGAGGACGAGGTGCGCGTGATGCTCGGCGACATCGCCTTCGCCAAGGCAGTGGGCGTGGACGGTATCGTCCTCGGCGCGCTGTTTGCCGACGGCTCGGTGGACGACCGCAGCACCCGGGTGCTGGTCGAGGCGGCACGTCCGCTCTCGGTGGCCTTCCACCGCGCCTTCGATCTGGTGCGCGACCCATTCGAGGCGCTCGACACGCTGGTCGCCCTCGGCGTGGACCGCGTCCTGACCTCCGGCGGCGCCGCCACCGCGCTCGACGGACTCGAGACGCTGGCCGCCCTCGCCTGGCGCTCCGAGGGCCGCAGCACGATCACCGCGGCCGGCGGCATCACCGAGCACAACGTCGGCCGCATCATCGCCGAGGCCGGCGTCCATGAAGTGCACGTGCGCGCCAGCAAGCGGCGCGACAGCGAGATGCGCTTCCGCCGCGAAGGCGTGACGCTGGGCAAGTCCTACGTGCCCGACGAATACGCCCGCGCGGTGACCACCGCCGACCTCGTGAAGATGGTGGTCTCGGCGTCGGTCGAAGCCGTCCACCAACCCGCGAGCGAGCCCGCCGCCGACTGAGGCCGCCGGCTCCGGCCCCTCAGAACGTCAGCTGGTCCAGATACGCGAAGCTCGCGCGCGCCGACGCATAGGGATCGGTCGCGTCGTCGTTCTCCACGAAGCAGTGCGCGAGCCCCGCCCGCTCGAACGCCCCCAGGATCTTCCGGAAATCGATAGTGCCCGCGCCCACGTCGGCCATCGACCCGTCGGCCATCCGGTCCTTGGCGTGCACCATCGGGAACCGGCCCGGATACTTGGCGATGTACTCCAGCGGATCGCGGCCCCCGGTCACCATCCAGTAGATGTCGATCTCCATCTTCACCAGCGCCGGATCGCACTCGGCCAGCAGCAGGTCGTAGGGCACGACGCCATCCACCGGCTTGAACTCGGCTGCATGGTTGTGGAAGCCGAACTGCAGGCCCGCCTGCTTCGCGGCCGCGCCCGCGGCGTTGAACCGCGCCGCCACCCGCTTGATGCCGTCCACGGTGAGGTCGCGGCTGCTGAACGACGGGCAGATGATGTACGTCTGGCCGAGCGTCACCGCGTCGTCGAGGTCACGGGCCCAATCGTCCATGTGGTCGGGCAGCCCCACGTGCGACGACGGCGCCACCAGCCCGTGGCGGCCGAGCATGGCCCGCACGTCGCGCGCCGTGTGGTTGAACAGCCCCGCGAACTCCACCTCGCGGTACCCGATGCCGGCGATCGTGACGAGCGTCGCTTCGACGTCCACGGCCATCTCGCGGCGCACCGTGTAGAGCTGGATCCCGATGGGCCCGAGGCTGCCGGCGCGGTGCGCCCACCCGGCGACCGCGAAGCGGGGCAGCAGGGCGCCGCCCGCCACGGCGCCCAGCGCGGACCGGAGAAACTGTCGGCGTTCCATGGGCGATGTCCCCTATCCCTTGGCGCCGGTCAGCCAGCCCTGCCGCACCTTCAGCTGGTCGGGCGTGGGGTCCGGCGTGAGTTCGATGGTCCACCGCGCCCCGCTGCGATCGAGGCGCAGGCCCGCGCCGGCGAGCACGGTGTCGAAATCCACGTCCTCGGTGCCGCCCACGTGGGCGTCGAACCAGGCGTGCATGTCCATGCCGGCCGCGTCGCTCACCGCGTGCTCGACGTCGGCCTCGGTGTAGCCCCGCCCGCGCAGGTAGTACGACGCGTTGGGCTGGTACCATGAGCGTTTGCGTAAATTGTCGAACGCGTCGCCCAGCGACCGCGCGTCGTGACTGCGCTCGCGGATGAGCAGGTCGAGGTACAGGGCGCGCCCGGCGCCCTGCGTGTAATAGCTCATGAAGATGTCGCGGGCGTTCACCGGCTGCGCCTGCCCCGCCTGGTCCCAGAACGGCGCCTCGAAGCTGGCCATGCGCGGCGACGTCTCCTTGCGCCCCGGCGCCGTGAGGTTGGCCTGCACGATGCTCGCCGCCGCCGCCAGCATCTGCGCCTGATCGGTGATCCCGCTGCGGTGCAGCGCCATCATGCCGTAGTACTGCGTCCACCCCTCGGCCACCCACAGGCTGGGCTCGTAGCGCTCGCTCGTGTAGTCGAACGGCCCCAGCAGCATGGGCCGCACGCGCTTCACGTTCCAGACGTGGAAGTACTCGTGCGCCGCCGTGGCCACCCCCGCCAGCACGGTGGCCGTGTCCACCCAGGGATTGCGGTCGGCGATCTGCGTGGAGTACAGATGCTCCATCCCGTCGCCGCCCGGGAACCCGATGTGGAACAGGAACGTGTACATCTTGATCGGCGGCGGCCCGAACACCGAGTTCTCGTAGGTCACGATCTTCCGCACGTCGCCCACGAACCGCGCCCGCTCGGCCGGCGTGGTCGGCCCATTGTGATGCACCATCGTCCGGTAGAGCACGCCGTCCACCGTGAAGCTGTCCACCATGAACGTGGGCGACACCTCGGTGGGCGTGTCCGCCAGCCGGTCGTAGTTCTCGAACGTGTAGTCCGTCTGATCGGGCGTCACGGCGTCGCCGTTGATGATGTGCCAGCCGGCGGGCAGCGTCACGTGCAGCGTCACCGGATCGGGCTTGTGCCGCTCGACGTACATGAACAGCGACGGCCCGTTCCACGTGGCGTGGATCGTGTCCAGCACGCTGAACGTGCCCGACATGGGCGCGTCGGCGTACGACTGGTAGCGCACCCGCACGGCCGGCAACCCCTTCACGAACAGCCGCCAGCGCGAGCCGTTCGTCCGGTCCCACCGCACCGGCGCGCCCGACGGCGTGGTGACCGTGAAGCGCTGGACGTTCTTGGCAAAGAACATCGGCGCGTAGCGGCCCGGCGACCACACCGGCATCTGCAGGATCAGCGTGTCGCCGGCCAGCCGGCCCACGTCGATCTGGATGTCGAACAGGTGCGACGCCGGATCGGGCATCGCAATCCGATACGCGATGGAATAGGCGCCGGCCTTCTGGGCCGCCGCGGCGGGCGGCAGCGAAACGGAGCACAGCACGGCGGCCGCGAGGGCCGTCGCGCGCGTCATCAATCGGTGCGGGAACACGTGGAATCCTCGGGATGAGAGCCGACCAAGCATGCCGCACGGCCCGGCGCCGGTCAATCGCCCTCAGAGATGCGGGCGCCCCCGCGGATCCGACCGG